>Ga0126375_10000005_pt1 | contig 52902 bp, 63 predicted proteins | sample PanSoiMetPlot_14_FD_109577 | JGI IMG/M metagenome (GOLD analysis project Ga0126375, IMG submission 109577) | Tropical forest soil microbial communities from Panama - MetaG Plot_14 | ecosystem: Environmental > Terrestrial > Soil > Tropical forest | place: Panama | collected 2016-02-17 | reverse complement strand
ATGTTTTTGCTGTGGCGATAAACTAATAATCGTGCATGAAAAAACGATAGACGCAATAATCAAGAATCTAAAAGCAGGTGACGTTGACGATATGATTATCGTGCTTAAAGGGATGAAAAAGGAATTGAAAAAATGACAAAGTGGATAACCACAGAAGGTGTGACAATTATAACATTTCCTTGTATGTGGGTTACTTTGACTAACGTTAAAACTGAAACTTACTATGAAGAAAAGGAGAATTGAAAAAATGACCGAAGAGATTCATTGCAACAAGTGTGACAAGATCCTAGATCGTTTTGACTTAAAGGATGGTATTCCATGGGAAGGATTATGTAATTTTTGTAGCTTTCTGGCTTACTATACACAACCAAGAAGAAAAGATAGTAAAGCAAAGCGGGGGATAATTCCCAAGTGAAAAAAAAGCAGCGCAGAGAATTACCTATGGCATATACTAAAACTAAGAAATGGTTTGAAGCGCATTTAAGAAATCGTAACTATGTAAGACGACGACGTGAGCTTATGGGATATGATGACGGAGCTTATGACCCTAAGCGGTCTTGCGGTCTGGAAGGTGATCTTCCTCCTATGTTGTGGAACCCTAATGGTGCTAATTGCTCCAGTTGTGGTAAATCAAAGTATGAACATCCGCCATTGTATTCAATGATCCCTGACCGTCTTGCAGTAGGTCAGCTCTGCCCCTATAACGAAATAGATTGATCTGGGATTTTATTTATTTATTAATAAATGAACAAAGTTAAATAGCTCAATAATCTGTGATAAGTTGCTTTGCATGACTAGTGGATACTATTTTGTAATGTGTATTTGATTTATTGTTTGTTGGATAAATTTGGTTTATTTATTTATTAATAAATACGTAATACTTTTTATACTGTTTATACAATGCTTACCAAATGCAACATAGTGAGCGAAAATTAATTACTATGATAAAGATTTCCTCAGCGACATACAATAAGCTCCATTTTAACAAACTACCACATGAAACTCATGATGAAACGCTGTTTAGGATCTTATCAGAATTTCCAAACATGCAGAAAAAAATTGACCTGTTAGAAAGATCATTATATGACAGGAGCGGAACTCATGCCTAGAAAACTTGAATTTAAAAGAGACTTGCATCAAGCTCAAATCTCTAGTGACGCAAGGGAATTTCTTTTACTGAAAAAAAACCATTCAACCGAACCAATATATCGAGTACTTGACAGAGTGCTGGGAGAATACAAGTTAAAAGAGATCAGTACAGTTTCAGACGAAAGGGACAAATGGAAATTAATAGCTGATGCATATTATAAAAGAGCAGTTCAAGCTGAAGAGCGAATTAGCGAGCTAGAGCAGGTTAGATTTATTTGATTCTAAGAAACTGTCCTAACTGCAACAAGAAGCAATTAGCTTGGAATTTCCTAGATAAATACTGGAAATGCCAGAATAAACGTTGTAATTTTATAAATAAACCAGAAGCGGAGCTGGACAAAAAATGAATATCTTGATCCCTCTGGGAGAAATTTCAATAAAAGAGGAATACGCGAAGCTAATTCCTCCGCTACCTGCAAAAGATTATCAAGAGCTAAAAAAATCAATACAAAATGATGGTCTTTACTATCCTATTATTGTCAATGATAAAGGGCAAATACTAGACGGACATCATAGATTCAAAGCATGTCATGAGCTCGGACGTAACCCGAAGTACGACATTATGAGCTTTGAAGATCCATTAAAAGAAAGAAAATTTGTAATAAAATCAAATTTTAACCGCCGACATTTAGAAATGTACCAACGCTTAGAGCTGGCAAACGAGCTCCACAAGATAGAGGAAGAGGAAAGAAGAGCTGCCGGGTTCCTCCAAATGGGGGAACCCGTCAAGAAGCGTAAAAGGGCAAAGGATACGCGAAAAAGAAAAAGAAGAGATCCATCACTTAAGAAAATCTACAAAGAACGTACAGCCGTACACAAGGCAGCAAAACAAGCTCATGTCAGCCCCACATCTTTGAAACGTTATCAAGATGTGCTAAAACGAGCTAATCCGCAGATAACCGAGCAGGTGAAAACCGGAAGAATGACGACGAATCGAGCTCTTAAAGTAATACAGAACGAAGAGCTTCAGAAAAAATTATTAGCTCAAGTCCCAGCTCCAATACTACCGCAAGGGTTCAAACTGGAAAACTACGACTTTTTTGAATATTCTCAAGACAACATAAAAGACAACAGCATTGATTTAATCTTTACAGACCCACCTTATGGACTGGAAACCATCCCAATTTACGAAGCTCTTGCAAAAGAAGCTGAGCGGATCTTAAAGCCGGGAGCTTCCATCGTCACCTATGTTGGAACATACACCCTAGATCAAATAATGGCAAATTTCAGGTTAGCTACGGGGTTAAAATTCTGGTGGATATTTTGCATAAAACATGCTGGAGCTCATGCTCAGATGTACCAACGCAGATTATTCATAGACTGGAAACCGTTATTATGGTACGTAAAAGGGGATGATTCAACACATGCTGAACCACCGCATGATCTAATAGAGTCAGAAATACCGGATAAATCAATCCATCCGTGGGCACAATCCCCAAAGGAAGCCCGCTATATTATCAGCAAATTCACAAAACCTAATGCAATAATATTAGATCCGTTCACTGGTAGCGGGACGACCGGAATAGCTGCTATGAAATTAGGACGTCAGTTCATCGGTTGCGAAGTAGACAAAACAAAATATGATCTTGCAAAAGCAACTCTAGCTAAATTATGGCAGGAATTAAAAAATGAGATTCATTGAAGAAATGATGCAAATAGTCAAACAAAGATTGCTAAAAGCAAACATCCCTATAATTACTGAAAGATGGATAGTAGCTGATGGTCATAAGCTCGGTTTCCTTCACACATATTACAAAGATTATCTATTGAAATTCAACAGAGAATTTGACGCTGCTGGCCGTCTCATAAAAGAGCTGAACGGAGGAAAACACGCTCCCGGGCACACTATTCCCATGAAGATCTATTTAGAGATGATGGACTTAAACCCAACAATCCTATTCGCTACCCCTGAATCGGACAGCGTCATCTTATCAATATCATTTGACGAATTCACCAGATTATCGGAACCGTATACTCACACTCAGAAAGATAGCAAAGAAGTCAGGGTAATACTCACTAAATCTCTAAGTGTCTGGCCCGGAGATTAGTTTAAACCTTATATACTAACAAAAAGAAATCCGAAAATAATGAGACTTTTGATATCAGCTACGGTAATAATTCTAGCTCTTATGCTGGTATTATCACCATCTTTAATGACAGTCCATGCTCTGAAAGGAGAGGACAGAAAAGCAAAGAAACAGATCATTCGAAGTTTATCAAGAGCTGTGGAAAATAAATGGTCAAACTACGATTTAGTATTGGGTAGCATTAAAAATGACAGCTCCAATTTCGCAGTTTACAATAAAACAAATGCGAGTCAAATATTGCCACTACCTCCACAACCTCCAATCATTTGCATAAGAGCACCTTGTCCGGGAGAAAATGAAACTATACCCATTCCACCAATTAATGAAACTAGTCCTCCTATAACGAATGAAACAGGAAACGAAACCATTCCTCCTATAATATTGCCACCGGCTCAAGATGGCTGCCCGGATGGCTTCTACCTTGATAAGGACAATATTTGTGTCCCAAGCACAGTTATTCCTCCTCCCATAGTATGCCCTGCAGGACAGCATGAAGAAAATGGAGTATGTGTCCCAAACCCACAACCACCAACTGGAGGGAACGTCACCACCAACGGGACGAAAACCACTGTATGTTTTGCAGGTGACCTAACCGGTTCAGCAGTACCAAACGCAATGAAGAATTGCAATTTCAAAGTAGGAGTAGGAGATCTGGGTTACAAATCTGATTTATCATATTTCAAATCTTTGAAATGGAATCAATGCGTAATCGGAAATCATGACTCATTAGAGGACGGAAGTAGCAGCATTCAAAAAGAAGCTCTTGCTTACTGCGGGGACCATTGGTTCAAAATACTCGCAAGTGACACGACGATAATAATAGGCTTGAATACCAATGGGGATGAGAAAACTCAAATAGATTTCGTGAAATCAATTCCAGTCAACAACTACAAGAACGTAATCATAGTAAGCCACAAGAACGGTGAAACATTCCCAAATGCTCACCATCCAGCAGAAGCAAAATCCTTATACGCAGCAATAGAACAAATCCCATTTGAAGGGAAACTCTATGAAGTCTCAGGACACAATCATAATATGGCCTCCACCGCAGATGGCACTAAATATATTTCCGGGGAAGGTGGTCGATCACATTACAATTGCGGTACGTCACAAACATGGACGTTCTGCGATTCCTCGCATAATGGCTTCTTGGAGTTTGAGATCGATAACGCTAACGGCAACATAAAAGCAAACTTCATTGATACAAATAACAAAGTTGTTCACTAGTTGGGCTGTAAAGGCATCTGCTTACGTTACGCAACAACTAAACGATTCTACAGAAGAGGAGGTAAAAGATGTCATGTTTGTAATGTATGGATTCCCTCATCTTATTGTGTATGCCCATGCTGTCATAGCAAATTGAGAACAAAACCACGAAAACGAGTTATGGTATAAATATTCCATTTCTTCAATAACGCTACGGGTATAGTAATACAGTGTCCGTATTATCAGCTCGTGATTCTGATCAAGCCGAAATAGCTGAGCTAAGTATCCAACAGACTCAATTAGTCGCTGATATTTTAAGGGGGACGATAAAACGAAATGAAAAAATCCTTCAATTAGCTCAATTAATTGAAAGACGTTACGAGCTCGGCGATTTTACTTTACCAATTTCTGAAATTTGTACATATATTACCCGATTTTTCAAAGATAAAGATCCATCATTAGCTCATAATGTAAGGACATTCCTACCGGAGAAATACAAAAACCTGAACCAGATGCGCTTTAACAAGCTCAGCAGCTTGATAAATGTTATAGAAGATCGCGCTGAATCTGAGCGCGATCGTATAGAAGATTTCTCTAGGGATGATCTATTACCCGCATCAGACCATGAGAAAGCAGAAAAGAATCGTACTGACGACTTGGCAACAGAAGTCAAAAAACTCATTACTTGGAGAAATGACCGATTAGAACGTGTCAGAAGTCGCGCTTTAGATCTAGGTATCAACACATTAGGGGACGATTCATTAAGACGACCAATAAGTGAACGTGATTACCGTTATGAGATTCCTCCCTATTTGGGATATGCCGAATTAAAAGGTGAATTTGATCGTTACACTAGTCGCTATATTGTCGCAATGCAGAAATTCAAACAAAAATATCTAGAATGTCCCCCACCGTCCCGGCAGGAAATATACAGAGATGCTCATGTGATGCGATCATTAGGTAATGTTATTTTAGCAATAAATGAGGACAAATGGTCCGGTGATCTTTCTTTCTGGTTCGACCGCGAATACTTTAAACAAACTCAATCAGCTCATGACGCCGGAAATTCAACTAAATTTCCGACTACACTTTGTAAACATTGTTCCAGGGATGTTCATTTAGATCCGAAAGATTTTCACAGAATGAAATACTGGCGTCCCTCCCCAACGGGATTTATCTGCGATAATTGCGGTGGTACTGAAATTTTACCAAGAGAAAACACAAGGGAGCAGGTAGGAGATAAGGAACCGAATGTCCTAAGGGACGCTGCTGATCTTTTAAATCATATTCCGCACTATGCTGATATGATGATTTCTTATAGAAATAGAGCCAAGAATCCTGAAATTTATGCAAGAAAATATGCTATTTCAAATGAATTTCGGATCGCATCTATGGGAAAAGAGAAAATAGTCGTTCCTTATAGAGAGATCCCTCCTTCTAATGGTTAGCTAAATCATGCCGAAAAAAATGGAACAAATGCGAAAAGCGATACAACGTGGAGGTAAATCTAAAGCATCCGCTTATGCAATAGCACAATCAGCTTACAAAAAATACAAGGCGAAACGAAAACGCAAAAGCAAACGGAGATAGAGATAAAAAAACATCCGATAATTCAGGTAAAGATATCGGAGCTCACATTCGATCCTGAGAATCCTAATACCATGTCAAAGGACGAAGAAGCTGGATTACGTACAAGTTATGATATCTTTGGAGATCTGCAACCCATTGTAATAGATCAAAATAATTTCATCGTCCATGGAAACCATCGTACCAAAGTATTACAGGAATTGGGAGCCAGTGAAATAACTGCAATTCAGCGATATTTTGAAGATGCAAACGAACGTCGATTATGCTCTCAAACACTGAATAAATTACATGGAGAATATGAAAAAGAATTAGATTCCAACCAATTATTAAAATTATTAGAAGGTAACAAACTAGAACAGCTCAGCGCACTGACCGCTAAGCCCTTAGAAGAATTTCAAAATCTGATAACACGTTTTCACCCTGAAATAAAATTCCAGAATGAGGACGATTTTGACCTAGAAAAAGAGCTCGAAGAATTAGTACCAGAAACGCAGCTCGGCGATATCTGGGAGCTAGACAACCGACATCGTATAATATGCGCAGACAATACAGACAAGCGATCTTTAACGAAATTAATAGCTGATAAAAAAATTCAGCTAGTATTTGCAGATCCTCCCTACAACATCAAAGGGGAACATGATCAAACCTATTATGGAGCTTATCAAGATAATATTCCAGAAAAAGAATATGCTGAGTTTTGTAAGACGTGGTTTAGTACAATCTCTGAAATATCTGACAGAATAATAATAACTCCGGGAACATTCCGCATAAAATTTTATCCTCAATACCTGGACATGGCTATTTGGTTTAAAGCAAACTCAAGTACTTATGCTCAAATATTCAACACACGAACATGCGAACCTATCCTATTTTTTGGGGATGGTTTTAAGAAAGACGGCCATAAAGAACGGATCAACGATTTCTTTGAGTATTCAAAAGAAATGTCAAGCATCAAAGAAGGACAGAAAATAAGAAAAGAAATGAATCTAAAAAACTTCGCACCCGAAAAACCAATAAGACTTTTAGCTGATATTATACAAAGTTTCTCAAAGCAAGCTGACATAATAACAGATCCATTTCTTGGTTCCGGCACTACTCTATTAGCATGCGAACAAACTAGAAGAATATGCTACGGTATAGAATTAGATCCTCATTACGTTGACGTAGCAATAAAAAGATGGGAAAGGTTCACATCAAAAAAAGCAAAAAAATTATCCTAGCCGATCGCTTCATCGACTAATTTCTTAATCTGTCCCCTGACATATTCAATATCTTTGTAGCTATCTCCCAGATACGGGGTAAGTCTCGGCATATGATCCTCCATGAATGGCATAAAGTCCCCTGCATGAGCACAATCAAAACCCAGATACCAGAGTCCATCGTTTTCATCGTCCCAAAAGTCAGCAAATGTAAGACCTCCATGAACTTCCATATCCTCAATTTCATTATATCCTTGCCTAAATAGGGGATGAGATTTTGAAAGACCAACATATCCGCAAAGTGTCCCCATATGCATATTTCGACGTATCATGCACTTGTAACCCTTATACTCAAAAACTTCGTAATTGGGTTCCCTTTGTACCTTTGCTAGGACGTTCTCTATCCAGTTCATCTTTCTTTCTATCATTTCTGATTCATCGACTCAATTATGCAGTATGAGCATAATTCCCCATAAAGCTGATAATACTGATGGCACCGTAGACAGAAAGATTTTTTCACGCTTTTCAGCTATTCATCCTCTCCCTTACTAATTCCATTTCCAGTCGTTCTATCTGTGCGTCCCGAATAACTTTCTCAAGTCTTGCAAAATCCTCTTCCTTACCTTCGTAATGCTTACCACCTTTTAGATTTTCAAGAGCTTCTTTAGCTCGACTTTCTATATATCTGAGTCCGTTTATTCGGTTGTAGACTGTTACTCTTTCCATAGGAGTTTATACAAACTCCTTTGGATTGTCTAGTACGTATTTAACAGAGTCATGCAACCTCTTTTCTCGGGTTACAAGTCCGTTAAAGGCCATTGCTTTTCGTGTCTTTATCACCGTCTCACCTTTTTTGTTCTTGGCTTCGTAGTCTTGCGGGTCTTGTGCTCTCCATAATCCATAAGTCATATCATTGAAATTCTCCCACAAAGTAACGCTCTTACCCTTACCGGTCAATGCTATTACTGGCTTCTTTTTCTCCCTTCTATCTTCATTTATGTCATAATATGAGGGGAAGAATCTGTCCGCAATATCCCATCCTTTTCTTGTTGACTCATAGATATAATTTGCAATTTTCTCATTAAGTTTCACATGTGCCATTTTCTTATAGTCGCTAATTATCTCGCTCCATTCCTCTACCGCTTGCATCAATGCAGTCTCAAATGTTTTCAATAACGCTTTTGGATCTCTTCCTACATGCTTAAACGACATCTTTTGCAAATCTCGTCCTTTAGCAAATGCACCATTAGAGCAGACAAGTCTAAAAGTAAACAAGTCAATCCCTAAAGACACACCTGTATTATAGCCGTTTCTTATACTAAATCCAAGTTTTACTCTATCGTCTTTTACAATTTCATCTGTTATGTTTGTCTGTATTATCCAATATCTGGAATTTTTGTTGTGCGAATATTTCTTTATGATTTTCTCTATTTTAAATCCCCGTTTCTTTAAGTCTGGATTTATGTCCAATAACTTTTGTTCCAGTGTTTCATTCATTTCGTCTATTGCTTCCATAGGGACAAATGCCATTGACTCCGGCATTGCAACCCTTACAAAGCTCTTGCCAGTATCTGGTTTCTTTATCTGTATCTTTACACCGCTCGGACCTGCAACCTTTCCATCTTCGTCAGTGTTCATTAAACGAACACCAAAATACCCTTTTTTCTGCCAAGTCTTATCTATGTTAGAAAAGTCTGGAAAGACATCAAGCTCCCCAAATGGACTGTTAATTGTTGTAGTACTTGGACCTTCATGCACCTGCTGTACTGCCTTATCTGCTTGTTTTACAATAGCTTCAAGCTCTGCGAGCTTCTTGATTGCAAATTCAGATTTCTTGCTCTTTTCTTTTGATTTTGTTTGAGTTTCTGTTTTACTCATACCTAAGTATATTACTAATAGGTATATATACCTTATCTTATTAGAGGACTGGTAAGATATATATACTCCTAAGTATATTACTAAAGGTATGAATTCAATAATATGTGCAATATGTAAACGAACCCATGTCAGATACAATGGAGGACACAGAATAACAAGCTGCCCTTTTTGCGGTCATTTTCACGGTGTTGATTAAATAAAAGTGCCAAAAATAAAATTATCAGGATTCCTATGCAATAGGTGTAATCATGAATGGGTCCCACGTGAAGACAAGATCCCGAACGTCTGTCCTAAATGCAAGAGTCCGTATTGGAACAAAGAGCGCATATTAACCCGCTAGTAATATACTAGTAGTAAGGTTTATATTACCATTAGTATATTACTACTATTGAACAAAAATGAATCAAACAACAAAAAAACAAATCAAATCACTAAAAGAACAGGTAAAATATATGCGTGAAATCGGTTGCGACAAACTTGCGAATCTTCTAGTAAAAGACCTAGAAGAATTACAACACGAAGATCCAATTGCAACAATCGAAGCCGGATATGTTGCAAGAGATTATAGCTGGGAAGCAGTACAAGAAGCTCGTGCAAAATATGGGAGGAATGACTAACTCCCTATGGAACTCACTTACAAAATAATCGCAATAGCTACTATTTGGGTTGTAGCACTATCCATTATTAATTTTGTAGAAGCCAGAACTGTATACGTTTACGTCTGTTGTGCTGGCAGTAAGGATCTAGGAACCCATCATACTATCAAAGTAATAAGCAGTCTAACCGGAATGGTACACAAAAAGACAGTGGACCTTGGTAAGTTAGCAGACAAACAAGACTGGGACGATGTCTATACCACCTTCCATTTAAAGACCGGTGATGTCGGATTCAAAGCATGTATTGATGGCGGCCATTGCAGACAATCAACATCAAACAATGAGGTACATCTAAGGAGGTGATATAAAAAGAATGGAACGAAGCAAGCTCATACCAATAATAGGTATTAGCATAGTTGCAGTTTTCGCGTCTGTAATGTTCTACGGTGTTATTAAGATGAGTCTACCACCGAGCAGAGCAGAGGTGAATGAGAAAATAAGCGACAATCTTGTGAAAGGGGATTATGACCAAATGCTAAGGAACAAGTGTGTTGAAAAACTGAATTCCTATGGTATTGAATACACACAGGGAGATGTAAATCTCTGCGTAGATGCAGCCAAAGGATTCGGATATATGTATCTGAATAAATAACCCAACCTTTTTTCTTTTTTTCTTTTTAAATTAGTTCAGCATACAACTTGCTAGATTGCGAGCTAGAAATGCAGATCAGCAAGAAAAAGTATTGCATCAATTAATTTGGGATTGCGAACAGTGCGGTTTTACACGACGGGAAGCATTATTGTACATTAAACTAAGATACAAAGAGATCGGAGAGCGAACATATTACACACATAAAGCAAAACTCCGAAGCGGAGAATACACCAACAAATGGTTAAACCATTTTACAAGAGTAGGTTTTGTAGTATCACAGCAAGGACTTATAGAAAATACGCAACGTATCTTAAAATCTTCAAACCGTCGTCTAATAATAGAAGAGCAAAAACAAATACCAGATGAGCAACTAATTCTTAAGCTCAAAGAGGACATAAGACAGAGCTTAAGACTTCTCGAAAGCTTTAACGTGGGAACCCCTGTTATATCTGCAATAAAGGCAAAGCTACAAAATGACAATAAACTGGGATCTGATCAGCGATCAATTAGAATTAGCGATACTGTCCCAGCGGTCGAGTAACCGACTTATTCAGGACTCTACTAACAAAACATTCCGGGAATTTAACGAGATAATAGGTTTACCAAGAAAAGATCAAGACGGTTTTAAAGATGTCGTCCATCCAATATATGATTATGAAACGGATCTAATAAAAAGAATAATGAAATATCAACATCTTTGGATGCTCAAGTCTCGAGGTCTGGGTATCACTGAAATTATTCTAAGGTTTCTATCATGGTTGTGTTTATCCTCGGATTCTTATGCAGGACGATACTTCCACATCATAACAGGTGTAACCGAAAAGAAAGCGGCTATGCTTATACAAAGAATGGAAAACATTCTAAAATTCAATTACCCTGACATCAAATTTGAATCTAAATATACCGAACTTAAATTAAATCAAACAATAATACAAGCATTTCCTACCAAAGCGTTAAAAGACTTACGAGGGGATGTTAACGTATCTTACATATTCATAGACGAAGCTGACTTTTTTGACCCCGCTGAACAACAAGAGCTTCCTTACGTCATTAAATCCTACGAGGAAAAAAGCAATGCAAAAATAATCATGGTAAGTACTCCAAACAGACCGGACGGCTTATTTGCTAATATCGAAAAAGGACTAGTATTCAAAGATTTCTTCCACATGGTGAGATGGAATTATGAAATCGGCTTAGGAAAAATATACAGTCAGAAATTCATAGACGCACAGAAAGAAGATCCCGAATTTGAAAGAGAATATAATTTAAAGTATCTGGGTAAGATTGGAAACGTATTTCCTCCGCACATAATAGAACAAGCTCTTTCATTAGGGGACATTCACGGTACTGAAATAAACGGATATGCTCAGCATATCGGTGGAATAGATCCCGAAGCTGAAGCTGCTGTTTACGTGGGTGAATTCCTACCACTAGAAGAAACCATAAAAATAGTCAAATGGAGAAAGTTCACAAGAGATGTTACACCTTCGGAGCTGGCAGATTATGCCCATGAGCTGTATCGAGAGATTCCTAATCTATGGTGGTTCGTTGATGGAGCTAACCGAATGTTTGTCAATGAAATTAAAACGAGATTCGGAGAATACACTGGTTGGGATCAAAAGAAGTCCGTACCCACCGGAACCAATAAGGTCATACCCGTATATTTTGGACGGGAGCATAAGGAAATGCTCAGAAAACTATACAATTTCATGACTAAAGGAAAGCTAGCAATACCCAGAGCTTGTAAAGAGCTAGAGATATCATTAAGAACAGCATGGGCAACAGACTGGGATCTGGACAAAAATCAGACTGTCAACTCTGACGATTTAGACGCACTAAGGTTATTACTAACACCGTTGAAGATTGAATAATGTGTTCCGATTGCATCCTTGCTAGATGAAAAAGAAAAAGAGCAAAAAGCGAAAGAAAAGTATGAAATAAAAATAAAAAAAGAGTTTATGAACTAGATTATATCACAAAGCAAGAATAGTCACATTCTATAAGAAGGATTCTAATATTAAATCAAATCTTGACAGATACATCATTTGATAGAATAATCAAACGCTCAGGAATCGGTGTATTAGGAGAGGACGTACCGGAAAGAGAAATACCTGAATGGTGTACTTCCTGTCCTCCTCATGCAGGACGATTAGGACCCAGACATTATTTTGACGAGGATGGAAAACCCCGACAACCCGACTCAGATTGGTACAACTGGAAACAGTGTGGCTTGTGTGGTAAAATAATCGAAGTCTACAAGATAAAGAAAGAAGGACATATAATATCGGAAATAGATCTCCCAGCTTCCCCATTTGATACAGTAGGTGAAATCAAATCTTTGAGCTCTCGTACTTCTAGGAAAAGAGGTGAGAACAAAAGGGACAGAAGAGCGGATCTTATCAACTTTGTAAAAGATCCCGATATAAAACGGGAGATAAAGCAAGGTGGGAAATTAGTCAGTTATTCAGAACGCTAGATAAATAATTTAATCGAGCTCGTGGCTTCAAATCGGGACAATGGAGCACCACAAACCCCGCTGGTATTCACTCCGCTAGAAAGAGCTTATTTCCAGATCTAGCCACGAGCTGGCGATGATGATGCAAGTGCAAGCATATAGTTCTCAACCAAATTAGATTAATGTTTCCCTATATCTTTGCAAAGATACGACGAAAGTCAGTTGCCAAATGAACCGTGGACCGAGGACGCGAACCAAGAACCCTCGGCCACACAAATAATAAAAGGATTCAAGAAAAGGAAATTTACCCGTAAAATTCCACAAAGCAGATTTTCCGGTGCTACTACTGCGGTAGTACAAAACCAAGTTCAAACTATTCTAGATCAGTCTCAATTATTTCAATGCGCTCTTTCTTACACCAATAATGGAGTCGTAAGGGGAATCATAGATCGCTCTGTATTCTTCATTCAAGGCGAACGTACCGATTTTACTATCGTCCCTAACGAGGAACTAACCGTCGACAGTACGGATCAGGAAGCAGCTCAAATTGATCAAGATATCAAAAATGATACACTAACATATCAGGGTAAGAACGTCAGGATAAACGACCTTAAACGAAAAACAATAAGATGCAATACTAGGGTAAAACTTCACCCAAGAATAGAAACCCTCCTAACTAATTGTCTTGTGTACGGTAGAGGTGGACTTGAAATTGTAAGATTCCCCACTGACAAACTAGGAATAGTAGGGGACGAACCTGACGACTTTTTAGGTGACTGGCCGATATATGGTGAACCTCGCGCATTAGTTCCACTTTTTACCCGGAGAATAGTTGACGTGGAAGTTGAGAAAACCACAAAAGAATTTCAGGGATTTTATTATGACGATCCTTTCACAAACGAGGGAGAAACCCGTTATATTAAATCTACCAACTTAATCGCTGGATTCCATGGAGATAACAATCTTTTTGATAATACATACTACTCTGGCACTAGCGCAATATGGCCGGTATTAGCAGTCTCGCAAGCGGATGATGTGATAAATGATGAAGATATGCCCGAATCAGTTAGGAATCTAGGAGCTGCGTTCGGCTTCATTTATGCAGGAACTAATGATAAATCAAAACATGCTCAAATAAGAAAAGAGCTGGAAAACAATACATGGTTAGTACATGGTCTTGAGAATTTCAAAGCTGAGGTGCATGATTTAGCTAGGGATCTTATGCAACTTCCAAACGTAAGAAACGCTGACGCTAAATACATGTGCATGTGTATGAATCTCCCATTGTTTCTAATGTTCGAGGACACCGCTAATTTTGCAACCGCCAATCAAGTCATGCAGGTGTACAAATCCGGGATGCTAAAAAGATACAGAACATGGCTACAAGGAATCTTAGAGGAAAACTGGTATAATCCCATATTAGCAGATCATCTTGGTATCCCACTGAAGGACGTTATATCAGCACCTATCAAAATAAAACCAATATTCCCAGATATCAACTTTGAAACCAGAAAAGACATCATAGATGCAGACAAGATCCTGTACGATATGTCTGTGTTTAATGAAGAGGATATTGCAAGGGATATTGATAGAAAAGATATAGCTCAAAGAATAGCTGAGGAAGCAGCAACAAAAGAACAGTTAAGACAAGAAGCGATAAACGAAGCAGTCTCACAAGTCACCGCAGGATTCAAACAAGCTCAAGCTCTGCAAAACGGTCAAGCTCAGCAACAGCAAATGATGAATGGACAAAATCCACAACCGCCACAATTAGCAAAAGCTCAAGCACAACAAAAGCAAGGAGGGACTTAAGTTTAGTTTATTAGTTTACTTAGTTCTCAATCTGAAATCGGAGGACGATTAATCTAGTATAGTAAAATGCCAATAGTTAGCACAGATCTACAAATAAGGTACTCTGGAGGAGCTTCAAATTCGAATCAAACATTATCTATCGGAGGAGCTAAATCTTCAAATCAACCTACAGATAATACTTTGAATAATATTTTTAGTGATTGCGGAGGTACTGAATCAGCAGCGGGATCCACTAAATACAGATGCGTATACTTTCAAAATAATCATGGTACTCTTACTGCAAAAAATGTCAGATTCTACGTCGGAACCGACTCTACATCCGCTGATACCAACTGGCAAATAGGATTAGCAGCAGCCGGATTGAATGCTCAAGAAACAGCAATTGCTAATGAAGATACCGCTCCAGCATCGGTAACATTTTCAGCACCGACAACTTACGCAGCCGGACTCGCACCGGCCGATATCCCAGCCGGACAGTACTTCGGGATCTGGTACAAACGTATAACCAATGCAGGTGCAGCTGCTGATAACGGAGATACGACAACATTAAAGTTTGACTGTGACACAGATGCTTAATGCCAGATGCAGGAACTTCGCAAAATGCGCAGTATATTGTTGTTTCTGCAACTGACGCCGATAATCTACTAAAGAAAAGAATAGCAACCGCCGGCATTAACGTTAAAGTAACAGATGGTGGCGCAGGCGGCAACCTTTCAATAGCGGCCGCGACTGAAAACGTAGCGTTATCAGGAGTTATTTCACCTTCTCAGATTACCAGTGACCAGAATGATTACAATCCTTCAGGTCTTTCAACAGCGACAGCATTACGATTAAACACAGACCAACGAAGAAAAATAACGGGAATAGCAGGTGGCACAAGTGGAAGAATTTTAGTATTAAATAATGTTGGCTCATATGCGATTCTTTTAGCAAACGAGAACACAAGTTCGACAACCGCAGGGAATCGTTTTCATATACCGAATCAATGGCTAGATGCGAATCAATCTATAACGCTAATTTATGACGGCACGCTTTCAAGATGGACGTTATTTGGTAACAATGAGACATTACCTAAAGCATTTCGTTATTCTCCCATTGTTTGTGCCGATTTTGGGACGGGCACTACTACCGTTTTTCAGTTTCCTTGGAATTCTACTTTGATATCCAGCGGAACACTTGCCACAGGCTCAGCGGCAAATACAGACAAAAACCATCCGGGCGTTTGGGTAGTTACTAGTAGCACAACAGCGAACAGCGGCGCCTCATTTTATACCGATTTATCTCATCTTTTACTAGCGGGTGGTGAACAATTCGAAGCCATAATAAGGCCGTCAGTCTATACCAATGCAACTCATAGAATAGGATTTCAGGATTCTGGCGCCGCTAGCACTCCAAGTGACGGAGCATGGATTGAGATGACTTCTACGGCCGCAGTTCTAAAAACGAGTAGCAATTCAACAGTAACGACAAGCGCAACAATAGCAACTCTTTCAACTGCAACTTGGTATCGTTTCTTAATATCTGTTAATGCAGATGCTACAAGCGTAACAGGAAGTATATTTTCTGATGCAGGTGCATTATTAGGAAGTCAAACAAACAGCACAAATATTCCAACGGCATCAGGAAGGTCAACAGGTCACGGTGTCGTAAGCACTTTTTCAACAACAACAGCAACTGAATTGTTATGGATTGATTGGTTGGCGATGTGGTATGAAGGACGATTCGCAGAGAGAGGATAAATAAATGACATTAACATTTACCGCAAACGGTAGCACAGCAACAACCGCAAGCGAAGCAACGCTTAACGAGATAACAGCAGATGACGACGAGTATTGGGGAGCAATGGTATTCGTTCCTTCGGCATTTACGACCGGCGACACGGTAGAAATCCGATTCTATGCTTATGATATCAATGCCGCAACAATTACGGGAAAAATATATTTGCTTCATACGATATCCGGTGATCAATCCGCAAATCCGGCAATTTATTTCCCTTTGATTCCTTGCCGAAGATATCGTTTAACCATAAAAAGAACGGCCGGAACCGATAGGACTTTTACTTGGCAGATAATTAAACAGACTGGATAATGCCAGTAGCAGGCTCCGGCTCAGTATCAGCAGCACACACACACTTTGTTCCAGTAACAGGTCTAACACGGGTATCATTAAGTCAAATCTACAAAAACAAGATAGCTGCTAGGGTTTCACTAAGCAGAATATACAAGAATAAGATAGCAGCCCGTGTATCCCTTTCAAGAATATACAAGAATAAGATTGTCGCACGTGTATCCTTATCAAGAGTATACAAAAACAAGATAGTTGGTAGAATAAGCCTTTCGCGTATTTACAAAAACAAGATAGTTGGAAGAGTCAAACTAACTCGCATTTACAAGAATAAGATAGCAGCTAGAGTTAGTCTATCACGCATCTACAAAAACAAGGTAGCTGCACGGGTTAGCCTTTCACGGATATACAAGAATAAGATTCAGATTCGTGTTTCCCTTTCCCGAATATACAAAAACAAAATCATAGGACGTGTATCTCTTGCGAGAATCTACAAGAATAAAATCCAAGTCCGTGTCTCACTTAGTAGGATATACAAAAACAAGATAGTTGCAAGAGTCAGTCAGTCACGAATTTACAAAAACAAGATTGTCGGAAGGGTTTCACTTTCTCGCATCTACATCAACAAGATAATCGTATCAGGTCTTACAAGAATATCACTAACCAGAATATACATCAATGGAATAGATGCAAGAGTGTCCCTTAACAGGACATACAAAAATAAGATTCAAGCAAGAGTCTCGCTTCAAAGAATCTATAAGAATAAGATAATTGGTCGTGTGTCCCTTCAAAGAATATACAAAAATGGAATAGATGCAAGGGTTCAGCTCGTCCGAATCTATAAGAATAGGATTCTCACGAGAGTCACTTTGCAACGCATCTATAAGAATAAGATACAAGCTCGCGTCTCATTAGTCCGAATCTACAAGAATAAGATGGGTGGAAGAGTGCAATTAGTAAGAATATACAAGAACGCAATAAGACAACGTGTCACACTTTCCAGAACTTACAAGAATAGAATTCTAAGAAGGGTTACACTTTCCAGAATATATCAAAACAAGATACAGTCCAGAGTCTCATTAGTAAGGACGTACGTCAATCAAATATTCAGTCTTGCAATAAAGCTTACCCCTTCAGTTCTAGGAGCAAGACGATTTATAAAATCAGAAACGAGATCACCTAATAATACTATCAAATTCAGGTTATCATCTGATATAGATATCAATCCCGACGTCCCTAATCGACATATCAAAAAGCAAGATGGTAAAGCAATAGAAACAAAAACAAAGAGATTCGGGATAATACCAAGAAATGTCGATATCCAAGATTAATCGCGATATTTCAAAAAGAATGGACAGACTTGAAAAAATATTAGCTAAACGATTATTCGCTTTCTACAATTCCAACATAGCCGGGAGTATTCTTCCTATGGGAGTAATAAAACAAAATTATGATGTACAAATACAATCAATAATACGAAAAGCAATCCAAGACTCCTACTTTGAGGGGACAGACATAGTTAACAATGCTATAACAAACAAGAATCCTGACTTTCAATTATTCGTATCCGGTACGGATATATCAAACATTCAGCAATCTTCAATCAGACTCACAAATCAGTTCTGGGAAACGGCTTCACGATTAAAAATGAGAGAATCAGAAGTCGTCCCCATTACTGAGACAAGAGGACTTCCACCTGACACAATAGAACCAAAAAAGAAAAAAGGATTCGCAACTCAAGCAGCTCTTAGCGGTGTAGCATCTCTAGTCGTTTATAATGCGTTCAATACTGCGGTTAGATCTAAAACAGCTCAAACAGTACCATCAATAGCAGCAATTCCTCCCCCAGTACCAGAAGCGACCATAGGAGCGCCAGAAACTCCAGATATCACGCTAGATATTCCTTATGTGGTTGCAGAAATAAGAGGTGGAGTCCCCTTAAAAGGGAGAGTAAGATTTACGACTCGTCATGATGCTAAAGTAGATCCCCAAATATGCGCACCATTAGACGGGATGGAATGGGACGTTGGCGATCCTGATATCGTTGTTCCATGGGAGGACACTCACAAATATTGTAGATGTCGTTTAATACCGATAGTTGAAGGTGAAACCGGAGAGGAAGAATAGAATAGAAAGTAAAAAAAGTTATTGGGAATCTTCCCCTTTTCCCGAGCTTGCTTGTTTTTCTTCAGCGGGAACTGCGAGAGTATCTTCTGGATTCTTTAGATTCATGGGTTGATCATACATCCATTTGAATTCAGCTCTTTTAGCTTCGTATTCTGGAACGTCCTTGAATTTCTCTTTCCTTTTATCTTCGGTAATAATAGCAAATTCTTCGATGTTCTCACCCTTGTTGTCCAAAAATTCCGCTAACCCTGCATTGATTCCGTACTTGCTAAAGTCTTTTGGTTCGGTTGACATTTCTGCTTAACGGTTTAGTTCTCACCCTACTTGTAAATTAATTTTTCTTTCGTAACTAGAATGGAGATAACAACCTATTCAAATAATGAAGGTAACTTCATTCGAGGACGATTACTTGACACACGACTAAACGAACGGAACTGGCGACTTGCAAATACAGGGGACAGACTAACCCAACTATTAAACCAAAAAGTACCCGGAACCAACTTTATGATTGACGCATCAAAGCTCCAAAAAGGAATAGATGCTCACTATTACGGAGATGGTACCAAAGCTGACATTTTAAAAGGATACTCTGATTTTAGTCATGGTAAATACATCAAAGTATTAGGTCCATTCGCTGACGGACCTGACAATACTCATGTTTATTATGATTTTATAGTCCAGCTAAACGGGTCACGAGCTGCAAGCGCATTATTAAAACATGGAAGTCAAAGCATCATCCCCTTTGCAGTATCTCCCCACATATGGCCGCTAGAAGGACCAGATGATAATATCAGAGATTTTGATTTCCTTGGAGGTGCGTTGGTCGTCAAAGGAGCATATGGAGAAAAAGCAGTCATTAGCAAAATGTGTAATGGTACTGCTACTGTTTGTGAAAAGTCCCTAGCTGCTAGTATCGCTCAGCAACAAGAAGATCAAAGAAATGCTGAGATAATTAGTTCCCTAGTCTCAAAAGCAGCGTCAATCCAAACGTTAACAATGTCCGAACAAGTAGCAACTGAGGTTACTAAAGCACCGGTTAACGCTAATCCTCAGCAAGCCCCGACTAATATCACATTAAATCCTCAAGAACCTCCAAAGGTCATGCAGGGAGCTCCATTGATGCTAACTGCGGAACAATACGAGCAAGGAAAGAAGGAAGCAGTAGATCAAGCCACAAAAGAGCTTGAGAAACAAGTCAAAGCTCTAAGAGCTGATGCTAAACTCACCATGACTAGTACGATGTTACTGGCATTCAAGGACGAAAAGAATAGGAAAGCAGTATCCGAAGAATTGGAGCTAGACAAAATGACCAACGAAGAAGTTAAAATGTTTATACAAAAACTTGGGATCTTTAGAAAAGCATTAGAGCAAGAAAATCCTCCCCCACCTCCCGAAGAAAAACCAGCGGATGATAATACATCCAAAGCTAAAAAAGGAAAAAGTGCTTCGTCTATTACGGATTTACCAAAGGAACCAATAGTTCCCCAATCAAGTAACGATAACAATAAAGATGAAGGAAGTAAAGCCGCATCAGCTCCTATCAGCAAAGTGCGGTCGATATCTGACTTTATCAGGAGGGGCAGAGCGTAATAAATGCCAGCATTAACAACAGCTCAATTAATCGGACACCCTGCATATCCGGATGAATTTGATACTAATCGGGCATTAGATCCCGGTAAGAAAGCAACCGGTGGAGGTAGTGCATTACCTGTCGGTAGAATAGTTTTCCATAACGCTGGTACTGGTATATGGGCATTAGCTACTTCTGGAAGCACTGGAAGAATGGGAATAGTCCCGGCACTTGATCCAGTAAACGGAGATAGTGATCCAACTTTTAACGTAGTCGCAAGAGCTCTCGCGGAATATTATGCTGAGCTTAACGGTACGGTTCAAGTAGGTGCGGAAGTCGTCCCTGATACTGGTGGCAAAGTAAAACAACGAGCCGCTGAAGCGGATCAAGCCGTGGTCGGTACTTACATGGGACACTATGGTGAAGGTAGCATTGGAAATCCTCCAACCAACGGAATAGCTACGGACGCAGGTCGTATTCGCTTCAAAGGAGGGAGCACTTAGAGATGTCTCAAGTAATCGGTATTCCACGATTCCCAACAGTTTACAATCCGGTTGACAAAATTTTGTATGTCGATTACCCGGAAGAAAAAGAGCCAATATACGACATCCCACTTATAGATACAGAAGCACTACACAGAGAAATCTCAAGCGATGGTAAAGGGTTAGCAGGAGCATCATTTGATCAAGTATACTTTAGCAATGACAATCCTGAATACGATATGCAGTCACGAGCCAGCGATTTTGAATCAAAGCTCACACACATTCGAAACCTCCCTCACAAGAAGGACAGGGATGAAGAAACCCTTAGACTCGTGAGAGGAAAAGACAGAGACTTTTATGATTCAAACGTACTAGCTCAAGCAACAAATCCAGATATTCGCAAGTCACTGGCAGCAGCCGTTATCACGTCTCAGGACTTTTCAAACTTTCAAGCCAATACCGCTATTACCGGCTTACTAGCAGACCCCAGAATCAGAACGGGAATATTGGTAGGATTATTTGAAACCGTCAACCTTCCTACACTAAGCGGAAGATATGCTGCATTTACTGACGACCTGAAATACTTTAGAAACCTACCCGAGACAAAGAGTCCTGAACCCTCAGGAGGGACGGGAACCGTACAGACCGTGACAGTACAAAAGCACGGTGGAGCCGTTGCAATTACGGATAGAGCTCAAATGGTCATAAATCAAGATAATCCATTCCAGAGACTTGTAACAAGGATGGGTCTTACTGCACAAAAGGACGAGAATGCTATGATGGCAGCGGAGATTCAATCAAATACTTCTAACACTTTTGCAGGTGTCGATTTCGGAGCCAGGACGGGAAGTCCTCCAGCTTCAACAACGAATCCGGTTGATACACTGACCACAATATTGACCAACTCAGAAAACAGCAACGTAAACTTTGACTTATTCATAACAAAAGCGTTCATGTGGGCAGAATATTCAACTAACGATATTGTAAGAGGTGGAGTCAACAATCCTCCAATAACTCAGACTAACTTGAATGAGCAAGTAAGCGGGTTCCCCTTATTAGGTGGCGTTACATGGGCAAGGGACAATGCGATAACCTCGTCAACCGCTGGATGGATACTCTCGTCTACAGCGATAAAATCATTCAGGGGACCTAGCAGAAACTACACAATAGCTAATCAAGACACAGAGACAACCAAGTATGTAACGAAGAATTACTTCCTCCCCAAGACAATCGATACCAGTCTGGTGTACTACATTACAGGAATCGCAGCTTAGCTTTGCTGAGCTAAATCCAAAGGTGGGTTGCGAATTTGATCCCGTACATTATTTAGAGACGCTCGGTAAGTACAAAGATTCAGGGTATGAAATACTACCCGTTTCCGAATATTTCAAGACATCGGGAGAAAAGATCCTCTTATTAAGACACGATGTCGATTTTTCCCTAGAATACGCTTACCGAATGGCAAGCATGGAGCGGTCTTTAGGACACCGTTCAACCTATTACATTTTGTTACACTCTCCGCACTTTAACCCACTTTCAGCTCGTAATATCGGATTGATTCAAGACATTCATGGAATGGGACATGAAATCGGATTACATGTTGATTCAAGAACGTCCCTCATGGTAGATACATGGATTTTATCTGAGATAATAGGGGAAGCTGTAAAGTCTTATGGTCGTCATTATGTCACGATAACTCCTGAATTCTCAGTACCCGGCTTGATAAACAGCAGCGATCCCCAATTAATAGGGACAAAATATATCTCCGATTCCGGTCGTCACTGGCGTGAGAGATGCTTCTGTAAGCATATCAATAAACAAGGAGAAAACAAATTGCAAGTATTAACCCATCCTATATGGTGGATGTCCAGCGGAAAGGGAAGATGGGATGCTATTAACAGAATGGAAGACATAGCTCATGCTTATGTTACCGAAGCAACAAATGAATACAGAGATATACTAAGCAAATATGTTATAGACGAGAACATCAGGTGATTTACAAACGTTATTGCAGGATTCATAAAACTGCGAAGATTGGCGATGACTCAGATATTGGTACTCCGGGCTTCGGTTTCGATGTTGTAGATCCGAAAGCAAAACATCCAAAATATATTTATCCGCTTAAGAGAAAAAGACACGAATACTTTGTCCGGATCGAAGAGAACGTCGAAATTGGAGGACATTGCACGGTTGATCGTGGAAGCTGGCGTGACACAATTATCAGAAGCGGAACAAAACTCGATTCACATGTCAAGGTGGCTCACAACGTCCACATCGGAAGGGATTGTTTACTTGTCGCAGGATGTGTTATCGGAGGTAGTTGTACAATTGGCGACGGAGTATTTATCGGAATCAACGCAACAATCATCCAGAGAATAAGAATAGGAAACGGATCTTTCATAGGAGCTGGTGCTGTAGTCGTGAAGGACGTCCCTCCGGGCGTAACAGTCAAAGGTAATCCTGCGATATGACATGATAAACCTTTTATTAATAGTAGGTTGCGTTAAACTCTAAATATGCCAGTCGTTTCGAGCATAAAACCAGATCAACCGCAAACCGTGAAAAAGAAATTTGAATATGAAGATAGAAGCTATGTTAGTTATGTAGAAAACGGATTTAGCGAAGATATACCAGATCATATCCTGCAACCATACGGACGCGAGCAAGTATTTTTAGCAGGGTTAGATATAGACAGACATCCAAAAGATTTCAAAAGAAGCATTGTCTGTTTCAATCGTTTCAAAAATGAGGACGGGGATGAAGTCTTAACATATCATGAGAAATGGGAAGGAAAGAATTTCTTGGGTAGAGACTTGGATCCAGTAATAGATCACTGGGAAGGATATTATTTTGAACAGGAAAGAGTCCCCAAATATGATGACAAGGGAGTAATAACACACTACGAAAAAGGAAAGCAAAAAACAATCTATACGATTCCATGGGAAGGGAAAAAGACTTTAGATAAAGAAATAGCTAAATCAAACGCAAAGAAAGATCAAATAAAATATCATTTTGATGCTAAACCTGAGACACAAAATGACTATGCAAATTATGAACAATTTGCTAATCTGTCATATACCGAATGTTACAACATCTGTTTGAAACCGGGAGGATTCCGAGCTGAATGGTTACGGGAGCTTCAAAGAAGAGATCAGCTGAAAGACAAATAAAGATAAATCATGAGCACAGAAAGTAAATCGTGTAGTGATTGTGGGACATTTGAACTTGGTAGCTGGTTTACTCTATCAGATGGTACTATACTCTGTGTCAAATGCTACAATGCTAGAATGGAAGCCGAAAGAGCAAGCGCAAAAGCGAAAGCAGAGAAAGATTAATGATTAAACCGGAAATAAAAACTGCGGTAATCTTATCATATTACAACGCAGAGAAAGAAATTCCCCGCTGGGGTGATGACTGGTATGATCATGTTGATCATATTATCGCTATAGATGGACGTTATAAAACTCCCATGTCCCCGAAAATGAGAGCAATGAATTTACCCAATTATTCTTCCGATTATTCCGAGCATGTTCTAAAAACAAAATATGGTAAGAAGCTGACACATGATAAAGTATATGGTACTCAGCTAGAAAAAAGACAAAGAGGGCTGGATATCGCAGGTGAATTAGGAGTCCAGATGGCTATCGTATCAGATAGTGACGAGTATATTTATCCGTCCCCTGATTGGGACTTGTTTGCAAAGCAATTAGAAGCTGTATACTATGCTTTTCCGGATCAGCGTTTATTCCAAATGTTAGCATGGATACCGGATACAGGTGCATGGTCCCCGCAGTATAATGAAGTCAAACCTAACTCATGGGTTCCCTACACAAAGGTTCACCGAGATCCAGGAACGATGAAATATGTTCTAACACATTACACATGGGCAGATAAATCCACAACACTACAACAAATTCAAAAACATATGTTTGAAGATATCGCTTCAATAAACGGGGACATTAGAGATCCGAATTTCAACAAATATCTGCTTAAAAGTACGATGCTATTAGACGGTATAAAAATAACCACAGATAGAACGAAAAGAACTCCAGCAATGCTAGATTTAGGGAATAGTTGGACTTGGCAAAATATGCACTGGGAGCAATGGACATATGTTATAGAAGCTCATTGGCATTATTGGGGAAATAAAACCCAGTTTGATTATATGAAAGAAAAATTTCCAGATCTTGATTATTATTTTGACGAAAGAGCTATACTAATCCCTTACAGACTGAAAGAAAACGGGGAATATATCATAATGCAGCCGAATGTACCACAACCCGTATTAGATCAGATTGAAAAGCAAGCTGCATTTGATCACGGTAAAGAAGTCACTAGCGTATTTCATACAGGTGGAATTTAATTTATTTAATTTAACGCTGACCAGTCGCCGGATTGATCGCTCCTAGCTGGGAATAATTTTCTATCAATCTTGTATTCACATCCCTTAGTTTTGCATCAGTAGCATTTTCAATAGCATTTCTTTGATTATCAACTAGAATCTTTTGATTTTTTACCATGATATTCATATCGTAGAGGACGACTTGTTGATATTGATCATGTTGCTGATCAAACTTTGCAGTCTGATACAATCCCCATAAACCGGCAATCAAACCGAAGATGGTTGAGATGAAAAAGATCTTTACCCGTTTATCCTTATACCAAGTCAACTATATTTATCATCTCCAAACTCTTTATAAGATTCCCAAGAAGTAATCAAAATAATGTTTAAACAGACATTACTTATTGCAGCGGTACTTGCAATTATTACAAGTGTCGCTATACCATCCCTTTTATCGGGGACAGCAAATGCCGACAAAATAATTCATGCAGACAAAGCGATAATCACCTGCAAGGGCTGTAAGATTTACGTATCCGGTCCCTCCGGAGGAGGTGGAGGACCGGGAAGCGTAGGTCCGCAAGGTCCTCAAGGGATTCCCGGAGAAAAAGGAGCAACCGGTGATACTGGTCCTCAGGGACCGGCGGGGCCAGAAGGTCCTCAAGGAGTTCCCGGTCCTCAGGGTCCGATGGGTGAAAAAGGTGAAAAAGGAGATACGGGTCCTGCGGGAAGTGCTGGGGAAAATGCTACTGTTACCGTAAATGGTAGTCTTACTGTGACCGGTGGAAATGAATCAACCGTGATTCCTCCAAATGTGACAGCACCTCCAGTATCAAATGAAACACAACCACCGGTAAGCAACGAAACAAGTCCTCCAATTACTCCACCAGCAAATGAAACTGTGACAGTACCTCCGGGTTCAAACATCACTGCGGGAGAGAATACGACTGTGACAACCCCACCGGGAAACGTCACTAATTCAACCTATATACTTCAAGGACAACCACACATAACTTTAGTCGCGCATAGAGGACGATAATTCCCCCCCTTTTTTATTTACTTCTTAATCTGGTACCGTAATTAATCACGTTACATAAACTTGGTTGACGAAACAGCAGCAGTAATAGCTTCAATTATTGTAGGTATTGCCGGAGGATTTCTTTCAAGCTGGATGGCTTTTAATGCATCCGGTGAAGAATTTGATAAGCGAAAACACGGTAACGCCCTGATAACCGGAGCTGTAGCAGGAGCGTTAGCAGGTGCGGTAATTCCGACAGCCCTTCCTAATATGACAAGTGCAGCATTCATAATATATCTAGTTCTGTTATTCGGAGCTACTATAGGAGTCGACAGAGTGAGATCTAGTGGCTCACAAATGGTCGTAAATAGAAAAAGCAAGACTACTAGTACTAGCACAACAACAACAGCCGGATCTCCTTCAGGTTGAGTATCCCCAACGAACAAATCCTTATTTTATCTATCATTCTGATTCTAATAGGTGCTGTGTTCTTATGGGCACCGCTTCCCCCCTTTGCTCCTGTCAGTCTAATCGGGAATCTGCTATTATGGGCAGGTATTATCATATTCGTAGTATGGTTAATTTTAACTATCATTGCGCTCGTTAAGAAAGCATAGATATGCCCACTTATGTTCAAGGAACTGATTTTATCAGCGATACTACAGAAGTCAGACGACTTGCTCGGAATGTCATCCCTTCAGATTGGATAGATGATCAGATAAAGCCCTTTCAGTACAAAGTTTACTCTGCTATTAGGACAGCCACGCATAAAGATGACTGGCAACCAACGGATAGAGAATATGGAGCTCTCCAATTAACTGAAACTGAAATCTCTGCATTAGAAATAAGGAAACATTACGGGAAGACTGCTGAAGATGTAATTGCTGCCGATACTGCAATTCAAGCAGCATGGAAAGCATTCAATGATAATATTGTTGAAAATATGTCCACCCAAACAGGTGAAGAGGACGATGTTATTCAAAGAACTGATTATAAATCATGGAATCTTAATAGCGAAGTAGAAATACCCACCAGAGGATTACGGGTCCGATAGAAAATGAGTCTGCTTATTCCAGAATTAGGAGCAATGCCGTCCCTTACATGGGAGAATCCATTAATTCAGTACATATACACAAAATGGTCAATAGCAGATCCGGCTAAGCCGCTGACATTTCCAAGTAATGATAAGATAAGTTTCAGGGTAGGATTTTTTGATTATTTCCGAGCTTATGAGGTTAATGTCCTCCAAACCGATACCGTCCCCGCATGGTGGGACAGCGGACGACATAGAGTCTTTCTAACTACCACGATGGAAGTACATATGCGAATGGAAAGACTTGATAGAGATGCTATCTCAGTTGATCCACAATTAGCAATGATGGAATTTGAGATAATGCGAATTGCAATGCAATACAAAAAGAGTCCTCAGGATATTTTAGGAATAAAGGATCTTGTATATACGGGTACGTCTCGCAATTATGATGCAACTGATGATCATGCTAGTACTGATTGGAGGACGATAATCAGATTAAACCTCCAATATGAAATACAGAATATGCAATCTTAGCTTAACGTGGGGTAGTCAGATCAATTTCCATATCGCAGTAATCAAGCACAGCGGTCCTTGAAGTAGTTCCGGCTCCGTTCTTTGTAAACTGTGCGACAACGCTAAGCTCCCTTCCTGCACCAACGGGAATATTAGTCGTAATCGAATTTTGTAAAGTCCCTCCTATGTAAAAGTCAACATTAGTTCCTGCCGCATTAACGACTATCGTGAGTTTATACCAAGTTCCTCCTACAATCGTAGTACTAGTCGTTGCCGAACTGGTGACAGTATTGGATCTTGTTCGTACTCTCCAAGAGCCACTACCACCACTACCAAGTCTATCATATTCAAATATTACTGCATCCGTTCCGTTCCCTGATGTCGCATCCATGAAACCGATTCTAAATATATACTCCTCTGATACGGTAGAAAGAGTAGGAAGTTTGACTTTCATTTCAAGGGTTGCCAGTCCTTGTCCTAGCGAGAAAGCGGAAAGATTTCCTGCATATATGCTAGCTCTTCCTGTCGTTGTAGTTCCACAATCAAGTTGCCATGTTCCAAAGACTCCCGTTTCTGAGACTGCTAGCGAAGTTACAGCCGCTCCCGTTCCTGTAACATCAGTATCAAATGGATTCCAGTTCGGAGGCTTACCAAGAAACTCTTCACTGAACATGACCTTCTTTCTAGTCATGTCCATAGTATCCATAGCCAGAGTGTAGTTACCTCCTGCTCCGCCGTCCGTAGCCATCAGACCATCACCCGCTGTGAATAATCGTTCCCCTGTCAGACTTCCATGTAATGCAAGAGTGAGATACTGTGCATCTAAAGCAGACGCTCCTCCTACAGCAGCGGAAACATTGCAAGTCGCATCTAATGTTTTATTTGATAATGTGGCAGCAAATGCTTTAAACAAAGGTTCGTCGTCTGCGGTCAGTAATGGCCAGTTTACATTTCTATTCGCAAGAATTGCAGCTACGTTATGAATAAGTGAAAATGTATCAGCAGGATTCCTAAATTCTAACTTCCCTGATCTGTAGTAAGTACGAGTATTCCATTTTATCGGTCCAGTTTTGTCGACGTTGTTCATAGCATCGGCAATATCGTCCCAGTCGTCTACGGTTATTTTTTATATTCCGCCGACATGGTCCGAATCGCCACCATCTGCATTAACAACCTTCTTAGGTGGTATAGTCATTTACAACAAAAACAAGAAATATTTAGTTCCCTAAGTAGAAGTAAAGACTTTTTGCAGTTGTAGAATATAAGAAATGCCAGCTCCACAGTTTACGTACCCACTAATTACTTCAGGTACAGCGACTAACCCATTCATGTATACTGCTGAAACAGTTTTTGGAACACGAAAAACCGCTTCCCCCATATATACGGCAGTCCCTATTGCTGGGGATGTCACGATAAGACAGGACGGAGTAGTTATCCCCGTCACAGTCGCAGGTCAGCATCCCATATATCGAGCACAGTTAGCAGGTAAAAATTATACAATCTCATTTCCGATTCATCCGCTCTCAATAGCGTTCCTCAAATACGGAACAGAAGTTCCCAATTATATCACGACAGCGGGAAACATTGTCGAACCTATTCAATTCCTTTATAAATATCAGCAAGCAATGGGAACCTCCCAGCTTCATAATGCATGGTTGTATTTCTTAGGTTGCAGATGCTCAAGTATCACACTCACACAAGGACCGCAAGCATTACTTGAAGCATCAATGGAATTTCTGGTAAGAGAAATTGAAGTCCCTGCTATTGATACCGCTCCCGTAACATCTCCGACTTATGCTAATTTCACCGACTTTTCAGGTCCCGTATTTCAGGACTCAGACGGTGGCAATCTTCCTCTGTCTATAGGTGGTACGTCATATCCAACTGATAACTTCACTGTTACCATAGCTCAAGGGACATTTGCAAAACCCTATAACGGTTCAGGACTCGCTGACGCAATACTTCCCGGACAGTACATTGTAACAGGGACATTAGATATCCCAATCGGTCAGGACATAGCACAGGAAACCGCATTTGCAGCAGCTAATCAAACTCCAGTCACCGTAAAATACACATTTAAAACCGGTGTCATGGTTGCAACTTTGGCTAACACAATTCTAACTGCTAACAGTAGAGCAATACTGAGTACTCCTACCGAACCCATGAAGCACTCATATTCATTTCAAGCAAGTACCTGCATCTTAGGGACTTCTTAAATTTTTAAATAGCTTCCTCTTTTGTAATAACGACAGACAAAAGAATGTCCCAAGAGGAAGAAAAAGAAAAAGAAAAAGAAAAAGAAGAGACAGAATCATCATTCGATGAGGAGTCTACAAAATTTTGGGGACGACTGAGCGATGAAGTAACTTCATCATACAGAAAGGATCTTGAAACTATGATGAAATCCGACACTATAAGTTATGATGGTATAGACTACAAATTCCAGTTCGTTAAGGGGAAATATATAAAAGAATTCAAAGATCTTGACACAAAAGCTTTTGAAATAAAAGACAAGAATTCCCCTGAATGGTACGAAAATGTGAAACGTCGAGCATGTATGATAATTAAAGATATGACACCGGATGTATTTGACGAAGGTGATTATACTGTGATAGAAAACCTAACAACTGCATGGAGCAATCGTGCGATAAGAGGGTTTCGTCGCCCAAAGCAAAGCATTCCAGGCGTGGTATGATTCCAACTCAACAAGAGTATTTTTTTCAACTGCTGAACTGAGAATAAAAGAGCTCTATGACTGGCTACAGTTAGGTATAAGGCCGTGGGAATGGGATTTTGAAAGATATAGCGGGGAGTATGCTGATATGATAGGTTTCTTTTATCTTGAAGATTTAGAAAATATAAGACAGTTGGACAAATTGCAAAAAGCATTTGAAAGACGACAACGAGGACAAGGATCAGGATGAGCTTTGTCATCCTCGGTGCTGGTAATGTTCGCTTCGGTCTTAAGATAACAGGTTATAATGAAACTCTTGCTAACTTGGACGCAATTAAAGCGGATATTCCCAAGACTGCTATACTAGCAAATAGGGAAGGAGCTGTTGATCTTGTTAAAAGAGCAAGGACAAGAGTCCATAAAATAAGTCATAATCTTGAAAATTCTATAAGGGTTGAAAACCCTGTAACTCCCGCAGGAGCTATTGCTTCAGCTAATATGCCATACGCAAAGAAAGAGGAAGAGCGGAAAGGAATAAGACGAATACCACCTCATACACCGCATCCTTACATGAAACCATCTGGAGCTGAGACAAGTCAGCAAATGCCGGGAATTGTTAGAAGGAATTTCGGTATGATGTTTTCAAGACATCAAGCACGTATAATATAATCCAGTCTAGTCTAGTAATGTCGGGTTCCTCCAAATGGGGGAACCCGGCACTTTAATTTAGTTCACATTGTTTTTTGACTAACCTTTGTTTTTTATAATAGCATATGTCTAGTCCGGGCGGTACTATAGGTAGTGTCAGAATTGCGGTCATAACCGACACTATGAAAGCGGAGCAAGATATTGCTAAATTTCGCAATACTCTAAGCACGGCAGGAGCACCGCTTCAACAATTCAGCAAGAACCTACAGGTTACAGGTCAAGATATGGGAATGTTGGGGACAAAAGCACAGTCTACCAGCGCACCAGTTCAACAACTAGGGAAAAATGTACAAGGAGTAAACACTCCATTACAACAGCTAGACAAAAACGTAAAAACAACTCAACAAAGCATGACCGGACTTACTGCTCCCACTGAGAAAGTAACGAAGGACATGCAGACACTAGAGAAAAATACAGCATCAGTAAATGCTCCCATGCAACAGTTAGACAAGAACGTTAAGGGTACGCAACAGAGTATGAGCGCGATAACCGCACCCACTCAAAAAGCGGCTCAGAGCATGGATAAGTTAGTCGGAAGTCAAGCACCGCTCGCTAACGCATTCCAAAAAACAAAAGCACAAGCGAGTGATGTGATTGCAAAGAACAGTCAACTTGCTACTGGATCCCAAACTTTAGGGACAAGAATAAAAGAAAGCACGGGTAAGTTTGCGGGTTTTGCAACTGGATTATCTGCTACCACTACTAGCGTTTTACAATTAGGAGCTGGATTCCGTGATTATTCTGATTCTCAGATAGCAGTTGACAGACAGACTCGAAAAGTGTCCCTTGCTCATGAAGCATTAACAAAAGCACAGGATAAACTAAATGCCCTAACTGCTAAAGGAATCAAATCAGGTAAAGAATATCAGCAAGCACAGCTTGATGTTACGCAAGCTCAACAAAACCTAGACATTCAAACCCAGTTACTAGGAGAAAGACAAGAGGATATGTTTGATGCTCAATCTCAATTTGTAGCATCCGTCATACCTACAACGTTAGGAGCTGTAGGGACATTAGGAAGTGCATTCAAAGATCTAGGATTAAATGCAACAAGTCTAAAGGGAGTATTTTCTAAAGCAGGTGGAATATTTTCTGGTCTTATAAGCGGTTTCGGTAATGTCGCAAAAGAAGCACCAAAAGCAGCGGATGCAATAAGCAACATAGGACTTAGTGCGGAAAAATCAAGTAAAGGAATAGGGACCATGACAACCGCTTTGGCTTCGCTTGCGATCGGAGTAGGTGGCGCATTGGTCATAAAACAACTTGGAGATGCAATTGCCGAAGTCGAAAATAAAATGAGTCATATCAAATTGGAAGATCGACTTGCTCCTGTTGAAGCGATAATGGATAAAACTGGTAAGGCTTCCAAGCAATGGGCGATCGATATAGCGGAATCTGCGGCAAGAGCAAGAATTGGAGTTACAGACTTGCAAATTGCAAGCGATAAATTATTTGGAACGCATTTTCTTCAACGTGCAGAAGAAGCACATCATGCGATAGATAAAACTGGTAAAATAATTTTACAAGAATCCGATTTCGCGGGAACGGGGATGACCATGAATGAAGCACTTGGTACTTCCTTGATGGACGTAGCAAGTGCAGCAAAAGTTCCCTATTCCGCATTTCAAAATCTAAGTACCGTTACCCTTGATCTAGGAAAGGATTTCAAATGGAGCGCAAACCAATATGTTGCAGAAGCAACTAAGATGCTTGACTCTGGTAAAGATCAAGCGGCGGTTTCCGATTGGCTAACTAAATCTGGAATAAAACAAGCAGATGCTACCAAGATCCTCACGGCAGCGGAACAAAACCACAGCGCACACATGAGTCAACTTATCCCTTTGACACAGGAATACGGGCAAGCTCTTGGTAAAAATAAAACAATCGGGGAGGATTATATCCTCACTCAAGAACAAGAAGCTGCAAACTGGCAGGAACAAGAAGCATTACTAGCAGACGTTAACAAACGAAATCAAGAAAATGCCGCAGCCGTAGCAGAGCAGACAAGACAAGAAGAGATTCTAACGAAAGCATTCGGTCCGCTCACGCAAGCTCAAAAATTAGATATTGATTGGCGAAACAAAATGCTCCCTATTGCACAGCAGCAGGTAGCAGCTTATGACAAACAGGATAAAGAGCTTTTAGATCTAGCAGCTTCGCAAGGAAAAGCTACTGAGGAAATGGTCAACCTCAGTAATAACATGGAAGATAATCAACAAAAAATGACGCAATTATTGAACGTCGTTGGTATCCTCACTCCTAAACAGAAGGAAATGGGACTGACTCAAGAAGATCTCAATCAAGCAATTAAAGACACAATTCAACCGCTGAACGGTCTTACCGGTCTGACATTAGAATATGCAAAAGCAGCACAACAAGCACAGCTTCAAGATGAACTTGATGTTAAAACACTCTATAAAAAAATGCAAGCAGAAAGGGATCGTATCATAGCTTTTAAACAAGCAGACGAAGCGATCGCACTTCTAAACAATACCACCCATAAAGGTGTTACCACTGCTGGGCAATGGTATGATGAAACACAAAAATCCATTGCAGCGGGGAAAGTGGAACATGATACTTTGGCCGCATGGGCTGAAAAAGAACTGCATCTTAAAGATGCAATGAGTCTGACCACTGAGGAACTTAAACTACACTTTCAAGCAGCATGGGGAGATATTGATGCTATTAATCAACTTGCAGGAAAAGAGGACGAACTTAGTAAACACGCTAAAGATGTCGCAGGGACGATTGAATACCAAAAACAACAAGTCGCAAATCTTGGAATTGAAAACCAGCAATTAACTTCGACTTATGGTCCGCTCAGTGACGCAGTACTAAAGGACACTGACTTACGCAATTATCTGTTAGGATTACAAGATAAACAGGAAGTCGCTTTTACAAAGGAAGAGCAAGCAGTATTAGACGCTGCTCAAGCTCATGGAGTCCTGACCAATGCGATGATCAATACCGCTGCACAAGAAGGGGATAACAGCGCACAACTTAAGCAGATGGGAAAAGAGCTTAATGATAACAAGGATATAATGCAAGATGGCAATGCGATAATTGCCGAACGTGTAAAAGAAGGGGAGGATCTGGAAGCACAGGATGCAATGCTGATTGCTCATTACGGACCATTAAACAAAGCAATGCTCATGAATAATGATCTGCGCAAAATAATGACGGATGCTATGGGGGTGGAAGTTGAAACTGCTGATACAACCGATCAACAGAATCTAAAGCTCGCTTTATCCTATGGTATTGTTAATGATAAACTAATAGAACTTGCATTTAATCATAAGGACGATTCAATAGAGAGCGGAAAATTAACAACTGCTCTTGTAAATCAGAGAAAGGAAGTCGAAGGACTAACTCCGGCTGTTGAAGCACATAATAAAGTAATGCAGTATGGAACTACTCTCCTCACACAAGAGCATGATAAGCTCCTAGAGGACACACTGGCTAGAGGTGCTAACGAAGATCAGATTAAGGGACTTATTGACGTAAGAGGGAAGGAAAACTCGCAGATAACGCAGACTAATGACAAGCTGAAAATCTTGCAAGTGCAGTTAGCAAAATTGCCACCGACATATCAGGAAATTAGCGATGCGACTCAAAAAGGAACGCTTTCATTTTATGATCAAGTTAAGCAAGTCCAGCTTAATACTAAAGAGGCAGCCGCATTCAGAGCGGAACTGGTCAAATACGTAACCGATAATCATCTTGTTGCGGATGCTACTTCGAAAACGACTGAAGAATTACTAACAGCCCGAGATGCTTATTTGGGTAATGCTGATGCGATCGCAAAAGTAATAGAAGAGCAAAAGAAATTCAAGCAAGCAACATTAGACGCAGAAAAATCCCTCGCCACAGTATTCAAGATAAAGGTTGAAGCCGACGATAAAGAGTTTAAGAAATTCATTAAGGGACTGGATAAATCCACACAAAAAGAATACAAAATAAAAACAAAATTCGACCTAAAAGCCGAAAGTCTTGCTAACACATTCCAAAAAGCCCTCGCGTTAGCAGGTAGCGGTAGCGATAAAGCAGCAAAAGATGTTGCCGAGCATATGATTCAAACTATCGATAAGACCTTCAAGGGTAAGGGAGAAAAAGCATTTCCTGGTCTGATAGAAAAACTGGAAGCGGCTGCCAAATCTCCGCGACCGGCTGCTGCAATGGCAGAAATCTGGAAAACATATGACTGGTCAGGTGTTGGAACCTTCACAGGAGAACAAATCGGTGACACTGCACCGGCAGCCGCACAAACGGCTATCGATAAACAAGATCCTGCACAACTTCCGACAGAATTAGGAGCGGTCGATCAAACCAAGTTCCAAGCATCTTTACAAGTAGCAATCAACAACGCTAATCAAACGAACGAGTTCATAGGCAAAGCGTTAGGTAACATTAGTAATCTCACCATACCAGTAGTTGACCAAACAAAGTATCAAAAAGGGCTACAGGTTGCAATTGATAATGCTGATGCAACATACAAAGATATCGCCAAATCTATAAAGAAGATTGGTACTCTGCGAATCCCTGTTATTGATGAAACAAAATACCAAAAAGGATTACAGCTTGCAATTAACAATGCAGAAGCGACATATAAAGCGATAAAGAAAGCTATAGCACAAATAGGGAATCTCAAAGTTCCCGCAGTGGACCATAGTAAGTTTGATAACTCGCTCGATGACATGGTTACTAAAGCGCAGAATACAGTTAGCAAAATACAAAAAATCCTTGGAGGTTCAAATTTGAACAGGGGAGCACAGAATGTAAAAGCAGGACCTAGCGGAGGCGAATATGCTCAAGCTGCTCACGGAATGCACCAGAGATTAGAACGGGACACAATAATCCAAGCTCATGCAGGGGAACAAGTTGACATTGAACCAACAATAAGACAGAATGTTCAGCGAATAGTATCAAAAGCTGAGGAAATGGAACAGACCATCATAATAAACGTGCTAGACAAGGTGATAATGAACAAGATACAGTCCCGATTAGGAAGAAACACCTACCAATACGGAGTATCCTGATAGCTAAAAAATGAGTCAAGCAATAGTACTTTCCCGAACTAATCCGACTTATGCTTTACCACTACAAGCAAGAATAAAATTCACGTCTCTTGACGCACAAGATACCTATTTCACATTTTCACCTATGGAGAATATCCGAGAAATCAATCTCATGTACATGGATGTGGAAAGAGCTGTATCTGAAACAGGGACGATGAACATGGTGATTGAGGATAGTCAAAATGTCCTTGCAAAAGACCACATCAATAATGCTCGGGTTACTATAGAGCTGGGTAAAACACTAGCATCACTAACTCCTTACTTTGTAGGATATGCTGATAATTTTGATGATTCCCGTCCCCGATCTTATTATCAAGAATACAGAGTAAACGGACCTTCCACCAAAATTAGAGCATCAGAACTCAAATTATTATATAGAAAGTCAGCAGATGATCCTAATAATCCCAATTACGGGATAGGAAATCTTATTTGTGAGATGATAAAAAAGCGGAAGTGGCGTCCCCTTGATAGGGACGATGTTGAGGAAGAAACCGGCTGGCATCCGGATCTTGTTTCTGATGGTGGCTACGTAGCAGATGAGCTCAACAATATAATAAATTCTAGAATCGCTGAGGTATTCAGTACTCCATGGGATTTTCTTGAACATGCTTGTGCTCTCACCGGTGCATTTTGGGATATTGACTATCTCGCTAATTTTGAGGAAATTTTAACAGTTTTATATCCTTCTGGAAGGGGAACTGGAATTACTGTCAAGTCCTCAGATTTAGCTACTGCTAACGATAACCCTGAGAAAACAGCGTATATTTATGATGCTTTCACACTTTCTTTTAATTCGGGTAGTGATGCAGGAGTTGCAACCGGTCTTTATACTACGACTGTAATAGATCAAGAAGTCATATCGTCTCAGCAAACTAATAACGGAGCTGCGACCCTTGTCAATGTTGCAAGAGCTCAGCAATTAGTAGTACAAAATGATGAGCGCAGAATAACGGGAGTTAACTTCATCATTTCCAAAATAGGAGCTCCAGAGTCCCCGAACGATAGAGTGAATGGGGATCTTGTCATGGATAGCGGAGATAACCAACCCACAGGGGCGACGCTTGCTACGTTTAATTTTCCAATCTCTGACTTAAAAACCACTCCCACTAATGTTTTTGTAGATTTAGGGGATAAGGTCAAAGTAAGATTCCTATCAGGACGAAATGTAATATGGATACGACTTTTCCAACGATCAGGACTTAAGGGAGATCCGGACGGTGATACTGCTAATACTATACGATGGCATCATAACGGTCTGGTAAATACCACACAACCAGTATATACCGCAGTATCCTCGAATAATCAAGGTGAGTACAAACTTAGAGATACGATGACTTGGAGCTCACAAAATCAAGGACCAATATTCTGTTATTCAGTCTTTTCAAAAATAAACAGACTGCAATCTCGTTTCAATGGACCACAAGCAAAGATATTACGACTTAAGGAGGATTTCATTGATACGAGTTTTATCAATGACATTGCAGGAAACAATCTTTTTCTGTCCAGAGAATTAGCCCGGAGATCAAAAACAAAAGCAACGATATCCTCCCTCCCCGTCACAATACCTAATAATTTCCTCTTTCGTCCTTATCAGGTGGTAAGTTTTGCAGACAGTCTTTCTAATCAGTTTTTGGAGATGGCAGTTCAGCGAGCAAGGTATGTTATAAGCGCACAAGCAGGGGAAGCTTCACCGCTGGGAGCTTTGAATTGCGAAATCACTTTAGGAGCTCTTTTTAACCCGATTATTGGGAGCTGTAGCTGCTTATGAGCTATTATCAACAATTACAAGAACAGCGAATTTATCCAAAAGAATTCGATCACTATTTGCAGTCATTATTTGATGAAACTGTACGTGGAAAAGGAATACCTTCCCGTTTATGGTTCATAGATGTAAATTATCTTTACACCTTTCACGTTTCAGACCTTCCCTACATTCGGAAATGTACCGACATCATAAGAATATCAGAACGATTAGTGAAAGAAGGACGCAGATATGTCATACGAAATCCCAAAGCTATAGAATGGCATGAAAACTTAGAACGCTGGTTTGCTGGCGAGTATGTTGATATTCTAGGTAGAAAGATAAAACCAATTAAAATTTCAAGGACATTAGACAGAGTCGTAAACGAGCTCATGGAAAGAATTGCTACTTTGCTTACAGGTCAGGGAGAGTTTAGAGCATTCAAGTTCCATGCTATCGGGGACGGTGCTGTTCCCAATACCTCAGCAAGTCCGGGAGATACGGCTTTAATCGATGAACTTGACCGGATAGATGTTACTGCGGAACCCGGAGGGGGAGGAATCACAGTTGATGGCAGCGTTTTCATGTGTATTGGAAATCATGATAGAAATGTAACAAGCGGAACGATGTCAGAAATGGGGATGTTTGATAGGGAGAAACCCGGAACAGGTGATGAAGGAAGTCCTATTCTAGATGACAGAATGGGAGATCATTCAATCTTTCGTGACGGAGTTCCCCATCTTTCAGGACAGGACGGGCCAGCCGGTACTATAGTCGTGTATATGTGCTCTTCATAATAATATGGTCGAATTAGAACGGATTCCAGTTAACAAAACAGATGGAATACTGCCACCTAATTATACTGGAGGTTGTACTGAATGCGGTTATCCTAAAGTTACGTATATTCACGATTTAAAATGCTCAATATGTGATAACAAGACGATAGTATACTGTCCTAATTGCGGGGGACACTTCAAGGTAAAATTCTAAGATGTCAGTAGACTTTAGGGGGCTGGTCCCTTCCAGTGATTCACCTCTTGCATTATTATTCGTGCAGCTCATGAAAAAAGTGAATCAGAACATAGTAAAACAACAAACCGATACAATCGATTCTGATAACGAGGACATTTTCTCGGCAGGTCAGGACATGGACAGCTCAATAAAATTCCATTCCGAGCTCTCAGCGGCTAACAAATTCAGCTTCACTAAAGATTATTATGCACCATTTGAACCTGATGGTAGAATAGTCAAATGCTGGATACGTGGGACCGGACTAGGTAATGCCCTGCAGGACATATCAGGTTTTAATAACAATGCTCAGATACACGGAGATCCCACACTCGTAGACGGTAGTATTGATCTAGGGTATACTACAGGGACACCGAAATCAATAGCATTAAGACTTAACCGACCTAGCTCGGCTTTTACAAATGCTGAATGGTTGCAGATTCCCGATACTGCAAGCATGAGAATAAACACACTAACAACAGGATTCTCAGAATTCTCACGACTCAGAATTTTTTCATTAGCGGATCAAAATAATCGCTCTCCTACGGTGTACCAAAAGATAGACGATAATACTCCTAACGATGCTAGAATGTTGCAAATAAAATCAGATGGAAGTATAATTTATATCGTAAAGGACGGTGGAAGCACTGTAGCAAAACAGACAGCAACAGGTACGGTATCAGCTAATTCCTTCACAGGAAACCCTTATGATATTTTCACAACCTATGCGGTATCTGGCGGTGTCATACATATCTATCTGGACGGAGTTGATAAGACACTTACCAATTTCACAGGAAGTGTAAATTGGCAGGATACCTTAACAAATCACGACTGGTTCGGATTCCGAAGAGGTGAAGGAAGTGATGGCGGATACCTTTATGGAGATTTTTATGATTATAAACCGTATATGGAGCGTGTCCTAACATCGACTGAAGTATCAAGACATTTTACTAACAAATGGTCAATAAGCAATATTCCCTTCGGACAAGTAGAATTGACAGACTATTATGCAACTAAATTCACAGGGACGATAGGAGGTACGAGCTTTACAAGTACCAGTTTCACCGGCACCAGTTTCCACATCTGAACTTATTATAGTATAGTTCTCAATCTGGAACTAACTGGAATTTTTCTAAATGGTTTTTGATATTCGGGGACCGTACGATGATCTTACCCCTGATTCTTTCTCCAAAAAGAATGGAATGCAGATAGTATCGGGAAGCGGTGCGGACCTTACCAACTTGCAACTCAGTCCGAGGATGTATACTATGGCAAAGTGTACTGCGACAGGTTCGGGTTTCATCGTTGATCATATCTACGTTGCTAAGGAAGATCTGACTGGCTGGATTGACATCAGCACCATGCAAGCTCATACTCATACTGCTACCAGTGATGGGGGAAGTCTTAATGATATTTTGCGAGCTAACCCGACATTACTAGATACTGGTTGGAATTTCATGGACAAATCTTGCAGTTTGCTAAGTACGCAATGGGTTCCAACTACTTCGGGAACTGGAACAACCGGAGATGATACAACCGGTAATGAAATGTCTATGAAATTAGCGACAGGTGCGACTTCTGGAAGCGGTAGCACATTAGCCAAACAGAGTAATCAAAAAGTAGATTTTTCCAAACCCTCACATATGCAGTTCACAGTCAAGATGTCAGCAACGACAGCATTAGCAATGAAACTCGGAGTTAACTGCGAAACTGTTACCTCAGCGGATGACGCCACACAAAAGTATGAAGCTCAGTTGTGTACGGTGACAAATGCGAACTGGAATGTTAGGACCGCTGACGGTAGTGCTCATAGTGAATCCGATACTGGAATAGCATTTACCACTAGTCAAACGTCCATTAGATTAGAGCATTTTCCTAACTTAAGTCCGCTGAAAGTGGATATGTATGTTGATAGTAATGCAGCTTTTACAAAATCAGCAAGTAATATTCCTACGACAGGAAGTTCAGCTCTTGCATCATTTATGAAATTTTCATTAAAGAATTCAGCAGCAGCGGATAAACAAGCTCTGATTTATGGTGTGCGTCTGAGATTCCATACAGCAAGTCAGTGGAAGTAAATAATGAAGATTAAGAATCTCGTCCTCAAAAACTGGGACATTCAAAAAGATGTCCGCAAATTCTCACCTAAAGCAGATATGGGTATCCGCTGGTTGCAGTCAGAAAATAATGAATGTTTTGTATCCCTGACGGCAAGGAGAAAATCAATTCTTGAGCAACATGCATCCGAATTACCTATATTATCAGAAAGATGTAGAACGCTGAAAAATCTTCCCAAGTCCCGTACCATCAATACAACAGTGGAGCGAATTTACTGATTTAATTTGGTTGATGTCGCAGACTTAAAATTCTATAAAGCAGGGACGAAAGGACTTGGTGGACCAATTTCAGGAACAATCCTAGCAATCACATCTGGAAATCCTAATAATCTTTTCGTAAATGTCACAAGAGCTGAGGATCTTGCAGGTGCGGACACGTATCAATGCGTCTATCTCAAAAACACAAGTACAACTGAGGATATGATTCAGCTCGGTTTTTGGTTAACCGTAAATTCCGGTTCACCTTATGCAGATACGTCTATCAAATGGGGACTTGATCCTGCGGGGCTTAATGGTAGTGCGCAGACAATAGCAAATGTAAATACCCGACCTGCTAATGTCTCGTTCACAGGTCTAGGGACATCCGATCCCGGTGGTAATATCGGGACGTTAAAATCAGGAGAATTTCGTCCCATATGGATATGGCGACATGTTAACGCTGGAGCAATTTCTAGGTTAAATGATACATGTGTGTTCTTTTGTGCGATAGGTATCGAATCCGGTGGCAGCGGTACGGGTGGCGGCACCGGTGGAGGTGTCATTCTAGATAAATTCGGACTTAAGCAATTCTTTACCACTAAAGCAGGAGGTGAAGAATGGTATTCTGATAGTTGGGCTAATGGTCATAGTAGAGATCTGACGCAAGGACCAAACAATAACGGGATGTGGGATATAGACGAGAACGAAAAGGTAGGAGTGGCTAGAATTGGAAATGTTATTTTTAGAATTAATGGTGACGGTACTGCGACATGTGGTCCGGGAAATGCAGTAACGAGCGGAGAAACCTGCCGTATATTCGTGAAAAAAGGTGCTGTGGGATGGTGTAATACTGAATTTACTGTCGCTGTACAGGTACGCACCAAGACTCAAAGCATACAACTCAGAACGCGAGCAAATCATCATGGGGTATTAGACTTGCCATATGGCTATGATAACACGCATGATACGTCCTGTGGATTCGGTAACTATATGGTAAAGTTTGGTGACGATGATGCAACTCCTGATATTACAAGCGTTTGGAATCAAGTTGAAGTAATTCAAGATCTTTATGGTCCAAGACTTGCTCAATCCACATGGCCCGGATATACTCTAAACACATGGCAAGGATATAAAGCGATAACTCGAACCGTAGGGACGACTGTCAATGTTCAAGGTTGGTATTGTACTGATCTCACTAATCAGGAGACCGGATGGGTGAAAGCAAGTGAATTTACTTATGATGGTAACAATTGTACGGTTGATCAGACTACAGCTCCCCGACCTGCTGATATTCAAAGATGTCTGGATGCAGACGGTTCACAGTTTGGAGGTGATCAGATAGCAGGGGACATTAATAAAAATACTGCATGGTTTAATCCGTCGTACTGGAATTGGATAAGAATAGACGAGACTGTTCAGGATGTGGATCTTAAGTGGATGTCGGTACGTGAGATAGAACCCGGAAGCGGGACCGGAGGAGGGGGAACAGGTGGGAATCCTCCTCCAGCAAATCCAGATTATAAAATCGCTGTCGCTGGTGACTGGGGAAATACTAGTACTACTGACAAGGTTTTGAACATGTGTAAAAATTATGATTGTGTTCTAGGAGTTGGAGATAACGCATATAATGATAGTAGTGCTGATTCATGGTGTACCAAATTCAAAAATGGGCTAGGAGCTAAATTTCATACAGCATTTGGAAATCACGAGTATTCGGAAAGCGGGGGAATCTCACCTTATAAAACAGCTTTTGGTCTGGATAAAACCTATTACAGTTTTGACTTTCAAAATGTCCACGTCATAGTACTAGACACAAACATAAACATGGATCAAGGTAGTGCTCAGCACACTTTTGCAGAAAATGATTTAGCTGCATACGAAAATAATTCCGCTACCGATTGGCTTATCGCTATGTGGCACCATCCTATGTTTGGAGCATCAAGTACCCATTCTTATGACGCTGCTAACTGTGTCGAAAACTTCCATTCGTTACTAATGCAACATAAATGTGCGTTCGTTTTCACTGGGCATAATCACAATTGGCAGTTATCCGAGAAGGTAGCGTACAATTCCGGTTCACCAACAAATCCAACGACAGTAGATGATGCATCTCCGTTCGTTGCTGATAGTACCGGACTCTTGCATTGTATTACTGGTACAGGAGGACATGATTCAGGATCTTCATTATATTCTCTAGGAAATCAACCGAGCTTCCAACTGTATCAAAATAGGACTCACAATGGAATCTTTGAGCTACTTGCATCAAATAATGCTAAGACTCTCACATGTAGTTTCGTGGATACATCAGGGACTAAGTACAGTACTATAACAGTGACGACTCCATGAATACGACATTAAGATTAAGAAGGTCTGAGCTCACGCCATACGATATGAAAAAACTTTCGTATCTCTCTTTTTACGAGGACACTTTGTTCCTTATTCATGTAGTCCATTACTGCGGGATCTTTGCTTACCGCATCTATGATATTTTCTACAACCACGGCCGTTATTTCGCTTATCACTGCAACAGGATTTCCAGCTTTGTCTTTATCTATTCTTTCAAGCTTCATGTCTCTAATTTACTTCTCAACCAAGTTATTAAAAAAGGGGAACTAACCTGAGCTTATAATGCCAACTGATAGATTCGGAATTCCGTACATGTACCCTACAAAAGCAAACGGATTCCTTTATGAAATGTCTGATAATCCAAAGAATGATTCATATGTAGATTGGCCGAGTGAAATGAGTTTTCCGGGTGGGGGAGTGGTAAAAATGTCCCCTAATGGACCGACAGATTTCGGTATAGGACGACATGTCCCTGCTTTTCTCAGCGATAATTCAATCGGTGGTTGTGGAATGGATTTTCCAAGTACAGCAAAAAGAGGATATGCGTACAAAGCTGATGATGCAAGGGATGTTGAAATTACATGCTTAGCACAATTTAATATTCCGAGTGGCAACGGTTTTTCGATGTCTGCTTGTACTGGCAGACATTCAAGCAGCGGATGTTGTCAGTCGTTCGCGTATATGGGGACACTGGAGCCCGGAGATTCCCCTCCTTGGATGAGATTTAGAAAAGAAACGACTCATCCTAATTATGAAGATAGTCCAAACAGTCCATTCAATCATTCAAAGTTTGGCAGCTCGAAAATAACTGGGAATGGGAAATATGTCGGTCTTAAATTCATGCGTTATAATAAACCAGTAGCGGGAGGAACATCCCCTCAGGACGACCATGTTGTACTCGAATACTGGTTTAACCCTAATCCTGATAATGATCTAAATGACTGGACCAGAGTAGGGCAAGAGGAAGACAAGCCGGGTTTCGGATGGACTAGCAATCCTGGTGACTGCGGAGGGGACAAAGATCAAATAGGTCCGTGGTCAAATGCTCAAAACCGATTAAAGACTAATGCGACTAGCGGGAGCATATTATTCAAAGCAGTATCATTAAGAGAGATTGATCCATTCGGTAGCTTTGAAAATGAACCACCGAGCGGAGGAGGAGGAGGGACAACTGTCGTCCGAAAAATCTATTGGGGAGCGGTCACAACGGATCTACTTCAATATGATGATCTCATAACTACAATAAACCATGAGATAACCGAAGTCTTAAGCGATCCAGATCCTTCTAGCAGGTATCAACATGACGCATATTTTGATCCCAGTACAGGGGATGAGATCGCTGATATTTGTGATAACGTAAGAGGTACATATGGGGATGGTCTGGTACTATCCGGCTACTGGTCAAATTCGGATAATAGTTGCGTCGTCCCTCACGTCGTGGAAAATGATCAGGGAAGTTCCACAAGGATAAAGAATCCGAATAATGGACCTGTTCTCAAGAATGGGAGGATATTCTTAGTTTACTGGGGCGACCAATGGCGGACAAGAGCAAGTACACCGACTGCTTCCAACATTACCAGCAGAGTACAAAATCAAATGCTCGGTACTGATAAGGAATTCTTTAGCAAATTATCTCAATATGGTGGAATAAACACTCCGACATGGGGAAATTCAGTTATTAATTTAACTTATCCTGTCCCTACAGGAACTGCTATCAACGTATCTGAAGCTCCGAAGGTACTCGTAGATACGTTCAACAAAGGACTGTTACCAGTACCTGATGATCCAAATGAGGACTTTTATATTGTCATTTGGCCGTTTGGTGTTGATCTTGTAGATTCTAAATCTTCTTTCCTAGGTGAGCATGAAGTTCTCAAGGTAACGCTTACGATAGCACCACAAATACCGACATGTCCTACTGGTCAGCACTGGGATAGCGTACGACAATTATGCGTATCTGATAGCATTCCTCCTCCTCCTGATGGGGGAGGTGGTGGTGGAGGTGGCACTCCGGGACCTACAAGGATTCAGGGTTCGTTACGTCTTAGCTGGGACATTAATACGATAAGAGGAGTCGGTGCTTGTACTGGAACGGGTAGCAGCGGAGGTACTGGAGGCGGCGGTCCTACTGGTACTTTAACCAAGTTGTATGATGTCGTACTTACAGATGAAAAGGAGCTTTCCGATAATTCCAAATTTGATCATAGAAAAAGACTTGCTGAAGTAGTAGCTACCTCAGATTCAAAACTGAACGGACAGATAATCCAGCAATTAGATGTCCCCTTACGGAGAAATAACAGTCCGGGAGGGACGGTATATGCTAGAATTTGGTCAAGTCAAGATAGTCCTCCGGTCGTAATTTACACATCACCGACAACTTTCTCCGCTGGAGGTCTGGGTACAACAATGAGTACTAAAACTTTCGACTTTTCTACAAACACAAAAGCGTTAAGAGTTGGTGACAGAATCGGGGTAGAGTGGATAGGACAGTCTGATACTAATTGGGTCGTTGGTGGATACGGAGATAATGAAACGAGCAGATCAATAATGAGTCAATATGAAGGTAGCAGTTGGGAGGATAAAGATAGCAGAGATTTCGCATGTACCATGTGGACTTAATCAAACTATAAACAAAAATGAACAATATAATTTAATTCGTCTTGCGTCCAATTCTCATTAGAATATCCTTGATTCTTTGCTTTTTCGCACAAGTCATCCTTATCTGATAAAGGTGGTCGTTCCTCTGGTCCTTCAACAAGTGCGCTTACTGCGATAGCTCCAGATATTACAGACGCAACAAATATCATTAAAAGAAAAAGCTTCTTGATCATTTTTTCAATTCTCCTTTCGTAGTGGAGTCTCACTGTTTGCATGAGCGAAATGATTTTCTTCTCCACATTTACCACAATAAAATTTTAAATCAAACGATACGTTTGGTTGCTCGACGATCTGAAGACATAAATAATCACATGCATCGCACCTATAGTAAATGGTTTCAATACTATATTCGGTCATTTCAATTCAGCTCGGCACCTAAAAATTCTATATGGCAGTTATTACAAAAGTTTTCGTATCTATCCAGCTCTCGAACATAACGCATTGTTACAAAATCTTTAGAATGGCAGCGGGGACAGTCTCTTATCATCTTATTATTTATTACCAAATAACTGCTTTAAAGGTCCGCTCCAATCGTCTTTAGGATGAGTCCATTCTAGGTGCTTTTTAATGCTACCTGCTAACCTTCTACCACAAATAGGACATATCTTTACATTCATATCTATAGTAATATACCAAAGGTATATATATACTTATAGTAATATACCACAACTAGAAAAAGAAATGGTTACAGGGTTCGAAGTAGACGCTCAGCATATTGCAAGAGCTCAGGTCTTGCATCTATCAGAGCTTACCAAACAGTTAAAGCGGATAGCTGACATTATGGAAGAAAAAGAAAAACCCAAACCGGATCAGGATATAATACAATGGTTGAAGGAAAATTATCTATTTGTTTATGAAGAATGGCTAACATGGCAGAAGGAAGGTTATAGCTCAACTTAGTTAGTTCCCCTATTAATTTCATTTTTTAACATGCTCATATGGGTGAACGTTTACGTGTAATAGTTCAACGTCCCGGTTTACCAGATTTAGAAGTATACCGAGTTGAAGATTTTAACGCTCCAGTAGAAATTAAAGTAAACAAGATTTTAGGTTCAGCAGATCCGCAGACACAAATTCCAGTACAAACGGTTACGATTACACCTGAGACGCAACCAACACCGGAACCGCAACCTCCGGGAGACGTATTATATGATTCTAAAGTAAATTCAAAGCTCCACGATGGTAAAGAACGAACAATAACAAAAGAGGGATCTATAACTCCGAATGGTCTTGGAATTGAATGTCATGCTTCTGGAAATCCTCGCGTGAAAGTAAATGCTGATGGCACTTTTTCCTTATTGTGTGACTCTGGACATGGACGATTTTATCTATTCGCTCTTAATTATAATGCGACATTAGAAATTATCTGTGCTTTCTGGAATGCTGCTGGTGGACAAGATCTTTCGTTAAAGACAAGAAGTCGCCACAATGAGGGATCAGCTTGCGAAAATAGATTCGGTGGCTACGGCTTAGCAGTTGATCGTTCCGGTTACGATGCTAAACGCGAAACCTGCCACAATATACATGATCAATCACAAGGTGGTAATATTCCAGAAAAGATTGAAACTCAAAAGTATTTCACGATACGATGGACAGTAAAAGATGATGCAGGTAAAGTAAAACAGATAGCAGAGATGAACGGTAAGACATTTTTAACTAAAGTAGATCCGTCCCCGAAAGCATACATGGTTGATGAAGCTTCGTTTAAAAAACAGTCTTACTTATGGGTGCGACAGAATATTAGCTCGGGTACTGGTGAAATCCGTATTAAACAAATACGGGTACTAAAAGCATGAACCATGTAGATTTTTGTTATGTTCTCTTTACTGAGTGGAAATCCTTTTGTTTGCAATGTTTAAGGATCTGGGAAGAATTTTTTCGAGCTACTCGCAGACCGATTTATAATAAAGGAAAGATAATGTTAACTGGATAGGGAGCTTAATATAGGAGTTATAATAAGCATATAACCCTATATGACTGTAGAAGAAGATCACAAGGAACTTAATACTTCGACAATGGAAAAAATGCCATGGAGCATTAATGTCGAAGGAGTTATTGAAGAATTAGCTGATAGGTTATATAAAACCGCTGAAGCTTCTTGTCGGGAAGCATGTAGCAATTCGATTGACAGTGGATCAAAAAAAGTTGCATTTGAGATTGGACGAGATCAGGTAAGTATGGAAGACTGGGGAAATGGATTAGATCAACCTGAATTGCTTGCAGGTGTAGCCATAGCGCAAAAAAAGGGAACCGGTAAGATAGGTGAAAAAGGTATAGGTAGACTCGCATTATTACGTCTAGGTAAGGTCGTAGAATTCCTAAGTAATAATGGGGAAATTGGAATACGTGTAATTTATGAGCGGGGTAAGGATCCGCTCAAAGAAGTAAAACGGTTCGACAGATTCCTTTCCCATAAAGGGACGAAAGTCATAATCCATCAAACAAGCGATCTTGTTCCCACTGTTAAACAGCTTTTAGAATATTTGGGTAAAGTGTATGCACCATTGATAATGAAAGATCTGGAAATAACCGTTAATGGTCGAAGATCATTAGTGCCAGAAAAGTTCATTGCAAAAGAAAATCACATTCTAACCCTTCCGGGTTATCATGCTCGTCATGAACAAGTACGAGGCGCATTGATATCAGAACCGAAAAGCGATGGGAAAATTGATGTCTATATTCATGGAGCTCTTGTTAAGGAAAAGTTCTTTGTATCCATGAATCAGGTAAGGGGATGGATAGAATGTAATATATTAACTCCCCGAACCGATAGGGACGATATCGTTGAGGATAAAGCATTTGCTTTATTCAAAGAGTATATTTGCAATCATGTAAAAAGAAATTTTGCAAGAATTGATGATATAGAATCTAAGTCGAGTATGCAGGTCAAAAAGAGAATCAAGGATTTATTTAAAACCTTTATGAAAGATGCACATCTGCTTTTACCGAGGATACTTGGAGATAAATCCCAACGTGCGGTTATAGAGTTAGGAACTGGTTTACAATCTGGTGTAGGCGGTCAGGCTGGATCCAAGGTTCCGGGTTTTGAGCTAACTGGAAATGGGGGAAGAACATTTGACGGGCCGGGAGGCGATCAACCGGTAACAAGTACTATTAGTGAAAAAGGACAAAACAAAACAATGGTCGGTAGAAATCCAAAAAATAATACCAAAAATAGTACAAACGATCCGCAAATTGTAGAACATAAAGGAGATCCAGACGGGCTACCCGTGCAAGTCATTCTGGCATCTGTCCCTACTATCGTTATAAATGTAAATTCGCCGATAACTAAAGTCTGTTATATGGAAAAAGCTGTTTTAGGTAGTAAGTTCATGCGGATGATTCCATTTCTAGCAAAAGCATTTCATGATGCGGTAAGGGAAAATCGTGGTGAACATCTCAAAGATATTTCTCCAGAGCTGTACATGCAAGAGGTATACCGAGTAACAGTTTGGCTTTACAAAGCTGAGGGACTTTTGTAGTTTGACATTACAGATCATGCACCGTCAGCAGCGTCAACGCAAGGATCAATATCAAATAATAAAATGTCCTAACTGTGGATGTAATGGTACACAAAATCCTTTTTATGACAAGCGGACGGGACGAACTACTCTCTATATACGTCATAGGAAAAAGGATGCTCCGGATCGCATCCGGGTTCGATGTTATATTGGACCGGTTAAAACTGATAACTGGGATGATCCAAAGACTGATGAAGGTTATCAGATCATTTTAATTCAGTTACTAGAAACTGTTAACAATTTGATTGCAAAATGGGATACACAGAAGGGTCCTAATGTCCGTAGCAAAGTACGTCAATTGTCAAAAGCGATTGCACCATATCAAAGGTTCGCTGAAATAAAATGAGCAGATTAAACCCAAAGCTCTTTACTACCATTTCTATTTTAAAGACGACAAGGACTGCTTTAGGGGACATATGTCATAAGAATCAGTCTTATGATAATTTGATCCAAGAGCTTATCGCACTGAGAATAAAGGACAAAAAAAAGAGATGATGTCCACTAATTGTCCTAATTGTGGTCATAGCAGGGCAGATCATAGCTATTACTGGAGTCCAATAAAGAAAGCGAACCGCTTAAGATGCTATGTTTGTCTTGACTGCGACATGCTGTTTAACGAAAAAGGGAAGGTGATAGCGAATAATGGATGATCTATACAAGTTCGCTACTGCATTTGCTAATCATGTCATTCAGGACAATTGTAAGCATTGCAGACTCATTTTCGCACGATGGTTGAAAGTCTTGGAAATTCAACATGAAGATCAAGATGAGCAGGAGCAGGAGGTGAAATAATAAAACAAAATGGCAACTGTAGGAAAAGTTCAACCCTGTAAGTACGGATGTGGAGCTGAGATTCAAACAAGATTAACCGATAAGGGATGGCGACCTTTTTTAGAATCAGGTGTTATGCATGATTGTCCTAATAGCCCTTACAATAAGCAGAAAAAGCAAGAAGCAGCTTCAAAAAGTCAAATGGGATTTTTACCACAAACAGCAACAGCAACAGCAACGGGGACAGACAACCGAGAAAAAGAAGCTAATGACGACGTGTGGAAACAAAATGTACTGGAGAGGTTGGACAGAATAATTGAATTGTTAGGAGGTGCTGAAAGATAGACATAGACATAGGAACACCGATAGAAGAAAGATTTTTCTACTATCTTTCTTTTACCGATGCTGATATGAATCACCGAGAGGAATCGGCAACGGATGAATCAGAGGAAGAGAATAAAAACACTACTGATGCGACTCCACATGACCCAACTTTTGATCTAGGGGATGAGATAGAGGCAATAGACGGAGAGATTGAAGTAACCGAAGAAAGTATTATCGCAACGGTTGAACCTGAGGCAGATCCACAATATGAAGAAAGCTCCGACATTTTTAGAGATGCAAAACAACATCAGGAAAATTATGATATGCAGAGAAAAATTGACAATTTGACACGGCAGCTAAATGATGCTAACATGTTGATAGAATCATACAAGAGGGAAACCGGTAGACTGCAAGCAGCTCTTAGAGAGATTAAACCTATTACTGGTAATGATGCAATGACTATAATTTTTGGAGTAGCTCCAGCTATTTCATTTATTCCCGTAGGTGTCCGCATAAGAAGGGATGCTATAGCTCGAGGTTGGAAGCGTATCAAGTACCAAGTTGAGGAGGTTAAGGATTAAAAATATGGTACTAAAAATGACACGGAAAGATCAATTCATGGAGAAAAAAATTGATAAATTAAAAGCAGAAAATCACGACCTCAAAAATGAAATTGAAAGATTGAAAAATATTTATCTCCAAGAGAGAGCGATCGCTAATGAATTTCAAGCTAAATATTTGCGGGAGGTGACTAAATCAAAGAAATGACTAGAAATTGGGATGCTTTTGAACTAAATTGTAATATTTGCAATGTACAAATGAGAATAAAAGATCAAAAACTGGTGATGGGACACGCAACAGGTCCCCAGTCTGTCGACTGGCTGGACATACATATCTGTCCTGAATGTGAACCTATGGTTATACAGGAGATTGAAGAATTGGCAGATCAATCCATGGCTGCTAAACCTGCTTATACACCAGCAGCGCAGAGAAAGCAACTTGGTAAAGCTATAACCTACGTAGCTGAACCGCTGAAAGGAGTAGCACGTAAACGAAACTCGAAAGGACAGTTCCTAAAGAAATGATACAATTCGCATCTCAGGGATTCAAAAAAGGTGAACCTCCTTCTCACCAGCAATCGGTAGCATTTGTAAAAAACTTTTGTTGTGTGTGGATGGACAAAATAGTTCCCGGAGCTGATATGATGCTTATTGAATTACACCTCCCATGGCGTGTAGTATTCCCTTATGACTTTAGAGCAAAACACAAACTGAAATACAATAAACATGATTATGATATCGGTTTTAGCTCAAGATACAATCCTATCTTAGTAATAGAAATAGGTGCAATAGGGGACGATACAAGACATAGCAAGATACAGCAGCGCATCAATGACGGAGTTGCATTTGATTATTTAGACGAATATTATCCACATTGTAGGAAATATAGGTTTCACAAATATGATGCAATGGATGAAAATTGGTTAAAGAAAGAACTGTTTCAAGAAATAAAATGATAATAACAGATCTTATTGAAGCTATTTGTAATAAGCTAGTAGAAAAAGGAATATTTACTGATAAAGAGGTTTTTGACATGCTCAAAGAAGTTTATAATAATAATGTAACAGAGGAATTGAAAAAAAAATGACCTGTCCTGTTTGTGTTGAATTTCACGCTAGAAAACATTTGTTACGCAATTACATTGAAAAAGTAAGAATTGAAAAACGAATTAAGGAATTAGAAGATTTTCAGAAACATCATTCCTTTTGTGAAGATTGGGTATTAGACGAATTGAAAGCCCTGTTAACCCCTGCAAAGCAGGAGACTGAGAAAGAAAAGGCAGAATTGAAAAAATGAGTCTTTGTGCTTGTGGACATACATACAACTATCATAAATATACCAAATATTGCACAGCGTGTGATTGTATTTGTGATTTATTTGTAGAGGGGAAAAACACATGATATCTGAAATTTGGGAACTCCGTTTATATCTTCT
>Ga0126375_10000004_pt1 | contig 54667 bp, 63 predicted proteins | sample PanSoiMetPlot_14_FD_109577 | JGI IMG/M metagenome (GOLD analysis project Ga0126375, IMG submission 109577) | Tropical forest soil microbial communities from Panama - MetaG Plot_14 | ecosystem: Environmental > Terrestrial > Soil > Tropical forest | place: Panama | collected 2016-02-17 | reverse complement strand
GAGAATTTCTCCTGAAGAAGCAAACCTATATAATGAGAGATTCTGGGCATATGATATATTAACATTAAAACAAAATAATATTTCCTATAAAGAGGCAGACTTATATGATGAGAGATTCGATGGGGAGGAGATAGTCTTATTAAAAGAAAAGAATATTTCACCTGAAGAGGCACGCCTGTATAATAAGAGAGTAAGCATATTCGAGATTATTAAATTAGAAGAAATTCGAAATTCTGTAGGAGAAACAAAATGATTGATCTATATGATAGACGATTTGATGAATGGGAGATTTATTATCTTAAAAGTGAAGGTATTTCCCCTGAAAAAGCAAGTTTATATGATGAACGATTCTGTGCAGATGAAATAGTCCATTTAAAAGAGGAAGGAATATATGCTGAAGAAGCAAATTCGTATGATGAACGATTTGATGGATGGGAGATTACCTATCTTAAAAATGCAAAAGTTACACCTAAAGAAGCAAATCTATATGATAAACGATTTAGTGGATGGGATATTGGAAGTCTTAAAATTAGGAATATTTCACATGAAGAAGCAAATCAATATGATGAACGATTCGATAGATGGGACATTATCTATCTTAAAGGTGCGAATATTACGCCTTAAGAAGCAAATTTATATGATAGACGATTTGATGCATATAAAATATTATACTTAAAATAAAAAGGAATAATATAAGAATCTTCATTATAAAGACCCTTTTCATTCATTTATATCCCTTCAGGGGGATCGGGCAAAGGTTGCCAATGAGTTGGATCTTTTATTTTTGCTTCAGACATAGCGTCATACCACATTTTATGCTTCCCTTTATACGCTATTAAAATTTTACTAGGGCTCATAGATGGAGAATATATGAGATAATAATTAATTCCAGGATTTTTTAATTTTTCGATTGGCTCCCATTTATTTAATTTTTTATTTTGAGACTCAGGGGCACATAGCCGTGATTTAGCCCAATTATCGAGTTCTCTTTCCATATAAACAACAAATCGCCCATCACGCTGAAATACAGGCCCATTTCCGGCAGAAGCTAATTTTGCTAAAGTGGTAGAAGTGCATGTAACACCCCATTTTTCTTTGAGATAAGCGCTTGCTTCAATTCGCCGCAGACGTCTTATTTTTTTTAAAGGATTTTTATCAGTCATGATCTTATTATTCTCATTTTAATGAAGAACAGAATTTTGTCTTTTTAAAAAATCATGCAATTCTGACATATATTCTACAATAGACCAATAATCAGATTGAATATTTTTTTTCTTAAGAAAAGACGTTCTTTTTAGATGTTCATGTATTTGTGGAGATACAATAAATATTGAACTTGCAATAGGGTGTATAAACATGGGGTATGAAAATAATATTTTTTTTATAAAGTCGGATAATCTATAAGAAAAATCTTCCATATATTCTCTTTTTTTATTTTTATATTTTTTCATATTAGACAAAATATCTATTATTTTTTTCATATCTTTATCAGATAAATAATATTTTTCTATATCATTGGATTCGGCTTTCATAATAAATCCCCATATATTTAATAATAGTTCATAAGAATAATTTATAATTATTCGCATTCTTGTTCATATCATAATCCGAAATTCGGAACCCAAGATCTGAATATATTTGAGCTTCTTGTATAGAATATCCATCGGAAATCCATATCATAGCATTTTCGAATGAAAATCCTGAAGAAATCCATTGATATGCTTTTGAAGGAGAGAATTCTTGACATATCCAATTAGAAGCTTCTTTAAATGGGATCCCAAAACTTAACCATTCATTGGCTTCCTCTTCTGAAACATCTTCTTTGATCCATTCTGAATAATTCATCATTATCTCCTATTCAATAAGATAGATCTTATAAATTATAATTTAAAAGTATTTCTTATAAATGTCAATATTTTTTTTTTAGGACATTTATGAAAAAAATAGACATGGTTAATAATCGGTTATATCATTGATTTTTAATTTTTTGTGACGGAAACAGAGATGAGCGCTCTTTTTAATCCCCCAAAAGCTCCTACTCCGCCCCCGCCTCCCCCTAATCCTCCTCAAATGGCATCAGGGGCAGTAAAAGATGCCGCAACTGCTGCACGTGCTGCAGCAGCAGCTGCAGCCGGATCTGGGTTCGATAATACAATAGGTCCGGGTGGCGCTCAAGGATCGCCGACCCCCTCTACATCAGCTGGGAAAACCTTATTAGGTCAATAATATGGATAATACCTCAACTGCTTTTTATGAAAATATGTCAGTTTCATTATTGGCCCGTCAGCCTGTAACCGAAGAAATTGCATTTCAAAAGCCAGAAAAAAATTGGGAAATTGCATGGGCTCAATTAGAGCAAGGTCTTTCTTCTGATAGGAATTGGCGATATTCATGGTGGGCTTATTGGGCCAGATTAGCTGAATATTTTTTGCCTAGGCGATATCATTGGCTAATCGTTGCCAATCGTATGACAAAAGGGAACCCAATTAATGATTCAATTATTGACTCAACTGGGCTCCAAGCAGTTCGAACATGTGCATCTGGGTTATGGACAGGACTAACAAGTCCTTCCCGCCCTTGGTTTAAGATTGAAAATGCTCTTTCATGGCAAAATATTGATGAAGCGGCAAAAGATTGGATTGAGGATACGGAAAAGAAGGTTTATGCAGTTCTCGCTCAATCAAATTTTTACTCTTCTATGGAGCAAGTATTTGAAGATGTTGTTGTTTTTGGAACGTCACCTCTTATTATATATGAAGATTTTGAAGATGTCATTCGTTTATATGTTCCTTGTGCAGGAGAATATTTCTTACGTTGTGGATCAAGGCTTGATATAAATACTTTTACTAGGGAATTTACGCTTACTGTTCAACAGATTGTTGACCAATTTGGTATAGAAAATTGCCCTCCGCAAGTCGTAGATATGTGGAATCAAGGTGGCGCCAGTTTAAATGTTGAATATGTGGTTGCTCATACAATTTCTCCTAATTTTGCTATTTCAAAGCGAGGGATGGGAAAAGATAGCTTTTTTCTCGTTCCAGAAAAATTTAATTATAAAGAAATATATTGGCTTAAAGGAATGGCTTCTACAAAGCCCTTAAGTAAAAGGGGATTTGAAAACAAACCTTTTATGGTAGCACGATGGTCTACTGTATCGAACGATCCTTATGGTCGTGGCCCATGTATGGATGCATTGGGAGATAACAAACAACTCCAACGGGAAACGCTTCGAAAGGCTGAATTTATTGATAAGCTTGTTCATCCTCCTATGGGGGCTAATGTTGAATTAAAAAATCAACCAGCTTCAGGGAAACCGGGCGGCATTACCTATGTTGACACGAGTACAGGGAAAAAGGGATTCTGGCCATTATTTGAGGTGCAGCCAGCCGCATTGACACCTATGATTGCAGATATTGAAAAAGTATCAAAACGTATTCAAGATTGTTTATTTGTAAATGTATTTATGGCTATTACACAAATGGCAGGTGTACAACCTAGAAATGAATTAGAATTAACAAAGAGAGATCTTGAAAGGCTTCAATCATTAGGGCCTATGGTTGAATTGTTTGAGCAAGAAGTTGCCGGCCCTGCTATTAGACGAATAATTGAAATTTTAGACAAAAAAAGACTTTTAAAGCCAAAACCACCATCTTTGGCTCAAGCATCTTTAAAAATTTCATATATCTCTATTATGAAAATTGCGCAAAAAAGTGCCCAGTCTGTTTCTATTAAAGATTTTTTACAAACAGGAGGCGCGCTATCTAGTGCTGCTAAAGCAGCTGGGTTGCCGGATCCATTAAGAATTGCAAATCTTGATAAAATGTATAGAACGTATGCAGAGCTTAATAATGTTCCAATTGATTGCCTATTTACTGATCAAGAAGTTCAAGTTCATGATCAGGCAAGAGAACAGGCAGTGGCTCAGCAAAAAGCTCAAGTGCAAGCACCACAATTAGCTATGGCAGGTGTAAATGCAGCAAAAACATTAAGTGAAACGCAAGTCCCTGGCGGAAGCGCTCTAGGTGCGCTTTTAGGGGGCCAACAAGGAGCATAATGAATATAATGAATAATGAGAAATCCTCTGAAGAATTATTTAAAGAATTAATGAATCGCGGACCCTATTCAGTAGCATTAGCCCGCGCTGCACTTTTATGCGGCCGTAAGGCAAAGGATTATCAATTAGATGACAATAACTATTTTCTTGACAATTTGAATGTCGAACCATATTTCCCATTTGGATTGAAGTCATATTCACATATGATTAATTTGAAATCAAAAAGAATTGTTTCGTTATCTAATAAAGATTTTAATCAAAGAGAATTTGAATCTATTTTGGATAGCGCGCTCGATCTTATAAATTATTCAGCATTTTTAATAATTTATTTATCTAAAAATAAATTTAAGGAATAAAAATATATGTCATATTGTAGATTTTCAGATAAATATTATAAATGTGATATATATGCATATTATGTTGAAAATGATTGTTATTGTATACATGTTGCAAGAGGTAGATATTGTGAAACCGGAAATCCAAATAATCCAAAAAAGATTAAAATAATAAATATTCCTCATGCCGGAGATACATTTTACGAAAATTCATTAGACGATTTTTTAAATAGACTTTACTTTTTAAGGAAACTCGGATTCAATATTCCTGAATTTGTTTTTAATGAAGTTAAATATGAAATTGCTTTAGAAGAATCGGAAGAGGATTAAAAATTCAAAATGAATATAGAAAAAAATGATTATCGTTCATTTTCAGAGCGAATGTCTGATTATGTTGCTAAAGTTGTAGGGTCTTGGAATTTTATTTTTTTCCAAAGCGCAGCTCTTATATTTTGGATTTTTATTAATATTATGTTTCCATTAACATCTTGGGATCCTTATCCATTTATATTACTTAATCTCGTATTATCTTTTCAAGCAGCTTTTACAGCGCCGATTATTATGATGAGTCAAAATCGTCAAGGAGAAATAGATAGGCAAAGGTCTTGTGATGATTATGAAATCAATATGAAATCTGAGGATGAAATATCTCAACTTCATAAAAAAATAGATTCTTTAAGAGAAAATGAAATAAGCATGCTTTTAAATATTATTAATGTCTTAGTTGAAAAAACAAATTATGTATCAAAATGATACACTATTTTCATTTTTATATTTAAAATCAAATATATATATGTCCCTATTTTGAATAATTTATAATCGTTTTTCTCAAAAAAAAAATTATGACATCGGAAAAAAATATATTGACATATATAATATTCTATGACATGTTCTAAATATCGAATTATCGATATAGAAGGATGTTCATCATGATTGATTTACCGATAAATCTTATGTATTTAGATTCTTGTGTAGAAATAATACGGCCTATCATATATGGGGAGGATTGTTGGTATATAGAGTCAAAGGAAGAGCAAGATAATCAAATAAAAGAAACAAAAAAATGGATAAAAGATCAAAAAATCCCAACATATAAGTTAAAAGAAAAATTTTCAGACAAAAATGTCTTCCCAATCGATATGCTTATAGAACGGGCATACGAAGAATCTGAATTAGAATTAGAAAAATTAGAAGAAATACATAATGATGAAAATTATGTAATTTGATCATTTATAAATTTGATGTCAAAAATAAAAAATAAAAATAAATACCAATTTATTGGTTTTTATTGGGAACTATTGATTATATTTTATCTACCTGGTATCCTTGGAAAGTTCAATTTTTCCAGGGATATAGTCATATGTGGCGTATCTATTTTATATCATTATTGTTTTTATTAATTTTTCCTAAAATTAGTATTGCCAATCCCACGCCAACAATCGCCCAAGATGTAAGCGTTTGCAATCCATATAACCCTAATTATTGCATGCAACCCACTTCAACTGGGACTATGCCAGTAACAGGAACTGTTACAACTGTACCTGGCGTCTTACAATACCAACCAACAGGCCATTGCCAATTATCAGTAACAACTGCCGTACAAACATCTACATGTTCCGGAGGAATTCCGGCTACAACTGATTACGCTCTTATCTGTAATGAATCTACGACTGCCCGCTGGTTGGATGACGGGACAACACCAACGACGTCTATTGGCATGATGTTAGGGCAGTTAGTTGGGCGCTGTATTGGGTATTCCGGCACTCTTAGTACTTTACAATGGGTCTCAGCCCCCCAAGCAGGAGAATCCGGTCCATCAATAATTGATTTTAATTTTTACAAATGAGGAAAACTATGAGGTTTTTCAAACATATAACTTTTTCCATTGCATTAACCATAACTACAATAAACCTCGCTTTTTCACAAAATTTTCCTATGACACCTAATGGCAATTCATCTTCACTGCCAATAGGGACAGCAGGAGGATTGCCTTATTATGTTTCTCCATATGTTTCTCTTTCAAGTGGCACTTTAACAGCAAATAACCCTATATTTGGCGGGGGAGCTGGGAGCGCGCCTTTTTCTGGGGCTAAATCTGGAAATACAAATACTTTGGCTAGTATAAGTGGCACGCTTATCAATGGACATTGTATTTCCATTGATAGCAATTTCAATCTAATTGATTCAGGCTCTCCCTGCGGGACAGGATCCATATCTTCAGGAACTCAAAATCAACTTGGATGGTATGCCTTAACAGGCAATACTATCTCCGGGCTCGCTACAGCTAATAATGGTGTTCTTGTTACATCATCAGGCGGGGTCCCAAGTATATCGTCTACTCTTCCTTCGGCTGTTCAATTAAATATAACTTCTCTCGGAACGATAAATACAGGAATATGGCAAGCATCAGTAGTCGGGGCAATCTATGGAGGTACTGGCCTTGCAAGTGGGACAAGTGGCGGTATTCTCGGATTTACAAGCAGCACGACAATAGCGTCTTCCGCAGTTTTAACGGCCAACAACCCTGTTTTAGGTGGAGGAGTAGGGGCAACTCCATTCTCTGGATCAAAAAGTGGAAATACGAATAAACTAGCTTCCGTGAGCGGGTCTCTTATAAATGGTGATTGTGTTTCTATCGATGGGAATATGAATCTAATAGATGCAGGCGGTCCTTGCGGAACAGGAACAGGAAGCGGAACGGTTACGGCTGGAGCTGTTAATAATTTGGCATATTATAATGTTGCTGGAAATACGGTTGTTGGATTGGCGACTGCTAATAATGGAACGCTAATCACATCCAATACAGGCGTACCAAGCATATCTTCTACGCTCCCAACTGCTGTTCAAGGCAATATTACATCCTTAGGTACAATAATATCCGGAATTTGGAATGGATCAGTCATACCTGTTCTCTATGGAGGCACGGGCCTATCAACAATTACATCCAATGGTATTCCTTATGGCAATGGATCAGGAACGCTTAATGTTACGGCTCAAGGGGGCGCTCATACTATTTTTGTTGCAAATTCCGGGGCCCCCAGCTGGTCTTCTTCTCCAACAATTGGCACATCTGTTACAACTCCAATTCTTAATCTTACAGGATCAACAAGCGGAACAATTACAATCCAACCCCAAGCTTCGGCCGGGACTTATAACTTTAATTTGCCAACAAGTGCAGGCTCTTCAGGTCAAATTTTTGTTTCTGGCGGTGGGATTAGTAGCCCTAATATTTGGGAATCGACATCAGGAACTGGCACAACGATTGTTTCGACAACCGGGATACAAACAAATAATGATTGTGTTAATATTGATTCGACCGGCAATCATATAGATGCCGGCGCCCCGTGCGGCATCGGAACGGTTAATTCTGGAACAATTAATGATCTTGCTTATTATGCAAGCAGCACAAATGCTATTTCTGCATTAGCAACAGCTAACAATGGAATTCTTATTACATCTGCGGGTGGAGTTCCTAGTATTTCATCAACACTTCCTACCGCAGTTCAGGGAAATATTACATCTCTCGGAACAATTACATCGGGGACTTGGAATGGATCTATTATACCTGTTTTATACGGGGGGACCGGAGATTCAACATTAACGCTTAATGGCCTTTTATATGGGAATGGAACCAGCGCTGTTCAAATAACAGCACAAGGCGGCGCAAATACAATATTAACCGCAAACGCCGGTCCGCCATCGTGGTCTGCTTCTCCAACAATTGGCACATCAGTTACAACACCCTTAACTATAGGCGGAACATCGGCTTCCGCAACCTTAACATTAGAATCTACTTCTGGAATAGGGACAACGGATTCTATTATTTTTAAAACATCATCACAAAATACGCGTTTGACAATTTCAAATGGCGGTACAGTAACCGCTAATATTGGATATTCATCCCCTCTTTATTCTGTAACTGGTTCTTCAAGCGGGACGATTACAATTCAGCCCCAAACTGCAGCTGGAACCTATAATCTTAACTTACCGACTTCAGCAGGGTCTGCTGGCCAGCCTCTTCTTTCGGAAGGTGGAGCATCGACAGCAATGGATTGGGGATCATTATCTGGGAATACCAAAACATTTGGGACAACATCGGGGACATTAACATCTGGAGACTGTGTCAAATTTGATTCAAGTGGCAATCTAGTAGATCAGGGAGCAGCGTGCGGATCTGGGACTATTTCAACGGGGACTGCGAATGATTTGGCTTATTATGCAACGAGCACGAATATAGTATCTTCTTTAGCTACTGCAAATAATGGCGTTTTAATCACGTCGGGAGCAGGCGTCCCAAGCATTTCATCTACATTGCCCTCGGCAGTTCAAGGAAACATTACTTCTCTTGGAACAATCACATCAGGTATATGGAATGGATCTGTCATACCTGTCTTATATGGGGGGACCGGAGATTCAACACTAACATCTAATGGTTTATTATATGGGAATGGAACTAGTGCGGTTCAAGTAACTTCGCAAGGTGGGGCTAATACTGTTTTAGCCGCGAATTCTGGGGCTCCATTTTTTACAACAAATCCGATTGTTACGACTGCGCAAGCGACATCTACTATTATTTTAGGATCGGGAGATGCGACCTCTTCACCTGTAGCCGGCACATTAAGGGGCACGAATGGCTCAGGATCTAATATTGGAGGATCTGATATTACGATTACTTCTGGTCAATCAACAGGGAATGTCGTTGGCGGAACGTTGCATTTTCAAAGCTCTATTGCAGGATCTAGCGGATCAACGACTAATTCTTTAACAGATTTTTTATCTATATCTCCAAATGTAAATGGGAATAATAATGGAGCTATTTTCGGAACAGGACACAATACATCGTCACCTTCATTTGCAGCTATTTATGCTCCCGCAGGCTCTGGTTCAAATATTTCAGGGGGACCCTTTTATATCCATGGGGGGCAATCTACCGGCACTGGCAATGGCGGAAATATTATTTTTCAATATACACCTGCTGGATCTAGTGGCTCGTCCTTAAATTCGTATTCCTCTGTTTTAACGATTGATGCAACGAATCATATTGTTAATGCAGCGATTCCATTCCAATCATCAACATTTAATGTGGCCGGGAGTTCTAGTGGGGTTATTTCTATTTTACCACAGGCAGCCGCTGGAACTTATAATTTCAATTTACCAACTTCAGCAGGATCCGCTGGCCAACCTCTTCTTTCAGAAGGTGGGGCATCAGCAGCTATGATATTTGGTACGTTAGGCACTGCAGCCGGCGGAACTGGATTAACTTCTGGAACAGCGAACAATCTTCTCTATTGGTCCTCTTCAAGCGTCATTTCAAATTTAGCAACGGCAAATAATGGTACTCTTATTACATCAGGTATAGGTGTTCCCAGCATATCATCTACACTTCCTTCTGCAGTTCAAAACAATATTACTTCCTTAGGCACGATTACATCAGGGACCTGGAATGGGACTACAATTTCAACAACAAGTGGCGGGACAGGGGTAGGGACTTTAACTTTAAATGGTGTTATTTATGGGAATGGAACAGGAAATTTACAAGCAACTGCTCAAGGTGGAGCAAATACAATATTAACTGCGAATTCAGGTGCTCCTAGCTGGTCCTCTTCCCCTGTGATTGGAACGTCTGTTACAACTCCATCATTAATTGGTGGGACATCAGCATCTTCGACTTTAACATTAGAATCTACTTCTGGATCAGGAACAACCGATTCCATTCTTTTTAAAACAGCAAGCCAAACTGAAGCTGGACGCATAAATACAGGCGGAGAATGGATTATTGGTAAAGGGGAAGCATCAGCTACTCCGGTTGGGAATAACTTAAGAGCTCCTTCTGGATCTGGAAGTAATATTTCGGGAGGAGCATTGACAGTAGAAGGAGGTCAATCTACAGGAAATGGCAACGGAGGGAATGTTGTATTTAAATATTCTGCTGCTGGAGTCGCCGGAAGCTCTTCTAATGCATATACAACAGCATTAACAATTGATGCTACAAATTTAATTGTTAATTCTGCAATTGGCATACAAGCTCCTAATTTCTTTTTAGCTGGCAGCTCTAGCGGATTGATTAATATGAAACCACAAGCTGCGGCTGGAACTTATAATTTTAATTTACCTACTACAGCTGGTTCAGCCGGGTCTTTTTTATATTCTGGTGGCGGCGGTTCAACGGCAATGAATTGGTTAGCACCAGGGGCGAGTGGAACTATTTTAACAGGGACGGGATCGACACCTGCTTATTCTGCTTCGCCTACTCTTACTACATCATTAACAGATCCATTAGTAATAGGTGGGACAGGCGCATCTTCTACCCTTACGTTACAATCTACATCCGGCGCCGGAACTTCAGATGCTATTATTTTTGATACTGCGTCTCAAGCAGAAGCAGGTCGAATAACAACTTCTGGCAATTTTGTTATTGGTAGCGGAGAAGCAAGCGGCTCTCCATCTGGAGGAACGCTTAGGGCGCCTCAAGCATCAGGAACAAATATAACAGGAACAAATTTAACAATAGAAGGTGGTCAATCTACAGGAAATGCATATGGTGGTAAAATTTTATTACAGGTAACAACACCTGGATCTTCTGGAACGACATTAGCATCTTCTATCACGTCAATTACTGCATCTGCGAATGTCGCTGGTACAGGCGCTGGTACAGTTATTGGCAATAATGACGCAACATCTACACCTTCTTTTGGCGCTATATTTTCTCCTAGCGGATCTGGAACTAATATAGGAGGAGGTACATTTTATATTCATGGAGGATCATCAACAGGAAATGCAATAGGTGGAGATGTGGTTTTCCAAACAACTCAAGCTGGGACAAGTGGTACTTCTCAAAATTCTTATAATAATCAAATGATAATTCATGGATCTAGTATAGGATGGGTTCAGGTTGCTAATTTTTTAGCAGTTGGAAATATTACGCCTACTGCTTCTCAAGGAGAAGTTGCTCTTCAGAAAATTACAGCATCAGGGACAGCCCCTGGCGCAGGAAGTTTGAAATTTGAAACAGTTGCCGGTACACTTGCCGGAACATGCAAACTTATTGCGTATGCTGGTACATCTACAACACCATCAACTATTCTAGACAATATTGGAGGAGGATGCTAATATGATAAAATATCTTATATATTTTACTTTTTTGAGTATTTTTATTATGTTGCCTTTCACTTCTTCGGCAAATGCTTCCGGATTCTCTCCTCCTGTAAATGAAGATATGTCATGCTCATCTGTTGGCCAGGTTATATATTTTGCAGGGACCGGACAGGGGAATGCGAGTTATTCAAGTCCTGATTGGTCTTGTGGGGGGACGCCCATTTCAACATATAATTCATCTGGAACTGAAACAAATAAAAATCATATAGTAACTGGATCTACATCTCTTTCTTTAGGATCATCTACTGTAAATTTTTCAGGAAATTCTATTTTTTCTAATTCATCATCTTATATTTGTATAGGAAATGATACCAACGGAAGCGCATTAGCTGTATCTTCTCAAAATCAATCTGGAGCACAAGTAAAATTTTTTGGCACTCTTAGTGATACGATAGCTTATATTTGTATAGGAAATTAAAATCATTTATGAGGGATAAGACTAACAACAGTCATCTTGCCAATTTTATGAACGATAGCAACCTCATTTTTTTCTAATTCCTTTAAACAATTAGAAAAATCTGAAGAGGTTTTCCCACAATAATTTTTCATTTTATCCCAAAGTTTCCGTCTTTGAATTGTAAATGGCGGCAGCCCTTTTTCATTATAAGATGATAGAATTAATTCTATTTTTTTAAAAATTTCATAATATCCTATATTATCAGACATATTGTTTTTTATTTCATTAAAAAATATATCAGATGATTGTTTGGATAATTCAAATGCCCATCTTATATTTTCCTTACTGACAGATGGAGAAATAAAATTTTCGCAACAGGCCAAAATAGTTGCTATTTTTATTGTATTAAATGAAGTTCTAGCATAAATTTCTCCGATATCTTTATCTGAATCTATAAGAGAACAGCATTCTTTTTCTATAGAATAATATTCTAATTCAGATTCCTTGTCTTTCCAGGGAACTATATATATATCTGGTTTAGGAGATGTATTCTTATCGTGACTTCCGGACATATTACCATTTTTTGGAGCCCCTATCATGTATAAATTATACAAATCTCTTAATAATCCATCAGGTGGATTCTTAACAGATATCCTTTTATCCGGAGAAGAAAAGGTTCTCTCATCTCCCCCATCTATTAACATGAATCTATTAATAATACCATTAGATATGTCCTTGCTTTTAATAGAATTAAATAACTGAGCGCTTGTTGTCATACAATATAAAGAAAGATGCGGAGCATAAACAGAGGTCGATGGCCTGGATCTTACGCCTCCTATTCTATAAATATTAAAATTATTTCCATATAATTTCCTTAGATGAGTTGATATTTGATTAATATAAGAAGGAGAATTCTTTGATGTCATGTCACTTAATATTTGTCCAAATTCATCCTGAATTGATAAGGATAGAGGTTTATTTTGAATTAAATCTTCAATATATGCACCTGATTTAAATTCACTATCAGCCATATGTTTTTCTAATTTAAGTTTATCTATAATAGAATTAATCGCTCGCTCTTGATGAGATTTCCCTCCACCTGTCGGATACGTTGCAATAATATAAAGTTCAAGAGATCCTTCTGTTGGGGTACTTACACAGCGTCCTAACAACATAGATATTAGAGAAAGAGCTGCAGAAAGCGCTAACCATCTATTCCCTGTCGGCCCACTATCACAAATCCAATTTGTAAGATTTCCTAAGATTCCAGCCGGATATGATAAACTATCATCTAATTTATTTCTTTTTAAATTTATTTTTTCTATTGGCTTTTTGCAAGATACCTTTAAATCTATAATAATATTATCATTTTCTTCAAAATCTTCTTCCTGGAAAGAATCTGGATTTTTAGCAGGATTAGACGTCCCGATTTTCCACCCACTTTTTATAGTTGCCTCGCATGCATATTTCCCATCTTCTTTTAATAATCCATTATGAGCACAGGCATCTAACAAGGCTTGCCGACAAATTGACTCAGTTATCCATCCTCTGGCTGAGAGACTGGCTAATCTTATAGCAGACTTATTTAATAAGTTGTTTCTACCTCCTTTCATACAAATTTTAAGATCTTTAATTATATTATTTAAAGCAACTTGAGAATATTTTTCCATATTAGTATTAGTTGTTGACTTTTTAACTTGAATATTTTCTTGAAATTTATGAGAATGATCTTCTATTTTTATTATGCTTGATATTTCTGATAAGAATAAATCAATTTTTTCTTCAGATACAGATATTAGTTTATCTATTGGGACGCGGATTAGATCTATATTATTGAGCCATTCATAAAGCATTCCTTCTGGATGCACCCCATATCCTATAAAACTACGGCCATGACCTAAAATTTCTACAGCGCATCCTGTATATTCATTATTGCCCAAAACTTGCTTTCTAGCTGGAGATCCTTCTAAAGCTTTATATAATATAAGATTTTTCCCAGTCCCAGATCGGGTCCGTATAGGCCCTTTCCCTAAAAGTTCAAAAGCAATATTTCGGATATGAAGAGCAAGATCCATATCTTGAATATCAATATCGACTGCACGTAATCCATCACATAAAATTGCAGTTGACATACAATAAGGATATACAGGGCTTACAGCTGCCTCAGGCGGATTAGCGCGAGCGCGCTCAGTCCATTTTAATCCAACTGGTTTTTTTTGTTTTGTATAAACGGCAATAGGTCTATACCCATTTTTCCATAGAGATTCTCGCAATGTTTTTATATCATCTAACATTATAATTCTCAACGGTCAAATATTCCATAACTTTAATTGATTCGAATATTCTAAAAATATATCTTTTATTATATCTGATAATATTTCATCTTTTCTTATTGACTCACATAAATCATCAAATGAAATATTATCTAATTGTCTTATATCAAAAATATTTTTAGAATATATTGATTCTAAAAATAATGTAATAAATGATCTTATGTTTTTAGATATAGCTATCCTTATAGATATATCTTCTATTTCATTTAATTTCATTTTATTCATTGAATATACTCTATCCCATGTTTTAATCTCAAAACATTCTTCACATATCCACATTATATCTGACAATTTTGAAAATTTTTTAGTTGTGATGCCATAATTATGGGCCATACATCCACAACATCCACATGCTGATGGTTTCCCAGATCTTTTTCCAAAAATTACAGTCATTCTTTCCCCATATAAGAAATCTTTAATGATTCTGGAAGACAAAAAGTATTTCCAGAACGTGAAAATTTTCTATTTGTAACTCTCTTAAAGCCATTTTCGAATTTTATTTTTATTTTAATATTTTTTAAATAGACTTCCTTCCAGTATTCAATGCATTTTTTTATAATATTTAATTCAGAATTTGAATATAAAATTTTTTGCCCAGTCATACCCTCCCACCATAAAATAGCCCTTTCTTTAGCATATCCTGTATTTTCAAAAAGAAGATATTCATTATATATGCTCAATCCGCATATATATGATATTTTTATACATTTATTCCCTGCCTTTGATGTATGCTCTTTTATATATATTTTATCTACATCTATCCATTTTTCCTCTATTTCTTGCTTTAATACTCCCATCTCTATATCTGCATATTTAGATATAATAGATGATTCCCTCTCAAATAGATGATTACATTCTGGGCAAGTCTTTGCATATTTATTTATTAAATAATTACATTCTGGACATTCTTTAGAATTAACATCATCTTCTTTAGCTCTTTTATTTTTAAAATCAATATTTCTTGATTTATTTTCAATAGCATCTACAGGGCCATGTCGTCTTATATTCCCAGAATAATCAAGAACAAGCGTAAAATTTTTTTCATCATGAGGTCTTGTTCCTCTTCCTAGCATTTGTACATATAACCCAGCAGAAAGAGTCGGGCGCATCATAGATATAGAATCTATAATGGGGGCATCAAACCCAGTCGTTAAAATGTTAGCGTTTGTCAAGTATTTGAATTTATTGCTTTTAAATTCATTTATAATTCTATCTCTTTGTAACTGATGTACCTTCCCAGTGATGCATTCTGCGCTTTCTCCAAGAGACAAAAGATAATCTTTAACTTGATGAGCATGCTGTACCCCCGAACAAAAAACAAGACAGGATCTTCTTTTTGAAATTCGTTTTACCATATCTTCACATGAAGCATTCAATATATTGGGATCTAACGCCCTCCCTTCAACTGAAGATAGAATAAAATCTCCATTAGATTTCCCGATCCCCCTCACATCAATTTCTATTTTTCCTGCCATAGATTTTATTGGGCAAAGGAATCCATCTCTTATTCCTTCAGTTATTCCGTAAGAATATATAAGATCATCAAATGGGCAATCTTTTCCATAAAGTAACCCCCCCTCTAATCTATATGGAGTTGCCGTGAATCCTGCAATTTTAAGATCATCATTATAAGACTTGAATCTTTTAAATAATGATCTATATCTTCCATCTCCTATGTGGGGGATTAGATGAGCTTCATCAATTAAAAATACATCTCTTTTCCCTATTGTATGGATGTCTTCATTTGCAATAGATTGGATAGATGCAAAAAGAATCTGATTTCGTTTATTTCTTAGTCCTAAGGAAGCAGAATTGACGCCTAAAGGGGCAGATGGCCAAATTTTTAACATTGTGCTTGAATTTTGAGCAACCAGCTCTTTGACATGTGTTAAAATTAAAATTTTTATATCATATTTTTCAACAAGATGCTTAACCAGCATTGCAAGAACAATAGACTTTCCTGTTCCTGTCGCCATTTCAACAAGAGGGTTCCCCCCGCCCCTTTCCCAATAAGACAGTATAGACTGGACTGCTTTTTCCTGATAAGGGCGGAGGGTTATCATATGCATTATTCTTTTATCAAGGAAAGCCCTAATTTTTTAGCTTTGACTATTTTTGAAATAGGGCAATCAATAGATGTCCAAAAACTAGTCTCTTTTATTGAAACACCTGATTTAATGAGAGACAAAATTTGAGCCATAGACATAATAAAAAATTTTCTCCATTCTTTATACTCTTCTAATGTTACGCCCTGTATTTTTGCATCAATCATATTCCTTACAGATAATCCTAATTCCTTCCATTCAGGAAAGCTTTCAATTCCAATATTTTTTTTCTTGGCAAGGACCATGTCTTTTACAGATGCATTTTCCTCTTGCCAAGGCAAGAAGTCATTAGGAGTTAACCTTAAATCATGGGCCTTTAAAACCCATTTTTCATCGAAGAGCCACATATTCGGTATTACTTTTGACCATTCTTTAATAATATCAGACATTATGCTGCCTCCATTACTTTAATTTCAGGAAGAGAACTTTTTATACGTACAACCATGCTTGTAGAAATTATTTCAAAATCTTTGCAAGAATCACTCCCTAAAAATTCCTTTATTTTTTTCATATCGAGCCGAATAGAAATTTGTTCCGAAATAGTTAAAGAGTATTTTCCTCCTTTTATTGAAACAATATCTCTTTGTATTAATTCATTTTTTATATTTTTCATTCTTTCCTCTATTGCTTTTGCTTGCAGAGAAAGATGCCCATATTCATCCGCTAATCGCTCTGATGAAATATTATGGAAATTTTTAGTCATGACAAGAACCTCTTCTATGTTCTGACATTTAAAAAATTTAAATGCTTCAATGGGCGGAGGATTACAAATTAGGCATGAAAAGTCAATAGACATAATTAATCATTTTTTATTAACCTTAATTAAAATCAATCTTATTGCTTGATTTTATTGATTTTTTTCAATACATTTTTTTTATTGAAACATGGTAAATTTTTTTTGTTGACAATGGATTACAAATTAGGCATACATGATTCATGAAATTAAGCATATGGATGATAGAAAACGATATGGATGATAAAGCATTCGCAAAACGAATGGGGGTATCTATTTATGGAGTTCAAAAATGGAGATTAGGAGTCAGCGTACCAAGAGCTACTCAACTTTTGAAAATATTAGAAATCACAGCTGGAGAAGTTACGCCTAATGATTTTTTTTGGAAATATATTTCAAAAGTAGGAAGAAATGATGAAAAATACTCTAATGATTGATGCTATCATTTTTTCCGGCATAGACATACAAGATGAGAGTAAGTGCATAATATATTTAATATCTATAGGATTTTTATGTAAGGAAATTATTAAAGATTTTGATAATTCTATTATTTCAATAAAGAAGATGAGAAACTTTTTAAATGTGACGAAAGGTGATGTATAAGATGATATATGTTAATTTACCTCTTCCTCCTTCTGTTAATAATCTATGGCGATCCATATCAAGGAAATATGGGAAGATATCAGTTATAAAATCATCAAAATATAAAGAATGGTTACATTATGCAGGATCAGAATTAAATTCTCAAAAGCCTACCCCTGTTTGTGGAGAGTATTGTTTAGAAATCTTCCTTCCCGAAAATATGAAGGGAGATATCGATAATAGAATAAAAGCCATAAATGATCTTCTCGCTCAACATGGACTTATTGAGAATGACAGATTTAATAAAAGGCTTGTGGTAGATTTTGATAAAAATATATCAACAAGTAGATGTAAAATATATGTTTTTTCAAAAAACAGTGATGAGATTGATAAAATGGAAAGAGTAGAGCGATCTTTAGAAAGAGATACGAATGCCAGCCTTATAAAACTTACTAAAAACAGGCCTAAGCTTCATAAGATTGCTATAAATTCAGAAGAAAATAAAAGTGATGTAATATTAAATATTGATTGAATTAAATATGCAATTATGTAGTTTGGTTGGGGCCTATTTATTAATCTTGGTCTGGAGTACGAGATAAAATAAACGAAAAGCCGTTTCTCTTCTAGCGGCGCCCCAATCATATATAAAAAGGAAATGATAAGTATGTGGGATAGATTAACAAATATATCAGCTAATGAATCACCGAAAATTATTATTTACGGACCACCTGGAATTGGAAAAACAACACTCGCTAGTGAGTTCCCTTCTCCTGTTTTTATTCAAATTGAAGACGGGATTCCATCTGGGATGTCTATATCATCCTTTGGTTTATTAGAAACATATGAAGAGGTTATCGAAGCTATGAGGTCCTTATGTAAAGAGGATCATCAATTCCAGACTCTTATTATTGATAGTTTAGATAAAATGGAAGCATTATTGGCTGAAAGTATTAGTAGAAAAAATGGATGGCAAAATATATCAACTCCTAAATATGGAGCGGGATATATTGCTTGTGATATAGAATGGAAAAAATTTTTAAATGCATTAGATGTTTTGAAATCAAGGAAAAATATGACAATTGTTGCTATATGTCATAGTTCTATAGAAAGGTTTGATGATCCGTCAATTGAATCATATAGTCAATATGATTTGAATTTGCATAAAAGATCAAAGCCTATTATTTGTGCTGAATTTGATGCAATTTTATTCCTAAAACAAGATGTTCAATTAAAAGAAGACCAGGCAGGTTTTTCAAAAAGATCTATTGCGGAAGGATTAAACCGCATAATTTTCTGTGAAGGGAGACCATCTTTTATTGCAAAAAATAGATATAATATGCCATATAAAATCAAATATAATAAAGGAAAAGGATACGAAGAATTATCTAAGTATTTTCCGAAAAAGAAAATATTTGAAAATAAACCGATAAATAACAGTAAGGATAATGAAGATGATGAAGAAGAAAATGGGGATGAAGGTATTGTTTTATAATTCTTATTTAAAATTATTTTTATTTAATATTCTTAGGAGATTAAAATGACTGAATTTAAAACAGAATTAATCATTAATGAATTACCTGAAGATGATGAATTTGAACCTATTCCTGCTGGGAAATATGTTGCTGAAATTATAAATTCAGATGTTGTATCAAATAAAAATGAAGATGGGATAATTTTAAAATTAACAATAAAAATTGTAGAAGGGGATTTCTCTGGGAGGCTTATTTTTGAAAATTTAAATATTGAAAATAAAAATGAGAAAGCTCAAAAAATTGCTCTTTCAATGCTTAGGAAACTATGCGTTGCTGTTAACTTTGAAGGAACATTAAAGAATAGTGTTGAATTACATGGCGTTCCAATAATTGTATCTGTGGTAATTAAACCGGAACAAGGTGGATATCCATCAAAAAATTCAATTCGAAAATTTGAAAAATATCAATCTAATATTCAATCTCCAAAGGATAGCAATTTAAAAAGCAAAGATGCCCCATCATGGCTTAAAAAATCTTCTATTCAAGAAGATATAGGCGATAGTGTGCCATTTTAAAAAAATTTCCCCGTATAGCTTAACAGTAAAGCATACCTTTCATGATGGCGATCATCTTGGTGCAACTCCAAGTGCGGGGATCAATGGCCGGTTAACTCAATTGGTAGAGCACCGACGTAGTCGGTGGGTTTCAGGTTCGAATCCTGAATCGGCCATCATCTTTATAAATTTTCAAATTAAAATTTTTTAAATAGAAACATCTAATTATTCTGGAATTGATATGTCAAATATATGTAAGAAAATAAAAAATGATATTGAGAATATGTATGAAAGATCTCAAAAAGATGAGGATTATTACCCAACTCTTAGAGCATCTCAAATTGGAGATGAGTGCTCTCGAAAACTTTGGTATAGATTAAGATGGGCATTAAAACCAAAAAAATGGTCAGGAAGGATGATTAGGCTTTTTGAAACAGGAAAGAAAGAAGAAGATAGGATTATTCAAAATCTAAAAGACGCAGGATTTGATGTCTTATTTCAACAGAAAGAAATATTGCCCTTATCGAATGGCTCCTTAACAGGATCGATTGATGGTCAAATTCCTTTAACAATTCGTGAAGGTGAACAAGAATTCTATCTTATAGAAATAAAAACTCATAATGATATTAATTGGAAAAGCTGGAATCGCTACGGAGTAGAAATATCTCATCCTAAACATTTTGGTCAAATATGCACTTACCTCACTGGATTAGATTTAAAAAAATGTATATATATATCCCTTAATAAAAATACAGATGAGATAGGGTTAGAAGAAATAAATAAAGATGACGAAAAATGCAAAAAAATATTAAAAAAGGCGTCAGATATAGTATACTCAGAAGATATACCATTAAGAATATTAGATAAAAAAAATCTCTGGATGTGTAAACTTTGCGAATTCAATAATATATGCTATGAAGAAGATTTACCAAGAAAAAATTGTAGAACTTGTATAAATTTTGAATTTGATTCATCCGGAACATTTGGAAAACATAAATGTAATAAGTTTTCGACTGACCTATCATTAGATCAACAAAAACAAGGATGCAGTTCTCATATTTACAATCCGAAAATGATAAATGCAAAACAGATAAATTTCAATAAAAAAGAGGAGAGTGTAACATATAAATTAAAAAATGGAAAAACCTTTAAAAATTGTATAAAAGGTGATATATACGAATAATTATTTTGATATTGAAAAGGAGATCCAAATGAACAGGATATATAAATTCACATTTTTTTCATGCGTAATTTCATCTAGCATTTTATTAGCCGGATGTCAGACCTTAACTCTTCAGCAACTTAATGCAGATATACAAGAAGCCACAACTATTTCCTGTATTTTAGCAGATGGATCTCAAATTGCATACACAGTTGGTTCTCAGGCAGTTCAAGCTGCAGATATTTCTGCGCAAAATTTCATTCAAGCATCAAGTAAAATAGCGCAAGGATCAACTGCTATTTGTAATGCGTTAACCAAAATTAATTCTCAAATAGCCTTGACTCCATCTATTCCTGCAGCTTCTGCTAATTTAGTGTCAACTCCAACAGTAATCCCTATTCAGTAAATAATTTTTTTTTCATATATTTTCTTATTTGACAAAAACAAATAAATAATATACATATGAATTCACCATAGAGTATTTATGGATTACTTTCTGAAAGGATATAACATGACCTCTCATATTGGAGATAAAATTCGTTTTCTTCGAAAAGAAAAAGGACTTTCATTAAATGATGTCAGTCAATATATTGGATTAAAAACACCAAATGCAATTTTAATGATTGAATATGGACAAACAAGCCCAACCTTAGAAAGGATAGAGAAAATTTGCAATTTATTTGATATTTCTATTCAAGATCTTTTGTCTATAGTCGTTCCAACCGAACACATTGAACGAACAGAACCAACAGCTCTTGGTCAAAAAATTAAAAAAGCTAGAATACATTTAGGCCATTCCGTTGCTGAATTAGCAAAAGCTTCTGAAATTGCAGAAAATAAAATTAAGCGTATAGAAAAAGGATCAAGCCGAGAACTTCCATCTTCATCTATTTTTTCAATCGCAAAAGCATTGAATATTTCTGTTGATTATCTTTTAGATGATTCTAAGCCTATTATAGAAAATAATGAATAAATCACTTTAATGCCGTTGCTATTAAATTAAATACAAATAACCAGCCATTCGAAAGGAAAAGAGTGGCTGCTAATATCAAAGCAATAAACATTTTTAATATTTTCGGGGCTGCATCTAACCACCGCGTAATCCTATCTAAAGAATCCCCTTGAGTTCTTAAAGTTCTCTCTATTTCTGAAAAACTTTTATCTGTTTTTGCAGAATGCAAATCTAATGATTTTTTAGATTCTTCTATTTTCTGAGAAAGATGATCAACCTTGACCTCAACCGCAGTCAATCTTTCTGCCATTTTGAGAAAATCCTCGATAATGGTCATTTCAATTCTTTCGTGCATCTCTATTCTTTTCTTTAAAAAAAATATAAGAGACTTTTTATTTTCAATTTATGAAGTTGAATCTGAAGATGGAGGAGAGGGCATGCTCTTAGACGCAGAATAATCTATTAAAACCTCATCTGCAAGATTAACAGCAGATTTAATTGTCAATCCGATTTGACTCGTTGCCTTAATTCGCCCGACTAAAGCTGTAATCCCTCCAAAAGCAGCAATAAGAGATGACAGAGCAGTCCCCGAATCCCCTATTTGATAAGCGTAAATTGCTGTGCTCAATCCGGCACCTATAGCTGCAAACGACCCCCAAACAGTTTGAGATGTCCAAATAGGCTTTTTATCTGATGATAGCGTCATGTATGTCTCCATTTCTATCTTTTTGTAACAAAAATAATTTCTTTTATCAAATTTATTTATCACTATGAACTAGCCATCTTCTAGCTTTCGCGGCATATTCAGCCAATATAGGATATTTTCGAATTAATTGATTAGCTGCAGCATTTCTAGCCTGTTTCACAGTTTCAACAATTAAATCATGGCGATCTTCAGCTGATGCTTTTCCCCATGCCCCGCTCTGCATTATTTTTAAAAGCTGTATATGAGCCGTTCGTCCAGATAATTGACTGTACTCTCTATACTGATCATCAGTAAGAGGGTGATTATTAATTTGTTTTTGTACTTTCCCAATTGAAAACCCACTTCCATCTAAATAATTCCGAACAGGATCTTGAGAAATCTGCGATCTTCGTATTCCAAGGCCTATTAAATAATGAGGGTCATCAACATCTAGTATCGGGTCTCCCCATGTATCTAATTTATTCGGAACATTTTCTGTAAGAAATGGAACTCCTTTTCCAAGACTTTGTATGAACCCATGCGCATCTTTCATATAAGGATCTTCATATCTTGAAATCTGCCTCAAAAAAGATGAATATGGAACAAAATTTGAGATTAAAGATGATGCATAATTAATTCCATATTTTCCAGGATCATCAATGGCTTTAGCTAAATTTGACATCGCTCCGAATGGACTTTCATCTAAGAATAACCGGGAAGCAGCATGCGCAAGATGGTTAAAAGCTGCATGCAATCCATCTTCAGATAATCCATGAGATATACCCCACAAATCAGCTGAAGCTGAAAGGAGTTTCCCAATAGCCCCGAGCTTTCCAATATCATATTGAAAATTTCCAATTTGGATACTATGAGGCATATTGCCATCATTTAACCAATTTAATCGATTCGCAGGATCAGTAGGGCCATCTCCATTTAAAATATGTCTTGATGCCCACCATAACCCAAGTGTGGTTAACGCACTTCCAGCCAAAATCTTTGCTATCTGCATATCTTGAGCAATATTCCCATTTTTACCCAATAAATCATTCCTTGCAGATTTAGACGCAAATGCTAATATTCCATTCTCTGTAAATGACTTTTTTGCCAATTCCCCCTGAATTCTATTAAATGGTATGACAAACCTCAATGGCCGTATCCCCGTATCCCCGATTTCTAAATCTAAAACTTTACTAATAGCCTTCGCCACCTTCCCTGGCTCTCCCATTAAAACATCACTATATGCAGACTTTCCGAATTCTTTCATTTTTTCAATTGGAGGATTCTGGCTTAACTCCGCTACTCTTTGTGAATATGCTTCTCCATGAAGTCCTTCATTTGCGGCTGTTCTATATGCCCATTTTGTACGCTCTATATTATAATTAAGAACAGAAAAGAAACTATGAATAGGAGTAACCATTCTCTCGCTGGGGGCCCGGATAGCAGACCCGACCGGGACCGTCAATTTACCTCCGATATTAATATCCGGGATCGAACCTAAATTTGATCGCTTGAATGTAAAAAGAGGAGAATTTTTATCTATCCTTCCATTTTTTATAAGATCATACATAGATAAAAATGTATCCTGAATCCCATGAAGCATTCCAACAAAATCAGGTAATAAATCAGAAAATTTTGCATTTATATTTACTTGTGGCCTTTCAACAAAATCAATTCCAGGCGAAGACGAAACAACATTTCCAGATTGAGTTTCTTTAATATCTTCACCTGGAAGCCTAACTGGGGCTCCGGCTTTAAAGGCCTCTTTGGCAGCCACAAAAGGGATAGGATTGAAAAGTTCTCGGGGGAAAGCTTTCATTTCTCAAAGCCTTACCCGTTCTCCTTCTCGACCTAGAGCAGATGCGATATTGCCAATCCCAGCTGCTGTTGGCGTTACTAGAAGATTTCTATACATAGATAATATCATATTTCCAATGGCATATGCTTTATGAGTGATCGGATTGGATATTAAAAAATTGATATATGCTTCATGAATTTTATCTCCTACTTTACCATGAATTTCATTTCTAAGAAATGAAGATGCCCCTTGTACAGAATCAATAGATTTTGATCTTTCAATTTCTTGTTCTAATTGAAAAAGAGTCATCCCAGCTGTTTTTTTTAAAAGATCATTTACGTCATCCCTATTAGATGATAATAATTTACTTCTTCTAAAATTACCTAATCCCCTACCAGCATTAGCTTCATATCCAGAAAAATACCCAGAAATAAGATCAGCCTGTTGTCTAGCCTCCCAATAAGATAAAGCATCTGCCGGATCTTGAGTTTGAGTCCATTTATCTCTTGCATCTAAGTATTTTTCTAAAGAAGAAATCATCATCTGTCTTGCCGCATCAACATTTTCGGAGACAATACGAGACATATGAAAAAGATTCTGCATTTGTTTTTGATTGAATCCTACGTCTTCTCCAAATTTTAATACATCTCCCTCTGTTAATGGTGTTTTTATCCTAAAATTCTTGAAATCATCATTTTGCTCTGCTAATTGCTCGAGTGTTTCTTTTATTTTTTCAACATCAGTTAAATTATCTAAATGAATATTTGCAGCTCTTCTTACATAGGGGGTAGGGGCTGGGGCTCGTCGTTCTCGCGCGACAGGGGAAAGATCGGATATTCCGGCCCTTCCGGAATTTTCTGATCCTCGGGCTGTTCCACTGGGAAAGCGTCCAGAGCTTTCTGCCTTATTTGTGCCGCCGCCCGCATTGATCGAACCATTTGATGTGCCGCTGATGTCGCTCTTGGAGATAGATCTGAATCCCTCGCTACTTGACTCCATTTCTGAAGCTCGTTTTTCGATTGTTGTAGTTTCTCCTTTAGATTCATTTGAGGCAAGGATTTTGTTGATAGATTTTTCAAGTTCATTTTTTACCTCAAATGGTTGATCTGAAAAAAATCTAGATGCTTCTTCGTGAATTCTATCTGCTTCAGGAGCTTCCGGGTGAGGAATAGCATGAAGAGCATCAGTTTCATGGATATCAGATAGCGTTGGTCCTTTTGAAACATCTGGAATGATAACTGTTTTCTCTGGTTCTTGTGTTAACATTCTGTCAAATACAGATTTAATATCAGAAGAAATGGGCTTTCCTAAATTTTTAAGAGTTTGATAAACAGAGGTTAACCAATCCTTAAATCTAGAAAAAACATCAGCTAACTGTGGAGACGGGGCTACTCCCTCTCTCATATATTGTTCAAATCCCCTACTCCACTTCTCATGTTGCCATCTTTTTAAATCTGTTGGCTTTGTCATTTCTTCGGGATTTTTTACATTCAAATAATCAAGAGTAGTAAAAAAATCTTTTTTTAAATTATCCGGAGCTAATGGGTGCTGAGCAAATTCAAAAAAATCAACAAGCCATTGATGTGCCATTTCATGAATAAAAGTTGAAGCATTAGATTTCTGTGTAAGAACAATGGCAGATTTGTCTGGATCAAACAAATTCTCTATATATCCATTAGGTATCTTATTAGAAGACCTTTGTTCTAAATTATTATCTACTAAATTTTCATTCTTAAAAAGATGTTTTGTTGAATCTTTAAAATTGACAATTTCATCTTTCATAAGTCCTTCATGAGGTTTAAAGGTATAAGATTGACTCATCCCATTTTTATCTGGTTTTTTCAATAACGTGAATATTCCATTCTCATCAATAGATGATATTAAAAGATTTTTTGCAAAACCAACGTCTATAATATTCCCCTGCTGCAAATTCTGAAATGATTTCCCCCTAACCGGCTGCCCCGTGCGAGTAAATTCTGTATTTACCCCAGATGTAGGCGTTATTTTCTCTAACTGTTCTGTTTTATTATTTATTAAATTTTGCCATATGTCATTAGATGACATTTTATTATAATCACCAAAATCAGCTTTATTATTTTCAACAATCCCCTCCTTTCTAACATTAGGGAAATATTTTTTATATAAATCTTCTGCCGTTCCAAGCTCTCCATTAAAATTAGCAGCTAATGTTTCATAATATGAAGTAGCTAGACGTGCGATATCTTCTGCTCTATCTTTCGGCTCTTTAGCAGAAACTAAATTCTGAGTAATTTCATTTGAAATAACTTGTCTCTGAATTTCTAATGGACGAGATTGCGGTGAAAGTTTCTCCATAATCTCAGGAGACTTCTCAGCTAATTGCGTTTCCTTAGGCAAAATAGATGTCTGATCATATCCGATAGAATCCGAAGCCCTTTTATAAAGATCTATCCGATCTTTTTCTATATCACCAAGTTGTTGATTAACTTTTTCTAATTGAGATTGGGCCCATCGCGATTCATCTGATTCATGCTCGTGTTCATTAACCCAATTTGATAAAATATCTTTTTGATTATTTAAATCTTCATATTTTTCAATTAATTCAGGATTTAAATTCTTTGCCACCTCATGAATATTAGGAATAATTTGATTGGTTCCCAAAATTTGCTGTTCAACACGTGCCTCTTTCAATGCCGCTTGAGCAGCAATCGGATTTCGTTGTTCTTGTCCAGCAAAAACCTCTTGAGTAACACCCGGGCCGATCACATTTAAACTATTGGCTTGAGAAATTGTAATTGGATTTTCTTGTTCAAATTTACTACGAATATAATTTTGTCTATATCGTTCAGTTTGATCTTCTAAAAATTTCATCCCAGGGGTCATTTCAGCAGCCAATGTCCCTATTGATGTAAGCTTTTCTCCTATTTGATTTGATTTATTAAAAATAAACCCCAACCCTGTTGCTATTCCAATTTTTTGCCAATCTAATGAATCTCCATTCCAAACTTCATTACCAGCCTCAAATCCCCCCATAACCGTCCCACTGATCGCCCTAGATGCTAATGGATTGGCCATTATTTTACCAAGAGTTGTTGTTGATTCTACTGCTATTTTTTCTGCAGCGCCAACGGGACTCATCGTCATAATATAGGGTGCCATAGCCCCTAACCAAGTCCCCATCGGATGCTCTAATTCTCTTTCTTCTTTTTGCCTTTCTGTTTGCCCTAATGTTTCTTGCCAAGATTCTGGCAATTTAGATATAGCCCAATTTTGAATGCCTGAAACAAGCCGCTGGCCGCCTATCATTCCTACAATACCGCCTCCAATCGCTCCAACAGCCCCTAAGGTTCCAGATCCGATATCTGCTATCGGATTTGCAGGCCCCAAGCCAAATATTTGAGGAAGAGCAACTCCGGCTAACCCTCCAAGTTTCGCCCCCCCATATCCGCTAGCAGCTAAAGATGCCATCCCGGCCGCTGAAGGCAATATATTCTCAGCAAAACTACCTGCAATTGAACCAATCAACGATGGCCTTTGAGTTTCTTCAGTAGGCTGATCCCCATATTTTGAAAAAGGATTTTGACTTATATCTTCCTCAGCCTCAACTGATTGTCCGACTGGTTGTCCGACTGGTTGATTTGTAAGAGAATTTATATTCCCTGTAGGAGAATCCCCATATTTTTCAAATGGATTTCTATCTAAATTAGGAGTATTTAATTGAGATGATCCAACCTGAATATCTTCATCTGCTTTATCTGGCATTAATCTCTTCCTAATTCAGGCGCCATAGATAAGTCTACTGGGAGAATACGCTTCGGAGTTAAATTTGTGAGATTAGGGGCAATCTTCTCAAAAATATCTCTTGAAGTGATACCAGACGGCTTAAAAAAAGTATCAAAATTTTTTATATTCTCCGGAGTTGGATGAGAGAATAAATCAGAAATAGCTGCTCCCCATTTTTGATAAGACCAAGGTTGCCCATGAACAGTCGGTCTGAAATAAACAGCAGATTGCCATGCTTTTGGATCTATCCCAGGAGGAGGAACTGGAATTATATCATTAGGTGATATAGATTTATTTTGAGCCAAAGGATTTTGAAGATTTTTATTCAAAGGAAGTTGGAAATTTTGGGCCAAAGAAGTTGGGAGATTTTGAGAAGGAACGGGGGCGTTAATTGCTGAATTTTGAAGCGTAGATATCGGGGGCGCCGTATTATAATATTTTTCAATATTTTTTTGATCAAAAAATTTATATGGATTCTTCTTTCCTTCTTCTGTATTTCTAAATGACCTGAATTCTGATTCAAATCTATTTACAATTTCAGAATCATAAAACGATCTCCCTTCAGGACTTTCTAATCTTCTTCTAGGATTTCCATTATAAACTATTTCTGTTTCAATAGATTTCAACGCAGCAAGTTTTATCTTTTGGAGCTGCTTCTCTTCAGGTGAATCTTGAATTTTAGAAAGAGCTTGAGATAAATTAATAACATCCCTGGATGTTAATCTCCCATCTATCTCAAGACGATATAAATCAGCATTCGAATCAATTGTTCCGTTTGTTATTTTTTCCAAAGTATCATTATACAAAGGACTTGAAACTGTTCCTATAGATTTCCCTAAATCCTTAGTGGCAATTTGTGTCAACTCATTCTTTCTTTTCCAGTCTATATCATTACTATTTTGAATTTCTTGAAGAATATTAGCATTTTGGGATGGATCATGCATTTTTGTATATAAATCATTTGAAGCCTTATCTTCAACTTGTTTTTTTAATGAATTTGTTGATGCTTCTAGCATTTTTTCATCATTTGATTTTTGTATAATTTTATTTCTAGCATGATCAGCCTGATCTTCTGTTATGACTCCATTTCTTACATCCTCATCTATTGATTGAAGAGCATGAGCACGCACAAAATCAACAGTAGGCATCGTATTCAATTTCTCTTGAGTTAACATTGAAGACGAAATTTGAGGAGTCCCCTGAACTTGTTCTTGACCTAAAGTAGGTATCGATGAAGATTGGATTGTCCCGATATTTTCAGATTGATTAGATAATTCTGTTGAATGCTGATTATCTGGAATATTTTTAGTGAATTGAACAATCGGACCACCATATGGATGATCAATTCCGCCATGCCCATTAAATTTTTCAATCCAATAATTTGCAAACTGAGCACATGTCCAACTTTTTGCTTGTGATCTTAATTTTTCTGGCACATTATTTAATATATGACTCATTCCAACCACATCCCCCGCATTTTCATTTGGGTTCATAAGTAAATCAGCTGCCCCTCCAGCCCCCTGTTGATGAGCAAGATATATTTCTGCATCAGTAGGATACCTTCCCAAAACCCTGGATAAGGATTGAGCATTCGCTTTAGCAAGATTAGCCGTAGCATAAATACTATCTTCTGGATTTAATCTTGATCCGCCTATAGGACCGTATTTTTTAAATTCTCTTTCTCCTACTTGGCCCAATCCAATATATCCCCCACCTGAAGATACAGCATTTGGAATCCCATTACTTTCAAGTTGAATTGTCCGAGCCAAGGCAACCGATGAGCTATAACCACCTTGTATTTGATTTAAAACAGTAGAAAAAATTGGATTATTTGGATTTGAATATGGCATAGAATTCCGAGCTTTTCCCATTGTTTCTTCAGCTTTTTGATCTCCAATCATTTTGTCTGATCTAGACTTCACCTCCATAGCAAGAGGCTCATACATCTGACCTAAAATATCTTTATTTGCCTCAACTATTTGCATAGCGTAAGCCGGATTATTAACATAAATTGCTTGAACTCTTGCCCTTGTCGCATCTCTAAGAGCACGACTCGTTGCATCTTGCATATCAGCAGCACTTCCTCCTTCTAATCTAACTTTGGTTATATATGCATTGCTTAAATCTGCAACAGAATGATTAAAATGTTCCATATCATATGGATTTCTTGATATCGAATTTAAAGCCAAATCTGATGACGATTGATTTGTACTGCGATACCAATCATTAGCCTGTTGATTGGTGTGAGATCCAATTTGTTGAGAATGATAATTTTGAAGCCGACGGGTTGCAGCTTCAAATTCATGCTGCTGTTCCGGGGTAGAAAGACTATTTTTCCCATCTTGTATAATCTGCTCAAGCTCTCCTTCAGCTTGGGGACGCCCATCCATAGCGTCTCGTCCATTTTTACCTAAGAACCCTGTATCAACCTGGACGGACCCATCAGGACCAATGATCGTTTTACCCGGATCTCCATAAAGTAAATTTGTCATTTTTCTTGAAGCATCATTATAAGCTTCATCAACGACAGCTTTGTTATAAAATTCTTTTGCCCTTTCAGCCCCTTGTCCTAACTCCTTAAGCCCAGCTCCGATAGCTCCTCCAAATTGAGATGAATTTACATCAATGCGTTGCAAATCCTGAGGTGTATTTACTTCAGGATTAACTTGAGGAACGCCTTCGGTATATGGAACTTGCGCCATTTCTATGCCTTATTATTAAATCTTTGAATCCACATATTCGTAAATATAGACGCCGCTTCATTCGGATTCCCCCCATTTTCGCGAATATGATCATCTCCGACTAAATTACCAGCCCTAACTTTCTGATTTTCAAGAAGTTTTACTGCGCCCGCCATTCCTTGTTGCCATGCAATATACATCTCGGCATCCGTGGGCTTCCGCTTTAAATGAGCATGCAAATATTGACCAATATTTGCCCCCATCTTTCCCAAAGCATAAATAGAATCGTTCGGATTTGTCCTAGACCCGCCTCTTGGGCCGTATTCTAAAAATTCATCCTCCCCAATTTGAACAAGCCCTAAATATTTACCTCCCAAAGAGCTGGCATCAAGCACCCCACTGCTTTCAATTTGAATCAATCTTGCCATACCAGCCGCCGAGAACCCCTCTGGATTCTCTTTTGCAGTTTTTTGCAAAAGAGGATTCGATGGATCAGTATAAGAAAAAGTAGACATAAAATATCCTTAAAATAAACCTTCTGACGGCACAGGAGTCTCAGATGAAGAATAAACATCTGGACTTCCCCATTTAAAATTTAAACCTGAAGCATTCCCCAAAAGACTACCGCCCGCCCCTAAAAATCCCCCAATAAGATCGCTATTTGCAGCCGATTTATCAAGCTGTGCTTGAGATTCAAATGCTGTTGCTTGTGTCCTATATCCATAGGCTTGAAGTTGAGCATTATTTAATGTCGTCAATGTATCTAATTTATTGGTTTCTCTTGCAGATTCTTGAACATCCAAATTAGACCCTGTATTAACATCCACACCATTCGCGGCTTGACTTGCTTTAATAGCTGCCAAATTCGCTGCACCCCTTAAGCTACTTTTTTCGGTCTGAGCTTCTCCCGCTTTCATTGCATAATCTGCATTTTGGCGCTCAATAAGTGCATTATTTTCAGCAACTTGTGCTTGATATTTAGCAGCATTGCTTGAAGAAATTCCGCCAACTATAGACCCTGCAGCCGAGACCCCGGCTCCTAAAATACCTAAGGTGAATGGGTCTAATAAATGTTGTATTTTAAATCTAGAAACCATTTAAATCCTCACCATCACCGTCTTCTTATAATCATTTCTACCATATCCCTATCCATCCACGAGCACATCTCAAATCCTAAGAATTCTGCGAATTTAATAGATTTTTTATCATTTCTATTTACATAACAAATAATATCATTTTTTGTCATAAAAATACTTCTAAATGTATTTTTTATCTCTTTTATTGCAGATATTTTTACTTTATGAAAAGAGTCATTTACAGCAAGCCAAACTAAACTTGTATCTGAACAAAGATTTGATTCTAACCCACCCATAGCTATTATTTGATCATTTAGAAACGCTGTTTTACAAATAACAGAATTTTTAAAATTTCTTATCATAAAGGAATGCACATCTCTTAAATTAAGATTGTGAAAAATATTTTTCTTCTCTACCATATTTCTAGAAATAATTCCACAATGATGCATTTTGGAATCTATTATTTTTATATTATCTTTCATTTTTGTTCCCCTCTCCTTGCTTTTTCATAGAAGGAGATCTCTGTTCGGGACTATCGCCAGACCAAATTTCAGGGATAACGGCTAAAATTTGAAGAGGAAGAGGCTGCTCTTGCTGAACAGAAACCTGGCCCGGAATAGCATATCCTCCAACAAGAGGAATGCGTTCATCCCCCGTGTAAAGAGGTTGCCGCAAACTATTATATGGGGCCCTCGACTTATTTGGTATCAATTTCATATTATTCCAAACAGGCGCAATCTGAGAAGGTTTTAATGTTGATCCATCAACTTGATTACATCCAATCTCAACATTTAAAGAAGCTTCAATCCGAACCGTACATGCTGATATTTTCTTTCTTTGTCCCTGAGCCGTGGGTTCTCCCAAATCAATATAAGGACTTTGAATTTGAACCTGAAACCCTAATCCAATAATAATAGAACTAGCAGGTTGTGATAATGTTATCGTGCCATTAGGGTTAACCACTGTCGGTGGAATAACAACTCCATCAGCCAATCCCGTTACAACCATCCCAGCTAATGGCTGAAGATTTGTAAGAGTAGAAACAGGCTCCGTCATTGTCCAAGATCCAGATAATTGAGTTTGAACTAATCCCTGCGAATTAACAAAATTAGCAGAATTAGGCTGAATATCAACAATAGGATCAATGATTTGAGCCAAAACATTTTTATCATCAATAAAACCTGTTATATTCGCAACGCCCCCGCCCATTCGAATAACTTGACCTATATTTGAAGGTGAAAAAATAGGAACAGATGATGTAAATTTTGTTAAATTATTTAGAGTTAATCGCGCTGAGGCACCCGATCCTGTATTAGATGGATCCGTTATAACAAGTTCTGGAAATATATAATTTTGACCTTGATTGCCTATAGAAAAGGTTATCGAAGTAATAACCCCGTCAACAATTGTAAGAGTCGGAACTGCACCAGTCCCGGGGCCCTCTCCATTATCATCTACAACAAAAGCTATTGTGAAAGATGAATATCCAGCCCCCCCCATGAGATTGGTCACCCCTGTAATAGACCCTAGACCATAAGGAGAAGAACAATCTAAATCCGCATTAGGTTCTGGCTGATTTAATTGAAATCCACAATCTACACACCAACAATCCTCAACAGAATTCCATAACCGATCATCCATTCTTTCCATTACATATGCTTTCCCTGCAGGGAAATTTCTTTGAACACAAGCATATAAAGCATCTACAGGAGGTTCTGTAACAGAACAAACCCCATAGAATATTCCATTTGTATCATGTCTGGCCCACCCTATAATTTGTTGTTCTTTTATATAAGTTAAACTCAGCAATATCCCATCACTCCTTACAGCCCATAAAATTTTTCGAGGCTCTTCACACCATGCATGTTGAATAATTTCATACCCAGTAAAAAGATGAGAGTTCCAAACTGTTATGTCTTCCCCTGTATATATGTTTGTATAAAAATTATAAGAAGCATCTCTATATATTGATCCCTTTGACTGAACATAAACAATGTCATTTACAATCCGAATAGGAGGAACAGTCGCAGAACATCCATTATATGCCTGAGGCTGCGCTTCTTGATTCGATGGCGTAAATGGCTGAGGATTTAAAGATGACCCGCCAACGCCTGTTAACTGCCATGCAGAAAGACCTGTCAGGGCTATTAGCCCACCAGGCATATTTACAAGCCATTGGATTCCATTAACCTGAACAGACCATGGAGACCCTATAATTGAATCAGTCGAAATTGTCGGGATCCTACGATCAAAATTTGTAAATGATCCAGGTTGTGACATGAAATATGTATCTGGATTATTTAATGTATTTGCGTAAACACGACGTTGTTGAAAATATGAAACGACAGCGGGGTAGGTTCCTGTTTGAGGCCCAACCTTTAATGATGCTGTCGCCCCAGTTCCATTCCCTGTAATGACAATCCTATCTACTGGTAAATAATTTCGACCATTATTTTCTACCAAAAAGGCAACAATAGCGCCATTAACTATAACGGGTATTAGAACAGCCTCAGACCCCGTTGCTGAAATGATTGAAGCTGAAGCAGAAGTATAACCCGAGCCTTGAGAAATTACATTTACAGCAAGTATTTGACCTCTAGCAAATGGATCTAAATGCTCAGGAGGAACCTGAGTAAAATCCGCGACTGTATTAGAATCAATAAACTGAGTCCCATAGGCCGCTCCAACAAATCCGAATAACGCCCCCACAGGAGGTTGATATGTATATCCTGGCGTTGCCTTATAAACATAATATTCACCTACACCTGAAACAGCCGACCATGTAAGCTTTATAGATCCAGTCGTAGCCGCTATATCAACTGCATTCGGAATACTCACAATAGGAGATGCAACACTTTCTGTACCATCGTTCGCATTTATAGCCGTTACGCAATATTGATAAAATGTATTTGATGTGGCTCCCATCGGAGCAGGGCTGGCTGTTCCTGATATAGAAGTAGGAGGAGTTATAGTAGGCTCCATTAAAACTTCTGTAAAAACCCAATCTGTATCAGAGTTTCTAGTCAAATCATAAGGCGGATATTCAACTTTAGATTTTTGATTTACACAACATAAAGACATGACATTGGCAGATTGTGTAAATTTTAAATAGGCTAAATCCTCTTCTGCATAAGGAGCCGGAGTTGTATAAATTCTTGCTGCATCCCCACCGGACGTATATGGAGAATATGATATAGAATTTATTGGATTTCCATAAACATCAAAAATAGAAAAAGATGTAGGAGTTGAATTTCCTACAACAACAGTTTGACCATTTAATTGCGTCATCCCTCCAATACCGCTCAAAAATACCCAATCTCCATTATTAAATGGGGCCACGGAAACAGCAGACACTATAAATTGAGCCCCAAGGCCAGATCCGGATGTCGAAGCCTGATGCACAGGATTTGATGGGAAAACAGTATAAATTCCAGGATTTATAAAATTTACAGATAATGGCCCAAACAACCCATATTGAAATGTCGCCCCGATTCCAGATCCAGATGTTGAGGCTTGTGTAAAAGCATTTCCTGAAGGATTAGATGAAAAGTTTCCCCTTGATGTAATTGAAAATGAGAGTACACCAATTTGTAAATTTAAAGTTGCACCTAATAATCCTCCTCCCGTCACAGGTTCCGCTGCCGGAGTTGTCGGATTTACAGTATAATCCCCTGCAACAGATATTGAATCAACAGACGCAATCGCCCCGCTTGCAATCGTCACATTTGCCTGGAATAACGTGCCTGTTCCTGTCGTTCCAGTCACAACAGCCGGGCCATTCGTCCCTCCAGATCCGCCTGAAGTAACAGTAGCAGAAACAACTTGCGTCGTTGAAACAGTTATAATAGCAGGAGAGAGTTGACTTCCTCCACTTAAATTAATGGTATCAGCAGGGGCATAAACACCAGATGTTCCAGAATTATTAAGCTGAAGTCCTAATAATGTTGTTGTAAGAACAGATAAAACCGCCTGAGTTGTATATATCCCACCAGCTAATGTAATCGTATCTCCACCATTATAAGAACTATAAGTGAATGTGTTGTCTGGAGATGCAAATTTGCCACCTATTGCACTCGCCGTTATAACCGCAGGACTTGATTGCGTAATATTTGAAATAGGGATAACATTTTCAGTAACATAAGCGCCGTTTGAAACGACTCTCATATAAAAATTCCCGAATTCAAGAACCAATCCTTGTTCAACATTAAATTGAAATGGAATAGGCCGAAACGGATAAGTTCTCCCAGTTTGTTTTGAAAACCCGACAAAGGCCGTTCCTGCCCTAGAATATAAGCCCCCCTGATACCCAACATAAGTATTACGTGCTGTCGATGCCCCATTTCGATATCGCGCTTGATCAACCCTACCAAATAAAGCAGGAGCGATCTCACCAGCAGTAAAATTAGTAAGAATAATAGGAGTGCTCAATAGACACTCCCATCAGAAAAACCTACAACATCCCATCCACCGCCCCACCCATCGCCATATCCTCCCCAAAACCCTATTCCTCCCGGTCCAACAGCGCCGCCCCCATATGCCGTACCCCATGATCGCACACGCATAAAATCTGGTAGATGATCAGTAGAAGATGTTCCTTCGTTTCCATCAGCAATACGCGCTGCATCAAGTTTTGCTTTTACAATTTTAATCTGCTCGCCTCGGATAGCCATGCCTATTTTTATATCTTTTGAAAGAGATAGCGCAACTTCACTAGCTAAATATGAAACAAAGGCCCCTCTAAATAAGGCATCCCATAAACTGGGCTCACTTATAAAAGCAGTATAAATAGCCTGTGCATTTTGCATATTTGTCAAAATAACCGTTCGGCCTTGTTGGCCTTGTCCTTGTACTTCTTGATATTGAAGAGACGGGTCTGGCGGATAATTATAATCTGTTGCAACTAAGAAAGGCGCAGGAACAAGCCGCGTTCCGATTAAAGACGGAAGATTAGCCCCCGGAGCCGTTGTCGGTGGAGGTATTTGAATGTTATTTCCAGGAATGGGCGGATTCAAATATCCATTAAATGGAATAAATCTCATTTTCATGCAATCAATAGGATATGAATATTCATATATCCACGGAATAGGGACCATATTACCAACATTTTGCGTCTGCCCACTCGCATCAGCTAATAAAACAAGTGGAGCTGTTTTCCGTGCAAAGTCCCAATTCGCACCACGGAGCAATTGCCTAAGGCATTGGCCGTAAGCACGTAAACAAACTTTTGCCTCACGGGTTCCTTCTTCTAAATCACCTATTTCTATATCTGCCCCGATTCCAATGGCATCCAAAGCTTGATTTGCAATTGTTGCAGGAGTCGTCATTATTAACCCCTTTCATTTTCTGCTTGAGTTTTAGATGCAGTTTCGTCTGCTACTTCCATTTTAGCACTTTCCAATCCCATCAAAACAGGCGCTATTCGACGCCCTAAGGCAGAAGAAAAAGCTTCTATAAAATCAGCTTCCCAAGAAGTAGGATCAGTAACTTGTGCTGTATAAACTAAAATAGCATTTGGGACATTAGATAGTATAACTTTTTTTGGAGGAGAATAGGCTTGATCATTTTCTATCGCAAAATTATTATATTGAGGATCATAATTTATAATAAAAATAGGAGAAAATTTTATAGACCTTACTTTCAAACAATCAGAAGGATATTCATACTCGAAAAACCAAGGCGGAGGAGGATATGTATTATTCCATGTAACAGGAGGAATATATCCATATGCCGGGGCGGATTTTAAAAGATTCATATTAACATTTCGTTCTGCAAATCCCCAATCACCCGATCTCAATAACTCATCTCTTGTTTGAGAGTATATATCTAAAAATTTCTTAGATGCAAAAAGACCATCCCAAATGCTCCCTATTCTCCCCTTATATCCTATTCTAGAAAGAGTAAGATTAATGATGTCTTCTGGCGACGTAATAATAAATGTCATTAACTATCCCTCGTTTCACCAAGAGATTCGAATGAACTTCCAACTTCTATTAACATTTGAGCCGTATCAGGCCGACCCGCTAAAGCCGTCGCCAATTCACTCGCTAACAATCTAATAACAGCTTGTGTGAAAATAGAATCCCATACACTTTCTTTTGGATTGTTATTAATAACACCCACCGCATTTGTTAAATTTGTCCATATAATTTTAGTCTGAACGCCGCTTACAATCGTATTCGCAACACTCCATCGAATAGGAATAGGATTATTCGGATCAGCCAATGTAGGAGGCATCAATTGCCAAATCTGAGCAGCATCTGATGGATAAAGATATTCATATAACCAAGGAAATGGGGCAACATTTCCACTTAAAACTAAAGATACTTCTGATCTCGCAAAATCCCAACTAAATTCACGAGCAATTGTCGCGACAACCGTCCCATATAAAAAATTTAATGCAATTCCAGCTGTTGAGTTATTAAAATTTGGATAAAGCCCTGTAACAGGAGGCTGATTATCGCCCATTAATTGAATTGCTTGATTGGCCACATCTGTTGAAGTTAAGGTCATAATAATAATTTCTTTTATAGAAAAAATTAGAAAGCAGATACATTATCCACCCATCCTACAACAAATGCAGATCCGGATCCATTAACAGAAATGCTAGAACTTTCTAATAAGATTTCACCATAAGAAGATACTGATTCACCACCATCCCCCACTGCCACATAAGCAGTAGCTGTAATAATAGGCCCAACAGCATTAGCTCCTATAGTTTCAGTAGAAACAACTCCCCCACTCCCAAAAACTTGAGCAATAGCTCGCAAAGTAGTCGATGTAGGCGGAATATAAGTGAATATAGAACTTAATATTTGAGGATATGATGGAGTATTTGATCCAGAAGTAGTTACATATTGAACTCTATTCCCCTTTTGTAAAGTTCTAAAGAATTGAGTAGATGAAGATGTCAAAACAGCTCCAACCCTGCAACTATAAATATATCCAGAAGGAAGAGTTGGAGATGTGCTTGATAAACTTAATAAACTCGCTGTTGTAGACCCATTATCAATAAGCCATACATAATACCAAGTACTGGCGGCAAGAGATCCCGTATCTAATCCATTAGCCCCATTTGTCAAAGCATTAAGAACAAGAGATATACCTGATCTATCAATTCCAACATTTAAACTTGTCACTATCTGAGAAAATGATGAATTTATATCAATCTTAGTATTAGGTGTCGTACTATCATTTTTTATAACCAACCCCTGATTCTGACAAAAACCAGTAGGAGATAATGAACTAACGGGATTAATAAGCTGATATTCTGTCCCATCATATGTTAATAAAACTTCATTATTCGCCACAATTTGACCAGGAGACAACGCAACTGGCCCAGAAGGTGTGGCAACTTCAATATTTTCTACACCCGTTCCATTCACATTAGCTGTCGCTGTAGATGTATTTGTCGATGTCGCTTTAAATACAACAGTATTATTTGAAGATAATGAAAAATTAGGAGCCGTTATAACTTTCGCATTCGCCGTTCCTCCATCTGTTCCAGAATATACAGTATTAGGAGAACAAATAAATCCTGCATCAATAGAATTTCCTGAAGAATCCCATGAAGAGCAATCTCCCGACGTTAGCGTCCCTGTAGTTGTTACAAAATTAGTCGTATTGCCTGATTTTAATGCACTTGATGGCAGAACCCCAGGGCCGCCTCCAATAATAGGCAACCCTGCCGTTAACGCAGAAGAAGATGAAATCGTTGTAGATCCCGTAAATCCGAGAATACCGCCACTCGTCCCGCTTGCAAGACCTGTGCCCCCATATACAACCGGAATTAATGCTGCGTTCCATGTCCCCGATGTAATCGTTCCTAGAGTTGTAATGTTCCCCTGAACAGCCGAAGGAAGAGTAGACGATATGCTTGGGACTCCTCCTGATGATGTAACAAGAACACCATTATTAGCTGTAGCAAGACCTGAAACAGTTGTCCCATTTGCTGCATAATATGTCATATTATTCGTTGTTGATGATGCAACTGTACCTCCACCACCACCTGTTGTACACGGCCCCCCCGCATCAACAACATTGCCCAACCCATCTGCAGATAAGCAATCCCCATTAACAAACGATCCGCTTGTTGTTGCTAAAGTATTCGTGCTTCCAGATTTCGATCCAGGGAATGGCGGATTGCCTGAACCACCCCCCAAGATAGGCCTATTAAGAGTTAAAACAGGAGTAGACGTCCACGTATTTGCTGAATTAAAATATGGGATCCCCCCACTTGTTCCTGCAACCGAAAATCCAAGCGTACCAGATGTTGTAATTGGGGATCCTGAAACAGAGATCAGCCCCCCTGTAAAAGAGGCACCTACGCTTATCAAAGTAGGCATAGATCCTGAATATGTTGTATTAATTCCATTGATACTAAATGTAAGAGGCTGAGCAGAAGCCGACCCCCCTGCACCTGTCGTTATTAATGCGCTGCCATTAACATTAGGGCTAATACAAATAAAATGATATCCTGTTGGATTATTGGTAGGCGCATCATAATCGCACCAATTCGTTCCACTCGGGCCACTCCCTTGTCCAACAAACGGCGGCGTCCCCATTCCACGAGCTATAAGAAGCTCTTCAGATAATCCAACCCCATTCCCACCACCGCTCGCAGGCCCACTATCCTGAACTATAGCCTGCGAAGATCCTTGCCCAACATACATAGGAGTATGTCCTTGTGTCCAGGCCCCTCCTTGCAGCAAAGAGCCTCCTCCCATAGCTTGCCCCCATGATATTGAGGGAAAACTAATAACAAGAACACAAGCTAAATATCTGGCAAATAAAAGCATTTCGCCTCCATCAAGATCCCGGATGATCTTCCGAATCAGCTACTGATTGACCTTCCGCACAAGGAGATGGATTTGGCACAGCCGCACGATCTACTGAATTAGAACCATTTAAATGGTTAACAATAAGAGTTTCAACATTTTTAATATGATTTTCTAATTTAATTTCAATAGCATAAATAATATCTTGAATCTGCTCAAGTGTAACCGCCGTCATCTTATTTTCTCCTTTTATTCCATGTCTCACTTCAATATGGGTTCGTTTATCAATATCCGTCATCACTTTCCCCATTCTCTTCTTCTGCATTCTCCTGATCTTCGCTCTCAATCGCAAGATCTTCTATTTGAGCTTCAACGCGACAATCATACCCATTAGGCCCATCATTATGTGTTACACTTGTAATTCTAGCTAATGCATGCAAATGAAGAATTCCTCCCACTTCTGCACAATTAGAGTCTAAATCTAACTTCTTAAATTCAGCATTCGTTAAACAAATCTTCAACCCATATGGATATTCAGGCTTATCACTCATTGGAATTGGCATATGAGCATCAAGCTTTTCCTCATCATCCAATTCCATAGATTTCATCATATGTATTTTATACATATTACTGACCTCCCGGAGCAGGCGTTAAAGGCTGAGCCGGACCTGGAGAGGGGATAGGAGGGTTCTCAGGTCCGGCCGCTATCGGCATAGCCGAAGCTATCTCATTTTCATGTCTAGAATTCATATCACGCTTTTCATTCTCATGACGCGCATGCATATTTCGATGCTCATTCCCATGCCGAGAATGCAAATCTCGCTTTTCATTCTCATGACGCGCATGCATTTTCCGATGCTCTTCTTGTTTATGCTGATTATCCATATTTTATTTTCCCTCTTTAACATGCCGAGAAATCATATCTTTCATATCATTCTCATGACGATCATGCATTTTACGATGCTCTTCTCTATGCTCCCCATGCATATCTCGTCGCTCATTCTCATGAGATTTATGTAAATCCTCACGTTCTTTCCGATGCTTTTCATGCAATTGTTGAAGAGAAGAAACGACTCGCGAACTTTCCGCGTCATCTTTCACATTCTTCTTTTTTGATTTCTCTTCCCCTGAAGAAGCCTTCTTAGGCTCCTCTTTATCATACATAATAGATGCACGACTCCTGGGCTTCTCATCTTTTTTCTCAACCATATCTTTTACCCCTAATGACCATATAATATCTTTGCAGCATGCTTTTTCCCATGATGCCATTTTTTCATGGTTTGAGCATGAATCGCATCACGCCTAATTTCCGGATTACGAGAATGAGTGGCCGATTGAAGCCTATCCTCTGGAATTTTCTTATCCTCAGATATGCCTAATTCTCTATGAAGCTTCCCCTTCTCCCCACCAGGATGGAATTTGCTTTTTGCAACCCATCCTTTTTTGTGCCCTGTTTTAGACATATATGTTACCTCTTTTTAGAAGGCGATTTAGACGGTATAGAAGACTTTTTTTCAGGCAATTTGTCACCTCGGTCAGCTTGCGTAAATTCTTTAGCAACCTTTTGAGGAACGCCACCAACTCCACCTTTTTTTGTGGCAGCCGCAAACATAAGACGTCTTTGAGCTTCACTAACTGCAGGCATAAATCAACCCTTTATCAAGGAGAAAGATTCCAAGTTAAATTAGATGCACTATATGTTATACAGGCAGGAACCCCCGCAACTAATGCAGTCGGCGCCCCAGAAATAAACTGCCCTGTATTGGCTAACCAAGTTAACGCAGTTTGAGTCTGAGTACTCAAAACACATTCCCTTTGCCCGTCCGACGGATTTGCTTCTGTCGTTAACGTACCCGTTGCCAATGTTCCAGATGGCATCAAAATCATATCAGTTTGAGCCTGAGAAAAAGTCAAAGAGAATCCAGTAGAAGGAACAACCTTTGAATATCCAGGTGCCCCTGAAATTTGAGCTGGATAAGCAAATTTACTCCCGACTTGAGCCGCTCCATGAACAGCGATCCAGACAGCGTCATTTTGATTAATATTATTAACAATAGGAGCTGAAGGAACTTGAGGTGCGCTTACTTGAGCAAATGAGGCACCCGTTGCAATCCCCCATACTGTCGCAGGCAAAATTACAGTTTTTAAAAACGACAAAATTTTCATAAAAATATCTCCATATTAAAAATTATTGCATTCTGTACCAAGTAGTAGCAGATAAATTATAAATATATGTAACGCTTGTATTACCACTTAAGGATACTACAGGATTGTATATAGTCTGCCCAGTATTGGCTGTTAAAGTAAGCGCAGATATACCTGCCTGAGAAAAAATAGTAAGACGTTGGCCGTCATAAGGATTTGGCGCCGTCGTAATTGTTGCTGTACCGTCGGCATCTCCCCAGAAGGTGATTACAGAAACACCATTTGGAACATTTACAGTATTCGTAACCTGCTCTTGAATTACCTGATACCCAGATGCATCCCTTGTCTGAGATAGATAAACAGTTTCAATATAAGGCCCACTCCCAACTAAATTAATTTGCTCTTGGCCCGTAGGTGATGTGATAAAATACCCCGGAATACCTGCACCAGGCGTCCCGGATTCAAAAATATTGTTCTTAATCAAAGAAGAAAGAAAGACATTTTTTTTCATATCAAACCTCAAATTGGCATACTTGTATTAAGAGAACCTGTCTGAGAAATCCTATATTGAACAGACTCTGTTCCGGTTAATGTTAACGATGTACAATTCCATCGATATTGAACCATTCTTTCTGGCTCACGCATAAAAAATGATACTGAAGACGCATTTTGGAATATAGCTAATGCGCCCGATCCTGTTGGCCCAATATTTGCTACAATCCACGTTTTCCCTCCATCAAAGCTTTTTTCAAGTTGAACAGATCCATTATAAGCAATACTAGATCCTGTAAAAAATGAATTAGCTGTTGAAGTCGGAATCATATTCGAACTAGGTAAAATCGTTAACTGAGTTAATTGAGGAGGATCCGGCGTAACCGTTGCCGCATTAGATAACATAATAGAAGCTGTAATCGGATTATTTGCATTTATTCCAAATAATTGATTCGAATGAGTTATTATATTCGTTATCGTCGTACTTGGGGGGATCCCCAACCCAGAGATCGCGGACCCAGTTAAATCTGTCCCTGGGAAAAACCCATCCGTAGGAAAATTTCCGGTCACAACATCGCTTAAGGGTGTTACCTTACCAAAAACAGATATTGGCTGAAAAAAAAGCGTGCCAGATCCAGACGTAAAAGAGGAAAAAACTGTTCCATTTTGAAACAATGGCGTCCTAATTGCCGTCCCAGCTTGGATCTGAGAAGAAGTAGCCCCAGAAACAGTAGCAGTAAAACTACCATGCGTCGTAGATAATGAATCCACTGCTTCACAATAAATCGTAAAATTCGCATCCCCATAAAACGCAAAAGGAGCGCTAACTCCAGCAGCAATAAAATTACCGGAAATAACCCCCGTCGCCTGATCCCCGGGAGCAGGCGTTCCAAATCCACCAATACCAAGCGATGTGGGGAAACCCATCTAAAAATCCTTAGAAAACTTAATATAAAGATGACTCAATATTCATCTTATTTCTATTTGTATCAACTATTCCTTGGAATGAATCTAAAGATGAAAAATCATCTAATTTCTTCCTAAAAACAGCCGAATCGATTCCATCGTCATCATCATCTTCTGTTAATCCAGGATGAGCTTTCGGCTTAATCCGATTATCAATTGTTTCTGGATTCCGGCCATACATCGTAATCCCATTTTCCGTAATCCACGTCTCTTCAATTCCTACAGGATCCATCTCCATGCTGATAGATTTTTTCCACTCATCATAAATATCTCTTGCTATTTTATTTACTGGAAACAAAGCATTATTGGGAACCTCCTCCCAAGAAATTTCCTTCCTTTTATATTTATGTTCAGAATTTGATCCATTATATCCCTTGCTAACAACACCGGGTTCTAAAACCTTCGTCCCAAAAAAACATTTATTAATAATACGATACCGCGGCTTTTCTCCGCCCTTTTTAACCTCTTCAATCAAAGCTACCATCTTTTTTCGAGCAATTTCTCTAGATTCCAAAACCTCAGGATCCACATAAATTTGCCCATTTAGCGGCCCAACCATACGCGCCATCTCCATAGCAAATGCCTTTGCTAATAAACTAGCTTCAGATTGAGCCTGTGCAGCTTTCATTTCAGCTAAAGATTTAGCTAAAGCTTCCTGCACAGCAAACTGTACGGCATCTTTAAACTCAACAGAATCAGTTAAGCTATTCTGTTTTTTTTCTAAAACATGGGCCATTAATCACCTTACTGATTGAGATTTGCAACGGTATAATTATTTGTTGCCAACAAGTTAGCCAAATCATCACGAATCATTGTTGGTACAGAAAATGCAATTGTCCCAGCTGTAAAAGAAGTTCCAGAGGCAACCTGAAAATTCAAACTCAAATACCGAGGCAATTGGCTCAACGGATATGGGAGAATTGGGAATCGACCCAATATACTCTGAGCTGTCAATTCAGATGCTGGGATCTCCCCCGTCTCAACAATAGTCGTCCACGTACCAGGCTGATACCCTCCGCCTGCCCCAGTATCCGGCGCTCCCTGAAGTTGAACATTCAATGTTGCAGAATCAGACGTCGTAAAAGCCGTCCCTACAACCGTGTCAAGCTCAACCCTGTTTTTCCCGACACCCATATCGGATCCAAAAACAGAAGTATTTCCAATAATACTAGAGGGAGGCTGGCCAACCCCATTGCCTAAAATGTCAATAATATTCGACCGAACGCTCCCGCCTGCCCCAGTTACAAGAGAAATAGGCGTACCAGGCGTAACAAAACTAATAGAGGCATCTATAAGCATTTTTAGAAATCCTTCAATAATAACATAAAGTTAATTAGTTAACAGTCGATTCTGTATTCACAAGCTGATCCACAATCTTAATCGGAACACCTCTATATGTATCAACAACGATTCCGGCATAATCTCTCATATTCAAAAGAACATTTCGATCTCGAATTGCCTGTTTATCCATAGCAGCCCGAATAGTTCTATTGACATAAAGAATATAATTATTAGCCGGCGTCGGATTTCCTGGCGCATCAGTTTGCGTAATGCCAGATACCATTTTTGGTGCGGTTGGCAACAATAATAATGAATTCGAAATAAAATCGAACAAATTAGGAGGATTCGGACCCGCAAGCCCGGCATTCGTCGTATCAATATTGCAAATCCTGAAATTCGTTCGCCAATCTTCAACAACCAGCCCCATCGCATGTTGAAAATGAGTCGTATAAGCTCTAAACATATTGCCTAATTGATCATATGCGGGGAACACATCCCCCAAATTCTCGACTTTCAACCCAGCACTATCTGAATTCCGCGGATGAACCGCAAATGTTGATCGGTCCCCCCACCCAACACACCAAATCGATGCATTGCTACTGCCTGTCCCTCCAGCGGAGATAACGTTTCGAGCGTTAGCCTTTGTAGAAGTATTAGTCGTATTATAAATTGTAGAGAATCCCATAAACTGAGAAGGAATCTCAAAAGTGTTCCCATAAAAGATTGTCTCAGCCATTGTCTGAGACATTCCTTCAATAAAAGCCTGATCTTCAGAAAGTCGAAATTCTTCATTCTCTGAATTATCTTCAACAAGATTTTTATCAATTTGGCTAAAAGATTGAAGGCGCCCCATACTCGTAGTGCCTTGAGCAGTCGTACTTTTCCCTACAGGAACACCCTGATTATATCCCGCCCAATACCCACCAGGAATAGAGGTCCTATATGTAAAAGTATGACTTGTAATCTCACTTGCTTTTTTAATCATAAGGTCATCAAGAACAGCATTCCATTGAGAAAGCATTTCTGCAATTAATCTTTGCTTCCCTGTTGGATCTGTCCGAGACGCAACATCAATAAGGGTGGGGTACTGACCTGTCGCCACGTTAATTCTCCATATAAAAAATGTATGCAATACAATATCACTAGGAAAATAAAAAGAAAAGAGAGATTAATTGTCTAATTTTATTAATATACAAAAACTATATTAGTCTATGTATTTCCATACAAAATTTCACTTTTTGTTAAAGATTTAGGCCCTCTTTCATGGACTGGATTGGCCTGACTTTTTGGCGGCTCAGGCGTATCCAAAATCTTTGATGCGCGGTACATCATATGTATAAACTCAGGATGATTCCCAGCCCCCGTAATGTTTAAAAATTCATTAAATGCTTTCATTCTTTCTCTAGGAACCAGCATATTTCTTACAGATGCAATTTTTTGCATAGCCGTATCATGCCCCGCCCCTCCGATTATAGGATCTGATAAAACCTGATTCCTCCATTCCGTTTGTATATTATTAAAAACATCCCATTGAGTTTGCACCATACGATCTTGAACAGTTTTTACACCATTCAAATACATATCCATTAATTTTTGTGCCGCTTCCTGAGGAACACGATATTCTCCTATTATCTTTGTATATTCATTCACCTGATCTTTATCTATTTTAATCCCATCTCCCAAATTTTCAGGGACTTTAAAATCTTCATATTTCATAGGCTCAAGTGGGGGTTTAACTTCTTCTTGTAGCGCTTCCTTCTTTATTTCTTCCGTCGGCAGAATACCTTTTTCCTTATCTAAGACCGAAGCATGACTTTCAGCGCCGTCCCTTTCTTTTGCCGGCTCATTTTCTGCCAAAGCTTCAGATAAAAGAGAAGGCTGATGAACTTGAGGGGAATCCACTTCCGATAAATTTACTCTTTCAGAAATTTGTCCTACGCCAGATGATGCTTCCGAACTTGGTAGAGCTTGATTAACCTCTACTTTATCAGATAAAATTTCGGATATAGGCGTAACGTTAGATACTGTTTCCGTTTCCATTATATGCCCTCTATATCTAAAAATCTAGGATCATTTTCTTTATGCATAATAACCATAGCCTGAGGATGAAGGCCCATCAGTTTATGATAAAAACGCAACCCGTAAGCCTGTTCCCCCGCATGGAACCAAGTGGCCTCTGACTGAGGGAACCCGTTGGGACCACAAGCAAATCTGTCTTCGAAAGCATGGGTTTCTTGCAATATAGACCAAACTTCCTTACGCCCAATTGGATGATCTAATATGTTTTTCCAAAAAATCTTTGAATTCTTCCTGTTTATTTCATCTTCTTCTTTTTTTCTTTTATAGGATCTCTTGTTAGATGACTTTTTGATTTCTAAGAAAGGGTTATCAGATTCAATCGTATCATCATCTTTTATTAAGATATCTATTTCTTCATATTCAGATGTCATACCATCACCCCATCTGGTATGATTATTCCTCCATTAGATATCCTCATACAGATATTTCTATCCCCCTTTATTAAAGATGATTTCATATTTTCAGGTAATATAGGGCCCAAAATCCCCGTTTTTTTATCTTTCAAATCTAAAGATAATTTAAAACCAAAATTCATCAACAACCCAAGCTGAACAAATAATTTTTTCAAAAACCAAATACTTTTTTCTGAATTATACCTTCTTAACCAATCTCCTGAAAACTTTTGAGCATATGCGGCCTTGTCAGCAATATCCAACCAACGTGTGTCTCCTCGCCAATGACAAGCCTGCCGACTCGCCCCTTCTATTAATGAAAGTTGATCAATTAATTCCCTATAAATTTTTCCTCTTTTTGGAGAAGTTGCTATTTTTAAACAATTTTCTGCCGCAAGACGAAAATTCTCAGAAAGACAATCAAAGATTTCTTTTTCTGTTAAATCACTCATAAATATATGAATATTTTTTTTTATCAAAAAAACAATCTAATTATTGATTTGTTAAGAACTCATAGGCATAATAAGGAAAGATTGGAGTTCATATTCATGTTTGTAAATACAGAAAAGAAATGGTTCAGCCGCAAGGAAGCCTCAGCTTTTCTTACAAGCATGGGATGCGCCATATCTCCCAGAACGCTTCAAAAACTTGCCGTTCATAACAATTCCTTGAAGGGACCGCCTTTTACAAGATCAGGATGGAAAACGGTCCGATATGAACGCAATGATTTAGAAGAATGGGCTCGATCACAAATTGTGAAAATCAAATAGGAGAGAAATTATGAGTGATATCGAATCTGAAATTGTTCTTATTAAACCAAAAACAATTTACACCACAAGGTACGGAGCCATCAAATTAACCTTAATTAGCCTAGCTCTTGTTGCAGGAAGCCAATTAGTAGTAAAAGATCCCTACGAACCAAAACTCATCATTGCCATATCATATATGGGAATATTCATTTTTTCATCATGTACATTATTAGGATTATATAGCATATTTAAGCCAAGATTTATTATGCAAATAACAGAAAATGGAATTGTTCTACCAACAACAAGTTTTGACTGGGACGAAATAGAAGGATTTAAATTGGTAAAAATATTCAACAAAAAATTATTGAACCCGAAAATGGTTGCCATTATTCTAAAACAAGATCATCCAAAATATATAAAAAGGCCAGCTACAGTTCGAGCTATTTACGAGTCTCTCTATTCAGGTCAAGGAGCGCATGTAGCTATTACAGAGACACACGATAATACCGATGCTCCAAAATTATGCGCAGAACTTAATGGATATTTAAAAAAATATAAATCCATTTAATCTTACATCATCCATCTATTCTTTATAATTTGTATTTCCTAAAAATAATTATACTCTTTCAGCGTATGGATTGTAATCTGTAGCATAAGAATATGTTTTGGAATTACCCTCTTCACGCTGAAATACAGACACTGGCTCCGCAAATGTCAAAACAGCCGCATCCGCCTCATCCGGCGACTGTCCATTAAGTTTTGATTTCACAACATCTTTAGGTTCAATAATAAGCAACCCTTTTTTCGTAAATGTATAAGTTGTAGCTGTTAATTGAGCTATCAATTCCGGACAATTCGGGAGTGCGCCCCCTTTCTTTATCCAATCACAAAAATCAAAATACATTTCAGCGCGTTTATTCTCGAATAATTCAGGTTTATGCACCTTTCCTGCAAATTGAATACCGATAGGCGTCTTCCCTAGATTTTTGAGCTGATCTATCCATCCAGAGCCAAACCCACCGGATGCATCTATAAAACAAGCATCTGCCATCCAGTCATTCCATTCACGTGCGACACGCCCCGCCCCTTGAGTTGAATCAAGACTACGATATTTTTTGAATGGAAACATCTGACAACCTTGCCTAAAAGCAATAACCGACGAATCATCGCCAAACCTCGCTACATCAACACCCATTATTCGCGCTACACGACCAATCTCATAATCTCGATAATAGCGCTTCATTGCCTCCCGAATCTCGTCCGGCCCAATCAAAGCATTAAAGCTAGATGGCGGGAACTGTCCAAAAACATTCACCAAAACCCACGGATCATTCCGACCATATGCCTCAATCTGTTCATTCGCCCACTCTTTTGAAACACGTGGAGACCTCATCGGATTTTCCGGATCTGAATTGATCTCTATCACTTTCCACATTTTTGCATTCTTTACGCATGCATTATAAAGCGCCCCTTCCAAATGCGTAGGATTCCCTGCTTGCAAAATGTGACCTTCTATACAGCTAGAAAGCGCATTCTGCGCACTTGCCATAATACCCTCATGCATGCCTCCAGATTCATCAAGAACAAACATGATATAATCGCTATGCAATCCAGCCAATGAATTAGCTTGCTGAGTCTTATCCGCGGCTCTCGGAAACGATCTAGCCGAGCACCACCATGTCTCTTTGTTCTCTTTGTGAAAAATACGCGTTTTTGTCCACTCAAAAACATGTTTTAAAAGCTCAGATTTATTTCGCCAATGGGCTAATTCTGTCCATAAGTTATCTGCTAAATTAGAAGCATCGATTGAAACACAAGCAATTTTTGGATTAGGCCTAGTTAGCAGAAAATTCCAAATCAACCAGGCCATTACACATGTCTTTCCAACACCTTTTGATGCTTTCATTACGATACGCGGATTTTTAGGGAAAGACATTAAGGCTTCAATTTGCCATGGATCCGGTTCTACACCAAAAAGTTCGCGCACCATAGAAACAGGATTGACCCACCATCTAGCCAAATGGTCATGGGATTTCATCATACTCATTCGCAATCCACGTCGTATTAAAACTAATATTGTTGTCCCAACTATAATATTTTGATTTTTCATTTAAAGATAAGTAAGATGATGGCTTGCAATTACATAAAGGGCAAAATTCATAGCTGCCATCTATAGTTCTTACATGAGGATGAATAGAATTTCTTTCTTTTTTTCTTCTATTTGAGGGCCTTCCTGATTTTTCGCGCAACTTAAAATGATGGAACATTCGAAAAACCTTCTTTCTTTATTTCATTCTAATGATTTTCCTCGCCTCAATAATTTGATGAGTAGCCATTGATAAAGATTTCTTAATCTTATTCCGTTCCTTAATAAAATCAACAATAAATTCAATTCCATTCATTTCCGCTTCTTTTTGTAGCTTTTTTAAATATCTATAAAAAGTTGATCGGGAAACTCCAGCTTTATCCCAAGGGTGAGGCCCGTCTTCTTCGTATTTCATATAATTCCTTAAAATTTAACAATTATTTATTAAGGTTTTTTAAATCTTCCTCAATTTTCTTAGCCTCCTCTCTATTTTTCCTGCGCAATTTTCTAAGTCTCATTATCTCTAAATGTACACCCTCAATATTTCCACTGTCTAAATTATGACGCCATTGATACCAACTCGCACGACAAATCCCATAATGCTCCCACGGTTTGCTATATTCAATAGTTTTTTTACCCCCTCCTTTTGGAGGACGTCCCACTGGTGCCATTTTAATGCCATTCACTTTTTATCTAGCCATCCATATATTTCATCTTGCCAAACATTTGCAACTCTATTTTTCAAATATTCCATCATTAAATCTGCTATTTGACAGGAATCCATTAATGTATTTTCTTTTTTAAGGTTATTCCAAAGATTTTTTAAGGCTTCATTAAATATAGGATTATCCCAATCAAAAGTATCATTTTTATAGGTATCTATATGATCTTCCTTGTCGAGTAAATTTTGATCTTTATCAGAACTTTTTACAGAATCACTTATCATATTCAATTTCCTTACTAGCTACACTTTCTACCGCTTTCATTATTAATGATTCATATGTTACTGCATTTTCTATTCTAGCAGCAATTGCTGCTAATCTAGGCTTTTCATAAGGGATCGCAGCTTTTGCAGCGTCTAATCTTATATCCAATGGTTGTTCCTCATCTTTATAAATCATACAAAGAAATGCATGAGCATCTCCATTAAAAGCCTTTTTACCCAATCTTTTTTCAGCAATGGCTCTTGATAAAGCGGCCCTTTGCTCTAATTCTTTCGTTCGAGCATTTTTTACGCCAGCTGCTCTACCACCTCTTCTCTCGCCTGGTTCACATCCTCTCATAGTCACTACTTTTGTAATAAAAACATCTACTTACACAATTTTGTATTCTCTGTCAACTATTTCGCAATATTCTTTATTTCATTTGTTTTCTTATCAAGATTATCTAAATATTCAATTTTAGAAATATCTCTAAGATTTTTTAAAAAATCAATTTTAGATTTCTGAATTAAATATTGCTCAATTTTAGGCCGGGCACTTTCTAAAGATGGATGTTCTTTAATAGAATCATTATATGCTTTTTGCACTGTATCGTCTGATATCGCATTTTTAGATGAGGATATAAGCTGTTCATACATAAGAGCTTTATTATGATAATAAGAAGCTCTATGCTCAAAATCAGGATTTTGCTGCAAATTATTACTAATTGCTGTTTTTGATAGCAAATTTAGGGCGATCAGATAATCAAGAATATATCTTAGCCTTTCATCATGTGACATTGTTTGAGGAATGGCGTCTCCGACATCTTCTTCTGCGATTTTGACATCTTGATCTGTTATTTCCATTCCATTTACGCGCGCTAGCACTTCTGCATGAGCTCCGTATGGGACCCCACTAAAAAGAACCAACCAACCATATACGAGTATCCTTTTTGAAAATTTATTACGATAAGTCATTTTTCTAAAATCCTAAAAATTAAAATTCGACATTCAAAGCATTCCTTATGTTTCGCATAGAACCCTCACTACGTCAACTCAAAAAAACAAAACTATTTTCACAATTTAGTGAATATAATCTCTTACAAAAAAAGTGAGGTTAGACCCCCTATTACATATATAATTTTTATATCAAAATTGTTATAAAAATAAGGGTAGTATACCCCCTTATCCTCACTACTATTTTATTATATATAATATATATATATGTATATGTAATATATATATTTTTTTAATATTATAAGTGGAGCCCAAGTGGAGCCCAAGTGGAGCTAAGTGGAGCTAAACCGGCTCCATAAAATTTAGAACTAAAATAGAACATAGATCCAAGTGAAGCCGGTTTAGCTCCAGTTGGCTCCACTTGGCTCCACTTGCGGCTCCAGTTGATGTCCTAGGTAAATGTTTTTAATGGCAAATATAGGAAACAAAAAATTATTATGGTCTAAATTAAGAACTATTGTGTATTTTTATTCAACATTTGTATTCTTAACTAGAACCTCTCCGTTTTTCCTATTAAAATGCCCACCCATCAGTTTTACATTGGAGGGAGTATCAAAGTCAACAAAAACATTAAAAACGCTTCAGTGAGCTTTAAATGGCTATTCTAATCAATTTTATATGCCATACTCTGAAGCTGTGCATTGGCTGGGGGAGAATTAGAAATAAGCAAGCCGACAAAATCGATAATTAAGGTGGCAACTTCCCTTAAGATTAGAAGGCTAGATTTTTCATATGCATATTATGCATATGTACCATGCATAAATAGCATTTGTCATATATGCAAAAAATGCGTATTACAAAATTATGGTGATGAGGGATTAATCTGATTTATCTTTTTAGGAGAGAAACAATGGCCGATCAATATGATAAACGATTTGATGGATGGGAGATTACCTGTCTTAAAAATGCAAAAGTTACATCTGAAGAAGCAAATTTGTATGATAAACGATTTAATGGATGGGAGATTACCTGTCTTAAAAATGCAAAAGTTACACCTGAAGAAGCGAATCTATATGATAGACGATTTAATGGATGGGACATTGATTGCCTTAAAAGTTACGGTATATCACCTGAAAAAGCAAGTACATATCCTGAAAATTTCGCTGTGTTTGCTATTATTAAAATGGAAAAAAATTATTAATTCTGAAGAGGAGACAATATCATGAAACAGGATATTTTAATTGAAGATGAATGGGGAATAGATAGCCTTTTTTTAGAAGAAGGACTTTCTATAGAAGATTCAGAAATATATAGTTTTTGCAGAAAAGTTTCTCGTATAAGTTATTTAAAGGGTAGTATAGTTTTTATGGATAATGGGCAATTAACCGCACGAATAAAAACTCCATTTAAGCTTCCTTCTACTAAAGAACTGGAAATCGATATAGTAAAAATTAGCGACGGAAAAATATACAAATTAATTCCTTATGAATGGTCTGGGAAATATAAAAAATATGAAAAAGAAGTAGATTCCTTAACATTAGAGCCATGCTTTTTGATATATGCACGAGCCATATTCATAACAGAATGGAAAAATGATGGAATTATTTTTAATGAAAATTGTGAGATACTTTCACAGATCAAATATCGGGCACTTCTTCCACGAAAATTCAGCATCTGTTTTCAAGAAAAAACTGATCAATATGAAAAACGATTTAGTGGAGAGGAAATTGGCTATCTTAAAAGTGAAGGTATTTCCCCTGAAGAAACAAGTTTATATGATGAACGATTTGATGGATTGGGCGTTATCTGTCTTATAAAAGAGGGAATTACTCCGGAAGAAACAGACTTATATGATAGACGATTTAGCGGAGGTGATATATCAGAATTTAAACAAGAGAGAATTTCTCCTGAAGAAGCAAACCTATATAATGAGAGATTCTGGGCATATGATATATTAACATTAAAACAAAATAATATTTCCTATAAAGAGGCAG
>Ga0126375_10000003_pt1 | contig 55645 bp, 64 predicted proteins | sample PanSoiMetPlot_14_FD_109577 | JGI IMG/M metagenome (GOLD analysis project Ga0126375, IMG submission 109577) | Tropical forest soil microbial communities from Panama - MetaG Plot_14 | ecosystem: Environmental > Terrestrial > Soil > Tropical forest | place: Panama | collected 2016-02-17 | reverse complement strand
TCTCCTCTATTTCACAATCTTTGGGGTACGGTAAAACGACAGATTCTTTTCAAGCAGTATTGTCACAAACGGGTCTTTGCCGTGCGCGTCCTTCTCAATCGTTGGGGGCACGTTCAGTTGCTTTTGCGCCATGCCGTTAATGCTCTGGGCTGCACTACTGGCGCTCTCCTGGGCCGCCTGTTGTACTGGATTTTGGTAGTATTGGCCCTGTCCGGGCGTGCCTGCTAGACCTTTGACGCCAAGCTGCAACACGGCGTTAATGGCCACAGATAGCCCCAGTTTTCCCAGGTGATTATTGACGGTGCCTGTGGCACCGGGGCGTCCGTCCTGGTCGCCTCCCATCGCTTTCATTTCAATAATGTCACCGTTGGGGGGCTGTGCCTCTTCAACCTGAATGGGGATGCGCACTTGCCCGTATTTCACCTCGCCACTGTAGCGGGCAATAATGACTGTGGCTTTATCCAGCAAAGGGGCATCGCCATCCTTGGCGTAGGGGCTATACACAGGGACGGTCAGTTCGATACGCACGGTGCCTGGCAAGTCGCTATTAATCGAATCCAAGATTCTCCCTGCCAGTTGTTGACGCCGGTAGAGCACTTTCTTGCGGTCAAACGGGCGTACCTGATGTGCCGGTTCGAGCAGTGAGTCTTTCTCTTTTTCAAGGCTGGCCTGCTGCTCCTGCATCACGTCTGACTTGTTGTTGACGAGAAACACCAGGGGGGTTGCCCTGGGCTTCTCTGGTTGTTGTGTCTGCGTCGCATGGGACGCCTGTGTGGCTTGCTGCGTCATCTGGGCTTTCTGGGCTTGTTGCGTCTGTCCCATGCTCGCAAGAGCAAGCGCCATGCGCTGCAGCAAGCCGGTTTGTGTCTCGGTGACTTTTGTGTTAGCCTGGAGTTGTTGTGCAACCAACAGTAGGACAGGTTCAGGGGGTGGCGTTGCCGCCCCTACCCCCTGGCTGACAATTTGCCCTCTCGGTATCTCTGGCGTCGTCTGTGCTGGCTCCTCTACGCTGCCGTGTCTTGTCCAGTCGCGTGGTTTCACGTCATCCACAGTTGAAGTTACTGTCGTCTTGTCGTCACTCTTGGGGGGCGTCATGAGGGCGGTGCCTACTGTAGTCACGTACCAGTAGATACCGTAAATCAAGGCGAGTACAAGCAATCCTGCTGGAATCACAATTTCCCACGCAAGCCGTGGTGCTGCTTCGGGGGATGCCATGTTACTGATCCTTTCCTAGTGTCCATTCGTCCAGAAAAATGCCCGTGGGACAGTTGGTCAGCTCTTGTTCGGTTTTGGGGTCTCTTCGCTCAAACGTCAGGCGGGCACTATAAAACGTGGGTGGTCCATCTTGCCGTTTATCCTGGCCGTATTTCCACTCCTGCCAGCGCATGGTATAACTGCGCGCGCCTAACGCGAGTTTGCTGATAATTTGCACTTCCCTCGGGAATCTCTGTTGCTTAGGGGCATCAGGCGTGGTTTCATAGGTGCGGATACGCTGCCTGGCCGCAGGCGTCGAGCATATCCTTAAGACGTTTAAGTCGTCGTCCATCGCCTGACGATCTTCTGAGGCGTAGCGGAGTGTTCTCACGTAGCTACTCAGGACGCTTTTCACAATTGCCTGCGAGGGCTCGTAACGCTCGGCGGCGGGGTCAATGACACGGGCTTGCATGCTGGCTTTGTCAACTTCGACGTAGCGAATAATCCAGCGGTGTTGCGTGCCCTGATAGATATTGCCTATGGTCGCTATTGCCAGGAGGGCTGTTAGCCCCCACTGGGTATAGGTCTGTTTACGGATGGTCGTTTTAGAGCTTTCGAGTTCGTTATCACGGATCGTTGCTGCAATTTCGATGTCATGCTCTGACGTGTTCATATCCTTCTCCCCGGTGTGGCTCCCATGCCTAACTTCTCGTTCATGGCATCAAGCGCGTTCCCTAACTTTGTGGCGTGAGTAATAAGGTTTTGCACGTGCTGCGTCATGTCGCGGGGCGCCATCCAAGAGTAGCCTCCCATCAGGCCGGCGCTAAACGCTCCAGCCCTCCAGCACAGAGCACCAAGGGCAATCGCCCCTCCCAGGCTGTAGAGGGCTTGCACGAAGTTTGGGCCTATGAGGGGGATAGAGATATTCGTTGGCGCTTTGAGTTGCAGCTCAATCATGAAAAGCAAGGCAATGGCGAGAATAAGCGCCAGCGTAAAGAGTCTCACGCCTCCACAAATCATGTGGCCTATGGCCCGCTCGGGCACAAACGAGAACAGCCCTGACACGCCCAGAGGCAGCAAGATCGTGGTCGCGGCGGCGCCCATATAAAACTCTAAGAGGCTCACCATAGCCCACGCGGCCAGCGTGAAGTAAAACAGAATGACCAGCAGGGCTACGCCTCCTGAGAGCCATACTTCCAACAGATTCTTGAGCTGTTCCCACCCGCTATACTGGCTTAAGTGCTGAAAAATAACGCCCGTCGCCGCAAAGCCAAACTTGGCGATATTGTCGGGGTCGGTAAAGTCCCTCACGAGCATGACGCCCTGGCTACTCCGGAGCCCCCACGCTACCCAGATATTTACCAGTTGCTTGGTAAGCCATGCCCAATTGAGAATCACCCACATGAGCACATTGGTTGCGATCACCTTGGAGATAAGTGGCTTCACGTCGATTTCCTGGTGCATCGCGTAGTAAATTCCAATCAGGATAAACTCGATAGCCAGAAAGAACGTGAGGAGCCCCAAGGCCACAGGGGTAAGGAGCTCTGTGGCATCAATAAACCTCCCAATAAAGGCGTTGAGTATCGCGGTAAATGGCATTAGTCGCTTTCTCCTGTGAGCAGGTACAGGCCATAGTTGAACAGCTTACTCACGACGTAGAGGCTTATGGCCATCACGATAGCGCTGGTGAGATTCCCAGTGAGGGTGAGGCTGACCATCGACATGAGAGCGAGGCCCATACACAAGAACCGCATCTTGGCGAGGATACGACCTAGCATGAGGTTTCTGGCAAAACGCATCTGGCGACGGTTACGGCGGTACATGATGTCTCCTACTGTGGTAACAGGTTGCCCTTGCCCTGCCCAAACGGCACCGGGGTAAGGCTTGGATCAGTAAAGCCGGAAATCCAGTTCTGACTATTTTTTACGCTCTGTTCGGTCGTACGGGCGTCGTCAGCAATCTGCATTATGTGGGCTCTGGCTTCAGTCATTTCGATTTGCGTGAGCGTTTGCATCTGGCCAGCTAAGAGGGCGTTTACCTGCGTCTGTACTTGCAGGGCAGCAAGGCTACCCGGTGCGGCTTTACTCGCTGCCAGTAGGTTTTGTATCTGTGCCGTATCGGCACAGAGGCGGGCATAGATCGCCTCAGCTTGGTTCGCCTGACTACTTGCTTGCTGTATTGCCTGCGCAATTGCCGCCGCTTTGGCTGGTAGACTCGCCCCGCTCGTCGTTGCTCCATAGAGACTCTCCCACTCTTGTTTGGCGCTGTCGATGGTGTAGCTAATCCCTTTCACATCGGCCAGGGCGCTGTTGTACGTGGTCATGAGACCATTGATTTGTCCGGCAATATCCATTGGCGTTGCTAAGAGTTGCTTGGCCCCCTGCGTAACCATCGTGAGTTGGTCCGTAATAATCTGTTTTTGCTGCGCCAGGCTGTCACCCCATCTGATCGCTTCTTGCCCCCAGATGGCCAAACGCTGCGTCAGTGCGGCGCCATCGGTCACAGGGTACTGTGCGTAGCTTGGTGCGGCTGATAGCCACAGGAGCGCTACTGCTGTAACGGCTCTCTTCATCTTTCTCTCCTACTTCGTCAGTGGGGTACATTGACCATCAGGTTGCAGATGGCCAGGGCGACAATCCGCGTTCAACATGGCACGTTGCAAGAGATAGCTCGGGTCTGCGCAGCCAGTCATAAGCATGAACAGCGCTACAATCCCAAATCCTATGATTGCGCCAATGACTATTCCCATTATTCTGTTTCTTCTCTGCTTTTCCACGATAGCTCCTCTAGCCGCAGTACGGCGTCAGGAAGGTTCTTATGCATCAACCATTCATAGCCGAAGCGTTCGGGGTCTTTCTCGTAGAGTTCTGAAGCTTTTGCTAAGTCCGTCTTTCTTGAGCTTCCGGCTATGGCTCTTTGTATCGGTCCAGCTTCCAGATCTATGACTGCGCAGTCGTCTCCTTTCACGACGTAGTATTGTCTCTTCGCAGCGAGTGAGGCGATAATCTCTCTCTGCCGTTCGTTACAGCCAAGTGTCTCGTAGTGTGGCGCCAAACCGGGACTTGTGGCTTTCGGGTCCGCCAAAAATATCTGGGTCGCGCACTGCTGATAGATGCTCATACCAATCGTGCTTTGCGTGAGATGTACGGGGTTTTGGGTGGCAAAGCCCACCATGCCGTTGGCTTTTCTGAGGGTCAAAAAGAAATCTTCAATTTTTCCCTCGAAAAAGCTGTCACGGAGATAGCGCCAGCCTTCATCGAGCAAGATCATTGTCGGTTGACCGTGCAAAGCGCCTTTGATACTGCGTATAAGGGGTTCGAGTATCCTTGGAACCATCTCCGGCGTGTCAAACAAGCTGTTGGTTTCAAAGCACAGCCAGTGCCCCTGTGGTGGTTCCCACAGGGTCCCCCACGGGGTAAAGCCTGGGGAGTCCATATGCTTGGAGGTCAGGTTGGTCTTTTCTATCTCTTCGCCTAAGTCAAACCATTTACCTCCTACACTGTACGTTCCAACCATGGCCGACTTGTCTTTATCAAAGATACGCACGTTGGCCCCCTCGTACTGAAGCCAGGCAAGCGCCATACTCATGAGCAAAAACGATTTACCAGACCCATTGGGCCCTATGACAAAGAAGTGCCCGACATCATCGCTGTAGGTATCAAAGCCGTAGGGCGTCGCACCTCTTGCCGTTACTTGCATGAGGGGGAAGCCCTTCAGGTGCAGGTTAAAGCGTGTCCCTCGGCTCTGGCTATGCCACGGTCCCATGTGGCTTAAGTTGCGGGTATGCTGGAGTTGTTTGCGCGTATTGCGCTGATGCTCGCCTGGCAGAGTGCCTAGAAATGCTGACATGGTATTGACAGTTTCTAACTTGGCCACACAACCAGCACTGTTAAGCGTTCGCTCGATCAGGCGGGCGCGGTCGGTCGCCTCCTCGAACGTTTCACCCCACACAACCACAGTCTGGGTATTGCGTCCGGCTGAGACATCATGCTCTTCCAGGGATTGTTGAAACGTTGCAGCCTGTTCGAAAAGCGACAGGGCAGCTTTATTAATGCGGGTGCCTTCTTCTTTGTTACTCCAGTAGGCGCCAGCCGCTTTGCGGGTTTCACTAATCGCTTGCCCACTGGCTAGGGGAAGCCAGCGTATGCAGGCTCTGTACGGGATGGTCAACTCATCCAAAATTTCAAACACGCCAGGATGGGACGCACGGGGATAGCGCTTGACGCCAACGCAGCGGATGAAATACTCACCAAGCTTCGGCCAGCGCACCAGTGAAGGCGGCAGATAGACCCTCGTTACATCCATGTCGGTCAGGTATTGATCGAGGTAGGCTGGGATGTCCGGCATGCTGACAGGGTGATCTTTCATGCTTATCGTACTGTGCAGATAGCGGAGGGTTTCCTCTCCCTCTAGCATCGTAAGTGATTCAACCCACTCGCCTAAGAGCCCATGTAAGCGTTCGACTTCTTCAAGAAACCTGGGAACGTCGGCGCCGGAGCTCTTGGGCAGGTTCTTATAGATAAACTGTTTCCAGCTCCCACTCTGCTTATGGGCGCCTTTCCACGTCAGCGTGAGGGTGGAAACGGTCTCCCAATGCTTCCCTGGTGTGGTATATGTTTCTCGGCGTTCGTCGTCTATCAGGCGTGTCAGGGGGTTTGTGTGGGGATTTGCTGGGTAGTCGCTGACTTCCTGCCGTCTCGATTCGCTCTGCAGCATCCACGAGCCTTCTAGGCGCCTCAAGATGCTATTGAGTTGGTCTGCCTGCGCCACCAATACTTCACCAAGGGCGCTATGCAAGTCATGCCCTACCACGCGCAAACAGGTCATGAGAGAGCCGTTTTTCAAGCGGAGGGCTGCGGGGCATTCGGCAATGTCCCATCTCAGTAGACGGTGTAAATTCATGCTTCGTACACGCTCCCATATCCCAGATATTCTTTCAGCATGGGATACCAGTTGGGTTCCCACATCGTGCCAATCACTGATGCCAGATATATGCTCCCTGTCACCCACAGGATTCGCGGGTAGAGCATGCCTCCCAGTGCGCTCGCGCCAATCAGCCCAAAAAAGAGCATCTGCGGTACCCCACCCATGATGATGGGTCCACTTGTGGCCTGGTAGCAGGGCGCCTGCCAGCCAGGCAAGACGCTCCCTGTTTGGGTCCTAGCGCGCGGCATGGCTACTCAGCGACTGCCGCACGCGGTAGTAGCGATAGAGAAGCATGACGGAGAGAGGGCCAATCGGGTTCAAGAGTTCACTCAGTGCTGCGCCAACAACAGACACTGCGGCGTTCGCCCCCGTGGCGCCCATGGCGTGTCCAGTGAGATAGGCGGCAAGCCCTGCCCCACCTGCCACCATCGTGGCGCCAGTGCCAATTGCAGTTGCGGTTGTGGCCGTAATATGCTCGCTGTTGTGGGCGTGCTTAATCCCGGCAAAAACAATGCTGCCGCCAATGCCCATAACGCCTAAGCCGACCATCAGGCCCATACTACGACTCATCGCGCCGTCTGCTTCGGTTCCGGTGCCAGCCAGGGCACTGCCAACACTCGTAAGAAAACTCAGGTCGAACATACTTTCTCCTGCTATACTGCGTAAGTTTTGTAATACACCTGCGTGGCGAGGGTCCGTGTCCTGCCAGACACAATGACCATACGGCGCGGGTGCATGTTGGTGACTGCTGTAGGGCTCCACAGGGGCTCTCTCCGGGGTATCCTGTGGGGTCCGGTGCCATGGTAGCGGGTTCTTTCTCCTATCCAGGACGACACTTCGCGGGCGATGTCAGGGTCTCTAATACCCATCGCTAACTTTGTGTGTGACGCTTCAAAGAACGTGTGATTTTTCCCGTATAGCTCCTCTAATTTCTTGATACTCGGAGTAATGAGGACGAGTCTAAAACCGTAGCCTCGCACTTCCAGCACGGCATTGGCTAGGGCTCGCATGTGCCCCAGGCTGTGAAATTCGTCAAGCATCCCCAGTAGTGGATGTTCCCAGTCCTCTAACTGGCGCCCCACGTAATCTAAGAGTTGGCGCAGAATAAGCCGTGCCCATGGCCTGAGGCGTTCTCTATCGCTAAACGGCACGGTTATATACAACGTCATGGGTCTGGCGCGTTCTCTTAAGTCGCGCCAGGTAAAAGAGTTCCTGCTTGCACATCTCGCTAACATGGGATCAGTGTAAATGCGCAGTGTCTTTGTGAGACTTGAAAAGATGCCTGATGCTTCTCCTTCGCCTTTGATGCCTTTCAAGATAGCGCCTGCCCGCCTAATGGCCGGATGGGGATATCTCCCCATGGCTTGAAGCAGGTCAGCCCATTTCTCATTCACCGTCAGCCAGTTGAGAGCGGGGAGTGTGGTTGCTAGCTGGGTATAAAGCCCGTAGAGCACTAGTCCGCCGATGCCCTCGCTGGCAAGCTCGGTAAAGTGAGAGCCCGTGTCACTCATCTGATCTGCGCCTTTGGCGCCTGGGTCCGCCAGCATTTCCCCTACAAGCTGGCTATCGCGCACTTCGTATTCAGTACCGCGTCTAATCGCACTTAAGGGGTTAAATGCGTCTGAGTTCATGGCGCACGGGTCAAGGTGGACAACTCGTGACCACAGAGCACGGTGCGAGCCTGATTTCTCGTAGAGTTCGCCCTTGGGATCAAACGCCACACAGGAGCCGTCCCACCCATAGAGCAGGTTCGGCAGTACAAAGCTCGAAGTCTTGCCGGAGCCTGTTTCTGCCACACACAGCAAGTGTGCGTCTCCGTTATCACGCAGCACACGGTGATAGGCGCGGCCTAAGATCACGCCTCTGTGGCTCATGAGACCATGATGGATAAGTGAGAGCGGTCCTGCCCATGTGGCATTCTGCATCTACTTTCCCTTCCTGGGAGTCAGTGGTTGCGCGTGTGGAAGTATCAGCGCTAAAGCCTGCTTCCCTAGTGCCGTCTGTGTGGCGGCGTGATAGCCCATAATCCCCAGCAGTAGGCCAGTCATAAGCCATAGCCAGGCGACATACCAGCGACGTGATACAAGCCTGGGGATACGCTGCCTGGTGACTCTGTCAACGCTATCTATTGCTTCATCCATGCGCCGCTTCAGGTCGTCTACGTCAAGCTCGGGGCGTTGGTCAAGGCGGATCAGCACCCCGGCAATATCGACAGTGAGTGTCTCTTTTAAATCTTCCATGGCCGCAAGTTGCAGCTCTTGACGCTTCACAATGCCTTTGAGCAGGGCTAACTCTTTCGCTTGTCCTGCGCTGTCCTGTTCTAGTGTGAAGGGATCAGAAGCCACGGGAGTGCCCTCTACTCTGTTCCTGGTTCTGGCTCTGCCTGCGTCCAGCAATATCGCGTAACAGTTTCAGGTAGCCGGCGGAGGGGATGCCGTGTTCGTCGTGGAGGTCCTCGATAATCTGCTTTGCGGTTTCCTCGATGCGCTCTTTTAAGGGTAAGGATTCCTGGGTGTCCAAGAAGTCGATCTGTTCCATATGGTTATCTCCCTCTGCTCTGGTCAAATATGCGGCCTTCTGGTGTTAGGCCCTTCTTCCTGGCTGCAAGGTCACTCCAATACTTCTTGTGCGTGGTCTCGCTGCGGCGTTCCTCCTGACGCCTTTGCAAGTGTTCCTCGTAGGCAGCGTGACGCTCGGCCATCCTAAGCGTCATAGCTGCGGCCTGGAGTGTCTGTGGTGTTTGCGTGAGCAGCGCCTTTCTCGCTGCGTAGATAGCTTGAAGCTTCTCATGCTGTGTCATAGTTGACGTAATGCCTAGCTGCGCCTTGCGACTATTCCAGTAGGTCTGCGCGGCAAGCAATTCTTTCTGGCGATCGCGTCGAGCACGAATGGAAGCCACAGCCTGCTTGACTCTTTGTCCTCCATTTGTGCCTATCTTGGGTTCTGGGGCTCGCTTGATCCCCTGGCTTTGCAGGGTTTCTGGTGAGACTCGCTCTTGCTTGCCCGTTGCCTCCAAGTGCAGATTGGTGATATCGGAGAGCATGACTCTCCAGGCTTTGACCATGCCCTTGTGGGCGTACAGTTCAGATTTCTGCGCACCTCCCTTGCTTCGATCGCTGGCATTCCAGCGCTTAAAATGCTGCGAGGGTAAACGATTAATACCGTCTGTCTTCCTGCTTGAGAGCATTATGTGCAGGTGTGGCTGCTGACCTTGATCACTTGCGAGCGGATCATGGAGGGCGTAGACCACAGGAATGTTTTTGCCACACATCGCGTCTATGATGTCCCTCGTCAACTTTAGGTTTTCGCCGTGTGTTAATTCCCGTGGCAATGTAACCTTCCATTCTTCCCACATGATGCGCTTACCGTTTTTGTGTGTGGCCTGCTTCCCTCCCTCGTAGGTTTCTGCCGCGCTAAAAAAGACGTGTGGATTATCTCTGGCCCACTGCGGAAAATTACGCTGGTTCGTGTATACGAGGTCCTCGCGGTCGCCAGCGATGTAGCGCAGTTGCCGCGTGCTCGGGTCATACGTCCGCTCGTCTTGCCTCGTGATATAGACAATCCGCGCTTGCGCGTTTCCGGCTTTGCGGCTACTGCTCGTATGCACAGTGCGGGATACGTGGAGAATAGCCATCGTGCCTTAACCTTTTTTCTGAGTATCTCGCAGAGATACTCCTACCGCGCCAGTTTTTCCCTTAATTCTTTTAGTACTTATGAGGGATAGGTAAAAGACCTGCACGAAAGAGCAGATGTCTACCCCATGCAAACCAAGCCGCGCGTCGTTCACGCCAGGAGATAGATGGTTGTGAGCCCCAGTAACGATCAAGGTCCATTTTGAGGCTAAGTTGTCTCTTCTCCTCGAGTTGTGCCTGGCGTTTTTGTCTCTTCTCCTCGAGTTGTGCCTGGCGTTCCTTGAGTCGTGCTATAGTCTGGGGAAGAAGGCCAAAAGTAACATCACCCTCATGTCCTGCCACAGTCGCAAAGGCGGCGTCAATCGCCTCAACGGTGGTCTCAAACCACTCACCGCGCCGGCGGTCCTTGGCCAGTAAACGGTGAAGATGCTGTTCAAGTCTATGACCGTCACCACAGGCATAGACTTTGAGGAGGGTAAGCGGGAGCGGACATGAGACCTGCATACCAGATATCCGATCAAGGACGGACCTGGTATAGCCGATTTTGAGCCAGGGATGACCCTCCATCTGGATAACATAGACACAATCACCGTGAAATAATTTCCACTCATTTTCCGGGAGTTTTCGCATTATCCCTGCCCCTTTGTGCCCTGCACAGGTGTTGCCCCAGACAGCCTGGCTCTCCACCAGGCGAGGCGCTTTGAGACGGCACTCTCTGTAATGCCCAGATGAGCAGCAATGTCGCGTTGGGTGTAGCCATCAAGCGCGAGGGTCGCGTAGCGGTGCAACCAGGGGGATACCGTGGCCAGCCAGGGGAGGAGTTCACGGTCGGCTTGTACGCCTACAGGAGTGGACGGTGGCAGGGTACGCCAGCGCAGATAGGCGGCTTTGGCGTCGAGCAGGGCGCCGCGTATGCGGTGCGCACAGTAGGTGTGAAACGGGCCTTGGAGGGCTCGAAGCGCTCCAGGCAGCGGCTAAGCGCTTCGGCGGCAACGTCTTCGTACTCGGCGAGGTCCACACTATGCTGATCGTGTCGCCACTGGTGCCGTGCCAGGCGCCTGGCCTGGGTCAGGGCTTTCTGAATATCTTCAAGGGGAATAGCGGAGCAGGGGGAATCATACGCCAGATGTGGTATACTACTCATCGCAAAATCCTTTTCCAGGGATTTCTGCTATGGTGAGAGGGGCCGTGTTAGCCGCGTTTTCCCTCTCACCAGTTCATGTATCCTGCCTCTCAGTGTAGCCTACCTAGATCTCAGGTGCAAGCAAAAAAGGTTACATATTTATTGCAAGCTCAGGTGTCAGGCATAGTCACCTACGTCTCCAGGCTTTCAGCCATGTCCACAGGTGTGCAAGTCTCCCCTGGCATTCAGGCTTGCCCCACACGCTTCTCTCCAGTGTTAAGCGATCATGCCGGTAGAGATAGGCGCGGTAGCGGGTTTTTTCTTCGTCGCTCCACTGGTGCCAGGGCTTGTGAAACGTGTCACTTAAGAGCAGCTCATCATAGACATGATCCATCGGGTCGTAGGGCAGTGTCATAGTTCTTCTTCCCAGCACTCACAGGGGGGCGTTACGGGATAGCCCATATTCAGGGGGCACGTACACAGCCGATATCTCTCACTGCTCATAATCTGGCCACACAGGCTACAGGTTGGGATACCGCAGCTTCCTTCACAGGCGTAGCATGGGGCGTGCATAACACAAAATCCAGGGCTGAGGCTCACGCCGTCTGGTGATGGGTCGTACAACTCGGGCAGCGTGCCCCACCCATCGCACGTGCGGCAGTAGTTGGGATAGCGCCGCGTGAATACTAGCTGTATAACGAGAATCAAAGTTTGTGCAGTATAGCATCCTGGGGTATGCGTGACAGTGTGCATGCGTGCCTTTCGGGGAAGGATGCATCCTTCCCCGTGCTTACAGTGTTTAGGGCATAGGCGTGTAGCCATGCTCGCGCAACCAGGCCGTGAGGATGGGCAGCGCAGAGATAAGTGCCCCAGTGTCTTGTTTGGCTAACGTAATCGACACCGGAAAGCCCTCCGGGCTCACGGTCTGGACTGTGGCAGTATAGGGATCATGCTGGAGCTTCAGGCCGTGCTGGGCAAGCTTATCAAACGTCTCGCCAAGTTGCCGGGTCGCGTCCGGCATCTTCGCCAGCAGCATATCAGCCCAGCCCTTCATGTAGCTGCAGAGATCATCGACGGCTTTAGCGCCATCCTTGTATTGATCGATAGCAGCAGTGGTGATGCGCTTTTGCAGATAGTCACAGAAGCCCTTCAGAAGCGCCTCATGCTCGGCAAACGTGCTGCCTGGGGGTGTGGTGGGGCCTGTCGAGTCTGTCGTGTCTCCTGGACCGTCCTGGAGCGTTTCAGGGGGTGTTTCCGGTTCGGGGATATCGTCGGGCTCGGGTCTGCCTTCGGCTGCGAGAGTTGCCTGGATACGCTCAGCGTTACTGGTCACAGGCATAGCGAGCATGGGGGCACTTGGGGGTGCAATAAGTGTAGACATCAGGGTCTTTCCTCCAGCCAGCGGAGGCCGAACGCCTCCGCTCTGGCCATGGTGCGTTGGGAAGCGAGGGCACGGCGGGCAGCGCGTTTCTCCATCTTGCCGCGCCACAGTGCCCGTTTATACTCGTCAAAGAGCAGAATGAGCAGACACCCATGCCCCAGATCGAGGCGGACATAGGCATCAGTCTGGGGCTTCAGGCGTCGGGCCTTCATGCGCGTTATCTCCTAGAAGTTGGGAACGTTCGAGGTGCTCGGAGCCTGGGGGCGCGGTGCCCCTTGCCACGTTTGCATGCCAGGTTGCGGAGCGGGGGGCGTGCCAGCAGCCACGGGTGGGGGCGTGGCAAAAGGGTCTGTCTGTGTGGCCTGGGCGGGTGGCTCGTATTTCGCAGCGTATTGCTTGATCGCGTTAAAGCGCGGATTTTGGTGTGGCGTTTCGCCCACAAATTTGAGGTGCAAAATCCCCTCCGCCATAAAGGGTGCGTCCGCGTCTACTTGCGCTTGCTTAAGAGCCGCAAAGAGATTGCTCGGGATAGTCGCCCAGATGCTGCGCTTTTCTCCGACACTATGCGGACCATGGAGGACAAGCACGTTTAAGACTGCGGCCATAATGGGCCGCGTGTGCTCTTTATCCCAGTAGGCCATTTCTCCTGTTTCAAAGTTCGTTGACTGAAGGGCTTTGGCAGGCTCTAAGATTTTAACGGTGAAGATTGTCCCAACGGGGAGGGATTTCCAGGAGAGAGAAGGGGTTTTCTCGCCACCATAAAACGGATCTTTGGAATCGGGCATGTACGGCATGTGTGTGTTCCTTGTCCCTGGTTGTCATTGAATGCCAGGTTGGCGCCTGACTGGTTGTGCCTGCTGCATGGCCATCATGCGCAGTTGAGATATTGTATTCTATCAGGTAAAAACCTGCAAGAATAAAATCAGGGAACGATGAGACCAAGCCCCTGGCGAAACTGTTTGTTGTGATGCGTCGTACTGCGGTATTCAGTAAAGCCTTTCTGAGTCATGGTTTTGCCCAGCGCAATTTTACTTAAGAAGCCTTCAGAGCCCTGCTCACACCAGCGTTTATAGGCGTCGTAGAGATCGCTAAAGGCTACCTGGGGTGTGGTCCCTCCTGGGTTCGTCACGCAACACTCGGTGAGGAAGCGCTGCACGCTATCGTTTTCGTCGCGGTATTCCTGCGTGGCCAGTTGTACTTCAGGGGGTGGGGTGAGCCCCTCCTGTTGCCACAGGAGACACCCTCTGACGCACCAGGCAAGAATGCCGGAGAGTTCCTGCTGGAGTTTATCGGCTAAGTGCTTATCTTGCTCGTCGTCTGGGATACGCACGGTAAACGGGATGAGATGCACTCTGGCCCAAATGGCCTGGTCACTCGCGGTTATAGCTGGCTTGCTATTAAACGCTAAAAAGAGCTTGAAGCTGGGCATATACTCAAAAAACTCTTGAAACAGGAACCTGGCTTTGACGGGATCGTTGCCGGTGAGTTGCTTCACGAGCCCACTTGCAAGCTTTGTGTGTTCGCTCGTCTCACTGGCGCACACGAGGCGTGCCCCAAAAAGATCAGCCAGATCGTTTCTAACTCCCTCTTTCTCTTTGTGCAGAAAGCTGTACATACTGGCCGTCTTGGCGTAGGGGCCAAGCATGGCCTGGAGTGCCTGCAAGAATTTGCTCTTGCCGTTTCTGCCTTCACCATAGAGGAGAAACAGACATTCTTCACTCGTGTCGCCCGTGAGACTATACCCCGCCGCTTTCTGTAAAAACTGGGTGAGGCGATGATTGTTTGCCATGATGCGATCAAGAAAACTGTCCCACGTCGGACATGTCGCGTCCGCGTCGTAGGCCACAGACAGGCACCGGGCGAGGTACTCACTCCTGACGTGGGGCCGGAGCGCACCTGTGGTTAAATCAAGCGTGCCATTCGTGCAGTTGAGAAGCATCTTCTGGGCGTCAAATTGCTCTGGAGTGGCTTGCGTGGGAAACATGGTAGCAGCTTGCGCCACCATCGCGGCCAGCGGACCAGCGTTCATGCTCTTTACGTAGTGTTTCATGAGCGCTTTGTTGTCGTCGTCTATGGCCTGATGGCCTAAGTGTTTGAGCGTCTCTCTGGCCATGTGCTGCAGCGCTGCCCCCCCTGATTTTTCCCCCACGTCTCTTTGCCAGTGCGTCCCTTGCCAGGTGAGCCACGTTTTCCAGGGTGGGCAATACCTGATGTCATGGCCGTAGCGGGCGATCAGCCATTCGGCGTTATACACGTCACCCAGGGGCGTAGGCGGTGGCTGGCTGCTGCGCTGGCTGGGTTGCGCTGGCGGAGGCGTAGGGGGTGTCTGCTGTGGTTGCGGTGTCGTGCCGTTTATAGCCACAGGGGCGAGAGGCGTGAGAGGCGTGAGAGGCGTGAGAGGCGTGAGAGGCGTGAGAGGCGTGAGAGGCGTGAGAGGCGTGAGAGGCGCGGCGGGCTGGGGCGATGGCATGCCCGTATAAAAGACTTGCTGTCTGGCTAGGGCTTGTCCAATCGTGCGGCTGCCGTAGGTTCCACTCCCGTCGCGCCTTGTCCACTTGGCGCGGTCAGTGAGGGCGCTTGACTCCATGAGGCGTGCAAGCTGCTCCTCGTCTCTGGTCCAAAACGCAAACAGGATACACAGCGCTAAGTCCGCCTCCGATTGGCTCGGGTAGTCCTGCTGCCAGTTGCCGTTATAGAGTTTTTTTACTTTGGCGCCGTTCGAGGCGTGCATGGCGCGGGTGAGGACTTCGGTGTCGGTCATGGCAGGGGTGGTTGTGGCGGGTGCCTGGGTGGCGACTTCGCAGCGCACGAGGGGCCAACCCGTTGTGGTCTCCTGAAAGAAGGCGTAGGGGGTGCCGTGCGTGTCTGGCTGGGTGTGCGTAATGGCGTAGGGATGCGGATTTGTAATAGCCTGGCTCTCGTCGAGTAACCACACCGCCTGGCCTGCCTGCGCACCAAAGAGAGAACACCACAGGGCGTCAAGAGCCCCCTGTTCCTGCGTAATTGTCAGGGGCGTGCCAGCGTAGTGCTCGCCCGTCATCGTAAAAAATCTGCCCGTATCGTATAGCTCTATCCCGCTTTTCTTGCGGTGCTCCTTGGGCAGGGTGCCCCGCACAATCACGTGCAATCCCGTGCCAGACGGCGTTACCTCCGTATAGCTTGCCAGGCGCTCTACCCACTCCTGCATGTGCGGGGCAAGCGCTCCACTTGCGTCTATACAGTGATCGAAGTCTATGCCTACGTAGGGATCGCGAGCCGTAAAGACAAACCCTATGCCTCCGCCACAGTAGCCTGGCTGGCCTTCCCACTCTTCCAGGGCTGTAGGAAGCGCTGCGTAGGCCGTTTCCGGGTCGCTCCAGGTGAGCGGATTAGTCGTATCAGCGTTCAAGAGACTTTGCGGATCAATGGGAATCTTGTTGTACCGCGTGGTGCCGTCTGAGAGCTGGTCGAGGCGCCCACGCCACAGCACCCACTGGTCAAGGCTGGTGAGATCAGAGGGGAGTGCCGCGTATGCGGCGGGCGTTATGCCTGCATACATGGCGTGCCTTTCCTGGTGAGAACGTTCATGGTATAGTTATTCATAAGGAAATAACCTGTTTTATCCTTGTGTACTGAGGGGGCATTATGGCACGTCCAAAGACCATTGCAAGTACCTATGTCCAATTTACAATGAAGCTGCCACCAGAACTGGCAGCAGTCATCCGGGCGCGGTCTCAGGCGAGTGGGACGCCGATGAATACCGAAATTATCCATGCCCTGTGCAAAGGCTTAGGATTGTCCCCTAAGCCCTTTCTAGTAGCCGTTGCATACTAGGCCAGTCGGAAGGACGGTACAGCCCGACGCTAACACTCGTGGCCTTGGCCAGCGCCTCTAACCAGCGCCGCTGCGCCGGGCTCGGCTGGGCGCTCTGGCTCTGGCTCTTAAGCTCCCACAGAAAGAGGGGTCCGCCGTCCGGGCGTATCACCGCCCAGTCTGGAAACCCCGGTGCTGAACGCTTGGAATTATGCGTGTGATAGGCTAAGTAGCCGGTGTTCGCAAGATAGGTTCTGAGTGTGCTTTCCAGCGCGGCTTCGCTCTCGTCTGCTGGCTGCTGGCGTGCCCCTGGGGCCTGGGGCAGGATGAGCCCTGCCCTCGCTGCCAGCGCTTGACACTGCGGGCAATAGTGCGGCGTAAAGCGTGAACATGTGCAGCCTGTCATGACTCTACCTCGCTTCCGCCCAGGGCGGCCTCGAGCGCGCCTAGACGATGCGCCAGTGATGGCATCAGGTCCGTAGGCGCTACGCCTAGCAAATCAGCCATGGCAAAAAGCGTCGGGATCGAGGGCAGGTTCCTGCCCGTTTCCCAGCTCGATACGGCACCCAGACAGACGCCCAGGTGCCGGCCTAATTCCGTCTGCGTGTAACCCGCCGCTTTGCGAGCTTGTTTCAGTCCTGTCATCAGGGTATACGTCGGTATTGGCACAGGAGTGGCTCCTCTCTGGTACAAGGCGGGGATTCCCCCGCCTCTCCTCGCTACTTGCTTGAGTGCGCTAACTTCTGGGTAAGCTTCACGGCTAGCGCGTGCTTGCACAGATAGCCCGTCTCGTCTTGGTGCCGCTGGGCGTCAGCACAGGTACACGTGTAGGTCTGACCGTTTACGTAATACTGCGTGGTCGTATCGGCTTGCTGGCTCCCCACGTAAAAAATCTGGTCGCTCGTCATCCCCTGGCTTACGTGTCCGCCTACGACAAGCTGAATCGCTTTGCTAAAGCGTTCTGTGAGCTTCGCGTCGCCCTTCGCCTTCTCGTACCCACAGGTGATCAGGCGCCCTAACTTCTCGTAGTAGTTGGGCCCTTGCGCTGGCTGTGGAGTTTCCAGAGCAATGATGGCTCTCGCCATGGTCGCTTGCATGTTCGTTGTGGCTTCGTCCGGTGTCTGGCCCTGGCCTTTCGCCCACGCCTTCTGACCCGCAATTTCGAACTCAACTGTAATACCACACAGGGGTTCCGCCTGGGCGGCTGGCTGCTCGGCCTGCGCAACTGTGGGGGCTTGCCATCCCTGCTCAATCTGGGCTAGCCACTGCTCGGCATACTCGTTATACCAGTCTTGGCTGCCAGCCTTCTCCATCTTCTCGCCCGTTACATGGCCCATCTTCATCGCTTCGTCTCCACTTGCCAGGGGTGTTGTTTCATTCACTATCTATATTATAGTGAATTTATGATCGGATCGCAAGAGTTATTTTGAGGGGGAGAGAAAAAAGTTTTGGAGTGACCACAATAGCTATTCTAGCCACAATGGCTATTATGCATGACCCCTCGTCAACAAAAAAGACAGTTCTCCAGGTGAGGGACTGCATCGGGCTCGCGTGCTGCGTTTTTATACCTGCTCATATGTGTACCTGGGGAACAAATTATTTCTCTTATATATCAATACATTAACCCATAAAAGTTACTAAAGTTACTAAAAAGTTATTGTTTTTTTACTTGTAAAAAAAAGTAGTAACTTATATAACTATAATAAATTCATATATTTATAGGTACGTATATAAAAAAGTTACTAATGTTACTAGAATATCCATAAGTTCGCGTGTGTGTATTGTAGGGGGGGGTTTTATGGAAGTAGAAGTAACTTTAGTAACTTTTTATAGTGGGATAGAATAATCGCCTTACTATCAATATGTTGTGGCTGTCGTGTCAAGCGAAAAAATGATAACTTTTTACTAACTTTTAGTAACTTTAGTAACTTTTTTTTCTTAACTCTTTGCTTTATCGCGTGTTGGACGATTATTATTTTGTACCCCATATACCTAAACGGTCTGTAATAATAGCGGTATGTACTGCGAGGATACATTTTGTGCTTTTCTTGCGGCCTGGAATGGCGTATTTTTTTGCGGGTGACAATGTCTCTGGGATCTTGGCGCCAGCGGTGCGCTTGTGGTGGGCGATACCGCTCGCGCTTCCTGTGTGGCAGTAAAGAACGTGTAGAAACGTGAAGAATCATAGGTTATGGCGCGGCCTAAGAGCTCACGTAATAAGGCGACTGCTCCCTTTCGGGAACGCCTCCAGGCATACGTGGATGAGATCGGGGCCGATCCGTTCAAATACATGGCTGATGTGATCGCTGATGTTACGCTGACCCATGAGTTGCGCTTACATGCAGCCAATAGCCTGGCAAAATACGTGCAGCCACAGCTTAAAGCGTCTGACATTGTGCTCTCTGGCAATCCTGATGCCCCCCTTGTGGTGAGGGTGCGCAGACGTGGCGACAAATGAAATAAGCCTGCCCTATCTCTTTGAACCTCGTTCGTACCAGTGGCCCATCTGGGACGCCTGGGATGCTGGCATTCGTCGCTTTCTCCTCGTGTGGCATCGGCGGGCTGGCAAAGACAAAGCCCTGCTCAATTTCACCGTCGAACGCATGCTAGGGCGCGTCGGCAACTACTACCACATCTTCCCACAACTCAATCAGGGCCGCCGCGTCATCTGGACCGGGATCGACCGGGCCGGCGGGCGCTACCTTGATCACTTTCCCCCTGGCCTGCTTTATAGCCCACCAAATCAAGCTGAGATGAGTATCACGTTTGTCAACCCTGCGGATCGCTCGAAGCCTGGCAGTACGTATCAAATCCTCGGCACTGACCGTAACATGAACGTGCTGGTGGGTGGCAATGCCGTGGGGCTGGTGTACTCAGAATATGCCCTGCAAAATCCCCAAGCCTGGGAGCTTGCTCAGCCTATTCTGCGTGAAAATGGCGGGTGGGCCGCGTTCTGCTATACCCCGCGTGGGAAAAATCATGGCTATACGCTCTGGAGCGAGAATCAGGATAACCCAGAGTGGTACGCTGATCTGCGCACGGTCGACGATACGCAGCGTGACGCGCCGGGCGAAGACTTCTCCCCTGTGGTCTCCCAGGCCGATATCGAAGCGGACAAGCGCGAGGGCATGAGCCAGGATATGGTGGACCAGGAATATCGCTGCTCATTTGACGCGGCTATTCCTGGCGCCTACTATGCCAACGAATTTCGCCAGGTCGATCAAGAACGCCGTATTACTCGCGTGCCCTATGATCCGAGCTATCCCGTATACACGGCCTGGGATATTGGCGTCGATGACATGACAGCGCTCTGGTGCGTGCAATTCGTGGGGCGCCAGGTGTGCCTCATCCACTACTACGAGAACCACGGGTATGCCTCAAAACACTACGCGGATTACCTGAATAACTTGCCGTATGAGTACAGTGCCCATTTTTGGCCTCACGATGGCCGACAACGAGACTTCTCTGCGGCAGGTGTCGGAGGTCGGGCTGAGGAGCGAGACGCCGTATTTGCCCGCCTGGTGCGCGGAGAGGTGTATATTATCGAGCGGGCGCCAGTCATCTCTGGAATTGATCAAGTGCGTGCCATGTTCCCGAGGCTCATGTTTGATCGTGAGGCGTGCGAAAAGGGCATAGGGTGTCTGCGCTCCTATCATCACGAGTGGGACGCTGCCAATCGCGTCTTTTTGCCGAAAGCCGATCACGATTGGTCATCACATGCGGCTGATGCGATACGGACGCTGGCAGGGGCTCTTGGGCGTGTGGATGCGATTGAGAAGCGAGCTGTGCAACGCTTGCAACCTCCGGTGCGCAGACGTCGGCAAGAAGTACAGGCTGGCGCCGGGTGGATGGTCTGATACAGAAATCTCTCTTTGCGTATGAGTTGAGTGATGGAGCCACGAAGCAATGAAGCGAGCTACGAAGAAGAGGGCGACTCATACGAAAAGCGGCTGTTTAGTCACCATGTGTATGAGTTTCAGGAGCTGGATACAGAGATTCGCAAAGCGTATTTGGTCGGTCGGCTCTCGCTGGGGGAGCTGGTAGCGGTGTGGAAGCGTGACTATGGCGAATGACTTTTTTGAAAATCAATTTATCCTCGACACGCCCGGAGCATCGCTCATTAAGCAGACGCTCCAGCAGCAGAGCTACGGTATGATGCCGATGATTCGCGTTAAGGGGATCAGGTGGGTTTCGCCAGCGGCGGTGGCTGGGCATGCTTGTGTGATTACTGCGTCCAACGGCAAAGTGTACTGGGAAGCTGTGGCGGCGGGGCCTAACTCGACTGTTGCTGATCTCATAGAGCGTCTCTGGATGCAAGATTTTGCTCTGACAACGCTGGCCAGTGGGCGTGTCTATATCTACATGGCTGATAAGTGGGGCTAGGGGGTGTCTGTGGCTAAAAGCAAGGCAAAGCTCCGGGAAGTCAAAGACATGGAGAGTCGGGAGGGCTTGACCACAAAGCACGTTCTCACCAAAAAGGGCGAGAAAGTCTATGTGGGCAAGGCCAAAGACAAGGCCAAAAAATAAATGCTGCTGATCCTGATCGTGGTCTTGCTGGTGCTGGCGCTCGGTGGCCTGCCTACATGGGGGTATCACATTTACGACTACGCGCCTAGCGGCATTTTCGGGGTGATCGTGCTTGTCCTGGTAATCTTGCTTCCATGGGGAGGGTGTGACGTATGCCTGTTGGCAAGGGACGCTACAGAGTCAAAACAACGGAAAGTGGCAAAAAAGTGCGCTTGCATTTTACGCCGTCCGGGAAAGTCAACGAAGCCAAGAATTTAGAGACAGGCGCCGTTCACAGTCCGAGCGATTTTAAAAAGGATCGGAAGAAGGCAAAGAAGTAGTGCGCTCGTGTTCATGGGGACAGTAGCCATAATGGCCACGGGACATGTTGCAGTTATAGCACAGAAGACGGAAGCGATCTTTGGGAAAGCCTTGATCCCTGAGATAGCGGTACAGATGTGCCATAGCGCGGCTCTTAAGCTCTTTGCGGTGTTTTGCCCCGTCGCCGTTCGTGTGGTCTACAGACAAAAACTCTTGTCTGGTTTCTCCGCAGCAAGCGCAGCAAGAGCCATATGCAGCCAAGACCGCTTGTCGCAGTGCTTTGCGGTGTTTGTCTTGAGTTTCTTTGTCGCGTTCCGGGTTGTTTCTCTTCCAGCGTGCGGACTCTTCTCTGTGTTTATCGCGCCATCGCTGGTAGTGGTGTCGTTGGTGCAGTTTTGCAGCCAAGGGGTTTTCGGCGCGCCAGGCAGCGTTTCTTTTCACACTGCATAGGTTGCACAAACGGCGATTAATTTTTTGTAGACTTGGGTACCAGTTATCTTTGGTGAGTTCGGTTTTGCAATCGTTGCATATGTCCATGGACGAGATTGTAATGCTAAGAGTTCTCTATGTCAAAGAGTTTTAATGTGCAAAGCCAAGAAGGGGAAGAAATAATGCCACGCAGCAATGGGAACAGTCATAAGCCTGACCCTGGTTATGATACGCGGATTGGCGATAACGGCCAGAAGCCTACGGGGACAGCACCCAACAAGGGGGGCTTTGGCGTCTACGATAGTGGCGTGATCGGGCGCTCGGAGCTTGATACCAACAAAAATATTGGCTGTGGTTATGGCTCGGTTAGTGGCAAAGGCAAGAAAGACTAGCGTGGCTATTCAGGAGCGCTTATTCCCACACGATGGAGCCTATGCTAATGTTATTCTGGCGATGCGTGCGTGGACGCCAGAAGTGCCAGAAAACGGGCTCATGTCGCTTATGCTGACGATGCCGACGAAGGGGGCGAGTCGGCGCGATCTGTTCTTGCTCTGTGTGGGCATGAAACAAATTGTGGCGGGCTTTAAGGCGATTGGCGAGATGATTCCCCAAGAGATTCTTGACCGGGAACGGGAAGTACGTCTAGCTTTTGAGATGCACGAATAATGGGCGAGACTGCGTATTTAGCCAGAGACGATGTGATTGATGGGGTGCGTGACTTCGTGCGGCTGGTGACCGATGCCGAAAGCGAGAACCGGAACGCGGGCGAGCAAGATTTGCTCTTTAAGGCCGGGGATCAGTGGCCAGCAACAGTACGTACTGCCAGAGAGGCCGGGGATAATCCGCGGCCGTGTCTGACGATCAACGAAATTCCTGGCTTTATCAATCAAATTGTGAATGATTATCGCCAGAACCGGCCAGACGTGCAGGTGCATCCCGTGGGGAGTGGCGCGCAGCCCAAAATTGCTGAAGTGATCGCTGGCCTGGGTCGCCATATTGTGTATGCCAGTGGCGGCGAAAGCGCCTGTGACCTGGCTCTAGAATCGGCGGTCGATATTGGCTGGGGCTACTACCGGCTGTATACCGAGTACGTCTCTGAGGATAGCTTCCTGCAAGAAATCAAATTTGGTGCTCTTCCTAACACGTTTAGTGTGTATTTTGATCCGCATAGCGTGACCAGGGACGGCGCTGACGCTACTCAGTGTGCCATCACTGAGATGGTGCCCCGTAAAGAGTTCGAGCGTAAATATCCGGGCGCGGACGCCTCGACACTCTCTCTGATTGGTTCAGCGGAGCTAGGCCCGGAGTGGATTACGGAAGACAGTATCCAGATTGCCGAATATTACCGCTGTGAATACGTCGAGGACGTGTTGCTCCTGACCGCACAAGGGCAGCACGTGTGGGCGTCTCAGGTCCCTCGCACACCTGAGACGCCTCAGTTTATCCAGCAGCGGCGCGTACAGCGCAAAGTCATTAAGTGGTATCTCTGCTCGGGTGTGGATATCCTGGACGAAAAGATTATTCCGGGCAAGTTTATCCCGGTCATTCCCGTGTACGGCAATACAGTGCTTATACGTGGCAAAAAGCGCCGGTTTGGACTCATTCGCTTGCTCAGAGATCCACAAACCATGCTGAACTACTGGGAAACCACCAAGACAGAACTCTTGGCGCTGCAACCCCGTGCGCCATGGGTAGGCCCAGCCGGGTTTATGGACGGTTTTGAGCAAGACTGGAAGTCAGCGAATCAGTCCAATATTGTGGCGCTCGAATATAACGCGGTGGATGATTTACGTGGCACACCCATGCAGCCGCCTACTCGCATGCCGTTTCCGCAGCCTCCTACGGGGATTATCGAAGCGGCGGGCACGGCGCAAGGCTATATGCAAATTGTCACAGGGATACACCAGCCTGTGAGGCTTACGGCGGGCAATCCCAGAAGCGGCGAGAGTATCCAGCAAGAAGATATGCAGGGCGACATGGCCAGTTATCACTACTACGCGAATGCGGCCGTGTCGCTCATTCATGCTTGGCGCGTGATGATGGGCTGGCTCCCGTCGTATTATGACACGCCCCGTGTGGTGAGAATCTTAGGCGAAGATGGCCAGGCCCAGCCTGCCCAGCTCAACCAGCCGCAAGGCGTCGGACAAGACGGTATTGGTGTGGTCTTAAACGACGTGACAGTAGGCGATTATGACGTCGTGCTCTCGACAGGTCCAAGCTATCAGACGAAGCGGGAAAGTGCTGTAGCGAACATGATCGAACTGGCCAAGGGCTGGCCCAAGCTCTTAGATATTGCGGGCTCTGACATGGTGCGACAGATGGATTGGCCGGGGAGCGAACAAATTGCCGATAAGCTCATGCAGGGTGAGCCTCCTCCGCCGCTCAAAGACGGTGAAGGGCCAAATCCTGGCCAGATGCGGGGCATGATCACAGCCATGCAAGGGCAACTCAGGAATGGCCAGATGCAACTGCAAGCGCTCTACGCCCACGCGCAACAACTTGACGCAGAAAACAGAGAGCTGAAAGTGAAGGCGCAGAGTAAAGCCGGGGAAATTCAAGTCGATATGGCGGAGCTTGAGCTGAAGCGTCGTGAACTCGCCATGAAAGAAGAAGAACTCCGGCTGCAGCGTGAAGATATGCTGCTTCGGCATGAAGCGGAGATGGCGAAAATACGGGCGCAACACGAAGGCGATATTTTAGAGCTGAGAGCGGCTCAGGCTGAAGCGCATGCACCGGAGGGTGGCAGTGGTGAGTGATGCGCATCTTGACGCTTTGCGGGCTATTGTGCGTGAACTCCAGGCGATTCTTGCGCAACTGAAGCGCATGACAGAGAAATCAGGGAGTGAGGGATAAGCATGTGCTGAGCATGGATAGTACACGCCCAGCACACTAACCATCGTATACACAGGAGGTACACAATGGCTACCGAGAAGGGTAGAGAAGAAATGGCCTCAGCGCAACAGGGGAAAAAAGCATTATTTCGCGTCACGCCGCAGACGCTTATGCAGGTAACCGTTGACACCATCAATGGAAGAGACCTCCATAAATTTCTTGGGATCAAAACGCGCTATAACGATTGGATACATAGAGCGCTTGAATATGCTCAAATGATTGAGAATAAAGATTATGTAGTTTTACTCAAAACTGAGTATAAATCCTCAAGAGGTACTCCAAACAGCAAAGAGTACTTTTTGACGCAGCGCTGTTGTGAGCATGTCGGCATGATGGCTGATGAAGACAAAGGCAGTGAGATACGGGATTATTTTATTCAGGAACGGGACGACAAGATGGCGTTGCTTAAGTCCCAAGCCGAGGCGCCTATGCCTTCGTCCATTTTAGAGCGGTGGCTGCTCAATGAGCCAGCAGACTTTGTGGCAAGGTTTCAGGGGGAGCTTGCAGGCAAAATTAATGCGTTGAATACAAAAACGAAGCAAGGCATCCCCAAGCTTCCAACAGATATTGGCTCTGTCAAAGTCGCTGGAGTGGTGCCCAATCGCATTGCAGAAATGTACGATGCGTTTCTCGGCACAAAGATGTATGCCGAGCTGAAAGCGCGGGCAGATCGCTTAGGGGCGAAAGCGCATCATCAGGTCCTTGATGAGTTGGTCGTTGTGGCGATGACAGCCTTTATGAATGGCCTGGCGACAGGGGCACAAAGCAATCAGCATTATGAAGACATGCTGGAAGCGGCAACGCACAATCGACAATTGGCGTTGCCATATCGCTGGCCAGCCGCACAATTGCCCCTTATCGAGACGGCCTAACCCTTCGCGTCAGGGAGTGCTCGACCCTGGCTGCGTAAGAGAGCACCACATGGAGTGTGGCCATGAGTGAAGCTGCACAGGATATTTTAGCCAATGCGGTGGTAGTTGGGCCAAACGTGTTACCCCTTGATCCGAGCGCGGCTCCCGCAGTGCCAGCGGTGCCTGTGGCGGACGAGGGGGACAGTGAGGCAGCGGCTCCCGCAGAGGCGCCTCCTCCTCCCCAAGAGGGTGACGAAGGGGAAGAGCAGGACGGCGAGGACGATACGGAGAGCGACGGGGAGGAACCGCAAGAAACTCCTCCGCCACAGGCACGGCGCAAGCGCTCATTTGATGCACGTTTTAGTGACCTCACGCACGAACGCAACCTGGCCAGGCAAGAAGCGGAATACTGGCGTAGGCGAGCTCTTGACGGGGGACAGCCCCCGCAGAATGGCGCTGACCAGCCAGGGCAGCCAGCGCAGCAACCAGCGGGCATACCCCGCTATCCCAGTGGGGAGCCTATTCCGCCGCAAGAAGAGGGCTTTGCCAATCATGACGATTTTGTGCGGGCGCAAAGTCTTTATAACAGTGCCAATATTCAGTGGCACGTAAGCCAGGCGCTGGCACAGGAACGTCTGAGGACGCAAGAAGAACAGGCGCTCAGACAGATGCGTGAGAATCACTCTGACTATGACGAAGTGGTACGCAACACGCCTGTAAGACTCAACAATGATGTGAGTCAGGCGGTGCTTGCGTCCGCCCACAAGCATCAACTCATTTATCGCCTTGCCACGCATCCTGATGAAGCGATGGCCTTAGAAAACTTAAACGGTCTAGCGGCCTATCTGGCCATAGGGCGTCTCGAATCGCTCGTGTCAACCGAGACTCCAGCCCCAGAGCCCGCGCCAGCACATCCCCCAGCCCCAGCGACAAGTAACGCCCCGCCGCCGATTCAGCCGACGCGGGGTAACGGCGCTGTGGCGGTGCGGGATTACGACCAGATGAGCCTACAAGAGTTTTTTGAGGCGAGAAATAAAGAGGAGCGCAGGCGGCGAGGCTAGGGAGCACATAGCCTGTGGCCAATACGATACTCACGCCAACGCAAGTAACGCGGGAAGCCGCGCGGATACTTTATAACAACCTGGCTTTTAGTAAAGGGGTCAATAGGCAGTAGACATACATGCTGCCCTGACGAGTAATTGTCAGGTGAAAAACTGGGTGAAATCGGGGGAACTCTAAGGGTAAACTTACCATAGTATGTCAATTAACTATGGGGGTACCTATGACAATCCCGAGCGAAGCCTTGAAGAAAGTATGCAGACAATGTGGCCATCCCAGGAACATCGAGAAGGATTTTTACGTCAATCGACGTGGCAAATGTCTGTCGCCATGCAAGCCATGCCGGAGACAGCGTACCCACGAGAATCGGCAAAAAAGACTTCTCGCGGCACGTGCGCAAGAGCGGGAATACATGTTCTGGCGTCGTGCGGTGATCAAGGAAGCGACCTTCCAGGCATATGGTGGTTGGCAGTGTGCATGCTGTGGGGAAACAGAACGACTGTTCCTGACGCTCGATCATGTCGAGAACAACGGGGCAGAAGAGCGGCGGAAAATAGGCGGAAAACGGACATCGGCGGGGTATCAAACCTATACGGTGCTCTTTCGTCAGGATTTTCCTCCGGGCTATCAGGTGCTCTGCATGAATTGCCAGCACGGCAAGCGTATGAATCAGGGTATCTGTCCCCATCAAGGAACGTGTAACGACTATGGCAGCGATGCCAGTAGAGACAAGCGTCTCGAAGCGCCCAGCTCCCCACGTTCGGGGGATGAAGAGATAGTCTGCTCTGCATTGAAAGATGCAGCAGCCTTGTTACGAAGGCGTGTGCGGAAGTAGCGAGCCGCATAGAACATATAGGACGATGATAAATTTATGCTCGGTGGCGCCAAAGTCGGCAATACAATCAACATGCGTCTGCCTGCCAGGTACGTTGGTACGACAGGCGCGGCGCTGAGTGTTGAAGATCAGACCGAAGTGAGTCGGTCGCTATCGCTTAATACCCAGTTTCATGTGGACGTGACGTTTACCACGCAAGAACTCACGCTCAATCTGCAAGACTTTTCTGAGCGCGTGCTTGCGCCTGCCATTGCAGAAATCGCCAATAAAATCGATGCGGATGGTTTGCTGATGGCTAAAAACCGGACCGCTAACGTTGTGGGTACTCCTGGGGCTACGCCTAATGCCCTTCTCACCTATGCGACAGCCGGGGCGTATATGAGCCAGGAGGGAACGCCGAGAGACGGCCTCAGGTCGATGATCTTAGAGCCTCTTGCTATGGCGACGATTGTTGATGCGCTCAAGGGTTTATTCCAGCAGAGTGACGAAATCGGCGAGCAGTATATGCAAGGGCTGATGGGCCGGGCCCTGGGCTTTAAATGGGCGGAAGATCAGAATATTGCCGTGCATACGACAGGACCGCTGGGGGGGACGCCCCAGACGTTAGGCGCCAACCAGGGGATTATCGTAGGCTGGGCCGATTTTACTGACGTAGCAACCAGCGGTTGGACGGCTGCTGCAGCAACCCGGCTCAACGTTGGCGATATTATCACGATAGCGGGGGTAACGGCAGTGAACCCAAGAAACCGCGCCAGTGTTGGACGCTTGCGCACGTTTGTGGTGTCGTCCACGACCGAAGGGAACGTATCTTCTGATGTGTCGGGGAACGCCACAGTCCGCGTCCGACCAGCGATTATTGGCGGCGGGCAGTTTCAGAACGTGACCGCGCGGCCTGCTGCCGGGGCGCCCATTACGGTCGTCGGCACGGCCAATACCGTATCTCCCAGGAATATTGGCTATCACCGGGATGCCTTTGTGCTGGGTATGGCCGATTTAGAGTTACCAGAGGGCGTGCATTTTAGCGGGCGGGTCAGCGATAAGCAACTGGGGCTTAGTATCAGGATGGTACGTCAGTACGCGATTTCGACGGATACGATACCTGCACGGTTTGACGTTTTATACGGATGGGCTCCCTTGCTTCCGGAGATGTCGTGCGCCATTGCTGGGTAGTTTAATTGACTAGCCATGGTAAAAACTCCATGGTAAAATATGGTGTTTTGTTGCATGACACCATCTTTTATCGTGGAGGAAGATGATGAAACGGAAGCAAGTAAAAGGACTTTGTGGCGTGGTGATGTGTGAGAAAGAGCAATATCGCACAACGGGCTATTGTCGGTCACATGCACGGGCCATGGAGTTGTATGGTGATCCGTTGGCACAAAAGCAGCAGCAATGGCATGGGCTTTCCGTACGGGAGCGGTTCTTAAAGTATGTCAAAAAGACAGACACATGCTGGCTGTGGATCGGGTCAAAAGATAAAAACGGGTATGGCCGCTTGAATATCAAGGATTCGCCAACACTGGCGCATCGTTTAAGTTGGCTACTTTTTAGTGGCGCAAGTGGTATTCCTATAGATAGGAATATTTTGCACAAATGCGACAACCCGTCATGCGTGAACCCTGAGCATTTGTATGTGGGAACACAGACACAGAATATTAACGATATGTATAGTTCTGGTCGTGGCTATAGACGGCCTGGGCATCGCCAGAGCATTCTTACGCCTGATGATATCCGGGAGATTCGGGCTAGCAAGCTTCCCGGCAAGTTTTTGGCTCAGGATAAGGGCGTATCAGAAGCGACAATTTCCGAGATACGCACGGGGAAGATTTGGCGACATGTAACCTAGAGGTGAAGCGATGGCAACGGAAAGTTATGTCTACACAGATTATCCACAGGGGCAAGAGTATATTCACCAGGATTACCCCAAAATGCTGTTTAATCCAAATGGGCAAATTATGGTGGTCCACAGCAAGGAAGAACAGCAAGCGGCCGGGAAAGACTGGCATGAATCTCCTGCTGAATACGGCGTCGAAACGTGTCCAGCGGCGCCGCAAGCAGTCGCGGGTGGCTTTTACGGGGCGGGCTACGTGGCCCCGCAAACAGCCAAAGCGCCGGAGCCAACCCCGCCACAGGAAGCGCAACAGAGTGTGGCAGCGCTGGAAGAGGAAGCAGCCAGGAGCAGGCGCGGGCGCGGGATATGAATATTGACTCTGTGCATCTCTTAGAGCTGTTTGCGTCGAATCTTTATCCGCCTTATCTCCAAAAGATTTCGCGGCGCGTGGGCGATATAGGCTTTGAGATGGCCGCACTGCTTGATAGTGCAGATCCTATTGCTGCGCCAGAGGTGACAATGGGGCTCAGAAAGCTGCTGGAAGCGCGGGATTGCTTCATGAGGGCGGCTCTGCGCGTGCCGCTGGCGCAGCAACAAGAGTGCGAGGGATTTGGGCGACTCCGGGGGTATGTCTAAAGAGTGGCAACCAGCACAGTACTCGATCTTATTACGGCGAGTTTGCGCAAAATTGGCGTGCATCCTTCGGGGGAAGCGCCCGAAGCGGACGAAGCGCAAGACGCGATTGACGAACTCAACCGTATGCTCGAAACCTGGACGGCGCAGCGTCGGCTCGTCTTTCGGCGCCTGGCTGCGACCAAAACGGTGACGCCAGGGGTTCCTAGCCTGACTATTGGCCCTGGGGGGGATATTCCCATAGCGCGGCCGCTGGCGATTCGTGAGGCGTATTTCAAGATTGGCACGATTGATTACCCGATAGATATATTTTACGCGGACCAGTACGCCAATATCGGGCTCAAAAGCCTGCAAACGTTCTGGCCCACGGTGCTCTACTACGATCCGGCCTTTCCCCTGGGGGTGATTACGTTTTATCCCATACCTGCGGCGGCGGGGGAATTGCATGTGCAGGTCGACATGCCGTTTTCGGCATTTAGCGCGGTCACAGACCTGCTATCGTTTCCGCCCAGTTATGCTGATGGTCTGGTCTATGCGCTGGGCAAGCGCTTAGCGCCAGAATACGGGCGCACCCTCAGTGCTGAATTTATGGACGATTGGCGGAGAACAGAGAACGCGCTTGCAAAAGTCAATCATCGGCCAGTCATAGCAATTACAGATCCACGACTGCCAGGGGCTGGGGTAACGGACCCCAACTGGATACAGCATGGAGGCTTTCGGTAATGCTGGGTGAGGTGGTGTTGCGGATTGTGGATGATAGCCGCATCCCCTATTTTTCGCATGGCGATCCAGACATGGGGCGCTACTGCCTGACGATCTATCCTGGGACGCCCTGCACCTGTGGCGATTGGCGCCTCAAATGGGTTATAGACATGGAGCATAGAAACATGGCACAGCCAACGCATCCAGAGCATCCAGAGCATCCAGAGCATCCCACGGCTCCAGGTCCTGGAGAGCCCACGCACCCTATAGAAGAACCGGATGAGGGGACACCAGAGCATCCTATTGTCCCTCCCGTGCCGGGAGAGCCGACACATCCCACGGCGCCTGAGACACCAACGCCCACGCCCACGCCACAAAGCGGGAGATAGGTATGCCGCGTATTGCCTGGGTGGGTCAGTCTGCCACACCAAAGAGTAGCAACGTAAGCAATTTGCGTCTGGTCAATGGCTACGCCGAAATTGAAGACTCGAAACAGGGCAAAACGGCGGTGGCGCTGTACGGCACGCCTGGGCTCACGCTCTTTGCTGGCCTCGCGGGGGCAGGCCCTGTCAGGGGCGCGTTTACAGCGTCAAACGGTCGCTGTTTTGCTGTCTCAGCGCAAGTGCTCTCAGAAATTATGGCCGATGGCTCGACAGTATCGAGGGGCAATCTCAACTCCTATTCAGGCCCCGTGGATTTTGACGATAACGGTTCTGTGCTCTTTCTTGTCGATGGCCCCTCGGGCTATATGATGCCGTTTAGCACGAACGTGCTCGCGCAAATCAGTGACCCCAACTTCTTTGGGGCGAACCGGGTTGGGTTTATTGATCAGTACATGGTGTTTAATCGGCCAGGGACGCAGCAGTTTTACTGGACGAACGTCAGTTCGACGGTGTTTGATGCCCTCAATTTTGCCAGTGTCGAGGGCTCCCCAGACAATTTGGTGAGCTTACTCGTAGTCAGACGCGAAATCTGGCTCTTTGGCACGCTGAGTACGGAAGTGTGGTTTGATTCGGGCAATTTAAACAATCCGTTTCAGCGTATTGAGGGCGCGTTTGTGCAACAAGGCTGCGCTGCCCCGCAGTCACCAGCTCGCGTTGGGGATGCGATTGTGTGGCTCTCAGCGAACGATCAAGGCGAGAGAATGGTGGTGATGGCACAAGGCTACCAGGCGCTCCCCATTTCCACGTATAGTGTGGCTAGTGCGCTCCAAACCTATGCCACGGTGAGTGATGCCATAGGGTGGGGACAGCAGCAAGACGGGCACTTGTTTTACTGGCTGACCTTTCCTACGGCGGGGCATACGTGGGTCTATGACCTCGCTATGGGGCTGTGGCATGAGCGCGCCTATCTCCAGCCAGCCAGTGGCACGTTTACCAGGCATAGGGCGAATGCCTATACGTATGCGTTTGGGAGGCATCTGGTAGGGGATTATATCAACAACCGGCTCTACCAGCTCGACTCTCAGGCATATACGGATGCGAGCGACCCTCTTGTCTTTGAAGCGACACTGCCACCGTTTTTTGATACGCAGACGCTGGATCGTGTGCTGCAATCGTACTTACAAATTGACGCAGAAACAGGCGTAGGCTTAGACGCGAGCCCGACAGTTGGCACGAATCCCCAATTGGTCCTTCAGCTCAGTAACGATAGTGGCCACACGTGGGGAGTCGAGCGGCCCAGGAGCATTGGGAAAATTGGCCAGACTTCCACACGGGTCCAGTGGGCACGCTTAGGCTCTGCGTATGACAGGCGGTGTCGGATACGGATTAGCGATCCTGTGAAGCGGGTTATCCTGGGCGCCGTGACAGAAGTTGAGGTGTTAGGGGTATGAGTGCAGCACTCTCACCTACGGTTGTTTCCACGCTGCAACGGGAGTTTAAGTCTGGGCAGTGGTCACGCTTAACAGTCCATTTCTTGAGACAGTTAGCCGACGCAGCCGGGGTGGGATTTCCGGCCACGGTGGTAATTGTCCTGGCTGAAGACTTGCGGCGCGGCCTGTGGTCACCTGTGACGACAGCGTTTCTGGGCGCGCTCAGTCGCTTTCATCATGTCGCGTTTACGCCCACGGTCATGGCGACGCTTGAAGCGGATAGTAAGGCCGGGGTGTGGTCGCCGGTCACCCTGCACTTTTGGCGCCAATTGGCGGCATAGGGGGTAGCATATGGGCTTTCTTGGTGGCGTATTGGGGTTAGCCATGTCGCCTATTCAGGGGGCGATAGGCTCACACGGAGCCAGGCAAGCGGCGGGTGCGCAACAAGCCGGACAACAAGCGGCTGCTAATCTCTATCAGGGTTATTACGGGAATGCGCTGGATTTCGGGGCGCCGTACCGAACAGCCGGACACACAGGTTTGCAGAATCTCGAAGGGCAAGCCTCTATCCCCATGCCCAGCTTTCAGGGGCAAGGGGCGCTTGACCCGTACCAGTACGGATTTCAGACGCCCATACCCTTGCCGGACGCTTCGCAAAACTATTTAAATCCTCAAGGCTACCAGTTTAGTGGTGCACCGTATCAGTTTAGCGCTCAACCCTACGCCTTTTCGCAGCAGCCCTATAACTTTAGTGGCCAGCAGTACGCTTTTGGGGCGCCCAATCCTCAGCAAGTGTTGCAACAAGACCCTGGCTATCAATTTCGGCTGCAGCAGGGCATGAAAGCGCTGAATCAGCAAGGAGCGGCTGCTGGCCAAATGTTTAGCGGGGGACAGATGAAAGCTGGACAGCAGTACGGCCAAGGGCTTGCCAGTCAGGAATATGACGCTGCCTATAATCGCGCTTTGGGGCAAAATCAACTGGCCTACGGGCGAGCCCTTGGCGAGAATCAGCTTGCTTATGGGCGCGGTCTTGACGTGAACCAGCTTGCCTATCAGCGTGGGCTTGAAACGAATCAGCTTGCGTATGGGCGTGGGCTCCAGGAGAATCAACTCGGCTATCAGCGTGATTACCAGGCCAATCAAGATTACTGGAACCGGGTTATGCAAGAGCAAGGGACCGCGTTTGGGCAGGAAATGCAACGCAATCAGCTTGGCTACGGGCGTGCGTATCAGCAAAATCAAGACCAGTATCAACGTGCCTTGCAAGAGTTTCAGGTGAATCAACAGGCCAGGCAGCAGCGCTATAACGAGTTGGCGAATCTGGCCGGGATGGGGGCGACGCAAAGCCAGAACGCGGCCAATTTGACCATGCAATACTTGCAAGGGGCTGCGCCGTTTGTGGCCGGGGTGGGGACAGCGCAAGCTGGGGGCATTGCGGGGTCAACCAATGCCTGGCTGCAAGCCTTACAGAATATGCAAAATGCTGGATCGAGTATTGGTAGTGTGCCAGGGATGGGCAATCTCGGAGGATGGCTCTAACAGGGGTAGCGTGTGGCAACGATTCCACTCAGTATTCAGGTTCCGCCCTCGAATCCGGCTGACCAGATGCTCAAACTGGCACAGCTTAGGGATATGCAGCAACAAGCTGCTATGCGTGAGCTGCAAGCGCAACAACTGCGCTACCAGATGGGGGAGTACCAACGCTTCTTGCAAGGCGGTGGCTTGCAAGGACTGGCCGACTTGTCGAGGAACACGACAGGGCAACTGCCACAGCCCACGGCGCCAGCACCTACGCCAGCACCAGGACCGATTGTCCAAGAACCACTCCCGGTTGGCGGCTCGTGGCCGCCAGGGGGGCCTGGTGTACAGGGTCAGGCCGCGCCAGTCTCTGAGCCGTCCTCTGCGGGGCTGGCGCAACCCCAAGAGACGCCTCAGATTGATCAATCGACCATGGACGAAATCACGCAGCGTCGGAACCTCTATCAGTCGCTCCTGTCGCGCTATCCGCTCATGGCAGAGCGGTTCTTAAAGCCCATGATGGAACTCGACCAGATGCACTTGGAGCAGCGCAAGCAGCAATTTACCATGCAAAAAGAAGCTATGGGGATGATTGCGCAGCAGCTCTCAGCAATTCAGGACCTCCCAGTAGCGGCGCGTCCAGGCGCCTATCAGCAAACGCTGGGCATGTTAACTCACTGGGGGCTTCCAGGTGTCGAGCAATTACCACGCCAGTATGATCCCGGCAGGCTTGGGGCGCTGGCTACGAGTGCGAGAACAGCAGAAGAGAGGGCAGCAGATGCGATTAAATTTATGGAAGCGCAAACCAAAGAGCATCAAGCCCAGACTCAAGAGTTTGAATCCCGCACGGGGCGCCAGCGGGCAGGCACCGAAGCCAGGGCTGAGCAGCGCTTAGGGACAGAGCAAGTCCTGACACCCACGCCAGGCGGGATTGTTTCCAGTAGTCGCTTTGGCGGGGCTGCGCATCCTCTGCCAGGTCCAGCGGGGGGCGTGGCGCAACCGATGGAAGCAGGCAAAGGCCAGTGGATGTACTCTGGGAATACCCCCGTGTGGGTGCCCGAGCTGGTCCCTCCAGGGGTGCAGCCCCAAGGGCGACGTGTCCAGGTGCCGCCAGCGGCTCCTCAGATTCCCGGCTACGCGGCTCCGCAAGCACCACAAACTGCGCCTCCTCCCTCCACTGGGGGCGTGGCTGTTCCTGGGGCAGGCGCTACTCCTCCTGCTCCAGGGCCACAGTCACAGGCGTCACCCGCAGAATCCGCACTGAGTACGCCAGCGATGTACCAGCAAGAACAAGCGCGCACCATGGAAGCCTGGCAAAAACAGATTGATCCGCTTACGGGCAGGGCACAAGCTGCGGTGCGTGTGCTGCATACGCTCGATGCGATGGATAAACTGATTCGCTCGGGCTATCCCGAAGGAGTGGTTGAATCGAAGCTTGACTCTGGGGCGGTTGCGAAGATCGCGCAACAGATGGGGATTACGACCGAGCAAGCAATTGCCAAAGTGCGAGAATTTAAGAGCCTGGCCAGCCGTCTCGTGACTGACTCGATGGGCTCTCAAACCATTCGGGCTAATGAATCAGAAATGAAGTTTTTAGACCAGCAAGCTGGGGGCATGGCCGACGTGCCCACAAGAAAAGTGGCCAAAACCCTTGTGGACTCACTCAGGCGCAAAGCGTATCAGGATCTTGGTGAGTACAACAAAGTGCTGAGTGCGGCGCCAGGGCATACAACGCTGACACCATACCCAGTGCGGCCTACAATGTCAGAAGCTGAGTTTGAAAAAGAATATCAAAACGCCAAAAAGACACGCCCTAGCGTTACCAGAAATCAGCTCAGGGCGCTTTATGAACAAGATCACCCAGAGCAGAACTTTATCGGGCGCCATATCGAGAGGAGCTATTAGTGGCGGAAGCACAAACCCTCTCGCTCTCGCCCCTTGAAGGCGTCGTCGTGCGGGAAGCTCTGGCGGCTGGGGTTAATCCCGCTCTGGCACTCTCGCTCATTCATCAGGAATCGGGCTTTGATCCGAGTGCCCAGAGTCCCACAGGCGTGCAGGGACTAGCGCAAGTGACGAATGCCACAGGTGCGGCGTATGGCCAGACGCCGCAAACCAGGACTGATCCACAGGTGAGTGCCAGAGCTGGCTTGCAACACTTCCGGCAACTCTTAGATGCGAACAGGGGCGATGTAGGCGCTGCACTCATGCAGTATAACGGCGGCAGTGACCCCAACTTTACGCAAAACGTGCTGCAGCACTATCCCCGTTACGCTCATCTGGCTGGCCTGCGGCCAGGCCCACCAGCGCAACAGGTCGCACAGGCGCAGCCAGCATCCTCCCCGTATGACGCGGTAAATGCCCTCTTGCCCAGTGGGAGTCAAGCACCCGCTCCCACTGGGACGCCACAAGAGGGCAGTCCCTACGATGCGGTTAATGCGCTCCTCCCTGCTGAGCCTGAAAAGTATGGCGAAGGCTCGGTAACGGCGACAATTGAAGGGGCAGGAGATGCCTCCCCCCCTGTGGCTTCCCAGGCTTCACAGGTTGAACCGCTGCGTCCTATTCCCCCTGAGACGTTTCGGGAGGCAACAGGGGTAGGCGGGGGTCCGAAACAACTTGCGGCAGAAGCGGTACAAATCGCCGGGGGCATGGGCGGGGCTGCGCTGGGAAGCCTGGTAGGATTTCCCACTGTGGGTGCTGCAGCAGGAGGGATAGCGGCGAACTGGCTCAACAAGGGTCTGGAACTGACCCAGCCAGAACAACCCCTGATGCACGTTGGGCCGGTGCCGATCAACCTGAGTGATGTCGCCGCTGTGGCTATTCCAGGACTGTTTAAGGGCGCTGAAACCGCAGGCTTGCGCTATCTCAGGCAAGGTCCTGCGGCTCAGGCAGTCAGGACGGCTGAGCAGCAAACGTTTGAGGCACAGCAAGCCTGGCAAAAGAGCGTGGATGCGCTGCGGGATGCCAGGCAAAAGGGCGATGCTGCGGCCTATGCCGCTGCGCTGAAAGAAGCTAAGTCGCGTCAGCGTGACTATGCCAGAAGTATGCAAGACTATACTAAAACGAACGTCGCAGAGCAGAGAGCCTTTGAGGCGGGGGAAGCACTCAAGCAAAAAGAGTACGCGGGCGAGCTGAAAGACTACACAAAAGAGACAGCAGCCGGGGAGGCGACGTATCAAAAGCAGGTTGGGGAGTATGGGACAGCCTGGGAGAAACAACAAGCGTTTGATCGAGCACAGCAAGCCCAACAAGAAGCGGCTACACGTCTTGAAAGTTTTCCCGAACAGTATAAGCCACAGGCTCCTGCCAGAACGCCTAACGACGTGCGTCTTGATATGGCGCGACTGGAGCAGGGCGGAGCAGCGTCTGAAGCCGTCCTGCGTCGTCTCGGGGCGCCTGATGTGGCCACAGCTTCCCGGATGCTGGCTGACGAAGGCGGGGCGCTCTATGCCCAGACTGGCAGCATGGGGACGAAGCCGCAACCCGCTGTGCGTCCTGCCGTGCCTGTCGTTGGCAGAGAGCCGCAGATGCCAACAGGCGAGCCAGCGCAAGAGTTACAGGCAGCAATTAAAGAGCTTGGCGGCATCAGTTTGGGCAAAGAGCCTGAGCTTGGGACAGAGTTTTATCACATTATTAGCAAGCGTGAAGGCGGCAAAGAAACGGCACGTCTCCTCAATCAAAACGGACTCACGCCTGACCAGATGGCCGAAGAACTTATGCAGCGCGGTTACGATATTCATGATAAGGGATCGCTGCTGGATGCGGTGCGGGCGAGCGTTGAAGAGGGGCGCCCTGTCTACTCGACCCATGCGACGCTTGAAGCCCCGCAGTTTCATGCAATGGCTGAAGCGCCGCAAGTCTCAGTAGGAGGCAAGGGGCGCCTCTCAAGCCAGATGTACCAGCGCTACTTTGATATTGCCGGTGGTGCGAGTGTCGATCAATCGCCTGTCCAGGAAGCTATTGCCGGGATGCAAAAACGTCTCGAATATGCGGACCCCAAATTTCAAACGCTCGTCGGCAACATCGCCAAAGAGGGGCCTGGTAGTACCGGCAAACAAGCCTACGAGAATATTAAAGCGCTTGGCCCCTATACCCGCAGTGGCAATAGAGCCACGCGGGAAGCCGCGAATGAACTCTTTGGGAAGTTTTATGATTCTCTCGGCGAGTCTATCCCCGATCAGCTCCCCCTGCTGCAACAAGCACACGGGGTATGGAAGCAAGAGCAAGGCGTCAACGAGATGCATAGGATACTCGAAAATCGCGGCAGAGGCGGCGTCATGCGGCAAGATGACCAGGGGCGTCTCATGGTTGATATTGCTGGGGTGCTGAACAAACTCACGAGTAAAGACGTACTGCGGTGGTTTCCGCCAGAAGAGCAAGCGGCGATTCGGGCTGATGTGGCGAGTTTTGCGGGAACGCCAGCTATGCCAAGGGGCACACGGCCACAGCTTCCCGTAGCTCCTGTGGCGCCTACGCCTGGCATAGCCCCTGTGGCGCCTATACCTGGCACACCTCCGGTGCCTGGGCTTCCGCCCCCGCGTCCTCCCGCTGTGCAGGTGCCTGGGCAGGGGCCGCTTGTGCTTCCGCCTGTGCCCCCAGCGCTTGAGCCGACACTGGGGGCGCGGCCACAGTTCAATCCCTTAACGGCGCTTTTAGAGCTTGGCGGTGCGGCGGGTGCCCAGCATATCCCGGTCATTGGTCCGATGTTTGGGCATTTGCCTATTGCTGCTGTGGTGGCCAAAGAAGCCATCCCACAGGTTAATTATCTACTGTCACAGGCATTCCTGTCCCCAACGCTGCGCCCGTGGCTGCTTGGCGCGATAGACCGCACAGGGGGCATTCTGACACCGGAAATTGTTGGTGGTCTCTCTGGTGCTCTCGGCGCCATGCGTGAGCGGCTGCGGCAGAAATCGACAGATGCGGCAGATGGCCCGGTGGATCGTTAGGAGGCGGCGCTTTCTTGGGCATGACGGATTCCACCAGTTTGGAAATGAACATGACGTACAGGATGCTTAAACAGACGCTGGTAAATGCCTCAAACATAACGTGTCTCCCCTGAGTATTCGTGCAGGTTTTTACCTGAGAGAAAGTATAGCACATGGCTGTGGCTTTAGCGCCGTTTCCAGTATACCGGGCCGCAAATAATAACGGGGCCATGCTGGCAGGTGGCCTGGTTGATACGTTTGCGGCTGGCACGTTTACGCCGCTGGCCACGTATAGTGATCCGGCGGGTGCTACGCCAAATACGAATCCTGTGGTGCTCGATGCCTCGGGGAGAGCCAATATCTATTTCACGGTTGGCGTGGCCTATAAGATTCGCCAGAGAGACTCCACAGGGGTGACGCTCTGGACAGTCGATAATTTTGTGGTCAACCCACAAGGGGACTTAACATTAATCAACGATTATTCGAGTACCGTGGCGCAGAGTAACGAGACGCTTGATCCAGGGGAGGCGGGAACAGAAGTGCTCGCCCAGTCTGGGGCCGATGAAATTAAGGAGTTGCGCTTTGTCGAGCAAGAGATGAAGGGCACGCCGACCTGGCGTACCACGTATACCCGGCGGCACATGCCTGTGGCTGTCAACTCTATTAGTGATGAAAACGCGACCTGGAGTCCGACCGGCTCCACAGCTTGGAACTTTCGCGGCTTTATTCCTGACGGGTGGCAGCCGAATACCACGCTTATTCTCAACCTGTTTCGGCGCTTCAACACGTCGGGGGTGGGGACAGCGCGTATGCAGTGGCAATTTACGATCTTTCGGGATAATACCGCGATTGCGGCCGGCGGCATTCAGACGATCAATTTTGCGCCAGGCGACACCAATTGTCATGTGATCCAACTCACGCAGGCCGGGGCCTCGCTCCAGCCTGGGGATGGTTACGTGTTTAACGTCTCTCGCTTAGGGGATGATGCGGGCGATACCGCAACCAGTTATGTCCTGGCCGATGCCTGGTATGTGGATTATAGCGGGGTAGCTTCGCGCTAGAACGCGGCTTAGGAGGTGGCTATGTGGCTGTGGACAATTGGAGCGATTCTTGGGAGCCTGATCTGTTTATCACAGGTAGACGCCCAGAATTGCCGGAAAGTCAAAGCGAACGTGCAGGGCACAACGCAACAAGATATTCAGATTAGCAGTACGCCTGTGACTGTCTTAATGGCTAATACGGCTCGGTGTGCGGCGATTATCTATAACAATTCGCCTAACGATATTCGCTGTTCGGACGTAACAAACGATGCGCCTCCTACGGCATCAAGCGGCTTTGTGGTGGGTGGCTGGAAATGGCTCGGCATGGATTTAGAGGGACAGGGGCAGTGGCAGTGCATTCGTGCTGGCGCCAATGATGCAATTGTGTCGGTTGTTGAGGGCTTGCCGTGAAGCGTCTCTCTCTGCTTATTCTTCTCTGTCTTCTCTGCTGCGTCTCTCCTGCGTTTGCGCTCATTATGGGTGGAGAAACTGGGGGCGGTACCGGGGGTGTGGGGCAGACCCTAGTCACGAACGTCAAAGATGCGCCCTATAGCGCGACTGGCGACGGCACCACGAACGACACCGCGGCGATTATCGCCGCGATTGCGGCAACGCCTGATGGGGGGACGGTGTGGTTTCCGCCTGGGACCTATGTCGTCGAAAATATTAACGTCACGAATCGCCACGGGCTGACGTTTAACAGCCCCGGCGCCAATCAGTCGATTCTCAAACGGCTCTCGCCGGGGAGCGGCGGCAATGATACGCTGCCCCTGCTCTACTTCTCGGGGGCTGGCAATACCGATATTACCGTGCAAAATCTGGGCTTTGACATGAACAACTGCCTGAACTTCTGTGGTGGGCCGAAGTTTGGGCATGTGATGCGCTTTAAGGCGCTCTATAACCATATCTTTGACTCGAACCTCAATACTACCAATACCAATGATAAATTCGGCCTTATTGCTACCGGCGATCAGGCCGGGACGGATACCGATGCGCTGATTTTTGGCAACGTGCTGGATGATACCCAGATGGAAGTAGACGGGGTTTCGGGAGTGACGATCAGTTCCAATTTTGTGACGCGGCCCCGGATGACGGCCGGCATCGGGGTCTTCAGTCAATCCGGCGCCTCTGGACGTCAGGTTAAGAACGTCAAGATTATCAATAACCATATTGTCGATGGCAACATCTCCTGTGGCAGTATCTGCATCGATCTCGATCCCGCCAACGTCAATGATTATTCGTACTATAATATGACCGTCCAGGGGAACACCATCGTCTTTACCGGCACTGGGACCGCCGTCAGGAATGCCATCAAAATCGGCTCGTCGTCCACGGTCACCGCCACCACCGGCAACACCTTTCGGAATTTCCTGGTCGCCAATAACGTCATTGATTACGGCGCTTCCTTTGCCAATAGCTCGATTGCTATTGCCCTCCAGTCGTCGGCGGTTGACAATCTCTTCCTGGACGATTTTAAACTCATCGGCAATCTCATTACCTTGCGCAATAGTGCGGTCGCCGGGGGCCAGGGGATGAATGCCCGGTTTCTGCGCAACAGTGTCATCGAAGACAATCAGGTGAATGTGGCGGGGAGCAATGCCGCCGCCGTTGTTGCCACCGGACTGGCCATGGCCCATATCAAGGACAATATCTTCTACGGCACCAATACCAGTGGCAGCGTCGGTGCCTTTCATTTTGATAACTCCAGCGCGAATGCCGCCTACGTCTATCAGAATTATGCTCCCAATACGACCAACCTCTATACCACCAGCGGGGCCTCTGGTACCCTCTTTTTTGGCTATACGACACCCTTTGGCATTCTGTGGAATCTGACCACAAGTATCTGCACGGGCGACAGTAATGGCGGCAAGCTGACGGTCAACGCCTCGAATCAAATTATCTGTGCGGCGGATATCGTGGGGGCTGGGGGCGTCGTGGATCAAACCGCCAACTATGTGTGGACCGGGACGCACGTCTTTAATCTTGGGCTGAGTATGCCGAGTACGCAGTCGGTTCTCCTGGGCACTGCTGCTGATGGGGCACGGCTCAAGTACTTCGCGAACTCGCTCGCTGGTATTAGAAACGCTGCTGATAGTGCCGATGCGAATATTCAGGCTGCGTCCTTCCGCGTGTCAGGGTCCGGCTTTGCCGCATCGCCCCAGTTACAGTCCATAGGGGTGACAGGGGGGACTCGGAGTGGATCGAACAGTGCCGCAGCGAGTTTTCTTGTGCAAGCCGCCATAGGGTCAGGGACGGGGACAGCAGGGATCCTGACCTTTAGTAGTACCCTGAGTAAACAAGCGACAGGGAGTAGTTCACACCCCATGTCTACCCTGCTGACGTTAGGCAGTACTCAGACCGCTCATCCTGGGACTGCTGGGGCGATAGCCGACTTCACGGCTGCGACCTTTAACGATGAAAATACTGCGGCGAGTGGGACAGCAGCGACGCTGAATGCGTTCGCGTTTCAACGGCCTACTGTGACCGCTCGCAATACCCCTGTGACGACAACGGATGCCTCAACCGTCTATATAGCGAATAGTCCCTTAGCGAGTACGAACATGACGCTGACCAATATCTGGGCACTGAACGTTGCGGCCGGGGCCGTGCGTCTGGGCGATTTGACGACCTCGCCTGGAGGTGGCACCGCCTGGAAGGTCGTGTGTGTCGATCAAACGACGGGGAGACTGCGTGCGAGTACCGCCAGTAATGCCTGTAATTAGTCTGAGCCTGGGGCTCACCCTGGCCAGTCCCGTGCTCTGGGCCGAGGCGCCACGGGTGCCCCCGGAGCCCCTCAGGCAGTGTCAAATGCTGCTGCGCATTGAGCAAGACACCCTGGCCTATACGAAGCAGCTTGCCGCGCTCTTGCTGGATCGTGCGGAAACAGCGGAGGCGCGGGTGGCCGAGCTTGAACGCCAACTCGCGGCAGACAAGGAGCGGTAACGTTGACTCTCCTGGGCCACATGGGACGTATGGGACGCTGGCTGGGCCTGGGGATGAGTTTGTACCTGCTCTCCTCCTCCCCTCGCCTGTGGGCACAAGAGCAACACGAGAAACAAGAGCCGTCGCTTGCTGCTCTTAAGATTGCTTTGCAACGCAGTCGAGAAGCGACGGCGCGGTGTGAAGACAACCTAGCCGAGCTGTGGGCGCAAGCTATGGAGCTTAAAAAGCAGTATGACGCGCTTCTTGTGCCACCGCCCCCGCCAGGGCAAGCGGCAGTGCCTCCACTGCCAGACAAGAAAGAAGGAGAGAAACCCCAGTGAGACGCCTCCTCCTCTTAATCCTTCTTCTGGCGTGCCTGACAGGCTCTACAGCCACAGCTCTGCAAACGGGTAGTGTGGGGAGTCGTCCTACGGGCACGGCTGGCACGGGGGCTGTGAGCAGCGTGTACGGGCGTACTGGCGATGTTATTGCCCAGCCAGGCGATTATACAGCGGCAAAAGTCACGAACGCTGCCGATACCACAGCCGCTAATACGTTTACCAACGCGACCGGGCAAACGGTGCGTAAGCTCACGATAGGCACGGCGCCTAATACTGTGACGCTGCAAGTGCCTGGCACGGGTGGTGCGCAGTCTCTCACACTGCCCGCCGGGACCACGGATTTCAGCACGTCGGGCGGCACGTCGTTTGTCGTGCGGCAAAACAGCGTAGGAGGCGCACTCACAGTCAGCCAGCTTGACTATAGCGATCTGACGGGGACGCCTCCGGCTGGTGCGGTGGCGAGTGTGTTTGGCCGCACCGGCATTGTCGCCGCATCGAACGGGGATTATAGCGCCAGTCAAGTGACGAATGCTGCCGACGTGACAGCGGCTAACGTGTTTAGTAGTGCCACTGGGCAAAGCATGAAGCAACTTATCTTGCCAGGGGCGACGTCTGGATCGTTAACTGTCAAATCTGCAGCAGTCGCAGGCGCTAGCACGCTCACGCTGCCAGCCGGGAGTACTGATTTCACGACGACGGGGGGAGTTGGCCGCGTGGTCAAGCAAGTCGCCACAGGAGCACCCTTGACTGTGGGCACGCTCGACTATAGCGAACTCACCGGGACACCTCCTGCTGCGCCCGTTGCGAGCGTCTTTAGTCGCACAGGGGCTGTGGTTGCGACCAACGGTGACTACACGGCGGCACAAGTGACTAATGCTGCGGACCTGACAGCGGCCAACGTGTTTACGAGTGCCACAGGCCAGACGATGCGTAGGCTTATTCTCGGCACGGCGCCCAATACGCTGACGGTGCTTATTCCTGCTGGGGGTGGAGCGCAAACTTTGACACTGCCTGCGGCCACGACTGATTTTTCGGGAACCGGGGGGCCCGGAAAAGTTGTGAGGCAAGCGACGGTGGGGGGGCCGTTTACGGTTTCAACCCTCGACTATAGCGAAATTACAGGAGTCCCCCCCAGTGGATCAGTGGGTTCTGTTTTTGGACGCACAGGAACGGTTGTGGCGCAAACAGGCGACTATACAGCAAGCCAGGTGACCAACGCTGCTGACGTGACGATCGCCAATATCTTTACGTCTGGCTCTGGCCAGTCGATGAAACAGCTTATCCTGCCAGGGGCTACGTCGGGATCACTGACGGTCAAATCTGCAGCAGTGGCGGGGAGTAACACGCTTACTCTGCCAGCGGGTACAACCGACCTGTCATCTACGGGTGGGCCTGGAAGACTGTTACGCCAGTCCACTGCGGGTGGAGCAATTACCGTTGCGACACTGGACTATAGCGAGCTGACAGGCACGCCTCCTACAGGTGCCGTTGCCAGCGTGTTTGGCCGCACCGGCGCTATTACTGCACAAACAGGAGACTATACAGCGGCCCTCGTGACCAATGCTGCCGACTTGACGGCAGCAAACGTGTTTACGAGTGCTGCTGGCCAGTCGATGAAACAGCTTATCTTGCCTGGATCCACGTCGGGATCACTGACGGTCAAATCTGCAGCAGTGGCGGGGAGTAATACGCTGACACTACCAGCGGGCACCACTGATCTGTCGTCTACGGGTGGGGCTGGAAGAATTCTACGCCAATCGACTGCTGGGGGAGCGATTACCGTTGCCACGCTGGACTATAGTGAGCTGACAGGCACGCCTCCTACAGGTGCTGTGTCGAGTGTGTTTACCCGTACTGGCGCGGTCACAGCGGCCAGCGGGGATTATACGGCGGCGCAAGTAACCAATGCTGCAGATCTGACAGCGGCCAACGTGTTTACGAGTGCCACAGGCCAGACGGTCAAGCAACTCCTGCTCTCGGGCGCAACGTCGGGAACAGTGACGCTGAAGTCTCCTGCTGTCTCTGGGGCGAATACCATTACGTTTCCTGCGGGCACCACTGATTTTAGTACGTCGGGGGGGGCCTCGTTTGTGGTGCGCCAAAATAGCGTAGGCGGTGCGTTCACAGTCAGTCAGCTCAGCTACGGGGATTTAGCCGGATCGCCTCCGGCTGTAAACACCGTGGGAACGTGCGTCACTGTGACGTGTTTTAGCGATGCCACACCCTCCCAGCGTCTCACGTTGACGCCTATGGTCCAGCCAGGAACGCCAGCAAGCGGGAAAGCCACGCTTTACGTCGATAGTACGGCTAAAGTGCTGGAACTGCTCGATGATGCCGGGATTGCCACGCATACGGTGCGCTCGCTGACCCCGGCGACGTCACAGTTTGTCACGGGCTTAAGTGATACAGGGGTGCTTTCGACGGCGCAGCCGACTAAGAGTGATGTAGGCCTGGGGAACGTCGATAATACGAGTGACGCGACCAAGAATAGCGCAGTGGCGGTGCTCACAAACAAAGAGATTGTTCCGCGTGTAGTCCAGCTCGGGACCAGGACGACTGTCACCCCCAACATTGATACGACGGACGTGGCTTACCGCTATGATCTGGCTGTCGCCACTTTCGTCGCCAATCCGATTGGGACGCCTACGGATCAGCAAAGCCTCGAACTTGTCTTTAAAGGGGCCACCCCTGTGGCTATCACCTGGGACACGCTCTACAGTAACGAATGTGGCCTTGCCCTGCCTACAGGCATTACCGGCGACAATATTACGTACAATCATTTTCTCTATAGCTTCAATAGCACCAGCGGCAAATACTGTCTTATGGCGACGACACGGGCACCTCAGAACCGCATTACCACTCTTACCAGTAGCGTCAACTTCCTCTGTTCTTGGGACACAAGCGACCAGTGTCAAATGCAAATGACGGGTGCAAGTGGCACACTGACGATCAAAAATATTACGGTGAATCAAAATGACGGGGATATGGTGGTTTTTCTCTTCCTCTGCACCAATGCGCAAAGCATCGTCTGGGAATCAAACTATATTGCATCGCCCAATGTGCCCCTCCCTGTATCGTGCCCTGCGGGTGTCAGTACATGGATGATGGTTGGTTTACGGTATTCGAGCGTTCTGACCAAAACCCAAATCGTTGCAACGAATTGAGGATGACATGAATGGTACAAAGCTTCCCCAGGTCATAGGGCTTCTCCTGCTGCTCGCTGTGCCTCTGCATGTCTGGGCCGTCGGTCTCACGCCGGCGCAGTATGATGTCCTGCGCAACGATATCCTGGTGACCAATCAGGCGGAAATGGCGGCTGACGTTGCCGCCAAAAATTGGGCCAGTCTTGCGGCGAAATATAACGCGCTGGCCAGCCCGGCTTTTTGGGTGTGGCGTTCCAGTATGCCCGAAAAAGAAATCTATGAGGCCGTCAGTCCGGATAGTTCAACCTGGAACTGGACTACGTTTCTTCAGCAATCCGTGCAGGAACGCGATGCCTGGAATACCATGATGCATCCCGGCATCGTCAACCCCAGTCTCAGCCAGACACGGGCTGCCTTTACCAAGATTTTTAGTGGGCAAGGGGCACCGGCTGCGCAACAAGCCTTTTTGCTCTCGCTGTCCAGGCGTCAGGCACTGCGGGGCGAGGCCCTCTTGATTATCCAGGGCTCGGGCAATGGTTCGACAGCGACGCCAGCGAATCTTGGGTATGAAGGACTCATCAGTAGCCTGGACGTTGCCCACGCTATAGACAACGTGCCGTTGCCATAGGGATTGACCATGCGTAAACACCTTGCCCTTGCTCTGGCCTTTGCCCTCTTCTTGTCGCCGATGGTGGCCTGGGCTACCTCTACCCAGTGGACCCTGCCAGGCACCGCGATTACCTTTGCTGATTCGGGTGGTACGGTCACCATGGCCTTCAGTGCCAAGGCGAGTGGGGGCGGACAGACCTCAGCTCTGTCCGATCTGGGTGCGGGAGCGCATGTCTCGTTATTCCAGGCACAGTGCTCGATTTCCCTCACTGGCACCAATGTGGTTGGCCAGGGTCTGGAATATTACGTTGTCACGTCGCAGGATGGCGCTACGCTGGATGGCGGTGTAACCGCCAATGCCGCGTGGGCCACGTCGGATAAGCGCCGCAACCTCACTTGGATTGGCACCCTCGTGGTGGATCAGGTTACCACGAATACCACCATGATCGCCACCTTTCGTAATATCTACCTGCCTGCCCGGTATTTTGCCCTGGGGTTCTTTAATGGCTCCGCCTTACCCGTAGAGACCTCGACCACCAAGCATAAGTGTGTGTTTACGCCTATGCCCATACAGATGCAGAATACCTGAAGGGACCACACACATGTCGTTCGCTCGTCGCCTCAGTGTCGCGCTAGTGCTGGCTATTGCTGTGCTCGGGGTGACGCTTGGCGAGACGCAGCAATTTAGCCAGGTCGCCAAGGATCATCCCCTCCTGCGGCGTTTGCAGGGCTGGTGGCGGGGCATTCCTGGGGGGACCGGGAGCCTCACCCTCTATGATCTGGTCGGGGGCTTTCCTGGGACGCTGACGAATATGGCCGTGGGGAGCGCCTCGGGCTGGTCGGGCTCAACGCGGCCAGGCGGCGTGGGGCAACTAAACTTTGATGGGGTCGATGATATTGTTAATATGGGGAAGCCTTCCGGGGTGACAGACCAGGATCAGAAAACTGTCTGCGTCTGGACCAATCCCATTGATTATGGGGGCAGCAGTGCGGGTCGCATTATTAACAAGTTCGACAACACGGGCTGGATGCTCTTTTATAATGGCAATGGGGTGCAACTCAATTATGACTTTTCTACTACTGGGGGATCCTGGAACGTCGCGGGTCTCTTTCCCCTGAATACCTGGACCCACATCTGTATGAGTTATGACCGTACCAGCACCAGCAACCTCCCGATATTCTATGTCAATGGCTTCAATGCCGGGAGTGTCACGGTGAATACGACCCCAGTAGGGACTGCCAGCAGTGATAACAATAGTACACTATACATTGGTAGCAATGAGTCATTTTCACGGGCCTTTCACGGCGCCATGGATGATGTGCGAATTTGGAATCGCTTGCTCCCTGGTAAAGAGATCTGGGAGGTTTATACCCTCTCACGCCTGGGAGACCCTGGAATGCTTGTCTTTCCTGGCCTGCGAGCTGTGCTGTTCCAAGCCGTGTCTCCTGGCAATTCCCAATTTCTGCTCTTTTTCAAGCCGCCAAGGGCGCGGCCATAGGAGTGCCTATGTCTTGCTCTGTGACCTGGCCGCGCTGTTGGCTTTTCTTCCTGGTCCTGCTACTCCCTTCCCTGGCGGTGGCGGCAACCTATCATGTTGTTGCGTCTGGCGGAGGCGGCACGGCCTGCACTTCTGGCTCGCCCTGCTCCAGCATCACCCAGGCAATTAACAACTCGACGAGTGGCGATACGGTCCTCATCCACGCCGGCACCTATGACCAGAATAACTTCTTCCCCAAGTCGGGTACCACTGTGCAGGGCGAGTCCAGGGCTGGAACGATTATTCGTCCTACAGCCGGGAGTAACAATCCCTGTTTCGAAATTCTGAGTGGTACCACGAACGTCACGATCAAATCCCTTACCTGTGATGGAGCCAGTGAGGTCTTTAGCTATGGCATGCGTATCATCGCCAACTCGGGCTCAACTGTTGACGATGTGGAAATCGCCTATGCCCGGAATCAAGGCATTGCCATGTTTTGTGATTCCAATGCCGTTGGCTGCGGCGCGGGTAACAATACGGTTAAAAATAGCCATATTCACCACAGCGGCCAGGGCAGTACTGGGTGTCACGGCACCACGGCACAGCCTGGGTATTGTCACGGTATCTATGACTATAGTGATGGCAATAGTGTCATTAACGTCGAGTCGGATCACAACAACGGCTGGGGGTTACAGTTCTATGGCGCCAACAACATTGTACGCAACACGGTATGCCATGACAATTTTTCTGGGGGCATGACCGTTCCCACCTCTGTGACCGCCTACAATTCGATCTTCTGGGGCAACCAGGGCAACGGCATCTGGAGCCAGTGGTACCCCTCGACGTATTACAGTCTCACCATTTATGGCAACAGCGCTGGCGGGCTCTACTTTCAGTCAGGAACGTCCAGTTCTAGTGTCGCACGCAATGTGATTAGCAACAACAACTCGCCCAACGTGCAAAATGATGCCGGGGCCTCTGTCGCCAACACAGTTACCACCAGCGTGGCATTTGTCAATGCCGGAGCTCAGGATTTCCACCTTACCTCTAGTGCAACGAATGCCATTGATCAGGGCACAACCTTGGGCTCTCCCTATAATATTGACATGGACGGCGCTGCACGTCCGGTGGGCTGTTGCTATGATGCTGGGGCCTATGAGTATGGTGGCACCAGCACCAGCGCCCCCCCGGCCATTACCATCACCGCACCAACGAGTGGTACAACATATGGTACCTCAACTACCCCCCTCACTACCCTGGCTGGGACGGCGACAGATGATGTTGGGGTGACAAGCGTTAGCGTGAGCTGCTCGCCCTCCTGTGGGACCCCTACCGTTTCCTGTCCTAGTTGTGGCAGCAGTGGTACGTCGGTCACCTGGAGTGTCGCCAGCATCCCGCTCACCAGTGGCTCCAATGCCATTACTGTCACGGCCAGCGATGCCCAGAGCCAGACGGCTACCGATACCCTGACTGTGACCTACTCAGCCATTTCTCGAACTCCAGCCCTGGGCACCTACTATATTGGACCCAGCAGTGGTGCGGTGACGGGCGATGATACGCGAACCTGTGCGCAAGCGACGGCGCCAGCAACCCCGCTGGCGACTCTGGCCACTGCCGTTCAGTGTGCTCTGGGCGGCTCCACTTTCTTCTACCGTGCGGGCACGTATACTGAGATTGTCGATGATACCGTCTTTGCCATCCCTGGGGGCTCTAGCTTTGCCGCTCCTACCACCATTAGCCGCTACAGTGGCGAGGTGGTGACGTGGGCGCCTACCCTCTCCAGTACGCAGGTCGCCGTGGTGCTCCAGGCCAGCACCAGTCAGTATATCGTATTCCAGGGTATAACGATTGATGCCGGTGGCACCGGCGACCACGTCGTCTATTTCTTTAATGCCTCACACCATATTAAATTGCAGGATATGACGCTCAAAAATAGTGGGCGGGCGATTATCCAGGTAGAGAGTCCGAATCACCAACTGGTCAGCAATACCTTGCAAAACAACACCCAGAATGTCGGGCTCTTGCGTATTATGGAGGTAGCTGGCTCCTTTGTGCAGCATAATGACCTGTCGGGGTTTACTGGGCGGGGCATTGTGATCAGCTCAAGTAATGCTGGGGTCGCCTTTAATAGCAACACTACCATTGATAGTAACCGCATCCATGCGGCGGCTGGCACCCCACAGTGGGCTATTGAGGCCTTGTCAGGCACGGGTCTCCTGGCGATGAACAATATCCTCGACGGTAGCGGCCTGCACCTTCAGCAAGGCGAAAATAGCGCCCAGATTTTCAACAATACGATTGCCAACCTAACCACTGCGGGTCTGCAATTCGACGCAGATATTACTGGGGTCAGTGCACAAAATAACATTGTGGCCACGACGGGGGGGATCAGTAATGCCTCCCCAAGCCCAACCTTTGCCGGGAATGTGTGTACTGCCGCTGGTACCGGGTGCGCGGTGGTCGGCAATCCCCAGTTTGTGAATGCCGCGACGGGCGACTTTCACTTGCAAAGCAATAGCCCGGCCTTGGATATTGGGGTGACACTCGCTGCAGTGCCCCTTGATTTTGAGGGGAATACACGTCCACAGGGCAGTGGCTATGATGCCGGCGCGTTTGAGTTTGTCGTGGCTGCGCCCCCGCCGCCGGGAGCACTGCGGCTGGTTAATCCTTGGCAGAGTGCGCCAAACCTGCGGCGGAGGTAGGGGCATGCGCTGGCTCCTGCTCCTGGGTATGCTGAGCCTGGGCGGCTGCTGGACCATGCCCCATTACGCGCGTGTGCTCGAAGAAGCGCATGTCTCTGCGTGTATTGTGTCCGTGAACATGTTGCCTTTTGGCTTGCGCTATACCGTTACTGTCACAGGTACTGCCGCTCTGCATGACTGCATCAACTGGCGTTTGGGTGGGGATGTGGACCTTTCGGGCTTGCCACAGCATAAGCTGCCGTAAGACCCAGAACTGAAGCCACATGGGCCCTGTATCGGGCCTGGTCACGCATATGGCCTCTGGTGGTCGGACTGATCATAGCTTGGTAGGGCAGTCCTAGCCGCGCCAGTTCGTACTGCACCTTCGTGCCCAGGCCCACCAATTGCCAGCCCGCTAGGGCGTGGCCCAGGCGCAGTTGAATGGCCACAAAGGTGTCAGGGGTCCCGTCGTCGCGCCAGAGGTACAGCAGCAGCATGGGCTGCTGCACGCCACAGGCACGTAGAGCGAGGCGCAGTCTGCGCATGGCCTGGGACTTGGCATCCCAGGACCAGCGCGCCCGCCGCGCCCGCCGTGACCGCTGCTCGTCAACAAAGACCCAGCGTGGTATCATGGCAATCCTTTCTCGTCAGAAGCGAACCAGAGAGTACAGAGCATAGGAAAAGGAGATGCAATGCACTGCTACATTCGCAGAGGGAGTCTGCCCCTGCTGATCTTCGGGTTCATCATAGGCCAGGTCCAGGCTGGCCCTATTGAATATACTGTGGTGGACTTGGGGGCGCAGGTGCGGCTCTTGCACCTGGTGACCCATGTGGACCCGCCTCTCGTGGTGGGCAAACTGGGCGATCAGGGGGTTCTTGTCCAACAAGGCCAACCGGCGCGCCTCAGTGGTGTGTTGCCAGGCGGATTTTCCAGTGAACTTTTCGGGGGTGATGGCACCGTAGCCGTGGGTGTGGGCAGTACCGGGCCAGGGGCCTTGCAGACTCATGCCCTGCTTCTTGATCTGACGAGTAATACCCTCACTGATCTAGGCACGCTGAACAGTGATCCCACCCTGACCTCTACGGCCGCGGCAGTCAATGGCACAGAAATTGTGGGCGCCTGTGAGCAGGCTCTTGGCGAACCAGTTCCTTGCCTCTGGCTCCGTGCTGGCGGGGGTCCGCAAACCCGGCCTACCCTGGGCGGGGTGCGTGGCTCGATCACGGCCATCAATCAGACGGGCACCAAAGTAGGCCAATCCATGCTGGCAGGCTTTGGCATCCATGCCACGCTGTGGCCAGCAGATGGCAGTGCGCCAGTAGACTTGACTCCAGAGGCTTTGGTGCATAGCAATGCCCTGGGTCTCAGTGACAGCGGGGAAGTGGTCGGGGAACTTGATAGTGGGGCTTTTCGCTGGACGCCGACGGATGGACTGGAGGAATTGGGTATTATCCCTGGCCAGGACGCAACAGTTCTTACCGCCGTCAATAGCGCCGGTGTGGCGGTGGGCTTCATGGCGCTTCCTCCTGGGATTTGCTGCGCTCGGGCTCTGCGCCATCAGTATGACCGTTTTGTTGATCTCAATACCCTGATTCCTACGGGGGACTGGCTGCTCGAAATAGCCGTGGGCATCAGTGAGACTGGGCGCATTGTGGGCACGGGAACTCTGAATGGAGAGCCCCATGCCTTTCTTCTCGTGCCCACGGATACCCCGCGGCGGCACCAGCGCCGCTATCGGAGGGAGTGACGCTCAACTGCTACCTGGTAGGGATATGCGCGTCTAGTTACGGGCTGAGCGTGAGGCAATCTTTATTGCTCCAAACAGTGCTGCCTTCTGGTGCCACCTGGTAGCAATATGATCGGCCAGCCCGTACAGTGTCGTCATTGGCACTCGAACCAATAATCGGATACGCGTTCGTCTGGACGGCCTCGCTTGGGTCCTGCGGATTCGAGCGTTGCATGGTAAAGCGGTCCATCGGCGCTGTGGCATTCCAGCGCAGTTCTACGCAGGTGGCCCCGCAGGACGGTTTGGCGCTGAGAACGAGTGGCTGCGTCGCAGGCGCAACTACCTGTAAGCAGGGAGCGGGTACCCCGGCCGGCCCATAGGCGGAATCCATCGTCTGCGTGCCTTTTTTCGCCCGTGTTTTGACACGAAAAGTATACATCCCTTCTTGCCTCAGCGGCCCTACTGTCGTGCGCGTTGTCTGGTAATTGACGCTGGGAAGTGGGGTCCATGCCCCCGCGCCAATCTGTTGCTCCGGTATATATCCTACAGGGGTCATGCCTGCTGGCATCGTCCCTGCTGGCCCCCATTCCAGATAGGCCGTTGTCCCACCGGCATAGCTACTTGATGGCGTGCAAGTCGGCACTGTCGCGGTCTGCCAGACGATTGTTTGCTCTGCTGCCACACTCCCTGCCCATAGCATGAGTCCAAGCACAGCAAATCCCAGTCGTTGCATGGTATTTCCCCCTTGTGCTACACCACTTGTAATGTGTTTCCCCTCGTGTAGTGTAGCACGCTGGCTTGTCCATCGCTGCACTCAGGGCCGTACCATGGCCCGCAGTTGTGTCGGCGCGGGGAGGGGCGTTGGCGCTGTGGGAAGCGCTGGAACTGGCAAGCCAGCGCTCGGTTGTCCTGGCACGAGAGACGCCCCACTGCCCCCCGGCGTGACTGACGCCCCTGTATCGTTCTGCACATTCGGGCTATTGCCCTCGGCACGGATATTCACGGCAACGCTGCGTGACGAGGTGCCAGCCTGAAAATACAGCCCTGGCCCACCGTTGCCCGTTAGCGTTAGGCTGTCGTAGCGGGAATCCCCGTACTGGCTCCAGACGCCTGCCCCCTGGTTGTTGGTAAAGAGACTATTGGAGGCATTGACGCTGCCTGGAACGGTCATGCCCCCTGAGACATTCTCATGGACGGTAACATTCGTTACCGTCTCATTGGAGCCATAGAGCTGGATACCCCAGCCATTATTGTGGTCGAACTCCCCGCCATCAATCACGTTATCATCGCTGTACACGTAGACGCCATGGCAGTAGCCGTCTTTGGCGGTGGTGCCGTGACACCCGCCACTGCCAGAGCCATGCACGTGCACATTGCGGAGAGTATTGCCCCCATGGCCACAGCCATTATGGGCATTGCCGCCGGCACAGTAGATGGCAATGCCCTGATTCTGCACGTTCGCAATGTCCACGTTCTCGACAAGATTACTCTGCCCATCCATGCGAATCCCGTAACTGATCCCGCCTCCACTGCCGTCAATCGTGAGGTTGCGGATCGTGATATTGGTAGCTGTGCCGAGGTCAAAGCCTGGCGCCGTATTTCCGGAGGGACGCAGGACCACACGTTCCCCTGGGGCGCCTTGCACGGTCGAGCCGCTCGAGGGCTGGAGGTTGTTTTCCTCGTAGGTGCCTCCATGAATCGTGAGGGTATCGCCTGAGCCCATGCGGCTTAGGGCCTGGGCGATACTGCCGCCAGCGGACACGTCGAAGGTGGCGGCGGCGGTGACCACGGGAAGCAGGACAAGGGGCAGCGTGAGAAACCAGCGATACATAATCTTCCCTTCTTTGCGAGCATGCCATGCCCGCATGTTAGTGTCATGTAGGGGTGACTGTTGGGACTGATGGACTTCTGAGGCTGAGCAAGAGCGGCGACAACGCCGCTGCTGGCGCTTGGGGCTGCGCCTGGACAGCAAACGGTACTGGTTGCGCCTGCGTTGCTGGTTGTGTGGTCACAGGCACAGATGTGTCTGTGGAGGAAACCAGAGCAGGCGGAGTCGGGACAAGGCCCATCGTACACGCACAGGGGTTGGCAGCATCCACTGTGCAGGTCATGGGCACGCTCGGGGCGCTCTGCTGGCTTCCGGCAATGGCCTGCACGGTGAGTGTCCAGGGACCAGGCTTGAGGCACTCTGGCCAGAGACCACAAAACGTTCGTGGCGTCACCCCTGCCAGCGGATTGCAAGCGCCGGGCGCGCTGGGCGCTATCGTGACCTGCACGGGTGCCGTGCCTACGCCTACGAGGGTGACGAGAAAACTGCTGACGGCGGGGCCGTCATATTCCCACGCAAGGGCGAGGTCTCCAGCGTTGGCGGTTGTGGCCACAAGGCATATGAGGATGCAGCATGTCAGGAAGGGTCGCATACCTATTTCTCCTCGTGCATGGTCGGCATCTCAAAGATGACTGCTCGCATGGCTTCTTCGCTCTTGCCCACAATCAGCCGCAAGCGGTATTCATGCCCTACGTCGGTTAAGAGAGATACATCGTATGTTCCCTTGGGATATTCGCCTTGATCGTTCTTCTGCGGGGCAATAATCGCCACAACGTGTTTCGCCTCGTCAGTCCCTACAACTTTTTCCGCGTGTAAAAACTCGTCTTGCCGCAGTGCCAGACCAATTGACAGTGTCTCTTTGGGGGGAAACGTTATGCTTGTGGTCACGTCAGGGCCAAGCCGAATCTCGTAATTTTTGCCTGCCTGATAGACGTATCGGGCGTTCAAGCTTTTACCAAAGTACGTACTCGTATCTGGTTGCACCAGGGCGTCTTTCTGGGCTGTGGTGACGATCTGGGTGGCTGAGGGTTGCCTCTCGGCTTTGAAGACCACAGGGGTAGCCTTCGCCTCCCCTCGTGTGGCTTTCTTCGCCTGCTGGGGTTGCTCTGCCAGGGCTGGAAGCTGGACCACGTTTACGCACTCTATAGGTGCGGGAGACGGTAACAAATCTGCAAGCGTTACCTGGGGTACGTTTTCTCTCTCCTGTGTGGGTGGTTGGGTGGGTATCTCCTCTTTGGGGATGAGAGCACATGCGCTTAAGGGCACAGCCAGAGCAAATATCAGGAAGCGATGCATAGGGGGTCTCCTTAGAGATTGAATTTACCCAGGAGCCAGCCACAGGCAAGGCCAAGGCTGACAGCGAATGCTACCAGGATGATCAATGCCAACATGCGGCTCTCCTCTATTTCACAATCTTTGGGGTACGGTAAAACGACAGATTCTTTTCAAGCAGTATTGTCACAAACGGGTCTTTGCCGTGCGCGTCCTTCTCAATCGTTGGGGGCACGTTCAGTTGCTT
>Ga0126375_10000002_pt1 | contig 56955 bp, 96 predicted proteins | sample PanSoiMetPlot_14_FD_109577 | JGI IMG/M metagenome (GOLD analysis project Ga0126375, IMG submission 109577) | Tropical forest soil microbial communities from Panama - MetaG Plot_14 | ecosystem: Environmental > Terrestrial > Soil > Tropical forest | place: Panama | collected 2016-02-17 | reverse complement strand
TCACTCCATGAGATACACGGAAACTGCGACAGACCGATTACAAATGTAAACGATCCTTCTGGTGTTCCTGGGATAAACCGAATTTCCGTTTTATCTCCGTGCTGAGTTGTGCGTTTCAAAAGCAGTTCTCCCGTAGGCGCTTCCAAGCTTACCACACCTCCTTTCCAAAGTCAAGGGGTGCCGGAAAATTTCTTTCCGTTCTAACTAGATATCCGTCCTGTTGAATCTACGCCAAATTCGTAGATCAACATATCCTTATGGTCGAACAATGCGCCTGTAATGTAATCTTCCGGTTGATCCGGATAAAACCGGCCCCACAGGCGGACTTTACTTGCTTTGAAGTTCATCGCGATATGTTCTATCGCGTAACTCTGTTCGGGAGTCATCTGATAGATCACTTCGAGGTTTGTAACAACCTCGCAATTGATCCGCTTGAGCTTTTCGTTCACTTCACCTCCTTGACCTCGATTCTCATTGCACGAATGGTGTTTGCATCTTCCTGAAACGTGAGAATATAATCATCCTCCGATTCATCGTATGCGACCATTACGTCCGGTTGCACAACGCTCTTCAAAAGCATATGCAACTCACGAGGTTCCATGTCACCTCCTTTCTATCAATAAATCCAGTGCAGCAATCCCGAAAGATTGCTGCATCAGACTTACTTTTCCCAATGTTCGTCGTATGAATCCCGTAGTTTGTTGCGCTCTTCGTACTCAAGAAACAACACTTGAGCTTTCGGAAACTGCATGACGCGACCAATCTTGTCTCCGACAGTACCTTCGATCCAGATATACTCCTCATCTTCGTCGAGGTAAAACCCATGCATCACATACTCATCATTCTTCTTGAGATGATGTACAGATACCTCTTGCTTGAACTTCAGCTTATGTGTCATTTCACCTCCTTTCGATAACTAGCTCATGGGAGCATTCCCGAAAGAATGCTCCGGATGAACTAGCTATCTGGCGATAGCTTTTGCCAATGCTGCTTCCATTGGACTTTGTGCGTGAGTCTCTTTCCCGTTTTTCTGCGCTACTTGATTCTTGCGCTCAAGATAAAGAGCGATCTGCTCTTTGATCTCTTGATCTGTCATGTGCGTTTTCCCTTCAGTCTACACCAAGGATGGGATCGCATTCCCATTCCACGATCTCCTTGGTATATGCAGGAGTAGTTCGCTCCGGAACTTCCTCAGTTCCGACGACCTTCTTCTTGCAGACCTGCTCACGATTCTGAGCATACATCTCAATGCGCCAATTATTCTGCCAAGGCGTATAGAGTGAAAAGCTCGAATCACTCGCAGACTTCTTCACACTTCGCATTGTGCGTGCAAACATGCGAAGTTCGGTTTTCGTTCCGCCATAGATATAAATCGACGGATTCGTAAACCATGCTTCACTGTCCTCCGTAAACTCCAGACTCTCAAGCTTGTCTGCAAGTTCACGCAACGCTACAATTGCCTCTTCTTTCTTCATTAGGTCTTTCACCTCCTTTCCTTAAGAGTTAGTGAGCTAGTGAAAGTTGGCTCGCAATAATCGCCTGGTTCCTCTCACTAGCTTACTAACCCTTATCGGGTTAGCTATTCTTTCTGCCCGTAACCCACAACGTTACGTTGCAGAGACAGCAGGGATCAATTGTATCCCAATAACGACCGCAAATGCTGCACTTGATATGATCGGCCGCGATTCCGATAGCCCAAACCGCAACTTTCATATCCTCACGATCTTTGCTGTCAAAGATCATGTTTCACCTCCTTTCTAAGAATACTTTGCGCGTAGAAAGTTGATGAGCTTTTTGTTACTCGGTTTGTGGGGTCGAGGCCAGAACTGGATAGTGCCTGGCACTATTCTGGCATACTCGCTACGATAACCGTCTCTGTGCTCGATTACCCTACCCCATTGCTCCACTTGTGCGCTCACGATCCTTTCCCCGTAATACAAATGAGGAAAAGTTCGCTTCAATGCCTTGCGGGACTTGCAACTCCAAATCCCACAGGAGCACTTTACTTCTGGCTTCGTAAAGCCATGGTGCTTTGCATGTCCACAAACACTTTGCTTGATCTCACCTGGCACCCAAACTTCACCATTCAGAGATTCAAGCATAAGTGTCTTTCGATTGACCCCAAAAATTCGGATCGCTCGAACATGCTGGCTACCAACATACTCTGGAAGCATAATCACCTCCTTTCCGGGTAGAGATTTAGTAAGACGCACTCCCTTATCTCAGCAGCTACCACTACTGGACAGGATATCAAGACATTTATGGTTCGTTAGAGTTGTCCTAACTCTAACCCTCTCTTATTCCTATTCGAGAGCCTGGACAAAGCCCTCAGGAATAAGGGGTTTCCATAATAAATATCTTCCTGAGTGCGCCTTACTAAACCTCCACCTTTTCTGGAGTTTCAACAGGAATGGGCAATTCAACCGGCACGTCGTCTGGACTAGGTACATCCAACGGTGCAGGCAATTCCCAAACCTTCTCAGGATCACCAATAGGTGCCATAAGTGCGATATCCCCTTTCCGTAGATCCGCGGAACGGATTATACACCAAACCGTCCCTGATTGCAAGGCCGAATTAAATGACCTAAAAGGGTTAATAAACCGGAGCGTCTTATAGCCGTCAGAGCATCGCAGTTCCGGACGATGGCTTTTATGTCCTCTACCATCTCGCGGTTAGCCATAACGCGACACAGTTTTTCTCACGATGTTATCTCTACGCTGCTTTTTACTGACTTCCGGTTTACTAACCCTTTCGGGTTAGTATTACTTTTCAGGCAGCACGTATACTGCCAACACGCCGAGCCATCCGAAGATCAGACCCCAAAAGAGTCCACTACGACCTTTCGAGTATCCGATCTCTGCTGCAACGTAAACCGCAGCGATCCATTGTGCAAAACCGATCACAATAGATCCGATCACGATGACTAGCGAGGTAATGGTTGCTGCATCCATCTGTATCACCTCCTATCGTTTGCCAGTAGCCCCTACCATACTTACTGGCTTATTCCTCCGGATTCTCCATTCCCTCTATCAGCAAAACTTCGCAAGCAGCTTGTTGATCCGCATAACGAGAACAACATCGCCGCGAAGAGATGCCTTTTCACGCTGAATCAAAAGTGCTTCCTTAAGCGTCATTGTTCCTCCTTTCGTTATGTGTAGGATCGTAGCATGTTGCGCGCAACTGTCAAGGGTTTGACAGCTCCGCGTAAAAAGCCTCGATCTGTCAAAAGTCTGAGGGACAAGTAGCGCAAATCCCTCGTTGAGACACGGCCAGTGTTTAATTATGTTTATCACTTCCCCGGATTGTCAAATTCACCATACTACACTACTACGTACATTAATTACCAGGTAAATGATTAGATTTAGTACCTGGTTTATTTGTTTCGAGGGATAACTGTAACTTTCTGACGGTGTGTAATAGGTGAAATTGGTGAAATGAAACGCTTATACCTCGTATAAGCGATCCATATACCCTGTTGACACGACGTTGCACGATTAGTTCCCAGGTAATTAATTAGATTTATTACCTCGGAACTAACCGCGTTAACGCGATTAGCTTTTTTCCGCCATAACGTACAGACGAAATGGCGCGTATTGCATGTTTCCGAAGTGTTGGATCACTTCCTCGATCGTCATGTTACTGCCGACCATTTCCCAAACACGCTTGGAAGTAAACATCTCGACGATGAATTTCATGGGTTTTCACCTCCTTTCGGAAGGAAAATCGCGAAGCGCGAATTGTTCCCTTATGCTGCACAAAAAGAGAATCCCTATACAGGGATTCTCTTTTTGATGAGCACCTTGGTTGTTGCGATCTGTTCACCCGTCTTCGGACAACGGATGATGTATGTGCTGGCCGCTGAATACGTCTTAGGCTGACGCTTCAGGACGCTATTGCCACGACGACGCTTGCCGGTACGATGCGATACGTCAACTACACCACACTGACGCAATCGCTCCCGTTCGGTTAGCTCGTCGTTCTCCTGTTCAGCCAGATAGGCATCGACCAATCTAGCCGCTTCGGATTTGGACATAGCCAATCCTTTCGGTTAGCAATCTGAGCTAGTTGAACGAACGTATGCGCCGATGCGAGGTTAGTTGCTGGTGTTGAGCCTCTTGACCACGAGGGCGAACGCATTGCCATTGTGGTCGTTGACGCGGATGAACGAGACGTTCTTGATTCGCTTGTTCTGCACAGCGTTGCTGTAGCAGGCGCTCCTGATGCGACTGATGGTAGCGTCGGGCACGTCGATGACGTCGGCGAACACTAGCGTACCATCGGTATCACCAGCGAGGGCGAGTGCAGTCATGTTCTCGTCGAGTCGATCCGCCGCGTAGCAAGCAACCACTACGCGATCCACCTCTCCGCGAAGCTGGGTCATGATGCGCTTACCCAGGTCTTTCATGCGCGGGTCGGATTCCTTGGACGACATGCCGAGTGAGACGAGCACGTCTTCAAACGACTGTGTGTTTTCAGGCATAACAGTCCTTTCGGTGTCATGCATGGGCGCACACGCTCGTTCAACTAGCCCAAATTAGGTTGTGTCTAGCTTTGTCAGTGGCTCCTAGCTGCGCCGACTCCTACCGGACGCCCAGCCGACCTAACTGACCTAACTCGTACTCTAAAGCATTCTATGCGTAATTCAACCCCCAAGATTCGACTGTTGGTTAATGTAGCTGGAGCATTCCGAATAAAAGTGGTCTATACCACTTTTCCTCTCTAGTAAGCAATCTGGGCTATGTGTATCATACCCTCAACCGAAAGGGGAACAGCCCATGTCAGAAAGTTTCAAAGATGTAGATGATCTAACTCTAAGTGATCTAGTTAACAAACAAGATCAGCTCCTAGAGCTTCTAAATAAACTGCCTTCACCTGATGCCTCAGTAGAAGAGATCAAAAGGGCCATCAGAGAATTCGCTGTTGCACACTTGGATACTGCACTAGGAAAAGTCGTGCAACTGGCGACAGGAGCAGAAAAAGAAACTACAGAACTCGCCGCGGCTAAAGTGATTATCAATCTTGCACAAAGCTTGTCCGATAAGGAAGATCAGGATATGGTAACTGCTCTGTTCAACAGTTTGAAAAAGTGAACCAAGGCCAGTTGATTCTACACGGTGCGCTATTTGGTCGGTACTCTTTGGTTAACTTCGAGTTTGATCCACAATACCCGTACCAATACTGTAGGCTCTGTGGAGAGCTTTTCCAATCGGCATTGGACAGAGTAGTACCTGTAGGCCACACTCCGGCGAATTCGAAGATAGCGTATATGGCGGAGGAAAAGAGGAAAGCATGGGCAGTCAACCATGCGACAAAGAACCATACGCAGGGCGAACACGAAATGCTACGAGGCAGCGGGTTGTATATGACGCCGGAAGCTTCAAAACGACTGGCGCCTTTTGGGATAGTACCACTGAGTCAGCTAGTACAAGACGAAGCTACAAGTATGGCGTTGTTGGAAGCACCGAGGGCACCGACAGATGACGCTACAAGTTGATACCCGTACCTGGGAATTGATTGCTGTTAACAAACCACCCTGTGGGGCAGTTTTAATGGTGGAAGATGGCATACGGTATTTGCCACCTGCGGAGGTTAAAGAGTTGGAAGAACAATGCAAACTAATACTGGCGGAAAAGGAGGGATGATTTGCCATATTATGAGATTATCTACGAAACGGGAACGAAATCTGTCGCTTTTTACGGTTCGGATGCGGAGGCTCAAACTGCGCTGAAAGAGCATAATGATAGAGCACTTAGGGGAGAACCTGGAACTCCTGCTGCCTCTGTAGAAAAACCGGAAGTTGGTATGACGGTTACTACTTGGCCTGCCGAACGGATTAAGAAAGTGCTGGTTTATAAGGAGCATCCGGGGAATTACATGCTCGATGGGGTTGCCTCAACAGAAGACGTGAAAAAGGCGTTTGACGAGGCAGTTGAGGCCAATCAGATGGAGGGACTGGTACACGTACCGAAATTGGTACAGGCTTTGTTGCTTTATACGGATGCCGCTGTTCCGGATGCTGGTACGCATGACAGTATGTACAAGATGCAAGAAGATAGTGAATACGACTTGGGCTTTCTCAGCGAAGGTGGTGCAGAGTAATGGCCGTTATTGCCTTCCAGAGATTGTCACAGCTAGTGACGGACTTCGTTATGGGTGCAAGTGCGACCATTACGCCTCCTGGTGGTGGTTGGGAAATGGGGCTTGCTACTAATAACGTTGGTTCGGGTGCGAACATGGCACGGAATAGCGTATGGAGTGCCACGGTATCAGGGTCTAACATTAACGAGATCGGCTCTACCACCGCAGCGGGTTACGCGCGACAAGCGATTACTCGATCTATTGGTGCGGGCGGATGGGGTGCCTCGTCCTTTGATAACACGTTCTCGACTGGAGGACAGTCTACTACTGCTAGCCAGGTAACATTTGGTGCGTTTAGTGGTGCGCCATCACCTAACGGAGCGAACAGTTGGGTACTTAGCGATGGTACCTCGCTTAATGCAGGCAATCCGTACTTTGCGGGTGATACCGCAGCTACACGTACCTTTGCAAACGGTGATACGGAAAAGGTAACTGCTACCCTAAAGGCGGGTTAAATTAACTTACACAAGCCCCGGCTCTGTCCCAAGGTCTGCTTTCCCCAAAAAGAGGCTCCCTACCCAAGAGCCTGGTAACACGCCGCAGAAGCGCAACACCACCCAAGATACAGGATCATCCGGGGCTTACTATTGAACTACGCTTCATCGAAACCCTGATGCTGACACTTATAGCTATCTCTCAGCGGAAATTTTATGGTTCGGATACGAGATATAGGCATAAAGAGGTCGGCTACTTGTTAGTGCTCTTTACCTGGTTCGTAATAGGGCTGTTCATCCTATGGCTATGGACGATTGACTAATGGGTGACATACCGCTCGAATATTCGGACGTAAAGAGTGTAATTAATATCTTCAGTCCGGAGTGTCCTCTTTGTGATTGGGTGTTGGTACCGAATGCGGGTGTTGGTAATGCCGCATGGCCCACCGCAAATAAGGTCATCTACGTACCGTTCTTTATATCGAAGCCAGTAACGCTCGTAAAGGCTACTTGGTGCAACGGCGCAACTGTATCTGGTAACTTAGATATCGGTTTGTACGACGAATTTGGACATAGACTTATCAACTCGGGTTCAACAGCACAGTCGGGAGTGAATGTTCTTCAGACTTGGGATATGACAGATACTCTGTTCAATCCGGGTAGGTATTATTCGGCGATGACCTTCGATAATGCAACAGGTATTGTTAGGCGCGCTAACCCATTGGCTATTTGGCTTAATGCCAATGGAGTGCAAGAGGAAGTAACTGGCTCCTTCGGATTGCCTGCGACGGCTACGTTTGCTAATCCGTCTTCTGCTTATGCTCCCGATATAACCTGGCAACTTCTAACCACTTTGTAATGGACGTTCCAAAAAGAAGAGTTCCACCACTATTCATCAATTCTTTTAGCAGGTATACGATCCTGCAAGAGATTCTTGGTGATCTCGGATCAAACGTATTTCTCGGAAGCGGTGTTTGGCCTGTAGCGCAGAAGGCTTATTACATTCCGTTCACTCTTCCGTTTAGATATCCAGTTAACCGAATGTTTGTATGTAATGGAAGCGGCGCACAGGCTGGGAACTGGGATGTAGGGATTTATACGCTTAATGGAACGAAACTTGCATCTGCTGGATCAACTGCACAAGCTGGCGCATCTGTTCTCCAATACGCAAATGCGTCTCTTATCCTAGACCCAGGGTCATATTTCATGACTATGTGGGCGAGCTTGACCACAGGTACCTATTTCAGATACACCCAGGCGTTCGTAACAGCCTACAGACTCACTGGCATTCTGCAAGAGACAGGCTTGGCTTCTGGATTGCCTACTACGCTAACTCCAGCGGCATTGTCGGGAGGCGAATTGTTCTTGCCTTTGTTCGGGTTTACTTCTACTGCGTCAGGATATTAAATGGTAGTCGGATCTTATGGCACTCAGACCGCAACGATTGGTACTGAGCATACACTGTTTGATTCTTCTGAAGCTGCGAGCTATCAGTTTGGCTTTGATCCGGCAAATTTAGCATCTGGTGATATTGTCGAGATTCGCTGTTATAAGATGTTCAAGACCGGCGGTACTCGACGTGTCATTTATTACGAACGGTTCACTGTAAATGATGTATCAACAGATGATGCCGGCAAAGTTGTGATACCTGCATCAACGGGACTAACTGATAGTGGTGCAATTAGGTTTACCTTGAAGCAAACTGTCGGGACGGGTCGAGCTTTCGATTGGGAAGTTTGTGAATTTAAGTAATGGCTCTTCGCAGTAGACATATTGAGCAACTTCTACCGTCGGCTGGTGACTCTGGAACTGTCAAGCTAGCCTTTACTGTTTCAGGAGTTGAGGCAGCGGGTATTGGCTCGCTTGGTACATTAAACCTGGCGCTAACTCCTGGTGCTGCTTATGAAGGTCTGAACTCAGAGTTTGGCACACTGAACTTTGCGTTCAGACCTTCTGGCATAGACAGTCAGCTTATCAATGAGGCTGGTACTGCCGCTCTTAAATTCACTCCGAGTGGAGTAGAAGCACCGCAATACTTCCCCGTTGAGGGTGGTACGATCTATCTTGATCTACAACCTATTACCGAAGAAGAAGTATTTGCTATCGAATATGACGATGCTGGTACTATTCGGCTGAATCTTACTCCGCTGTCACACGAATGTTTCAACCATGCAACTCCGTTATACGATTTTAGCCTCGACAAGCGATGGCAGATACCTGCATCTATGGGCCGTTGGGACGTTGATGTATACGAGAAGCGTTGGAATGTTTACTGTATAGGCGATGAAACCTTCGACAACTCCTGTCCGTAAAGGAATGCTATGGCGCTAATAACTACGGTAACAGCCGTAAGACTTGCAAAAGGTACCAAAGAGTACGTCGATTTGCAGGTCGTAGATGAGACGGGAGCTGTCACAACCCTTAGCGGTACAACTCCCCAATTCGACGTATTCCCAGATACAGGCGGAGCTATCCAATCCGCTGTGGCGTGTGTGATCGGTGGAAGCGGTATGTTACTCCAGTGTCTTGTAGATACTACACTCGCTGGGTATGTCATAGGTAGTCACTACAATCTCTATGTCTACTGGACGCTAGGCCCGGAGAATCCAAGAGAAGGCCCGTTTGATATTTATATCATCTAATGCCTGAGACGTTTTCCAATAATGCGATAGGCGCTTTGAGCGCATCTATAGGGCCTACGGATACGTCGTTGACCCTAAATACGGGTCAAGGCACGCTCTTTCCTACCTCTGGTAACTTCAGGATACTGATAGAATCCGAACTAATGCTAGTTGGAGCTATCTCAGGTGATACTCTGTCTAGCATAACGAGAGGTGTTGAAGGTACAACCGCTGCCTCACATGCTGCTGCTACGCAAGTAGCTCATGTTGTTACCGCAGGTGCATTAGGTCTATTCTTACAGGCTCTACCAGCAGGTATGATAACACCATTTGCAGGGCCATCAAGTGCGGTACCGGCAGGTTGGCTGCTTTGTGATGGTTCTGCTGTTAGTCGTACAACATATGCAGCCTTATATGCAGTTATCGGAAATACGTACGGCCCTGGCGATGGATCTACAACATTTAACTTACCTGATGGGCAAGGCAGGGCTTTGTATGGTGCCCGTTCGGGGTTAGCATTAGGTGCGAATGATGGTGTAGCTGTTGGTTCGCGCCATGCATCTCATCATCATGGTGTATCGACTTCAACTAGTCCTTCCGCTACTACATCCTCAGTTGGCGATCACCAACACGCGGCTGCTGGAGGTCATAGTCATAGCGTTGGCGGTGGTACATTTATTGCTACTACTACTGGAAGTACCACACCTTTGGGTAGTGGTGGATCGAGCCGTTATCTTATCAACAACTACTATGGTAATACTGACTCGGTGGGAGATCACCAGCATGCTGCGGCAGGTGGACATAGCCATACGGTAACTATAACTGTCAATATTAGTACAAATACTTCGGGTGGTGGGCCAGCGGATGCACCATCATATCTTGTCGTGAACCATATCATTAAAACATAATGCCTGAAACATTCGCAAATAGTGCAGTAGGCTATCTAAACGCAGCTATGGCCTCTGGCGATACTAGCCTTACGCTACAGTCAGGCCAAGGCGCGACCTTTCCAAGTGGGCCTCAGTTCCGTATCCTGATTGACCAAGAAATCATTATCGTAGGCGCCATTTCAGGAGATACTCTATCTAGCCTTACAAGAGCAGCCGAAGGTACGGCAGCAGTGGCACATTCGATCAATGCTCAAGTTACCCAGATATTAACGGCTGCTGCATTGAATACCTTTGTTCAGACTATAGGTATTGGCACGTCTTTGCCCGCCTCGCCTTATGATGGACAGGAATATATCTTGGTGGATTCGACGACTGCTCCTACCTATGCCTGGCGATTCAGATATACAGCGTCTATTACTGATGCATATAAATGGGTATGCGTTTATGGATCGCCACTATATAATGAGGTAACTACACTGGAAACTTCGAATTCTGCTACATATGCTGCACTCACTACAGCTGGGCCATCAGTTACACCCCCTCGTGCCGGTATTTATGTAGTAGAACATGGCTTTACTGCTAATACGAATGTTGCAGATGCCCACAATATTGGTGCCACGATGAGTTACGATATTGGGGCTACGGGCGCTGTTGATGCAGATTCTTGTTCCGGCGTACCAGACGTACCGGGTGCTGGTGGCCCAAACCAAGTGTCGTGTATGCGGCGACGTGAGAAAACACTTACTTCTGCGTCTACTGCTCTAGTAGCGAAGTATAGACAGGCGAGTACCTCGGGTCAGACTGGTAGATTCTCACAGCGTTGGATAAGTGTAACTCCTGTTAGGGTGAGCTAAATGCCTACCTTTGGTAAAACTACAGTCGGTGCTAGTTGGAATGGCAATGGAGCTAGTTTTACTGAATCGTATAAATATACGCTAGGTGAATCTGGTACCGTTACAAAGATAACGGGGTATATCAGGGGTGAGTCGGCAGGCCCGCAGAATGTTCGCTTTGCTATTTATACCGATAACGGTAGCGGCAAGCCTAATACTCTTGTAGCTGTATCTAATGAGGTAATCATCGGAGTTAGTGCGGCTGCTGCCTGGGTCGATTTCACATTTGCCAGTAACCCGCACTTAACCGCGGGTACTTACCATTTGACTATCTGGGCCGGTACCAATAACAACGGTTCTTCGTTGGCTTACGATACCGTTGCTAGCTCAGGTTATTGGGAAGCCGATACTTATAGTTCCAGTGGTAATCCAAAGAACCCCTGGACTGACAATAATACGCATTCTCACGGTGGTTCAGTTTATGCGACGTACACGTCGGATAGTTCGACTCAACGTGAGACATTTGCAAATAACGCCATTGGTAACTTGAACGCTGGCATGGCTAGCAGTGATACCTCGCTGACGCTACAGTCAGGACAGGGCGCAGCTTTCCCAGCTACAGGTAATTTCCGTATCCTAGTAGAGTCTGAAATAATGTTAGTCGTATCACGAGCCGCAGATGTGCTATCTAATATAACCAGAGGTCTTGAGGGCACAGCAGCTATCGCTCATCCCAACGGCGCACAGGTGACACATCTGATAACTGCGGGCGCCTTAGGTGTATTTGCGCAGGGTGCAGGTGTTATTCCAGTTGGAACTTCATTACCATCGTCTCCGAGTGATGGTGATGAATATATCTTGGTAGATTCGACAACGGCGCCAACTTATGCTTGGCATTTTCGCTACACAGCATCTATTACGGGTTCGTATAAATGGGTATTCATAGGTGGGCCACCGGCTGTTGTTAGTGTTGAAACATCACAGACGTCGAATTCAACGACGTATACTGATCTCGCTACAGTAGGGCCAAGCTTTACGGTTCCCCGTGCAGGACAATATCTCGTCCAATGTGCTGCTGCCGGTGCGTGTAACAACGCTGGTGGTACTGAAGTGTTTGTTGGACTTAAAGTTGCTTCGGCCGCAACCGTTGATGATGCATCGGCCCGTGCTTCAACGGCGACGACTACCGATCTTCAATCATTGGTTGGTGGGCCGACGCTTCAAACGTGCGCGGTGAATGATTTGCTTAAGATGCAATATAAACTCAATGCTGGTACTGGTACTTGGACACGGCGACGCATGACAGTTTGGCCGTTCTTGGTGAGTTAGCTAGTGCCGTTCACTTCTCTACTCGGTACTAATCTTTCTCTCGGGCAAAATATTGTCCCTGCGTTTCAGTTTGGCCCAGATACGGGTACAGTTTACTTCGATTTGACGGGATCAAGCACCGAAGTAGCTTTAAGCAATGATACTGGTACCGAGTACCTCGATTTGAGCGGTTCTAGTACGGATATTGCGGCGGACATTGAGGCTAATACCGCGGTACTAGCTTTTACCCCTAGTGCAGCGGACGTAGCTGCCACCGTAGATAGTGCTACTGAGCGAGTTAGCTTAACCCCAAGCAGCGTAACATTTGCCAATCTTGTAGATGCTATTGCTGTTCCTCTTCGTATGGTGCCGTCGGGTGGAGAAGCACAGATACGAACAGCGCAATTTACTGCTCGTATTGGTATTATTCTATCCGAGCCTGAGAATATTATACCGGGCTGGCCTTCCGTTCGGCGTACCGCGCCAGTAATACCGCCATTCACGGCTATTGAAGGTATCGTTAATGCAATGCCTGGTAATACCGTACCAGCATATCAGGCTCCTGTAGCTCCAATAATCTATACCGATTCCGATGTAATAGCTCTCTTCCTTACAGGTTCATCCAGCGAAGCTTATGCAACAACGGACGCAGATACAGAGAGCCTAACTCTTGTACCTTCTAGCGTTGAGACGGCACAGTTCATAGATAGTGGAACTGAAGTCCTAGTCTTCACTCCGAGTGGTGCTGAGGTTGAAATAGGTATCGAAGTTGGAACTGTACCGCTATCTCTTATCCCAACTGCTGATGAATCCATCGTACACGACGACAGCCTTACAGGATATTTAAGTCTTATTCCCGATTCGACAGATATTGCAGGATATGTTGATAGCGATACGGGATTTGTAATGTTCTCGCCTAGTTCTGCTGAGACATATACGAGACTCGATGCTGCTACAACAGTTTTGGTATTCACACCGTCTATATCTGAGCAGATCACGGCTATTGATGCGGGTACTGGAGTACTGATCTTTGCTCCATCATCGACAGACCTGGCACAATTTATAGATAGTGGATCAGAGACGCTTCTGCTGTTACCTTCGTCTGTAGATATTCATGAGATACCGGAATCTGGGTCTGTATCTCTACTTTTCTCGCCGACAGGCACCGATACTCAGCAGTTCTCCGACTCAAATGCGATAGCTCTTGTGTTTTTGGTTGCAACTGCATCGGAAGGTCGTGAGTCTGCTGATGCATCTACCGAAACTCTACTCCTGGTTCCTAGTTCTACCCAGGGCGGGGCTTTCATCGACGCGGCCACAGGGAAGTTGGTATTCTCTATGTCTATGGTCGAGGAACATGCTACTTATGATGCCGATACTGGAATCATCATAGTAACTCCTTCTACTGTAGAAGCTGCCCAATTCGCTGATGCCTCTACTGAGGTTCTAGTATTGGCTCCGAGTGGGTCGGAAACTCAGACAGGGACGGGACAAGACTTCGGATTAGTCGATCTTTTGTTTGTTCTATCGGCACAGGACATAGGAGCTACGGTCGATGCAGACACAGGAAATATTCTATTTACGCCTGCGGCTGCTGAAACAACGCAGACGATGGACTCAGCTACCGAAACACTACTCTTTGATATTTCGGCTACCGAAGCTGGGTCGGGTACGGGTGTTGATGCGGGTACTGGACAAATCATCCTTGTCCCTTCGGCTATTGATCTACCCGAGTATGTTGATGCAGCAACATCTCGATTGATCTTCTCGCTCGCATCGACTGATTTTGCACAGTACATTGAGGCCAATACGCTATGGTTATACCTTACTCCTGCCGCTGCTGATATAGAGGCATCCATTGATTCTGGCCTTCATAAGCTTCTATTTACCGTTAATTCTGTCGATACTGACAGTTATCTGGATTCTGATACGGGGAAAATAATTGTTACAGGAAGTGTAACTGAACAAACGGGATCTATTGATGCAGCGACTGAAACTTTAGCCCTCGTTCCTAGTTCATCTGATGTTGAAGCATCTCAAGATTCGGCTACAGGAAATCTCTATTTCCTGCCAAGTGCATATGAACAGGCTCCGCCGACTATTGACGCGGCGACAAAGTATCTAAGTCTAGTTCCGGATAGTGCGGATTATGCAGCATATGTAGATAGAGCTACGGAGCGACTGGCTCTTTCACCTAGCTCCACTACTATCTTCTCGGGTGATTCGGTTGGTATCGTAATCCTAGAGTTGGAGCCAAGCGTAGTTGAAGTCTATACTAGAGTAGATGATGCGACGGTACCTCTGCATCTGATTCCGGGCATGGTTGTTGAAGCCCTCAAGATGTATGATCTGTTTGCTGAGTTGGGGGTGCTTAGATGGAATGCCTCATTTGCTTATCGTAAATGGTTCGGCCGTCCGCACGAGAAGCGATATAGTGCTTCAATAATCTTCAGAAGGTGGTGGTCAAATGCCCGGAATCCAAGTAGAGCTGACTAAGCCTACCAAAGAGCATGTGCCAGTTGATGTGAAGGATAGGCTAGGGAATCTAACCGACCTTGCCGGAACTTCTCCGGTATTCTGGCTAACTAAGGAAAGCGATGATTCCGATACTCCTCTCCCTCCAGGCAAACAAGCGTGTGATCTGACCACTCCTGCCGGTATGACCGCTTATTGCCTGGTTGATACGACCAATATGGCGAAAGATCGTTATGAATTGTTCATTCAGTTCCAGCTTTTGCCCGAAGTTCCTGTTCTCGGGCCGTATAATGTGGAGGTTATCTGATGCTCGCCGTTACTGTAGTCCTCCATTGGATTGATTTTCTCATTATCTTCCTGATGATCTGCCTGGGTATTTATATTATGCGCCGGGTTCCGTGAGTAGTATCGAACTTAGCAAGGAACTGTTCTTCGAGAGGATCGAGTATGAGCCCCATTCCCAAGGTCAGTGGGATTTCCACAATTCCACCGCTAAGCATCGTATTCCTTGTTGCGGTCGTAGATGGGGTAAGTCTAAAGCTGCCGGTGTCGAAATGGCCTTTGCGTGTTTGCAGCCCGATACCTACTGGTGGATTTGCGGGCCTACGTATAGACTAGGTGAGAAGGAGTTTCGAGTAATCCATGATATCTTCGTTCGCAAGCTCAAGCTAGGCCCACAATTGAAGATATCCAACAACGTCAACCAGGGTATTATGAAGATTACGTTTCCCTGGAACTCCGTTGTTGAGGTTGTGTCTGCCACCAACCCTGACTCGCTGCTCGGTGAAGGTCTTGATGGTGTCATTATGTCTGAGGCTGCTCAGCATAACATGGATACTTGGCAGCAGTATATCCAGCCTGCGTTAACTGATCGCAAAGGTTGGGCTATCTTCCCTTCTACACCTAAAGGTTATAACTGGTATTACGGCCTGTGGAGACTTGGGCGGGACAAAGAAATGCGCGGTCTATATGAGTCATGGCGATTTCCTACATGGCTTAATAGTGCTAGATTCCCATTGGGCCTCGATGATCCCGAATTGCAGAATGTGAAGAAGCTTGCATCTCCTCAATACTGGGCGCAGGAATATTGTGCCGAGTTTACGACGTTTGAAGGACAGATATATGACGAGTTCGACGAGCGCATTCATGTCACCGATATTGAATATATATCTGGTTGGAAGAACTATTGGGTATTTGACTACGGATTCAACGCTCCCTTCGTATGTCTCGATATCATGGTTGACCCATCCGATAATGTGTATGTATGGCGGGAATATCAGATGCGGTTTCTGACTACATGGGATCATGCTCATATATTGAAAAGTCGCGATAATCCAGAAGATTTCCATGTTGATGCTATGTATGGTGATCCTGCTGGTGCTGACGAGGCTGCGACTATTGCTCTTGTCTTGGGATATGTTATTTCTGAGAAGGTACCTTGGATCAATGGCATTGAAGCGGTTAAGCGTAAGCTGAAGATTCAGCCAGATGGTAAGCCTCAACTGTATATTGATAGATCATGTTCTGAGCTTATCAGGCAAATGCTGGCTCTACGTCGTCCTGCTGAAAAAGAGGGTAGGCCAGTGAAAGAAGGCCAGGTAGACTATGACGACCATGGGCCTGATGCTTTGCGTTATTTCATAGGCGACTATTTTATCCTCGGGCTTGGATCGCGTCTGGATGATGTGTATGATTCTGCCGTCCTTGCGCGGGAAGCTGACACATTCTTCCGTCTGGAGAAATCAATTACACTAGGAAGCGACGTGGGATTCTATGGAGACAACTGATACCTCATTCATCGACACTAATGTTGATGAATTGCTAGAATCTATAGAACTTGGTTCCCGCACAGGTAGGGGGATGCTTCAAAGAGGACAACCGCCTAAGTGGAGTAGATGTATAGGCAATGGTTATGTTCTTTGGAATGCGACGTGGCAAGGTCAGGTTTTCACTATCAGAGAACATCGACTAGTAATGGAGCAACATCTTGGTCGTCCTTTAATGGAGAAAGAGACTGTTCATCATAAGAACGGCATTAGAGACGATAATCGAGTTGAGAACCTAGAACTTTGGTATGGTAGGCATCCGCAAGGAATCACCCACTGTCCTCATTGCGGAGAGCGAATCTAAGTGGCATCATTGCTTGATAGACTCAATCCACGTAAGAAGGTAACAAATCCGCCTTATACGGCTACGGGACATACACCTCAGCCGGACAATGCGGTAGTAGAGCTAGGCTCCGCTGGTGTTATGCCGATTCGGGACATTGTTCCCGATCTAGCAGGCAAATATCAGGAACTCCGCACGTACTACATTATGGGCACGTTCGATGCATCTTGTCGGGCTAGTTTACGTGCGGTCAAATCGACCATTATGGGTGCCGATTTTTATGTTGAGCCTTACGACCAATCGCAAGATTGTCTCGACCAGGCTGAATTCGTCTCATTTAATTTGATGTCGGCACCCACTAATGGTCGCATCAAGACGCTTTCTCATATCCTCAAGTTCATGGACTATGGTATCTCCATGCTTGAGGCTGTATATGAGACACGAGAATGGGCACCGACTCGTGCTGGAGCTAATCGCAAGAACTATACTATGCTTCAGAAATTGGGGCCACGACCTGCCCGTTCTATCAACCGAATATTGTTTGATAATTATGGTGAGATCCAGGCTGTAGAATATAACGCCATTCGCGCGAATCTTGATGTAGAGAAAGTAACGATCCCTGCTGAGAAACTACTGATCTTCAACTTCGACGAAGATGGTGCTGATATCTATGGCGGGAAGTCGATTCTACGTTCGGCATATCCACATTGGTACTACAAGAATCACCTTTACAAGATCGACGCAATTCAAAAGGAGCGCCACGGGATCGGTGTGCCGAGAGCTATACTCCCACCTGGTTATAGAAAATCAGATAGGGACGCGGCGTTGGAGTTGGTTCAGAACCTACGAACTAACGAAAAAGCGGGTATTGTTTCGCCGCCTGGTTGGGAGTTCGACTTCCTAGAGCTTAAAGGTCATACGGTTGATGTTATCAAATCAATCGACCACCATAACGCAATGATTATGCTCAACGTTCTTGTAGAGTTCCTTATGTTGGGTGTATCTGAAACAGGCGGCGGTGGTGGTCGGGCTTCATCTGCAACTCAGCAAGATATCTTTATGAAGTCTAACCGTGCTATTGCAGACCTGATCTGCGATACGTTTAATCTTGAGCTAATCCCGCCTCTGATGGCGTACAATTTCGATACGGATAGATACCCACTACTCAAAGTCAGGAACCTTGGTGAAACAAGAGACTTGCAGCAGTTCGCTTCTGCATTGTCGCAACTCGTACAGGAAGCTGTCATATCGCCTGATATGCCGCTTGAACAATGGGCACGAGAGATATTCGATGCTCCTAAGAAAGTTGAGCCTCGGCCAGAAATCGAGCCTGCTCAAATCAGGGAGATAGTAACTAAGCAACTCCAGCAACCAGGTGCTAATGGTGGTAAACCTGCATTGGAAGGTAATACCAATGCGAAGGGTGAACGAACAGGCAATATGGGAAAGGGTAATAACCCGACATGATCTGGCTGCTGATATTCTTTGAACATCAATGGCAAGAGCATTCTGAGCCTGGTACGGGTAATCCACCTACTCCACGTACCGATGATCCCGAAAAGGATTTCTTGACTGGATCACGTAGGGATTCACCACCTATTGTCTATAACTACCCTGGTGCAGTACCGGGGCCACCGCCATACGATGACGGGCCGTAATGTATGATCCTGGTTTACTTTACTTCGATCCCATATCTCCGAACTTCTCGGTTGGATTCAAGAAGCTAAAGAGTACAAAAGAAATGCCTTGGGTAGCAAAGAAATCAGATCAATGTCCAGCAGATAAACCCTGGGGAGTATTCAATCAACAGACGGGGAGGAAAGTAGCTTGTCATGCTACTAGGGATTCGGCACTTGCACAGATGCGAGCATTATACGCTAATGTGCCAGAGTCAAGGAGAAAGAGTATGGGCGAAGAGCTGATTAGTTATCTCAGCCCGCTCCGGCAGTTTGCCGAGGAAGACTGGCTGGAAGATAACCAAAGATGGGTACAGATTTATCCGTTCGATACGTGGGATCATCCGGTCTTTGGTGAAACTACTATCGACGCGGATATTGCAACAAAGATGAAAAATGGCTTCGATCAGAATATCCGAGGCCAGAAGATTCTCGTAGACTACGATCATGGACTCGATAAAGCAAAGGGAGGAAAAGCCGCTGGCGAATTCATAGAGCTTGATGTACGTGAGGATGGTTTGTACGGACTCGCCAAGTTCAATGATATTGCTCGGCAAGAGATTGATGATGGTGAGTGGAACTATCTGAGTGGGTCGCATTACGATAGTTGGACTCACCCACAGCATAAGATCAAGTACGAGTATGTCTTTGATGGAGCAGGTCTGACAAACTCGCCTTGGGTCAAAGGGATGGCTCCGCTGAACTTCTCCGAAATCGCAAAGCAATTCAAAGACTCAAAAAAGCCCTACGGTGATGTAACGTATGCCGACCCTGGCTATCAGTCGGATGGAGTAAAGCGATATCCACTTGACAATGAAACGCACATTCGCGCGGCATGGTCGTACATCAACATGCCGAAGAACGCGGCAAAATATTCAAGCAGTCAGGTTAGTGCTATCAAAGGCAAGATCAGGGCTGCTATGAAGCGCATCGGAGCAGATATCTCCGATGAGAAAGAGAATAAGAAGGCGGCGTCCGAGACTGATACGGAGGGAGGTAACATGGAGCTGGAATCAGAACTTCGTAAAGTCTTTGGACTGAGCGAGGATGCTGATGTATTGGCCGAAGCAAAAAAGGTCTTTGCTGAATTGGAACCGCTAAGGAAGGCTCACGAGGAACACGATAAGAAGTTGGCCTTCGCGGAGGAATATCCAGAAGAGGCAAAGCGTCTCGCTAGGTTGGAAGAGCGAGATAGAGAGAATGGCGCCAAGCGATTCGCAGAAACATTCTCTCGCTTCAAGGTAACTGAGAAGGATGACGATAAGGAAATCGAGATTCAGAAGGGTTATTCGCAGCTCGCGGTCGATAAGATCGAAGAGTTTGCTAAGAACTTCTCCGAGCGGACTGCTTCACTCGATGAGCTTGGAGAAATTCTGACTATGCTACCTAACTCGATTGTTGAGTTTGGTGAGCGCGGTTCATCTAGGACTAAGGATTTCAAGGGAAGTAATGAGAACGATGCTCGCAAGGACTTCGCTGAAATCGTAAGTGAGATTGCCGCCAAGGATAAGAAGAGTTGGAATGAGGCACTCTCGATTGCAGCACAGACTCACCCAGATGAGTTCGAGGCATATCGAGATGCAGCTAACAAAGCTGCTGTAACGCCGTAGGAAGGAGGGTTGAATTAGATGAGTACGGCTACTGCGAACTTTGTTCTTAGCAAAGGTTACGATGTCTCTGGAGCGATCAAGGCTCGTACCTTTGTGAAGTGGAATGCAGAGGAAACGGTTATGGGCATTGCTACCGCCGATGATCTATACCTAACCGTTCCTGTTGGCGTTGCAATGTTCGATGTAGTTACAACAGCTCCGTTCGTTGGAATGCTAACTGATGCACAGCGCGGTAAGGGTGCGTCGGTTGCAGTTATGGGAGCCGCAGAAGTCTGGTGTGACGGAGCTATTCCAGTTGGCTCTCCTGTTTCAATCAGTTCAACAGCAGGAAAAGAAGGCTACGCGAAAGTAGCCGCTACTGGAACTCGTGTAGTTGGCTATGCGCGAGGTAGCGGTATTGATGGTGGTTTGTGTTCAGTTCAACTCGACCTTCCCGGCTCAAAACTGTAAAGGGGGTGACGGTACTAGATGTATGATCCCGGGCTACTTTATTTTGATCCTATCCTTACCGGATTCTCTATCGGTTTCCAGGATCAAAATCTCTACGGCGAACGAGTAATGCCGACCACCCCTGTAACGACACCATCGGGACGTTACCGGGTATTCGATAGATCCAACTGGATCATCTTTCTCGATAGACGAGAACCCGGCACGGTAGCTAACGAAGTTCGTGGTAGGCGCTGGAGTGAGGATACGTTCTTCACGAAAGAACATTCTCTTCAGGTTGCCATCCACGATGAAGAGCGTCAAGAGTATATGTCGCAAGGTGGCATCGCTGATCCTACTTTTGGTGGCGCTGCTGTTATCGAGCCGGAACGTGATGCTGTCGAGTTGGTAACTCGATCCATTCTACTCGGTCATGAATTGAAGGTTGCTAACCTCGTTCGCAATACCGCTAACTATCCTGCCGGTCATACGGTAACTCTCTCTGGTACGGCACAGTGGGATCAGGATTGGGCAAACGGTTTGGCAAGTGCATCGAATCCATTGGCTGATATTCGTGCTGCATTGACCAAGATTTTGGTCGATACGGGTAACGTACCTGCCAATACGATGATTCTTCCTCGATACGGTCAGCAGTTCATCGAGAACCATCCGCGTATTGTTGATAGGTTCAAGACGTTCACCTTGTTGCAGGACGATGCATTCCAGCTCTTGACCGGATTCCAGGGCACGATTTATCTTGTTGATTCGGTCTACAATGCCGCCGATAACTACCTTGCAACTCCAAGCGTACAGCAGTTCTGGGGCAAGGATGTTTGGGTAGGTATTGTGGAGCCTAATCCTGGGCAGAATCAGCAGACGTTTGGTAAGACGTTCTCACAGCAGTATCCCAATGGTGGGACTCGACCTACTGATAGATGGCGTGAGGAAGGTCGCAAGAGCGATATCATCCGTGTATCACAGAAGTACGATCTCAAGATCACTTCATCCATCGCAGGTTATCTCATCAAAAACGCCTTTAGCTCAGGAGCCTGGTAATGATTAAGTGGGAATCAGAAGAGCCTGCACCTGCTGAGCCTGCACCGGAAGAGGGTAATGGTGGAGAAGAAGAGGGTGGTGCAGAGGAATAATGGCTACTGAGGAGCCTAAGAAGGAAGACAAGAAAGGTGGAGGCTTCTACGCCTGGACAACCATTAAGTATGGTGCAAAGGTTGATCCGAATACTGGTGTAGCTCTCGAATATGAGTATGTTAAACCGGGTGATTCGGTATCGGCAACTCAGTTGTTCCCTAACCATGATGCAGATAGGGCACAAGTTGAGTTTGATGCACTATGCTTGGGTGGTGCGGTTAGAGCTGTACCATATCCTGATGACTACCCACTTGATTCGGATCAGAGCATCCGCGATTTCTTGGTGGCTAAAGCAACAGCGGCGGATGAGTGGGAAGGCATTAATGCAAGTCCGGGTGGATACACCGTCAACGATGACCTTCTCGCGTTCAATGCTGTAGAAAGAGAAGCTCAGGCGGCCAGGGAAGGTAGTCCTGTAATGGCAAGTACCGCGGCGGAAGCTTCGGCAAAGACGGCATAATGTTCTGCACCCTCGATGATGTAAGGGTTCATCTCCCCCTGGACAAGATCGAACCTGAGTGGGCCGATTTTGAACGGATGGAACTCGACGCTGAACGCATCATTCGGGGATACTTGTCTAACATTGTTCCGTCTACGACGATAGCCGGATGGGACGACCCGACAGTATCCGATCCAACAGCAACAGGTTATGTACCTGAGTTGATTCGGGCTATTGCGGGTCGTCTCATCGCGGCTTTCTTTTACCGCGAACGTTACTCCGAAGATTCATTAGATGATCCTGTCTATGCACAGGTCAAATATAATGAGGCTATCGCGCTACTTAATGGAGTCATCAGTGGTCAGTTTGTCATGTATGATGTTCAGCCTCCACTTGATCTGGGCGAGCGTTTGAACAGTGATGACTTCTGGCCTAACAACACAGATGATGGGCCATTCTTTACAGTAGACGATCGTTTCTTCTCGATCCCAGGTATCGGTGGCAGATAGACCTTTCATAGTTCACGCAGGCTGGCTTAAAGGCCGCGATCCGTTAGTCACGGTTCAGCAGCTAGATACGCTAGGCATGGAGTTGAGAGAGTTCGAGAAGCCGCTAATAGCTACGAGTCGCGTTATGGCTGATGATGTGAAAGAGAATTTCGATACAGAATCTAGCCCTGATGGTACAGCTTGGCAACAGTGGTCTGAAAAATACGGTTATGTAGCACGGGCTAGAGGTCAAACGAAATTGTTGCAATGGACAGGCGATCTTTATGATTCCGCTACAAAAATCAGCAGCTACACAATTGAATCGACAAGATTGGGTGAAGGATCTGTTTCGATAGATCCAAACAAATTGCCCGATTACTGGGTCTACCATGACCAGCCTGATAAACCGAATCTAACTGGTGAGACTGGCAAAAGTAAATCTCCACAGAGGAAGTTCCTGGCTATCTCAGATCGTGCTAAGAGAGCCATCGACACTATCTTCGATGAATGGTTTGATGGAACTCTTCGTGGGGTGAGTCGCGCTACGGGACAGCCACTCCGTATGATACCGGGAATCGGCGTAAGATTTGGGCATTATTACTACTAATGGCTACAACTCAGGTACAACTATTCTTTGATCCAGTTCAATTCGTAGACTACCTGTATAACCACTTCACGGAAAATGCAGAAGAGCTTGGATTAAATTTTGTCGCGTACACAGAAGAACAACTCAGGCCGGAATACCCGGCACTCCTTGTCCAAGCAGGGCCATCGCAACGAGACTATTGGGCAACCCATACATTCATCATTAGAGTCAGTCTCGAAATCTTCATATATCATGCCAACCTCAATGCCTCCCATAAAGTACGCACTAGAGAGGATATGGAGTTGGCCGGAGCTATCAGAGACGATCTCCACCGACAACCAATGATGGAGATGTGGGCAGATTCATTAGATGCATCAACGAAGCAAATCATTCAGGGATGGGTAAGTGCAGAAGAACCAGCTTTCATTCGCCGTCCACCGCAGTCCCCCGTTGTTGCAACACGTATGGAATGGAGTGGTATTTCGCAGGAGAGGTTCCCTAAGCCGTAAGGAGGGAGGATGAAAGTTAAGGTTGACAATCCGGCCTTTCCGGAGGGTCATTTGCTTGCCATTGATGGTTTAGGCGTATTCGAGAATGGCAAGGAAGAAGAGGTATCAGATGAGCAATTGGCTACGTTTGAAGCTGCAACAGGTAAGAAACTGGATGAAGCCTTCGCAAGCGACTCCACCGTCTTCATCGACGGAAGAGCAGGTGGATCAGAAGAGTCCCAGCCTACAGAAGCGGCAGCAGCAGAACCAAAAGAAGAGGGGGTGAGTGAATAATGCCTGCTGGTCTTGGTGGTGGGGCAGCAATGGGTATCGCTATCGAGACGACTAGCGGTACTTACGTAGTTCCATCTATTTGGGTGCCTATTCTCAGCAAAACGTTTAAGTATACCGAGGCACGTTACTTCAGTCCTCAGTTGCGCCAGCAGGTTATGGTGTCCGATGTGAAGCAGGGTTACTATCACATCGAGGGCGAGATCGTAATGGAGATTGACTCCAACTTCTTCCCCTACTTCCTCTATGCCTCGCGGCATACAATTACTAAGACTGGTGCGGCTGCTCCTTATCACTATAAGGCAGTCCCGAATAAAACCGCATCTGTCGCTGGCGCTGTGGCGGGTGGTGCGAAGACCCTTTCGATCACGTTTATCGAGAACGATATTGTTTTCGGTTACTTCGGTTGTGTAGTTGGTCGATATCTGTTCGAGGTAACTGATGGCGTTCTTCGATGTACGCTAACGATGTTTGGCCTGGGCGAGAATACGGGTGGAGGCCCGTTTACTCCTACATGGTCTAGTCCTGATTTGCTCGGTGCGGATACGCATAACGTCTTTATCGACGCTGCTTCTGCTACTCCGTTCTCTGGAGCAGGCCCATTCAACGATGTGGCTCATAGAACATGGCAGTTGGAGGTTAACCATAATCCAACTGCTGAGAACCGTCTGAAGTCTCAGAGGTCGGCTCAGTATATTGCGTTCCATGAAACGAATGTAACGCTTACTGCTGAACTGGACTTCCTTGACATTACGGAGTATAACAACTTCGTCAATACGAGTCAGCAAGCTATCAAGTTGGAGTCAACTCAGGGTGGTGTAGGATTTGCTACCGCTACTGATGGTACTAAACTCCAGCTTAATCGCTTCGCGTATGAAACCTATGATGTTGACCTTGCAAACATTGGCGATCTCATCATGGCAGCATCGACTGGTCGGGGACTTGCAATTGCTGGTGGCGATTGCTACGAGCTTCATTGCATGTCTGCGGCTAATATTGTATAAACAGGAGAGAAACAGGAGAGCTTCAATGCCAAGAGCAACTGTTAGTACCGAGACTCACCACTATGATCTAAAGAATCTTGAGGGTGGATGGGTCGAACTGAAGCAGCTTTCATTCGATCAGATGCTCGAACGACGCGATAAGGCACTTCGTATGTCTATGGAACAGGAAGCTCCTAATCGTGCAGCTAGGCGCAATAGGCAACAGAGTATGATGCAGAAGATCGACCTTGAAAGCGCATCTCGATGGACTCGCCAGTTTGAGTTTGCTAATTGCATCGTCGATCATAATCTCGAAGATGATAAGGGAGTAAAACTCGACTTCAACAATCCGATGACTCTCTCTATCCTTGATCCGAAAGTGGGTCAAGAGATTGAGGATCGTATCGAAGAGCTAAATGAAGAGGCGGATGAGGAATCGCTTGAGGATTTTATGAAGCGGCATGTCTCATCTACCTCGGAGAAGACGAACGATGTGAACGAGCCTTCGGCCGAGAGTTAACCCTTGAGGTCGTAAGGTGGATAAGACTAGTCCGTCTAGGGGAAGCATTCCACCAACTCCCGTTTCCAGGCGGACTATTCGCACAGCCAGCTTCATATCTACTAAAGATAGAACGTATACTCGATGCTCGCGCAAGAGCCGAGGAAGCCGAGACTAAGAATGAAGAAGCTAAAGCAGCTGCACAAAAACGAGTAGCCGAGAAATACGATGGCCTTCCGATATAGAGACTTGATATATGGAGTCCGGGTCATTGATCTGGCCTCCCGTCAGTTACGTGCAATTGAAGCGGACTTCACTCGTCTTGGTAGAAGTGGTGCATTAGCTTCCGAGCAGTTGTCAGCAGCGAGTAGTGCTCATGCGGTATTTGCTGATCCTGCCCGTAGAGCTACTGTAGGCAGGGCACTAACCGATTCAGGTCGAGCTGCTATGTTTGCGGGTGGAACTACTGTTGCCGCACTTGGAATAATGGCTTATTCATATGCCAAGTTTCAGAGGGATGCCACTCTTGCAGCTACCCAAGTTACGAGCAGTCTTAAAGAAATTCCTAAAGTAACCGAAGAGGTTATGAATGGCGTTTTAGAGCAGATGCACAAATATCCTGCATCAAGTAAGGATATGCTCGAAGCTATCTATAACCTTCACTCCGGTCTTACCCTCGTTGGTTCTGCATCTGATAGGACGAAACAGGCGTTAGGCTACTTGGATATAGCGAACAAAGTTTCTGTTGCCAGTCAGACTGATTTAGGTACTACAACGAAGGCTTTGATTAGTATTATCAATAACTTCGGTCAGTCTGCTCTTAAGGCTGGTCATGGCGTCGGAACACTAGGTAGATTAGCTAATATAACGATGGCTGCTATCCGATTCGGTAAGATGCATCTTACTGATTTCACTGGCGCCTTAGCTAGTGCCGTTCCTGCGGCAAGAGCTAACAATCAGTCGTTTGTATCTATGGCAGGAACGATTGCTTTCTTAACGCGACACATGAACTCCGCTCAACAGGCCGGGATCGGTTATGCACGAGTTCTGGATGTAATGCAACGAGCCGCGGCAGGTGGTGGATTCAAACGATTTGGTATTGACATCACAGATGCACACCACAGATTACTTCCACTACAACAGATTTTTGAATCCATAGCTAAACATGTTCCGTCTCTTGTCCAAGGTACATTCAAGGGCGGTATCATTCAATTCTTTAAGGATATAACTGCTGGCTCTGGCGGTAGTGGTTTGGCCGGTACTCAGCAAGCTCGACGAGTCGCTGTGTTCTTAACGCAGGCATGGAAGGAATATCTAAACGTATCGGGTCAGGTCAAGAACGATAACAACGAGCTTGCAAAGTCGTTCGATGCCTTGTCTAAACAGCCTGCGGTTAAGTTTGCAGTCTTTATGAATTCACTCAAGGCACTCGGTATCGAAATAGGCCGAGCCGTCATGCCAGCAATGACTAGGTTTCTCGCATTAATTCAGAGAGCAATTGGATGGTTCGAAAGACTTAGTCCGCATACGAAAAGAGTCATCGGGGAATACGCAGCCTGGGGCGCGATTATCCTCACAGTAGGCGGCACTCTTTCGGTGCTCGCAGGCGTTCTTATGCGTTCGATTACACCGATCATGGCTATTGTTCGGTGGCTCGGTCTTGGTAGGATCGCAATGAGACTCATGGGCCAGGAAGGAATTGTTCTTACTGGAACTATTATTAGACTAGCTAGTGCTACCGTCATAGGCGGCCTTATCTTCGTTATGATGCATTGGCATAAGCAAACAATGGCCGTCGTCGATGCATTGGGTGGACTTAAAACTGTCATCCCTGCGGTCTTGGCAGGGCTAGCCGTCCTAAAGGCTGGCTTTAGAGCAGCAGGCGAAAGTATGGCTATAAGCGAAGCCCTAATGACTATGGGATTTAGTCTCCTTATAACAGCAGCCACTCTTGCCGCTGCTTATACGGTAATGCATTGGGAACGAACTAAGAAAATCTTTAAAGCAATAGCTGAATCTATCGTTCATTTCTTCAATATCGCCTGGGATGAAATAAAGATCGGTGCATTAGCAGCTGCATATGGAATCGTTGAACCATTTAGTCATTTGCCTGGTTTCTTGGGTGGATGGGCCAGAAGAGCTAAAGATCACTTCTCGCATGAAATGGACTTGCTCAGAGGTGATATGGCAAAGAATGGTCAGCAGGTCGCCGATGCATGGTCAAATGCATTTGATAGTGCGTTCACGGGCAATACTGCGAGAGATAAGAAGATCACTGACCATATGAACAAGGTCATTGGTGCTGCTCAGAAAGATCCTGCCAACTTCGAGAAAACTCTACGTCTCCGTAACTTGGTGAAAGAGATAACTGGTCTGGAGATGGAGAGACAATACGAGCCTGGTGTATTTAGAAGAACAGGTGGAGCGGCTCGATTGGCTCGATTGGAAAGAGAAGCAGCGGCTATCGCTAGAGCGGCTAATGCTGTATCAACAACAGGTAAGGCTGCTGAAAAAGCTGGTCATGATATGAAATACTTTGATGCATCGGTACAAGCAGCCGGTAAGACAGCGCAGCAATGGATTGATCTTGCGGTTAAGGCTTACAGAGTTGCGCTACTTCATCCCCAAAATCTTCAGGATCAGATCAAATATGAGAAGATCCTCGCTGCTATCAAAGCGAACTATACAGGCGTTGAGCTTAAGGGCATCATGGATGTTATTCGTGCTGATGATGCGAAGACCAAGAAGCAGATCAAGAATGCTCAAGATGTAGCTAATCAAACTAAAACTGCTACTGATGCTATGGTCAGTGCATATAACAATATCGCACAGGAAGAACAGTCGGCGTTTGGTCAGCTATTCAGTGGCCCATATATGCAGTCTGCGGCGGTTCAGAACAGATTGCAATGGGGTCAGATACTTAGACCAGGTGATCTACAGAGAGACTTGAATAGTCAGATCAAGTCCTTTACATCATGGAATAATGATATTGAAAAATTGAGAAAGCGAGGTGCTCCTGCCCAACTTCTGGATCAGCTATTGCAGATGGGGCCAAGTGCAGCAGCAAACGTCCATTTGCTAACAACAATGAACAAAACCCAACTACAAAATTACTTCGATAGCTTTAAACATGTGCAGGAACTTATCAAAAAGTATACTCATGACCAGTTCATGGGCCAGCTTCAAGCATGGCGCAGATATGGTAGAGCCGCAGCTAAAGCATTTATGATGGGTATGACTGACAATCAAGCTGCTATTACAAAAGAGATGGAGAAACTCTTTACGAACTTCTTGAGGACAGGTACGATTACTGGTACTCATACAACTCGTGGAACTAGAGGTACCCACACTACTCACCGTACTACACACAATCACTATCAGACTGTTGTTCATGTTCACGGTGTAGATATTGGTACCGCAACGAGAAAAGCCCGGACGCATATCCACAGAGGACGTAGGCATCCTGGTAGACCATGATACGAAGATTTGACATACAAAATCTCAACGGTCAGATATGGTCATTCAATACTGATACCTGGCCGTTGAAGAACTTTGAAGTAGATGGTGATGTACGTAACGAGGAACTACAGCGGATGCAGGAACACGGTATCTGGGAATCTCGCACGTATCTTGGTAAAGTCTTGATTCATACTCTTGGAGACGCCCTGTATAACACACCGCAGGACTACATGGTTGGTAGATTGGGCATGTTGAATACGCTGGTTCCCGCTGGTGTTATAGAAACTGCACGTCGTATGGGCCGCTTGTTTATTGGCTTCGATGGTATAACTGAGGACTTTTACCAGGACTACACACTCGATGGATATCCTACGCTGCCAATGTTGGCGCTGTATCCGTCCGTGACAGAGTTCCAGATAACGTATAAGTTGTTCCGTCCGTTTATGATTGGTGTATCGAGCGGGAAACTCTATACGATCTGATGGCAGCTCTATCCTTTTATAACGGATATAAGGGTGGATGGGTCGTTATACACAAAGACCATTATGGCAATCTCTATCCACCCGAGGGCGGGATCTACCGTCCTATGAACATTGACTTTCGCTTACAACGTAATGATGCTCACGATATAACCTATGACCTGGCTAAAGCTGAACCCACTATGCAATGGGGGTTCGTCGGCCCATATCGTACTGAATGGGAACTTTGGCGAGATGATTTCCTTGTTGCATCGGGTTGGCATACCCAAGTTATTACAAAGAAGGGCGAAGAGGCCGTTCATATAGCTGGTAAGGGCTATCTGAACTATCTCCAAGTACGGCATTATCCATTCAATCCTCAAGACACAAATGCATTTGTTGGCGGAGACATTCACCTATCTACTTTTCAGGGTGTGAGTCCTGCTTATCATAGGACAGATGACGTAGCTATTGTCATAGCCGAGGTTCTACAGAAGATATTAGATCGACCGAATAGCATGAACATTCGGATCGGCAACCCTGTGGATGGTCTAGGGATAACTGGTGAAACACATACCCTAGAAATACCGCTGGGAGATACTACCTTCGTCTATGACTATATCAGTCAGCTAAGCCAGCTTCATCCAGGGTTTGATTTTGCATGTGATATACACCAGGCAGAGGGCGGTGGTGCGCCTCCCGAATTCTATATAATGTCTCCGTATAGATTCGGCGATTTCGGTACTGAAAAACCTCAGCCTGGTGACTGCATGTTTATATTCGATGATAAGAACCATCCATTTGATGTTACCGATATCGAATTCGATAACTCCGGCCCAGCCATGACACATATACTGGCAATGGGACAAGGCGTCGCAGGTGATCTTGGCATCGCACTTTCATACGACCAAAGTGAAAGCATTTTCTATCGTCTCGATGGTACGATGAATAGTTCACTAGTGCTAACGAAAAAGCACATAGAATCTCTCGCGCAGTCTCAGCTATCTCATGATCTTCACCCTCAACATCTCATTCCGGTACAACTCAGGCCGGATGAAATAGAGAATTTCTGGCAGCTATGTCAGCCTGGTGAACTTATCTGGTGTGATTTCGATTTCGGCGCTCAACATATCGCCAATGCCATGATTATCAATCAGATTCATGGCACGATTAATAATCAGGGCGATGAAACAATAGAGCTAGCCGTCGAAGATATTTACCAACTAGGTAGACCTGGGACTGTTCGCGGATGAGGATGAATCCATCATCTAGGGATTCGGGTAACGATGCCTCGATAGAACGGGTACTCAACCCCATCCACACGCGGATTGATGCATTAGCAGCAGGCGCCGCAAATATGGGTAGGGCCATGTTAACTCCTACCCTCCCGATGTATGACTCCGCTTTCTTCCCACCTGATCCTGTTACGGGTCAATTGGTACGAGATGTCAATGACCCATCTACGCTATGGGTATATGGTATAGATGGCAATTGGCATCAGATAGGCGGAACTCCACTTCCTCCGCCCGCTCCCGGTATCTGGGCATTGCCACATACATCGGATCAACCTAGAAAGGGCATAGCTCGTTTCCCCGGTGGAATTATTACCATCAGTCCGGCTAGGATGGGATCATCAGGAATACCTGACTTTACTTTCGGGGATGCTACTGTAGATCAGGATATGAGCGGCCCGTCAACGCCAGCATCCATTAATCCGACAGATGATGTAGTTCTCGTTTCTACTCAAACTGGCGGCGTTGTTTCGGCATCAACAAATCAATTGCCTGCTGGTGTGACGCCAGTTGTAAGTTTCCTTCCCGAACACGTTGGTCTTTTGAGCGGCCATAAGTACGACATGTTTATCGGATATCGTGCTCATCCTGCCAGTACGGGAGCTTGGCTAGCTGCAAAAAGTGATGACTATATAGCAAGCTCTTTAATGGGTACTCATGTAATAACTCATGCTGGGTATGCAGGTGCGAATTCCGGTTTGTGGGGATCGACAAATTACGGATATCAGGGTATGGGATATGGTGGCTTTGGAAGTTATGGCCCTATTTACCATGATGGAAATCAAATAGATATCTATGCTTGGTGTAATGGCGGAACTGCATGGATAGCTATCGACTGGATCATGTTCATGCCTGACTCCGGTTACTATTTCTATGCAGGACAGGGAGGCCCGGCCCCGCAGAGAAGTAGACCCCAGCCATATCCCTATGCTACCACCGATGAATCCGGATATATTCAAGATGCGTATTGCTACGATACTCAAGTAAGAGGAAGATTCATCGACGTTGTTATGAGTGATGCGGATCAAGGGGTTAATAACGCACCAATCTGGCGTCCGGGGTTTACCTACGCTGTTTATCTGACAGCGAGATCATTTACAACAGGTTGGGATTATACGACGGGATCACGTGGAGTAGGTATAGTCTCTTGGCTACAGAACTCTGGTCATAGTGCCGACTGCATGACCCAAAGTTTTGGTGCATGGGTGCCCATGTATATGGGTATGCATACGATCAACCAAAATGATTATGGAGTCGCTTTGTGGACGCCAGACGGCAGTTCCGTTAACTTCCCCTCTTGGTACAATGCTGGCGATCCTCGCGCATCAACAGAGATTCGCCTCCAGCGTATCATGTTTATGCCTCTAAAGGGTAATAATGCCCTAGAATCTGTAGGAACGAGGCCACCAATTGTACCATGGTTCTAAACAACCTGTACCACCAGACGACCCGCCGCCGGGAACTAAGCCTCCAAAATAATGGATGGTTCCGAAATGGTTAATGACGGTAATTATTATTTGCGTACTCGCCGTGTGGGTATTCTCTTTGATAGAGGGAATCATCGAAGATGACTACGAGGCATTAGCCATTACAACACCAGTTATGTTGACGTTGGCAGGATTTGTCTTTGGGACTAGAACAAAAGTAGCAAAATAATATGGAATGGCACCAAAATGGTTAATCACTGTTGTTGAGGTATGTGTGGTGGCAGTCTGGACATTTTCCGTTGTAGCAGGATATCTTCAAAAGGACTATTCGGCTCTAACAGTCACCACTCCAGTTATGTTAGCTCTAGCAGGATACGTTTTTGGGTTTGGAATCGTGAAGCATCCTCGTGGTGGTAACAAAGATGAGATACGTTAGCTTTGTAGCTCTAATTGTAGTTCTATCTCTAGCTGGTTTGTTCGGGTGGATTACTGCCGAACAACTCAATGCGAAAGTTAAGAAGGAAGAGACTACAATTAGCAGTATCGTAAGTGTTATAGGTCAACCTGGCCCTCAAGGCCCGGCAGGCCCACCAGGCCCAGCAGGTACAACAGGTTCTATTATCAAACAAATCCACCAAATCCAAAAGATTATAAATGCTAGTCAAGGCCCGGCCGGTGCTAAAGGTGCAAAAGGCCCAAAGGGTGATACAGGTACTAGAGGGCCAGCAGGAGAAAGAGGATTAACTGGGCCACCAGGACATACCGGGCCTCAAGGCCCACCTGGCCCACCTGGGCCTGCGGGACGTGTTATAACACGTACTGTTGTAGATACAGTTACCGTTACTGTTACAAGAACTGTAACTGTTAATGGCGGTGGTAATGGAGGTGGTGGAGGTAAACCACCAGGAAAGCCTTGTCCACCACATAACAAACATTGTCCATGAAAGGGTTAGCTAGCAGTAATTAGGCTAGCGACAGTGGGGGAGATTGTTGTCTCTCCTGGGCATATCTCCCCCACACTATTATGAAAAGCCTGCTATCAGAGAGGCAGCTTGAGGTAGCTAAATACGCTGCTTTAGGATACACTACATCTGAAACGGCCGAAATAATGGCGATAGCTCCTAACACTGTGCAACACCATAAAAAGAAACTGCTGAAAAAGCTTCATGCAAGGAATATGGCTAACGCAGTTTCGATTCTTATCGAGGAAAAATACTTATCGTTAGAAGAACTCTTCGGGGACTAACTCGTATTTGTAACCCGCCATGCTCTCCATGAGCGGGAATCCTTTTCCGAAGGTTATCCAATACAGCATGTGTCGTAGAGCATCTCTACCATGCTGTAAGCCTTTTTGATAAAGGCGCATATCCTTTATACGCTTATCGGTGAAGTAGTCCCAACCGAGTCCAGGCGGCTGCATATATAATGTAACTCCCGTCTGACGTGTAGCGTAAAGTTCTACTACACCGATCAGTTTAGGGGCCGTTAGATCAAGTCCTGTCCTCGGTTTATTGCGATAAGTGAAGTTCTCACATATCAGATGCGAAGGGTTGAGATCCTCAATAAATTCATATAACTCATCAGAATTCATTTTCTTCTGACCATACGCTATCTGTACTCTAAAGATTTCAGGGAAGTCTTCTCCGATAGCGTAGCCGGTTGTGCCCCCTGGGTCGATACTAACGATTTTCATTGCCGAAATATCTGGCAGCTCTTTCTGTTCTTTTGGGGTCAAACCATCTATCGTGTTTGTTCTTTTGCCATCCTTTATTCAACATCTGTGTTTCGGTTAAACAATGTCTGTCATTAGGCTCAAACGTGCCTACTCTATGTTTATCGAATACCTCCATGCTCGCAAAGTCTTCAAGACATTCGCTACATCCGAACAATGGAGTTTTCTTAAATCTAATATCCTGACTCACGTATCTCTCCTGTTAGGTTTACAAAAGACCGAGGCTGGATACGGCGATCTTAGGATCGGTCAAGGCCCGGTGATCTGATTGCGCTCCGTCGCCTCTCTGATCCTCCCTCCAACCGTACAGGCCCATCCTACCTCCCGACGGCGGTTTCGGCAAGCGGCCAGGAGGCAGGATATTGGACTCTATATGGAACATACGTTCGTGGTATATCTATACTATGGAATCACCAACGGGCGATAGTCCGTAAAATCGCTAGGAGCAAGATTATTATGAGGATATATACGGATGCCAAAGATGTTACGTCTACGAGCTTGCTCGATCCAGGGGACGTAGAAGCGACCTTGGCCGAAGGCGCCTATTGTTGGATGGATGCGTCGTCGGTCAGGAGTAAAGCCGTAATATGGGCGAATATACATATTATTAACAATGCCGGCTATTTCATCCTCTAAGTTTCTGAGATCAAGGTAGGGTTGGCTCCCATAACATTGCGGACTGTTTCTTGCACCACGTTTCATCCAGATACCGTGATTAAAATCCCCTTGCCCACCCATAGGCTGAACGTCTACAAGTTGATTAGGCAAGGCATTGAATATGGTATTAGCAGCTATCTCGTTAAAGGCCCATCCATTCGCGTACTGGTATGGCTGCTTCTGGTTTCCATCTACCTGCCACTTGATGTTGTTATCGGTGATTACTCCTGTTGCTTGCCACCTCGGAGTGGACAGTCCCGACTGTCCACCATTGGGCGTGACGTAGAGGAAATTCTTTACCCTATTATCCATCGGATCTACAGCCGATGCGAATACGTGTGCCCAGGGCTGATATGCTATATTTGATTTCCAGGGTGGATATCCCTTACCAGTAAATTCGATATTGAGGCCGAGGACTTTTGGTGGATATCCTTTAACTGTCAAGTCTTTAACGAACTTAACAATATAATTCGCCCAAGCTTGTGCGCTTGAAGGAATCTTTGCAGCTATCGAGTCAGTGGACAATGGATCAGCAAACCATATGTTGTGATCGAATGGCTGGCCTCGAAATGTCATTTGTTTTTTGCAGTAATCCATTCTCTGACTGACTAGATCAAGACCTTCTTCGGGCCTGAACGCTACACCCTCAAACCCTCCGGTAGACATTTGAGTATAGTCCAACGGTACATCTGCTGTCTGATTGTAGTCCACACGGAACTTTTGGAATGGAGTAGCGGCCATTATACTATCGGTGAAGTCCAGGTTTTATCCCAAGTCTGAGGCCCAACAAGCCCATCCACAGAGAGCCCTTTTTCAGACTGGAACTGTCTACATACTTTCTCAGAGTTAGGCCCATACATGCCATCAACGTTGAGATACCATCCTCGATGTGACATTTGGCCCTGCCACTTGCGGACGTTATCTCTATCTACTCCACCGTAATATCCTGAATGACAATGAGGATCGGACGATGGCTGACCGAGATAATGATTGCTCGGATATGGGAATGGTGGTGCTTTACCGGATGATGGTGGCGGGGTAGGTGCTGATACTGGATGACCAGCAGCCATTTCCAATACATAACCCATTGGAAAACCGCTACCGCAATCATGGTGTCCGCCACCCCATGATCCTAGATCAACATGCTGACATACACCACGTCCTGAACCTTGTGCTTGTGAAGAATTCAATCTCACAATTGGGATACCGAAGTATTTAGCTTCCTCGGCAATCCACTTGGCACAATTATCAAGCATGTTTGGATGGCGATGCCATTCATCAGTAGACCAAGACGCGAAGGCACATAGTTCCAATTGGGTGGCAACAGGATTAGCATTCGCTGCTGTCCATGCCTTATTTCCACGCTTAACATACTCACCTACCGTGTTCTTTTTATCATCGGCTCCGGTATGCGAACTTACCTGGCTCGACGATGAAGCGAAAAAGTTGCCGAGTGATTCGATTGTCAATGCACCTTCGGCGGTATGCAGAACAATCAGACGTACACTTGCACCACCACGACTACTGTAATTAGGACTTGGAATCCATTTACGAGTCAGCGCCACTCGGTTCATCTCCTTTCGCCCACTCTTCTGCTGGTTCTTCTGCTGGTTCTGGAGTTGGGTTTACGTCAGGCTGGCCTTCGTTCTCTGATTCCTCTTTAGGCTCGTTTTCAGACACTCTCTATCTCCTTTAGTTCACCCCAGTTTTCACCAACACTGAACTCAACTTCAAAGGGTATGTCTATCCATCCAATAACTTTAGGTGCCGATTCCATCACCCCCTTAATAGCTTCAACAAATTCTCCCACCCTATGAATAGGGCAATCAAGCACGATGCTATCGTGAACGGTATTAACAACAGGAAGACCAAGATCAACCAAACGGCGAACGCTGTATAGAGTAAGACGAGCAGCGATATTTTGAGGAATACAATTAATGGCTTCTCGATATACCGCACCCTTGTTTTCAAAGGTAATGAGATAAAATCTTCGCTTGTGACCAAATGGAGTTTGAATATATCCGTCTCGCTTGACGGTTCGGGCGACTTCTTTTCTCCAACGGGCAACTCCTGGGAAGTTGGAGAACCACCATTTGATGAAGTCCTTGCCTTCCGCAACCGGAATATCATGTTTCTCTTGGAACGTTTCCGCCGATTGTCCATACGCCACTCCGAAATCCATATTCTTGGCATGGACGTACTGCTCATAGTTGTAGTCTTTTCCGTAGAAACGTTCTGCTACTTCTCGATGGAGACTCCGCTTATCTCTGTATATGTCTTGCAGACGAGTATCACCTGATAGGGTGGCGATTGCCCGTAACTCTGCTTGCGAATAGTCAGCTGACAGTATGCAACATCCTTCAGAGGGAACGAAAAGGGATCGAATATTCGGGAGATTCTCCTTCGTCCTTGTAACGTTTTGAAGATTAGGCCGACTAGAGCTTGACCTACCCGTGACGGTAGAATGTAGCTTGAAGTCGCTAAAGACTTTTCCTCCCGCAAACTCAGCTCTTTTGATGAGTCCCTCAACGTATGTACCTCTCTGTTTGTCTAGCTCTTTGAATTCTGTGAAGTATCCGGCCCATCTTCTGACTGTTTCGGCGTCACCTTGATGACCCGCCCCCATGTAGAAACGACCTGCCCTGAGTTCCGTGTAAACCGGCTTATCGACAGAGCGTTCCTTATCCTCTCCCCGATCAATGTCGTGTATTACCTTCCACTTATCGTATACCAGTATAGAATTCTGTTTAGCAGAGGCGGGATTATAACTACCATCGCCTACGATCAATCTCAATGTCTCTCTTAGCTCATCTAGTTTAGGCAGTACCTCCATCTCATTCATGTCGGCGGCTTTGTGAATGTTATAATTCATTCCTCGCAGTTCTACGTCAATAAGGGCGTTACTGTCTGGAAGAAGGTAGTTCTTATAATAATCATAGACACCATCGTCGATAGCACGCTGTTTGAGGATTGGGAATAGGAGAGCCGTACCGGCTGCGTCGTTGGCGTTGTATTCATACAATTCATCCGGTACCTCCAACTGGGCAAGTCTTTCAAATTCGGCATTTCGCTCCAGTCTAGCCACAGCGGCTTTCCAGTTCTTGACTATCTTTGGTTCATAGTGCGGCCAATTCAATTCATTCATGCACAGATAGTCGAGAGAATGTACTTGCTCCTCATCCGATCTTTCATCCAAAGCATAGGATAGGAGCAACGTATCTTCGTCTACCCTGCCTGCAATTCGCTTTGATCTAAAGTTTCTAACGTCGAACTTTCCGTTGTGCCAGATATAAGTAGTACCGGCTTGCGTGAGGATCGGTCTAATGAAATCGACAAGGAAAGAGTCGTCTTTGAAACATTCGGCTCCAAAAGCAAACGCTCGAAGTCCCGTAATAGAGAGTCCAAGACTAACAATGACTGCCGTGTGAGCAAGTCCTTTCGTTTCGATATCGACTGCAATGGTTCCAGGCGAGGTAGATAGCCTTCGACTGATATCTCGTGCGATTCTCCTAGCTTCCATAGTTGCATTAGTCCAACTCACTTCCGGAAGTTCTACTGGTGGCAATGGATTTATCGCTAGTCTAAAATCCCTAACGAGATTTGGGAAGATGGTGTCGTCTTTGAGGACGATGGCTGGGTTGTTGGTGGCAACCACGTCTTGCCACTTCCCACTGTCTGTAGTGCGTCTGTGCCTAAATCCACGATTTCCAGATAGGCTGTTGACCCCAAGGACTTCTTTAGCTGCTTCGCTTCCTGCGGCGATAATAACATCAGCTTGTGAAATTTCGCTACGGAGACGCGGAGCGCACGCTTGTATCGCAGCTTTCGGTGGAGCAGTAGTAGTGCAAAGGACAACGTTAGTAAGGAAAGCTTCTTCACGTTTTACTCCATTCTGTTGGAGCAAATGATCGAGAACTTTGCCAGACGGCCCACTAAAAGGCTGTCCCTTCTGCGCTTCATAAAACCCAGGACTTCTACTGACTACGGCTATCTTCGCATCCTCTGGGCCAATAGAAGGAGCGCAGGGTGAATTGATGAGAGGACATACCTCGCACTCAGCCAACGGATGTTTCCGTTTTATCTCAAGAAACGTCGTCATTAGATTTCTCTTTTACCCTCTAATAGTTCTATCTCATAGTTTAGATAGAACGCTGCTTTTTTCAAATCTTCGACATGATCTGTTTTCTTACCGGCTCGGGAAATGTATTTAACGCAGTTACCAAGATTAAATCCTAGTTTCCAGGCGTGAATGACTTTGATTGTTTCGTAGGTAGTATCTCCACCGTAATGCTGAGGATGATTAATCCTCTCCGTCACCCTGGTTCCACATCTCCCGCCATGCCACTAGAACACGAATAGACTCATCTAGTTGTGTGATGATTTCATCATCACTACACATTCTTACTGCCCAACGTAGAGCGTTGACCTCGGAATCGACAAGTTCCATCCAGCGATCTTCCGGAACCGATGCGTGTCCTTCCATTAATGCTTCCTCCTATGATCTTTCGGGATCGTCATATGGCGACCGTTGGGCAATTCGATACCTGCGGCTCGCATACGCTGTTGCCGAACCGCCGGAGTGATCTGTTCTCTAAGCTTCTGAAGCTCGATAACCATACGCTCGTTTGCTTCTGCCTCAAATTCTGTCCGATCTATCGTACCATTCTCACTGAGCTTCTCCAATAGCATACCGATATACATATTCATTCTAACATGGTTGTTCATAGCCACGTCGAGAATCTGTACCTCCAACCTATCCCACTCACCTACCTCTTCCTGCAATGCTGCCTGAGAATTTTCCAATCGTTCGGATGATTCTATGTCGTCCAATACCTCACTCCCTTTCCTGATTTTTGGCGGCGTATCTCGCCTCGTTCGACGAGTGTATCTTCAAACAAGTCTACAGATCGTTTATTCAGATGAAAAGCACGCATGACGTTGCTTCTAGGAGCACCTGGATTGCGTGCAATATAGGCCACGATCCTTTCAAGCAATCGAGTCTCTCCACTCTTGCCAACATCGTAAATCATATCTACCGAATGCTTAGCCCAACGTTGTACGAAATGTCCAGCATTTCGTATATCTTTTTCCTCAATCAAAAACTTATCGTTCGTGGGTTCTTGTCGGACAGCACCGAGCAGCATAGCCATCTTAAGCATTGAAATTGTTAGACGCTCGAAAACCGGCAATGCGTTCTGACTCACATGGCTGTCGTATGCAACTTTTCGGATTTCTCTCTGCCATTTATTCCACAAATCCAATGCCTCATCTGTTATGTCGGCTTCGAATTCAGGCTGGCGAGCTATTTGCTGTCCCGCAATATTGACCATACGAATCTGATTATACCGATCATATGCTTGAGCTAGCTGATCCTTAACTACTTTGCGTTTGTTCATATCTTCGTCCATACGTTTCTTGGCATCATGCAATTCCTCTAAGGAGGACTCACCTGCAACGACCAGAAAGCGAGGTAGAAAGCCTGAGAAGATATATTCCTCTGTAACAACCGAATATACTTTCTCTTTGATCCCTCCACCAAAGAAGATAAAGATCGGACGTTCGATATGAACTGTCTCTTTCCGCAATACCCTACGAAATCTAAGAGGACTGTCGTAGAGATAGGTGAATGCTTCGATCATCCCTGCAAGATAATCCTTCTTGTTTACTTGGTCGAAGAATCCTGTTACTTCATCACGGAAGTAGATGGAAGCTCGACCAGGCCGTTCACTCAATCCTTGCACTATCCCTTCAATTGATCCGTCAGTTGCGAGTATTGCTTCTTCATCAAGACTGAGAATCATCTCAGTAGCCAACTGCATAGCCGTACTCTTACGGGCTAGAGTAGTCTTGCCCAAAATCATTCCCCATAAATTCGGAACGATCGAACCAAACGTCAACTCTAGCCTAATATTACTAGAGAGCAGAGAGGACAATACCATAAAGGCAGACAGCTCGTGAAAGATTGGTGGCGCATCCGTCGTGTCTGTTGCCCAATTGATGTAGGTTTCTGCGAAACTCCCTGTGGCGGGTTCAGGTTGAATGTTGGGAAACTCTAGCTTTCCAAATTTGTCGAACGTGACGTTAAAAGCTTTTTGTGCTGCCGCAGCTTTTTGTACCTCTTTCCAGAGATATCTAATTGGCCTACGATCACGCTCGTACTTGTTGCACTTCGCCTTCAATGCAATTGCGAAAACCTCAACATCGCTCATACCTGCCTCAAAGCACGTATTGATGAGACTCCACATGAGCGATGACCAATCCGCTCCCGCATCCGGCTCGATATAAAACTGAGTCAATGGCTTACGTTTTAGTTCGTTCTCGTATTTATAGATGACAAACTCAGCATCGGGGAGTTTATCCAACTCTGGCATTGTTGCATCTTGATCGCCATTTAGTGATGGATCATACTCCGGTATGTCGATTGATTCAAATACATCGGGGGAGAGTAGATCATCTACGGATTCAATGATGCGAATTTCTGGATTTCCTGGGTACTTATAATTTCGGGTATATGGAACTCGAAGAAGTTGCCCGGTATCCCATCCTGATTTATCGACACCGTTAACAGAATATCTATAGGCAATTCTTCTTGCGTAATCCTCTGTAGTGTCGGGGTCAAGTATTCGGTCTGTTCGCCATATTCCTTGATAACGTCCTGAAGAAGTCTCGGTAACAAGTGTAGGATGTGGTTCGACAATGCTTGGGTCGCAGGCGTCGAGGTCTGCATAGATGATTCTTCCGGCATTTGCATATTCCTTCTTCCTGTCTGGCCTAGCGAAAAGGCTTACTGAATACCATATATGGGCATGAGGTACTTTGCCCGTGATGAAATCGGATACAGTATCCTTATCGCTAGGCCACTTAAAGAATGTTTGCTTAAACGATGCTCGCATAGCTTTCGGATCTTGTGTCTTATCCGCCGTAGCTATACAAAGGTAGCCCGTTTGGTCATCAAACAGGTACTCAAAGAACTTCTCTCTTAGCTTACTAGGCTGCGCGACTGTTGCCATTGACGCTAGGCTCGGCAACCTTGTCGTATTGCTTTTGCTTCGTGCTGAAGTAGAGATCAGCAGCTTGTGATGCTTTCATGCCAGGATTAAGAGAGACTGTCTTCATGATGAAGTTACCAATTTCCTCTGGGTCTTCTACCTTCATAGCTCCTTCTTAAAGAATACCGGATGAAGCAGCGGCACCTGCGGCCTTGATAGCCTTCACGCGATTCTGCAATACCTTTTCCTCAGTATCAGGATCGGTATACGTCTCGCGCGTGACAGTCAGTAGAGCTTCACGACTCTTCATATCCTCGTAGTCCAACTCGAAGTTACCGGATGCAAGTTCCTCCTTACTGTATCCGATTGCTTCGAGCATCCGAAAGAGCATACCGTTCATCATCTTGTAGTTTACAGCCTCTTTCGGCGGTATAACATGGCTGGAAAAGACTCTACGGTTTTCCAACGATGGTGCATCTACCGGAACTAGCTCACCTTCGGCATTGAAATCATCGACAGTCTCAGGCCAATCGAACAATGCTTCATCAAGACGCCATTGAATCGCGATCATTGGCGTACCTTCGGGCATCTTACCTCCGCCACCCGTATGACGTTCCTCAGCTTCCATAATAGTAGCCTTGTAACGTCCTGCGGGAACTGCGACAAACCCACCTTCACGATCAGTCAAATCAAGAAGTGGCATTACTCTCTCCTGTTCCGTAAATCGTTTCGTAGATTGCTGGGATTGTTGGATTGATAAGCAGATGATCTAGCTTCTTAAATCTATCCTTGGCTAGCACCTGTTTCGATCCGATGGTTTGAATCCGTATCTCAGGCTCTTTCCCCCTTTCTGTTAGCATTGTCATGTAACCAACAATGTTGAGGAACCCTGGTACGTCCGACTTAGCTTTACCACCAAAGCCGGGATAAATTCTGTCGGGTTGTCCGTCTTTGATAACATCGACTGTATGAGCTGTTGTGAATAGATGGCATGGCAAGTCCCGAAGTGATCTGGTAATAGCACGCATATGCTCTCGGGACTTTCCCCATTCCCGTTGAGACGGAACGTCGATATCAATCTTTGATGGATCACGAGCGTTAGCTTTTGCCTCCCTCATGATAACCTTCATATCAATTGATTGCAGCTCAGTCATATTGTCCACTACAAGAGAACGATATGGTAGGTTATCGCCTTCCATATAAAGGAGGTTCTGAGTTTCTTGCAACTTCTTCAAAGTACGAAGGGGAATAACATCTACATCGCTCTTATGATGTAGTAGTTTGTCAGCGATTGGAGTAGTTCCACCTTCGATATCTAACCACAAACACGGCAACAGATCAGGATGATCCAGAACTGTTCCCATGAATGTAGTCTTACCGACTCCAGGCTCACCGAAGATGAGCATATCAAGCCATTGAGGTATTTCTTCTATGGTTACTGCTCCGAGTCGCTGTCTGATGGATGATTCTGCGATTGCGATAGTGTATCACCCCCTTCGCTATTCTCATGCTTCCAGATAATAATCTTCCAGCGTAGTCGTTCAAGCAAGTGACCGATATATCCGCCGACCACGAACGCTACAACCCATGTAGGGATATAGAAATGCATTAGTTCATTACTCCCATAAATCCTGCTTCGACTAGCATTTCATTAAGCTCGTTCAACGCATGAACAGAGCAACGTGACACACCTTGTACCCTAAGATATGTTGGTGAACCACAACCACGATTCGCGCAACGCATCTCTTTGTCGTGTCTCCTAAGTGGGCCTACTTGTTTTGGTCTTTCCGGTTCCTCTAATAGTTTGTCGATTGTTATATCGTCTGTGTTCTTAAACGTTGAAGTCATGTTACTGTCTTGTAGTCGAGTTTGCCATCAATTTCTATACGTGCTCGAATTTCATCTAAAAGCTCTCGTGTTGTAGCACAACCAAGATTAGGAGTCCAATCAGCCTGCCATATCTCTTCAGTTATGGCATGTGCTAATTCAACGTCCATCGTCTTGTGAGAGTTGATAGGCCAGCACCAGCCTCTTGCTACTGCCCCACAAATAGCCTCTCTATCCATTAACTTTACCACCTAGTTCCGCGATTCTATAGGTTTTCATTTATGTTCATCTCGTCCAGTTCTCTTCAAACTGATCGTCGAGAATAAGTTGCCATTCACTTCCATCATCCCTGGCGATACATGGTGAACGGAATATGCAATTGAGGCAGGAATGCTCGCCTGTGGGATTCGGATAGATACGGACATGCGGGTCTAGCATATCGCTGACTTCCATATATATCCGTTCCCCGCATGACTCAATCTCTGCTCGGTTACGACGGACGTAGTTTCTCTTGATGAACTGTTCGCCACCTGATCTCTCGACATATTCTACATACGCTTGGAGCTTTTCGTCGGCTTCAACTACTACCTCTAGTCCGTTTCGTTCAATGTATTCACGGAGCATTCCGGGCGTAGTTGATTCAGTCTGTCGGTTGATAGAGAAGAGTCCTGACTTAGTTGGGGTTGGCGGTTTGGGGAACGCTTTGCGAAGCGCGTTGTATAGGACGAATGATATTTTCTCGTATTCAAGGCCATGCTGTCTGGCCTCAATCTCACCAGCATACATATACGTCGTACATTGTTCATCCTTCTCCAACTTTCTGTGATAGTTTTCGTCTATCGCTGCTGCGGTCTTGTGTTCGAGAATTCCGAACAATCCATACTCTAGGTCTTGGATGATTGCATCCTGTGTACCCCGTATATGCACCGGCTTTACCTTACCATCACGAGGATCAATGGCCGATAGAGGTTGATCTTCACCATGCATCATTTTCTGCATTACAGGAACAGAGAATGTGTGCTCTTCACAAATAACTGCGAAACTATCATTCTCTGCGGCATACTCTTTGTAGTAATTGAGCATACCAATTCCGAGTTCACGATGTTCCTCGTACTCTTCTATATCGTAAGTGGGCAGTAGATCATACAAACCACGTACCTCAAACTGTACGGTTCCGTTATGGACGTATTGCTTCGGCTTACGATCATAGACTAGATCAAGTTGTTCCTCGTTGCATATACCACCATTCATCTGCAAATCGTACCACCATAGAAATGTCTCTACAGGATCACGTTGCAGAACTGGATTGTAGTATTGTGCGAGCGCATAGTGTACTCCAGAACCAAACCACAGCGGGATATAGAGTCCTGAGAACTCTACCTTCTGTTGAAGATTATGACGCATGGGACTAGACCAATCCCATTTGCGTCTGCACTTTTTGAATGTGCCTCTATCGCTCGCGTGAATCGGGATAACGTCGAACTTCGACGGTATCTTCGGCGGACGAACTGCTGGCGTTGGATCTATCTTAATTCCGCTCATTCTCACGTCTCTTACGTTGGCTTGCAGTTACGTGACTGCTGTTTTTCATGCCATCTGAGATTGCTCTCTTATGCTGAACAGACAGCTTTCTGCCTTTCGGCCATCCTACTTTTCTATTTTTTGCGGACAACTGAACCTCCTAGTTCACCGCGTTATGTGCGTTACCCGTATTAGCGAGGTTAGCGGGGGAAGCTGGGACTAATTCAACTTCCCCCGTAACCTGGATGTTCCACCCAGCGGAATGCGTCATCCCGCCGGAGAGGAATTTGAGACACTACCACACGGCGACGCGAATGTCAAGCCCTCCGGACAATCTTTTTTCCGTTTGACCGGAGGTTAATAACAGCCCCGTTCATCCATGTGATCTTTCCATTCCTCTAGTGACCAAACTTTATTCCTGTGACTTCGTTTAATTGCTCCTTCTATGTTCTTGGCTTTACGTTCAGCGACTATCGCTCTGTCACTTACCATCCGTTTTATTTCTTTTCTTAGTTCAGGGTCGTGAGCTAATGCCTCCTTCAGTGAGGGTAAGGGTTTGTCACCCATTCTCTCCATATGTCTGAGTTGGGTATGTCGGATAGTATGGTGAACATCAGCCAAAGATTTGCGTAAACCAACTTTTCTTAATTTCGTTTACACGGAAGACCCTTTCATCAACCGTGTCCTTTGCGTTAATGTGAATGATGTTTGCCGGATATTCCTGTCCCGGCCTCCATACTCTTGAAATCCCTTGCTCGTTGTCTTTCGGACTCCACGACCTGTCTAAGAAAACACAGGTAGTCGCTGAAGTAAGACTGATACTTTCGCTTCCCAGTTGCAAGGTACAGATAAATACCTGCTTTTCTCTCTTCGGGAATTCTATTGACCATTTCTCATATCTCTTGCGGTCGTTATCACTTTGTTGCATGTGGATATAAGAGATTCCAGCTTTATCAAATCTTGCTTTGGCAAGTTCGATAGGGTCTTTGAAGTTAGAGAAAACGACAACTTGATCTCTACGTTCATCGTCCCATTCAAGCCCCTCGACAATTTCCATGAGAGCATCGAGTTTAGAGGAAGGTTCGACAAGCTTAATCTCTTGCCTTCTTCGTCCCTCTTCTGGATCATAGTAATCCCTAACTACTTCTGGTGTTGCGACACAGATTTGCCGCAATCTTTGGAGCGCCGATAGGACGTTGGGCGCGAGTATGGGCAACCCTTGTTGGTCAAGGGCATACAACTCGTCCCTGATTGCTTCATACATAGACAACTGCGTCGCATTAAGTTCTACCTCGATTGGTGAGAAGATTGGCTCTGGCAAGTTTGGGAACACATCTCGCTTTGTGTGTCTTGGGCCGAATGACCGAATAAGCTCCTTAAACTCTTGTTCGGTATCCGGCTTGATTCCCTTGATTTTTCTAAAGCCTGACCAATCAACTTCCTCATCGCAGTATCTTTCACGGAATCTCCAATACGAGGTAAACCTTCTAGGTTCAAGGAAGTGTAGCAATGACCATATCTCATCGGGCCGATTGATGAAACCAGTCCCGGTCATTACTTGCTTCCTCTTCGTCTTGAGTTTCTTGATGTTCTTAGTCCAGCCGGTCTTTCTGCCTTTGATTCGGTGCGCTTCATCAATAACTACAGCATCCCATTCGATCTTCAAAAGCTCATCGACTAGACCCTGATCTTGTTTACCATGAAGTTGAATCATTTGCTCCAGCAGAGGATTCGATTCCTCTGTTACTTCCTTCTTAGCCGCTTTATCAATCGCTTTCTTCCGCGGTTTCCTCTCGGTAAATACATCATAATGCGCCACAAACAACATAGGATGATTACCGTTAAGAGGAATTTCATCCACGGGGAGTTCCATATCGTCAATGACAAGAGTTACCTTCTTGCGTTGGATATTGAACAACTCCCAATTGGGATGTACCTGCGGAGTCAGCAACCAATAAGTTCCTTTACCAGATCGAGTGGTAATGACCAGGACTTTAGGTGCTTTCTCAGATACGACAGTCTGTTCTGCTACACCATCACTATCTACTTCGTATGCCTTATGCTTGAACTTCTCTTCCAACCACCACAAAACGGTGCTAGTCTTGAAGCAACCCATCTCATCCCAATTCGCACAATTATCTAGTGGGACGAGCTGCTCTAGCTCCTGTTCTTGGAATGGCTTTTTAGTAATCTCCATTCTGTAGTACCTCTTCCAACGCATCCTCTGGAGACATACCATAATGGTTTATCTTCCAGAGGTATTTTGACTTAGCTGTTCTGCAAGCCTTAGTTCGTTTGCAGAATAACGTCTGCGCCCTGTGCCGACCTGGGATTGGTGAAGAGCATACGACGCATACAGCCCTGTTCTCGTTCTTAACCCTTCTTACTGCCTGATGATAACTCAGACCGATTAGCATGAACTCTTCTATTCGATCTGCATTATGCTCAACCCATAACTCCCGAATGCATTTACGACATAACCACCTCCCTGATTTCCATATGACTTCTGAATCTGATACGTATGTTGCTCCATTCCGTCCGTCGGTATGGATACCACCATGGCAACGAGAACAGGATGGTGGACTGCATGTTAAACACCATCCTGTCTCGTCGTTTATATCACGAACAAAGTTGCCACATGAAGGACAAACGAATTCGTCTACAACAAGTGGCAATGCCTGGCCGTGTTCGGCCATGGTTGGAAACCCCTCACTTTCCATGCACGATAGCCAACTACGATCTGATCGTGCGGACTCCATCTGTTTGCATATCCATTATACTTACGAATCATGTCTCGTCCATAGCTATACATGAACGAAACATCCATTTGGAGCCCACCCCAATAGGGCGCATAGTTATCTTGCCAGCTACCCTCGTACCTATGAATACATAAGAACGCTCGTACTATCCAGTTCGGTACATGCTCTTTCTTCGGATGTTTCGCTTGTGCTTGTCCTGCTGTTGCTGCTATAAAAGCTGCACATACAGTTAGTATCGCAAGCGTATGCCGAATGATAGCCTCCCGAGTAGATTACAAAGTAAGAGGGAGGTAGCTAGCCTTTGCGCGTAACTAACCACCTCCCTCTGTTATGGAAGATAGACGGACTATCCTCCATGAGAGATAGTACAGGGTCATCGGTAAGGAGGACACACCGACCGATTACACTATCTCTCATTCAGAATACTCCGTCCGTCGGATTTTTTGTATCTGAATAAGCGGGGGGAGATAGCATAGGCGCACATTCCCGTGCTATCTCCCCTGATTCCGCGAGCGCATCTACGGGATGCAACGTGAAGCGTAGCAGATGCGGAAGTGATTGTCAAGGGTGCGAACTTTTAAAGTAAGCACGCTATTGAAATAAAATGAGAGGGCCGTTTCCGACCCTCTCATTCTCTCCCCGACCTTAGTAGGACTAAGCGGACTTCTCGATGGCCTGGAGATACACCTTGTTACCATCGACATTGAAACGAAGCTGCTTGTTACGATTACCAGCTTGCTTCATGGCCGAAGTACGAAACGAGGTAGCCTTTGAATCAAAGTCTACACCTTCCGTCAGTACCCAAATCTGACCATCAAGCCATGCATTCCAATCATGCTTCCCTCGCGTACTTGCGGGAAACTCATAAGTCTCAACGGTAGATGCCATTTCTTTATCTCTCCTGTGTTAGTAGTGTGAGGGGAGATATTGCTATCTCCCCTCGTTTCGATTGGTTGGTTACGATACGTCCGAGCGGACGAGGAACACACGATCGCCCTTCAGAATGACCTTGGTGTTACCGGCTGCTTCCTTAACCTCATCTGAAGCATCCAGAATCTTACCCGCCTTGATGCGCTCAATAGCGGACTCATACCCGGTCTTGACAGACTGTGCCTTTTTACCGGCATGATCTCCCTCGGCCAGATTGATCTCAACACCACGACGACCTGAATCAACAAAAGCGATGTAGTTCTCGTCATAGACTCCACGCTGCCTTGAACCTGCAAGTGCCTCGTTCAGAGCCTCGTCCGACAGTTCAACAAAAGCGTTACTCATTTTATTTCTCTCCTGTGTTTGGTTGGATTTTTCGTTCTATTGCACTTACCCGTGTATCTAGCTCCCGTAGTGTCTCTACGATATCCCTACCTCCTATCTGGTCTTTAAGCTCCTCCCGAATCATGGTACGGAGCTTAGCACGGTAGCGGGCCTCTGTCAAGTCTTTCGGCCCACCAAATTTCAAAATCGTATACTCGGCCTCGTCCGGGGGATGATGTAGGACGATGAGGCTAGGGGCAGAGCGGGAGCCGCGCCGCATGGTGGTGATGCAGCCTTGGCCCTCAAGGATTCCCTTGACTGGTGAATAATAGGTCTGGGATATACCCAGGCCACGGTACTTATTCACAAGACTACCTTCCCAGGCAGTTACTTCAATACCCTGGATAGTACGGACTCTCGACTCCCGTTCCAATGCCTCATATAGCTCAACGCTATATTCGAATTCACGACTTATCATACTCCAGCTATCCCATCGTATTCATCCCCGATATCCCCCTGTGGGATTTGGTCTAGCTTCTCCAGAAAACACCAACGACATACTTGATACCGACCTATTTTCATTATCATGGCTATCCGATCTTTGGGATAGTCATTCTCAGGCCGATGCTCAATATGCGCTGGCACGGTACATAGACCCGTTGTGTGAGGTAGTTTGAACCAATTGGTTATTGTCCTCACGTCGGTATTATATTTTCTCCTAATGTTGGTACCAGGTACTTCAAACTCACCTTTATTTGTTGGTTTGGCTAGTAGATCCTCCACTTCTTCTGGCGTTAATTCCCGATCAAACATTTAGAGTTCCTTGAATGCATATTCGAGTTCGAAATGACCACCAGGAACGAATCCCTCGACAGGCCAGATGGAAAAGTCACCATTCTCTCTATACTTAATGGTGAATTCTCTCCCATCAAGAGTTACCTTTGTAGCTCCTTTTCTTACTGCATCTCGGATCTCTAGTAGTTGAAGTGGGTCGGGCCATGTATCCATTATCTTCGTACCCGCTTCCCATGATGGTTTCTTTTTATCATTCGCATTGAACAGCATATTAGAAGAGCCCACGATCTCCTTGGGTGTCATAGACTTCAGCAAGCACCTTTCTCAATTCGATTAATGAACGTTCCAATCTCTCCCGAGTAAGGGAGGTGTAATACTGATCGTGATAACCGTTCTCACGACTCTCCTGTTGAGCTATCCAATTCTTTGCACACTCTTCTACATTCTCGATTTCTGCTGGTAACTTTCTCAGTTCAGTTAGAAATATACCCAGCGTTGGTCTTTGGATCTTCATTTTACAAGAGCACCAATCCCATCCATGATAAACTCTCGCTCGATTGTTCCTTTACCGGCTTTCAGAGTCATCTCTACCTTGATATATTCCTCTGAGTTAGGTTGTTCCGTTAGCACCATCTTGATGACAGCATAACTTCGATTGAGTTTTGCAATCGCGGCAACCTGATCCGCGTTTAGCGTGATTGGCATTAATCCCTCCTTCCCTATCTCTATCTTAGAGACGTTATTGTCTTGACTCAACTCTGCGATAGCATCAACTTGGTACGCCGTCAGATCCATTTTGAAATCTCGACTACGAGTTTCTCTGCTTCGTTCCGTTCCAGTCGTAGAATTACACGACCGTAATCGGGATCACTTTCATCTTCGTTTTCCAGATACCGCTGGAATGTTTCAACGAAGTCACCTTCAAGAGTTAGGAAGCCTCTTGATTGTCTTCCGTCCTCTCCATATCCGCCATCAACTTCAAAGCCTACGTCTTCGATGATGTCGGTTCGTCTGATGTACGATTCATCAGCTCCCAAACTGTCCTCAACTCCTTTCGCCTTTCTTCCCGCGTTGGTTTCGCAATAAGATCCGTTCTATCGCGTCGAAGTGTAAGACAAGTAGCAGGAACGTCAATGACAACACTAGGATGACTATTAACAGGATGAATACCCACCACATCTTTTTTCCCCCATCCCGTTGCGCTCCTAATATCTACTTCAGTCCCCGCAGAGTACGCTCCAAATGATGTGTTTAGTACGTATCTACGCACTTTCCAATCCTCTTCTCGGATTTAGACTAGCTGTGTTAGCTGCCTCTGCACCGGCCTTACGTCCATCATAGGACTTGTTACCGGATGATTGTCCCTTGCCGAATCTCATACCTTGATCTTCTGCCAACCATCTATCGACTTCCTTCTTACGGTCGATCAATACAAGAGCGGTAGAAGTTGGACTGTTCAACTGATCCTCTTGCAATCTGAAATAGATGCGGTTAGCAAATCCACTCCAGAAACCAGCATCGAATGTACGATGATGTTCGTCTGATTCGAGACTTGCCCAAACCAATTTCTCCTCACCGTACAATCTCAGACTGTTATAGAGAAGCTCGACGTATTCAACGTCTGATCTGAATCCTGCAACATGACAGTGTGCCTTGTAATTACCAGTATACCACATCTGGCATCTGTTGAATTCGGTACATGCATGAAGCAATGAATTCAAACCCTCAACTCCTGCCATCTTATCGGAACCAAGAGTAAATGCCTGGACAATCGGAGTTTCACCTTTCTTTCCGGTTTTCCAAAGCTCAGCTTCCTCAATGGCATACTTCCGCATTAGCTCTTGAGCTTTGTTATAGAAGAGTTGTGCTTCCTCTTCAAACGTAGTGCTCTGAGCTTTCTCCAGAAGTTTAGCGATTTTCTCGGTAAGTTCCATATATCACCTCCTCTCAGAAATTTTTAAAATGAGGGAAATTATCAAGGTTTACATAATTAAACACATAGATTAGGCAGAGCAGACCTTTCGATCTGCTCTATTTAATCTACTTTGGCATCAGATGAAGATCACAATAGACGGCTTGACCGTTACCTTTTCTGATTCCTTGTGCTACAGCCTGTTCGATTTCAAAGTAACTGATCTCGATGGCTGCTGCGGCTTGGACGTTAGCTTTAATCAAATCCAAGATCATCGTCTTGAAAACGTCATCCATCTTAGCCATCTGCCGTACAACCGATCTGACCGCATGTATGGCAGAATTCATCTTCATCAAGTTCGGTCAATTCCTCGATATCGAAGACGAACTTACGGTCATCACCAACCATGACCATTACTGCCTTTGCCGTATCCACGACCTCCTCGACTTCATCCCAATTTGAATCCCAAATCTCTTCGACGTGATAACCGAGAGTATACCATGCAATTCCGCCATAACCCTCGACCGTATAGTACGCATTCTTATCAAGCTCCGTACTCTTCTCGTTCATGTTGATCCATCCAATTCTGTAGTTCTTCTGCCGTTAGAGGCTCCGCCCAAAGTTTACACCCTGGACATAGCGTATGATACCTCAGAGTCTTGAAATTCGTATAGACTACCTCGGCATCTCCAGCATGGACATACTTTGAATTGCATCTACAGCAGTTGGCAATAGGGGATTCCTCAATCAAGCTCTGGCCCGAGATACTCGTTCCAGCACTTGTCAGAGCAAATCCCCGTAATCAACTGTTCACGTTCAGCGGGAGTTTTCTCCGGCCATACATTCTGAACGTGCTCTCCACTGATCCAACGATCATATTTCTCATCATCGAGCTTTATCTCGTTGGTTTCACGACAGTTAGGACAGCGCATTTCAACAATCATGTGACCTTCCCTATCGGTCGCATTTCGGGTGGACAACATCGCTTGCAGTATTCACCGAAATGTCTCGGTCGTTTATTGCAGGTAATACAAAGTTCCTGGTGTGCGACTTCGTGTTCTTTCTTGTGTTCCCGTAGTGTCTCTTTTACTGTCTTGTGAAACAGTTTGCGAAGCTCGTATTCTGCACCCGTAACTGCGCGTCGAATACCAATCTCCGCTTGGATGAACTTATCTACCTCAATCTTGAATTCCCGAAGTATACCTATGTTACTTTCCTTCGGAAATGCATCGAGGAGGATTTCGATATCCTTACTAAAGTTCTGTAACTGAAGCAAGCCGAAATCGGAAATCTTATCCGGATCTTCGAAGACGGCCTGCACTCTATTGAGTGCAGCTAGTTGTTTCTTTGCTTTAGAACTCATCGTCCCTGTTCCAGATAACCACAGTGCCTGGATCATCTGGATTCAAGAGACATACGGCATCTTCGGGTAGAAGTTTGTTGATGAGGTCGATGATATCATCCTCTAACTCATTCCACCACTCCCAATACTCGCCATCATAATGTTGACGGTATTCGTCTTCCAGTTTGAAATATTCCCGATAAAGTTCAGTCGGGAACTCCTCCCAGCTGTAATGCTTCCACTTATTGTTTAAATCGTTCAGAGCATAATCCAACAGAATGCTACAACGTTCTGCCTCGGTGCGAGGAATAGCTCCGTCAATGAGTGGGCTGTCCGGGTGGATGCTCGCGCTCATATTTCCTCCTTTCGTTATATAGATCGAGGGTTACATCTATCTCAGTATCTGGGCAGGCATAGCTCAGCTCATCGGCCCAAACATCGAGAGCATCAGTATTTCCATATCCCGATATGAGATAATCCCGCAATGCCTCGAATACGTATGTTACACCTTCGTCAGTCCATGCTGTCTCAATATACTCATGACAATCTGAGCAATGGATAGGCGTATCTGTTTCTTCATCATCGAACATCGGATGGATCGTGTTGAATTCACCATCATGGAACTCAATGTCTCCACTGATTACCCCATCGACATTTGGTATATAATCCGGTGGATCATCGAAGTCCTTATGCCAATGCTTCTTGACATAATTGCGAGTACAATCTTCACAATGATGATCCGCATCATATACGAATCCTACGACCTTTGGCACTATTCACCTCCTTTCTCTTCGAAGAACCAACTTGATACAACAGACAATCTTTGTCCGACCTTTTGTGCCTCTTCATCCTTCGATTGCTGCAATTGGTGAGAAGCCATTTCAACTGCTCCAACCAATTGGCCGAATCGAAAGATAAAGTTCCTATCGTCCATCAATTCTACGGCTTCTCTAGGCTTTCGCATGTTCTCCCTTTAGGATCGTATTGGCACGTACCCAAACACAGTCCTTTTCGTGATGTTCCCATGCGATACGACTACCAGTCCGAGTTCTTGCACCAGGATCAACTGCAAGGCTTATCTCGTTTTCGAGATATTCGTCAAACGTATCTTCTGCCCATGTGATATTGCAAAATCTACAGTAATTCGTCTCATCCCAACTAGTGATTGGGCCATCTTCCGCAATATCCTTGACGAGCTTATCCTTCGCTTCCTTCAACCAAGCTTCCATTATCACCTCCTTTAGCTTAAGGGAACAGCCCGCAGGCTGCTCCTTTAAACTAAGGTCGGACGTAGTACGTTGCACCTTTGTATTCTACTTCAAACCAGCCATCGCGCAAGTCCTCTGCTGCTGCCTCCCAATCAATGTGATTGAAAGGCCACTCTTGCGAGAGATCAATTGCCTCCTCACGAAACGTTCTCGGGTTTGTTATCCGATATGAGAATGATCCTGTCTCATCGGCATATTCCTGAGCATATTCGACAAACTTGTCTGCTCGAATCGGAAATACACCATCGTCGGGATGCTCTTCACTATTCTCTTCTAGTTCATCGTAAAGAGCTTTATCCTCGGGATCATCCAAATCCAAATCCCGACTATCAATTCTCTCCGGTGCGCTCATTTTCCCTCCTTTCCAATGTGCGAAGGTCGAGTGTACCACTTATCTTATGCTGTTGTTGAATAACTCTCAACATCTCATCGGCTCGGATTTGACTGATCTTTCCAGACCAGTAATCATCCAGAACCATCTGAACTTTCTCTTCGTATGTTTTCATGGATGTGAGTGGATTGCGAACCAGAAGTCTCTCCACCAACGTTTGAGCCTTCTTAGCAACCCGCGTTCCTTTCAGCTCTTTCCATTGCCCAAAGATCGTGCATCTCCTGAGCTTCCTCGTCCGACATTATATCGTCATCCGTAATGCCTCGTAGATCAGGTAGACTACAATCAACACAAAGACCACGACGATACATATCTCTCTCCATCGTCGCAATAAAGTTTTCGTGCGACTCATCGTCATAGACGTTTTCCTGCACCCAATCACTAGTAAACGTCAATCCTTCTAGCGACTGTCTCCCATCCCGTAGGCGCTCATAAATTTCCCATCGAGCGCTATTTGTTTCTGGAGTAAGAACGCTTCCGCATGTCTTACACCACTTGATCCCTTCACTCATAATGTGGCCTAACCTTTGGATAGCCTTCTGCTACCGGCGATTCGTCAATATCGTAGGAGAAATGCTCCGACTGATGTGACAGGACAGAAGTATAACTATACTGCTCATCTCGTTCTGCCCTTTCATGCTCGTATTCGTTCAATGCACGAACGATAACGTAGGCGATTTCTTCACCCTTGATCGGCCCTAGTGGTTTCCAATCTTCGGTGGGTGTTCCTGCTTCATACCACCATCCACCTTCTTCTGGCCCACCATAACATTGGCCGACTTCATACTTGTGAATGTAAAAGGTCTTGTCCTCTTCATAAAGGACATTACCCTCGTTATCCCATTCCAAGGCTTTTCACCTCCTTCCACCCAATTTGGCACATTTATCCTTTCCTTGCTGCCTTTACAACACTATCCAATTGCTTCAATAGCTCTTCTCCACCGGCGACCGTACACTTCAGGATTTCCTTCGTTTGTTCATCCTGAATCGTGATAATCTTTCTATCCTTACGCAAGGTGACCTTCGCCGACGGCCATCCCTTTCCCTTTATCATATCTCACCTCCTCTCAATAACGCCACTGTAGCCAGCCTTTGACTGGCTACGATTGCGTTACTTTCCGGTTTCTACGTACCTCTCGTATGCTGCTACGTGCTCAGGAAATCCGAGTCTGATTCTTTCCATGTTCTGTCCGTCAGCTTTGGCAATCAGTCTCAGCAATTTAGCCGAGAACCAATCGCCATAACCCTTTAGGATTTCCTCCATATGTGCATCATCGTGTGCGCTCAGCATCAGTTCTCCCGTTTGAATATCTCCACTACATCCGGTGGCGCAACTTTTCCGCAATGCTTGCAGACGATAGGATTTTCTTCGTAATCGCCACCGTACTCGCTGTAGTCACGCCACTTATGATCGCATTCATACTCGACAATATCAACAGCATCTCCATAGCCTTTCTGATATGCAATCTCACGAGCTGTTTCAACATACTCAAAGATCATATCTTCAGGATCAATGTCTTCGAGCATGACCAACCATTTCTTTGCTCTATCGCCATACTGCTTGACGAATTGCTCATCGAGAGCTTCCCAGAACTTTTCGCTCTCTATATCCTCAGGACGATTTCCTGGGATATCGTTCACGTTAACTCCCGGTGGCAGATTAGATCCGGTCATATTTCTTCTCCAACTTCGCTTCCAGATCACCTACCTGAATTTCCAGGTTATACAACCGTTCGCTCAAACCGTTAATGCTTTCAGAAAGATCGCGATAATTCTCGCGAATCTCGTTATAGATGTTATTCTCTGCATCCGAGACTCGTTGTTCCAGATCATACCGCAATGATTCAATCGTTCCGCGTAGGTCTGAGATCATACCTTCAACCTGAGAATATGAAACATCATCGTAGCCCATCTACCCTCCTTTCCGAACTACAATTGGAGATAGGGAATCGAACCCTATTTTCAGCACCAGCCTCCAAATATCTTACAGTGGAACTTCTACGATATCCTCGATTCTTGCGCGGATCGTAGTCTTCGGTCTTTTGATAGATCGCCCTGTGGACGGGTTAAACCACGAAATCCCACCACTCATCGAGAGAGCGTTATACATAATGCTAGCTCTCGTCAATGCGCCACCAATGAATCGTGCATCGCATAGGTCATCCTCCAGAACTTCCTTACCACTCTTAACGGTAAATCGGAGCATCGACCCATGTTTCACGATCATACCGTCCTTAATAGGAACGGTGTATTCTCGCTTGTTCATGTTTTCTCCGCATCGAATGTGTAGAACATATCCAACGCTTCACTCCATGAGATACACGGAAACTGCGACAGACCGATTACAAATGTAAACGATCCTTCTGGTGTTCCTGGGATAAACCGAATTTCCGTTTTATCTCCGTGCTGAGTTGTGCGTTTCAAAAGC
>Ga0126375_10000001_pt1 | contig 104444 bp, 139 predicted proteins | sample PanSoiMetPlot_14_FD_109577 | JGI IMG/M metagenome (GOLD analysis project Ga0126375, IMG submission 109577) | Tropical forest soil microbial communities from Panama - MetaG Plot_14 | ecosystem: Environmental > Terrestrial > Soil > Tropical forest | place: Panama | collected 2016-02-17 | reverse complement strand
TCAAACGCTCTGCGACCGCACAGACCGAACGAACATCTTCGGCCAGAGCTTTACGTATGACGCTGTCGGGATCACCGAGGTGAGCAACTCGCTTTGCAACGTTGTAGAGCCTTTCCATAAGAGACTCTGTTGCGCTAACAACGGTCTCTTGTAGGTCGTACTCGATCTGCTGACGAATGTTGTCTACGAGCGCATCGCTCAAGTCTACCCGGAAGTCCTTCGCAGCAGGAAGCGGACGAACCTTTGTGGTGAATCCGAACTTGCGTCGTAGGTCCTCTTGTCGAGGATAGTTCTTTGGATTGAAGAGTGTCGCTCCGCCCATGTTGCTCATCAATCGCTCGGACCTTGCTACGAGTTCAGGATAGATTTCGTAGAAGCGTTCGAACGCGCCTTCAAACTTCAACTGCTGTTCGCGCATTGTCGCTCCCCAATGCATGAAGTTCGCTGCGGTCAGGATGCGGTCACCGTCGGTAGACCACGGTAACGTCTGTTCATAGTGAGCCTGTCGTGAGGCGTTCGCTTCGGTAACGATAGCCTTGTACTCCTTTGCAACTGTGCCTTTCTTGTCTTCGATCAGGAGCCACTTGTTATACCGTCCGATCTCTTCGCCCATGCCGTACTGGGCGGCGACTTCGCGAGAAACTTTCTTGTCCAGTCTGCGGTTACCCCACAGATTGATTTCGAGCGCCACGAGCATGGCTCGCTCAGTGAGCGAGCCCCTTCCGTCAGATGTATGTAACATTATACTTGACCTCCTGTTGTGGGGTTAACGTCCGAACCAATGATCAGGTGTCCAATAGGACCAACCATTAGCTTATGAAATGCTGGCGTATGCGCGATGTTACCATTCCGGCGCACTGCATCGCGAGCAAGCAGCACAGCGAATACTTCACCTTCGTCGCTGGGCAGTATCTTGTTCTCGATGTACTTCACGATGCGAGCAAAGTTCTGTGGGTTCGCTCGAAGACCGAGACCGCCAACAGTTGCGTATCGCGCAGAAGGATTCCGAACACCGGGCCAGACTTGCGAATCCGGATCAGTAAGGATTCCATCGAGAGACGGAAGCTCTCTCCAGACTCTCAAGAAGCCTGCGAACTCCGCTCCCGGACCTTCACCAACTGCTCCCTGTATCGCAGCCATCTCGATATCAGCCGGAAGACCGAGACCGATCCACTTCGATGCATTCGCCCACGTCCGAGGCGACGGCGAGTTGATGATATCCGCAGTCGGCTGGAAGTCCCACAAAAGGTCCTTCTTCCAGTGCAGGAACGCGATCAGCTCTGGCGGATACCCGTTGTCAGTGTACCAGTTGATTGAGTCTTCGTGATTCGGCTCAAGCGATACAATCGTATGAAACCGAGACTTCACAGGTTCGAGAACACCAGAGACACCAGCTCGGTGTTGACGAAGGTTCGTTGCTGCGCAGAATGTAACGCAGTCGGGCAGCTTGTGTCCGTTCACTCGTCGAGCAAGGATAAGCTGCATGAAGGAAGCCTGTACTGCGGGAAGCGCCTGACCTAAATCATCAATGAACCAGATTGTAGGTGTGTCGGCTTCGATAGCTTCTGCTAATTCGCCGAAGGGTAGGAAGGTCGCTTTACGAATCTGTGCTTTCGCGATCTCGACATCGCGTTTGATCTGGTCGTCATCATAGCCTGCTGCGATCAGCTCTCGAACGCGAATGATGACGTGCTGGAATTCAACTCCAGCTTCGGGCCACGGTAAGCCTTTCGCGTCTGTAGGATCGGCTACAACCGGGTGACTGATAATAACGTTGCATCCTGCGGCAAGAGCAGCCAGCAGGACAATGTCTGTCTTGCCAACACCGGGAGCGCCAGTAATCAATACTGATAAGCGCTTCGCGAATGCGACGGCAAGAAGTTTCTGCAAATCACGTGGTCTCATTGAGGTCTCCTTAGTTACGAACGTTAGTGACTGGAGCTTCGCTGTGGACATCTGCATAGTGTCCGAGTCGAGCCCAATGTTGATCCTTGAAGCGCTGCGCTGCTTTGCGCGTCTTCCATTCAGTAGCTCTGTTCCGAGGCACAACGACATATCCATACTCGTTGCGGCTCTTCTTAATGTATGCGTCGTGCTCCCACATATAAAGCACGAAGATTTCTTTCTCAGCCATAAGGTCTCCTTTTGAATTGGCGTGGGGGTGGCAGGATTCGAACCCGCATCGCGTAGTTAACTCCAGTCATCAGCCTTCATCACTTGCGCGTCTTACTCGCATCCAACTTAGTTCGTGCTCGCTTGATGAAGACGAGCCGTAACAGCTCTGCGCTTTCAGACAGCGACCGTCAAGTCGCCTGCCTTGCCATCTGCTGACGTTAGGCAACACCCCCAAAAGATGTTGTCCGGGCGAGGGCTATCCGCCTTCTTCTCCCCTAAAGGATATTGTATCCATACGAACCCGGACACTTGAAACTTGTTGGACTGCGCTTATCTCAGTCCGAGCTGGAAGTCGGCTGATACGCTCAGCCAACTAGAAGCGTACTACTTGTCCTCCCGTTCATCGAGCTTACGATCCCAGTCGGGTTCGTCGTCTCTATCATCCGGGCAATACCCGTCGTGCGCATCACCGCAACCGCGAATCACTACTGCGGTCTCACCGTTGATCTCTACGCCGTGCTTCTCTTCGTGATCTCCAATACACACAGCGCAGAGATCGTGAGCCTTACACACCGGGCAATTCTCAGCGTCGTGAATATCAATGCGTCGATGACACTCGGTACAATCTATCATCATAATGCGATGTCCCTCCCTGAATTGATCTGTTGAACCAATCCGCCGAAACCATAGAAGTGCATCCCGACAGTACCGAACGGAACATCAGACTTCGTTACGTCCGCAACGATGCCCCGCTCTTCAAGTGTTCGGGCAACTTCCATTGAAGTTCTGAATCCTTGCGTAGCGAGCAGGTATAACTGTCCGTACGCCTTCACGCTGTATACATTCATTGAGGTCTCCTTTTGCCAGTGACCTGTTCGTAGTTGAGCCAACCCTCTTCGTTGATTGACTCGGCAACGTGTTGCGCAGCATTGCGCCAGAGCGCAGCGGCGTTACGTACTCCGTTTGCTTCATAGCGTTCGGCATGTTGCATCATAAAGATGTAATCGGCGACGATAGGAAACGGAGCGACCGCGAGATTAGCGTCACAATCTCTCGCGCTAGTACAGACTGGAACGCCCGGTTTAAGACCAGAGGTCCGCGTCGGAAACTGTCCGCCACATCGAGTACAGTTCCCAGCCCAATCACCGAGTTCATTGTCATTGAATTCACTGAACTTCATTCGAGGTCTCCTTTGTAATTTAAATTCCGTATGCTCACGGCGGGAATCGAACCCGCCCGAGGTCCAACGTGAGTCGTTATACTCCGAACCACTTCGCGCATACCGGGCCAATCGCCTTCTCGACCGACTCAGCAGCTTTGAGATGTCGATTACATCTCACGCACTTCCCGAAGCGAACGCCGAACGCCTTCGCTTGCTCGAAGGACATCTTTTGTTCCGGCTTGATGTCCTTGATAAGACCCGGTGCATACTCCCACTCGAAGTTGACCACTTCGCCAACCTCAGTGATCCGCGTTCCGCCAGTCTCTTTGAGACGGAGAGCATACAGGTTACCAGCTTTCGACTTCTTAACCTTGATGACGTTTTCCATTCCGTCACCAATCACGTAGACGCCTTCGTCTTCAACTGCGACTACTGCTTTAGCGCGAGGAGCGATCTTTGCGACTACGGAAACGCGTTGCTGCATACCACGCTCTACGAGAACGATCTCGCCGACGATCTCTTGCTTCGTCTCTTGATTGCGCTTCGTTACTGTGACTGTATCGCCCGGCTGCATATCGAAGTCGGACCATATTCCCCACGAACCGTCTTTCAGCTTTGTGTATACTGCGTACATTTGAGGTCTCCTTTGTATTAAACGTTACTGGTTGAACTTCTCGATATAGAGGAAGCCTGTTGCTTCAACACACTCTATCGCGAAGTCGAATGCTTTGATCTGTCGATCAAGAGCGACGTTAACTGTAATCTCGTGCTTCGTCTTTGCGACGAGATACTTTTTGCCTTTGAGCACATTCTGTTGGTGCTTCAACACGGCAACTGCGTCCGCTACTGTGAATGTCATACGTCCTCCTAGACAGTAAGGATCACAACTTTGCGCAGTCTATCGTAGCGGATCGATACTCGCTCGCCCTTCGATAGCTGCTCGATGTTAATCGGCTTACCACTAATAGCTACGATGAAGTCCTTGTTGGCGCGAAAGTCAGCTTCGACTGCCGCCTTGCTTTTGTAATCTCGTCCGTAGGCTGGGGTCAACGTGTTATTCATTGAAGTCTCCTTTCTTTTAAAAGAAAATTTTCGTCTAAGCCCGATGCGGGAATCGAACCCGCAGAACCAGTTCGGGCATTTGCTTCGGTCGGACTCACGGTTTGAACTCTGAGATGTCAGACTTTGATTTATGTTGCGCAGCGCCACTGCGCTTGTCTCTTCGGTTCTTTGGAGTATCCGAGCTGGGGATTCGTTGATCTCGTTATCGTAGGTAGGCTTCTGAGGCAGGATGCCCTATCGGCAACCTGCTAGCGCACCACGCAGCGCCCAATCGTCCCGCGACCGTTTGAATCCACCTAGCTGTCTTCGGCTTATCGCCGACCTAGCGTTTCTGTCAGGATGTATCGCCCGGCTGAGGCAAGATGTGGTCGGCTTGAAGGGCTCGCATTGCCTTGTTCGCCGCTACGCTTTCGAGCGTGGACCTATTCTACCAGATCGTTTATAGAATGCAACACCAATTTGGGTACCATGCAAACTTTTTTTTCAGAAAGATTTAGCTCGAATTTGAGGACGATTTTAGGAACAGTTCATGTCTTTCTTTTAAAAGAAAGGTGTAACCTGTTCGGAAAAAAGGACTTGACTTGAGTTTCGTGTCATGGTATCATGAGACACGTAGTAGTTGTATCTGTATGGTCTCCAGTAGGATGCAGACCATGGTTGGCAAATAAAGGAAAATTGACGCCCCGGCTCCAGCGTTGGATTGGAGTCCCCGGTTGCTCCCGGTCATATGCTGACTCCGAGCGTAGGATTTGTCACACATCTAAGGTGCGAAGCCTCGCACCTCAATGCAGCGGCTCGTCTCTTTTTCAATGATGTTGGAGTGGTACGCCATCGCGACCGCAGGCAGGCGCGAGAAAACCGCCTCAGCGGCTCTACAAGCACAGGGGATCGAGACTTTGGCTCCGTTGTACCGGGAGCGCCTAGAAACGCGTCTACGCGTCACGCAGCTCTTTCCGGGATACATTCTCGCGAAAGAGTATCTTCCACATCTCCGAGAGTTGCTCTCGATCTGGCGGCAGAGCCATTTTGCCTCTGCTGTCGGCATCCATCACCTTGTTGGTATCTGCGACAGACCTCATTCAATCGAACCAGAATTCATCGAGGAACTCATACAGCATATAGATGCGAATGGCTTCTTTGTTGTGAAGCCGCCCCGGACAACAGTGACGTATCCAGAAATAGCCACAGACACCGAAGTAGTCATTACGAAAGGACCGTATGCAGGACTCTTTGCGAAGTTCTCTCATATGAGAGGCGCGGAACGTTCGATTGTTTTGACACGAATGTTTGACCGTGACTGTCCAATTGAAGTGGCACGTGCAGATATCGAAGTACCCAGTGAGCTTGAAGCCATAACGAGCGAGTCGAACCAAAAGACGTAAGCGAGCCAATGTTTGAGAGAGAACCGAGTCTCTAGTGCGAGCCATCAACATCGTGAGAACCAGCGAGAAAGAGTGTAGCCACACATAGTGAGAGAACCACGCGTATCGAGCGAGCCAGTTCAAACGTGAGACCCAATCAATATGTGCGAGCCGCATACCGAGAGAGAACCACCGACCATGAGCGATGAAGAGCCGGAAGAAGAATTCATCTCTACACTGATCGATCTCGGTCGAATTCTTCTTCCGCTACCTGACATCACAGGTGCGAAGATCATTGACAAGGTCTATTGGGACTGGCGTCGTTTCCGATTCAGTACGGATCATATACTGCTGATCTATTGCCTTCGCCGGGTTCATATCTCCAACTCTGATAGATATGAACAGGTTTCTTATCCGACCGCTAAGGAACGTGATGCAGCTTACAGACAGCTTTCCCGAGCTGCACGGGAATACGATCACGTACTGCGAGCAACGGAACGCCTGACAGGACAGAAGCAAGCGCAGTACTTCGGCGACGGTGGAGCGTTTCAAGCTCCGGGTCCGAGCACGATACAGAGACAAGGCTTCATAGGTCCGAGCGGTCATACGGGCAGCTCGGGTATTCAAGGCGTATCAGGTTTCACAGGCTACGCGCCGAGTGGTCCATTGACCGCACGAGGCGCGATGATGATGCAACAAGAACAGGACCGTCAGCAGCAGCAGTTAGGATTGCTAGCGCAGCTCAACGCTGACGAAATGATGAAGCATCTTGGTATAGATATGGTAGAAGCAAAAGGAAATCGTCACAGCATATTTCACGGTTTCCAAAAACTACTAGGTGGCGTATTTCCAGAGGACCACTAAGAGTTCTCATTTTCTTTTAAAAGAAAATAAAAAGCTAAAGGAAATTCGCTCGTGTTGACATCAAAGGTGACATACAAGTTGGGACGACTGATAGAGCGGTCTCTATCGGTACGCAGTATCACTCTAGAGAAATGGAGAAAGAATGTCACAGAACCTCACGTCAACGAAGTCGGTCTTCGGGATTGTATTGGCATTGCTTTTAGTGATTGGTGGGTTCGCTACGACCGCAATCAGACCAGTACCTTCGAAGATCACCCCTGTAACCTCACGGGCATCACTAGCAGCACCTATAGTATGTCCAGCTAATATCCCTCAATCGGTCTGCGATACATTCGAGATCGAAGGCAATGCAGTAGATGATTCCGGCGCAGGCTTGCCGGAAGATTGGAACTCGATCATTAGTTCCGCAGATGCCAACGGAGTGTTACCGCAAGGTCAACTCTCGGGTCCATCAGGAGGCGCGAGTCCCCGCATCTATATTGATGACACAGGCGCAGCGGATCAGATATTCACAACGGGCGGCTCGAAAGACGCAAATGCTCTTTCGGGCTGGCGTCACACAATCGGCTCTGTCCCTGATAAAGACGAGATTCTACACGGTGGAGCAGCGGCTTATACTGATGCCGTTACTAATCACAGAATCTTAGCGTTCTTTGCCGACCGATTTGACAACAGCGGTGATTCGAACATTGGGCTCTGGTTCTTCAAAGACCCGAACGTTAGTTTGAACTCGAACGGCACGTTCAACGGAACACACCTGACAGGTGACTTGTTTGTTATCGGTGCGTTCACGCAAGGCGGCAGTACCTCAACTCTACTGATCTACAAGTGGGTTGATAGTGCAGGCGATTGCAGCGGTCAGTTGTTCAACAATCACCTGTGCTTCCTCGGCACTGGTCCTGCGTTTGTGAACAGCGGTCCAATTGCGGTCAATTGGCCGTACAGACAGAAGGGTAGTAATGTGGTCTGCAATCAAGGACCATGTACTATCCCGCAGCCGGGACTGTTCTTTGAAGGCGCACTTGATCTCGATGCATTAGGCATTAGCGGAACGGCTAGTTGTTTCAGTTCATTCCTGCTTGAAACGAGATCGAGCCAGTCAATAACGGCGACGTTGAAGGACTTCGCATTTGGTAACTTCAACACTTGTCCGCATATCAGTGTATCGAAGACTCCATCTGCATCGGAAGTTTGTGAAGGTACGCCAGTCTCGTTCACCTATACAGTGTCCAGTCCCGCATCAGCTACTGTAACGGTGAATGTGACAGTGACCGATGACAATGGTACGCCAGCAGACCCGAGCGACGACTTCTGTCTCAATCCGGGCGCTGGTGGCGGAGCATGTAGTACATTCCCAGTGGGCAATGGAGGTTGCTCATTCACGCTTGCTCCGGGCCAGTCGTTAACGTGTTCAACTCCACCGCAGATTCTTTCGCCGGGAACACATACGAACACAGTAACGGCAGTAGCAACATTCGGTTCGTTTACGGATACAGCGAGTGATGATGCCACAGTCATCGTGAATCCGAATCCGAGCTGCACAGTATCGCCAGCGACAGCGACTGTATGCTTCGGCCAGACTGCGACGTTCACTGCCAATCCTACTGGCGGCACTGCTCCGTATACCTTCCTTTGGAATACGGGCGCAACAACGCAGTCAATTATCGCAGGAGCAACGGGAACCTATTCAGTTGTTGTCACCGATTCGAAAGGCTGCACCACGAGTTGTCAAGCATCATTGCTCGTGGACAATCAGATTCTCGTTTCAGTCAACAATGCTGAGCGGTGTTCTGATGGACCAGCGCAAACACTCACAGCGAGCGCTTCAGGTGGCAATGGTACATTTGCTTACCTGTGGAATACTGGTGATACGACTCCGAGCATCAGTGTAACAGTAGCAGGGACCTACAGTGTGGTCGTGACTGACTCCTATGGATGTTCAGCAGGCAATAGCGGCGTACTGACGGTCAATGCGAAACCAACAGTCTCGATTGCTGCTGTAACTTGCAGCACAGCATCGAGCATTAACTTAACGGCTACACCTAGCGGTGGCACTGGACCATACACATTCCTTTGGGATGACGGTTCAACGAATGCCACGAGGTCAGTCAACGCGACAGGCTCTTACTCAGTAACAGTGACAGACTCGAAGGGCTGCACTGGAGCAACGAGTAAGACTGTAGGTCTCTGCGCTCCATAAGAGCACAGGGAATCCCTGCCCGGCTCGGTCTGATCCACCGAGCCGGGACCCTTGAATATGCCGCGACGTAAGCACCAGACGGAAGAATACGAGGCACGGTATCATTGCTTACATTGCGGAGCAGCGAAGCCACTTCGAGAGATGTCGTTGTTAAGTTCAGGTGATCTCTCGGAATGCTGCAACGATTGTTGGGAGAAGTTCCTTGCGAAGCATCCAATGATTGCAGCACAGGCAAGACGCAACGAAGAACTCAGTGAATTTCTTTTAAAAGAAAAATGAAAGACGTAAATCAAATCTGCCGGGAGCTATGTGATCGCCTTGAAGAACAAGAAGAACTCGGATACGACCCAACGGAGGGCTACTATTGGAAGGCGAGTGGTGAGCGTCTCGGGGTCCTGCGAACTGATAACTCTGTCACACTGGTTAATGCAGTTAGGTGTGACGCCTTCTTATGCCTGCCTGAACACAACCCAAGTCACTACGACCAACTTGGAAGACATTATCCGAGGAAATGATGAGCGAGATCAATGACGGCTACGGGCTCTTACCAGAGCTTCCATTCAGAGATGGACAGGACAGAATCATCTGCCCGAGATGTGGTATGACATCCTACAATCCGGGCGACATCAAGAATAAGTATTGCGGAAACTGTCATCTATTTCATGACCAAATCGAAGAAGAAAACGAGACCGCAGTATCGCGTGGAAGTCAGGCACGATGAACTCGGACCTGAAGAAGTAATCGTCGATGATGTCAAGACGGTTCACGTCGAGCGAATGACAGCAGGTGCATTCTGGATCGGTATGTACTTCGGTGATGGCAAACGCGTCATATGCAACTTCGATCTTGTTGACGGCATGATTACGATGACGGTGATCAAGGAATATGAGCAGTCCTGAATTCTACGAAGACGGAAAGACGGCGATAACGCCAAAGACATCCTGTCCGAGCTGCGGCCACGCGTTAGACGCTGCTAGTACTTTTCGAGGCGGCGAGGTTCCTTCACCCGGTGACTTCACTGCGTGTCTGCACTGTGGGAAGTGGATGAAGTTCACAGACACGCTAGATGTTGTGCCAGCTACAATAGAGGAGCTTAACGCTCAGGCTCTGAATATACGTCGTGAGATGTCACGCGTAAACCAATTCGTTCGCAGGTTCCGAAAGCATGAAGCAGCCGCGAGAGATGTCAAACGAAGCATTGGAGTCGGAGGAGCAGCGCCTCGAACCGATAGCGAAAAAGCATAGCCCGATCTGCGGATGTGATAGTTGTTACAGATACGGCGCTATTGGAATGGAAAGACTGGAACGCGAGAAAAGGCAAGGCCCCAATGATGATTGAATTCATTTTCGTGCTGAGCATAGCAATTGTTCTGCTAGCTGAACACCTAAGTCCATATACCAGACAAAGGAGAAAGCTGTGAAGAAAAGATTGTCGCTCGTTTTAGCAGGGGCACTGCTACTGGTGATGCCAGCATTCAACAAGCAAGCAGTAGCGCAAGCTGGCATTTGGTGTCGTACAAGATGCATTACCGAATTAAGTATTTGCTTCACCGGAGATATTGACTATTGCCTGAGCAAGTATGATCAATGCGTTTCCGGCTGCGAGAACAGTACACAATGAGTGACGAGACAGTCAGCGTAATAGATCACTTCCAACAATCGTTAGCGCAGATTGAGCTATTAACCCGAGAAGCGATTGAAGCTAATCGCAAACAGAAACAACAGCACGAAGCAGATCATAGTCTGCTGGATCATACAGTCGAAGAGAACGGTAAGTACCGCAGGCTGCTAGCTCAATGCCTTGTTGAGATCGTTGAGCACAACAGCGAATACAAGTATCACACGAACAGAGAGTTCATCGAAGAACTGAAAGAAGCTGTCGGCGATTACGATATGCCAAAACCGAACGGAGAATACAAATAGTGGGCACGAAAGATAACCCCGGTAAGTATGATTGCTATGCGAAGCTCGAAGATGACGAGCCGTTCTTTGTGCTTCGCGCTAAAGACCCTGCGGCTCCTGCGTTGATATTACGTTGGGCAGATGAACGACAAGCTGTCTTTGGTCCCAACGAAAAGATAGACGAAGCTCGACGTTGCGCAAGACAGATGCAGGTGTGGTTAAAATCACATCCAGAACACGACCAGTCTCTCGAAGAGCGTAAGGGAAGGCTTAAAGCGGAAATGAAAGCACGAGCGAAATGAAAGTACTGAGCGCCGGGCATTCTTATTTGCTTGAAGCAATCGACAATGGTCCGTTGCAGCACGTGGCATTCGTTAAACGAAACGGCAAAGGTTACCCGTGGAATCGTGGTCATCACGGCGGAATACAAGTTCAAGAAGTTCTCAGGATGTTAATAGATCGCTTGAACTATGTTGACAAGCAGAAGCCACACGCGGCGAATCAGAAAGCTATCTATCACGCTCGGATGATGATTTTTCTTTTAGAAGAACGCGCAGCAGAACGACATCGCATTGACTTCGAGTTCTTCACGAAGGTAGGAGAGCGAATAGATATCAAAGGCGGCAAGCGCATCGAGCTGTTACCTGCTTGTGAAGTATGCGGACATCTGGTGTGTGATCATGGCGCAAGTTCCACTCGATCCGCCTGAACCAGTAGTCTTTATGGTCTGCGAGAAGTGCAGGTATCGCTGGGCAATATTTTCTTTTAAAAGAAAAGAAGCGATCTGTTCACAATGCAAGACGGACTCTATCAAGTTACGACCAAAGTCTTCTGCGCCGGGTTTCTGATCGAGCGTGGACACATTGTAATGTGCGCTCCAATACTCAGGAAGTACCTTCGCTACTATATGACATTGGCAGTGAGAGTCGAATTGAATGTCGAACAATAGTTTTGACGTGATACAGAAGCACGTAGAAGATGCTTTCAATCTCTTACCGCGACCTCCGGAGGTTGGCGAAGAGTTTAACATTTGGACCATTCGCGGTCCGATGGATACTATTCATGTTACTCTTCGTAAAGACAGTAATAGTTATTACACTGATCTCGCACAGGCATGGGTCTTCGCTAAGATACTTAATCAGGACGGCGAAGTTAATCAACGATTCGCAGTAGGGATTCGCTGGTCTGGAGATGAGCTAGAAACTCTTGAATGTCTATCACCGGAGGAATGCGGTTGCATTCTCTGCGTTCGAGTAAGGAAAGCAGTATTATGTTTCCCTGACTTAGCAGCGCCCTTCGATGAAGGCGGAGTCTTACCAGAGCCTTTAATAGGTAGATCGATGTTGCAGCGGAGCCACTACGATGCAGAGCGGTCTTCATCAGCACCAATGTGAGCAATGCGGGGCAACGTACGATTGTCCTATTCTTACTCATTGCCACGCAGGCGAACGATATAAAGCGCTCTGCGATGACTGCCTTAAGAAGGTTGAAGACTTGAGGACATTGGCGAAGTAAAGATGAACAGGCGTAATTTCCTTCGAACATTAGGAGCAGGACTGGCTGGGATTGCAATAGCGCCAGCAATGCCCTTCGTTCGTATCTTCAAGCCTGAGCCTACTGTCAGTCTCTGTCTCAACGAGATCGAAGCGGTTATAAGCAAAGTGATCAACCCGGCCATTGTAGAGCAGTTCGAACGACACGCAACTCTCTATCAAGCCTTCTTACGAGACGGCGAAGTAAAGATCAGTAGCAGAGGTTATAGAGTTCCAGTCTATAGGAATCCGGGAGAAGGTCTGAGCTTTGAGAGTTATCAGACTTACAGTTCCCTTCTTAGACTTCCCAACGCGAGCGTACATGAGTAGTCATCCAAATGGAAACGGTCGGGTCAGTCTTCCGAAGGGACCGATCCTTTGTGACAATTGGCAAGAGATTGTTGCAGAGGAATACGAGCGCACATTGAGTCCAACAGCGGCTTGCAGAAAGGTTGGCATCAGTCGGCAAACCTATTACAGATATCTTCAGAACGATCCTGCATTCGCAGAGATGATCGAGAATGCATACAACGCAGCAAAGGAGAAACTACAAGCATCAGCATATGAGCGAGCAGTGAATGGAACTGAATCTGTCCGGGAGTTCTACGATAACAAAGGCAATATCACAAGCGTCGCGAAGACAACTCAGCACGAGACACAGCTTACAATACGAATGCTCGAAGCTCACATCCCGGAGACCTATCGCATAACTCAACGCAATGAGCTGACTGGATTGAATGGCGCACCGATAGTAATTGATGTAACAGAGCAGAAGCGAGTAGCAGTTACTATGATGGCCCAAGAACTCTTAAATAATGGCTGGGAGCTAAAGGTAGCTCTGGCGCATATGATTCAGCTTGGTATTCCGGCTGAAGACGTAAAGCTGCTTCGAGGCGAGGACCTTGTGATTAAGCCTACAAACGGCAACAAGGAATAATATGAGCCTGCGGTCAATGCTAGCGAAGCACTTCAATCAGAACACTGAGGGAGTTGCCGCGAAGATTTATGACGAGGTACCTGCTACGGAAATGAAGGTCGTGAAGATCGATCAGCGAAAGTACTCCGGTCTCATAAGAGCAACGAAGCGTCCATACAGCTATGTGAACAAGTTCGGCGAGTATCATATCAAAGAGGACGGGCGTTGCATTGCAATCAGCGAGAACGAAGACGACGCCTGTCTTATTGTTGACGCATTGAACTTCGCAAGGGATCAGGAATTCTTTTAAAAGAAAATGGACTGGAAACACTTTTGGATATCGTTTGCCATCGGGTTTGTCCCGGTATTCATCGTTACTGATTTGTGTTTCTATCTCGTTCGCAAACGCTCGATCCTTGAAAGACTTTGGAGACTGATCAAGCGTGACTAAGTATTATCTTTCATCAGGACAGAGGCATGCTGATCCGTTACCGCAGCACGAACACCCGTGGAAGCATATACGAGGAATGGCACGATTGATCAACGGATTGATATCGCCGCAGTATCCGGGTCTCTGTAGTGAATGCAGCGAAGCTCGTCAAATACAGATCGAAGTAATGGACGAATACATTCGCGAGGCAATGAGTCGTGGACATCGACAAGTACGCAGAGAACTTAGCTGAGAAGGAGCTTCAGCAGCATCGAGAAGAAGAGGATCGCCTCACTGATCGAGTGATGCGCGTTGCTGCTCAGCTTGCCGGAAAGAGCGCATTAATGCTGTCTCCGATGAATCCAATGGATAATGATCAGAGACTGATGCTGATCGGTCTTGCAATCGAGACATTGAAGCTGGGGAACTATTACGACGCATGAAATACTGGTACGACACTGAGTTTATCGAGGACGGCAAGACGATTGATCTAATCAGTATTGGTATCATCGCTGAGGATGATCGAGAGTTCTACGCTGAATCAATTGAAGCCGATTTGTTTAGAGCGAATGATTGGGTACGCGACAACGTTATATCGCAGCTCTGGTCACAGCAAGCTGACAAGCGCGAAGGTAATCAGTGGCTACGTGAGGGAGGCTGCGGTGGATTCTGGCATCGTCAAGAGATTGCGAACGGTATTCTTTCTTTCGTCGGTCACGACAAGCCTGAGTTTTGGGCTTACTACGCTGACTATGATTGGGTTGCGCTCTGTCAGCTCTACGGACGAATGATCGATCTTCCTAAAGGCTGGCCGATGTATTGCCGCGATCTCAAGCAATGGTGCGACAGTATTGGTAATCCGCGTCTGCCAAAGCAAGACAAAGAGCATCACGCTCTTGCTGATGCGCGATGGACAAGAGACGCATGGTTATTCCTTCAAGCAAAGGAGAAGTTAGGTGAGCACGAAGGTGTATGAACGATTACACATCGGTGATCAGGACGACTGTGCGTTAGGGCTCTGCCTTGCGCCGGGCGAAGCAGTTGTGCATTGCGTCAAGGACCCCTGTCACAAACGTACAGTTGGTTACAAAGGCAACTTGCCAACAACGCATCCGCAGTATCTCGCTGCGCAATACCGGAACGATCTCTTTCTGAATATGATCGATCCTCCGGTGCCGCTGTTCAAGCAGCAGAGCTTTCAGATGTTCCGCCAGTTCGTACGAGATCATTACAATGCGGGTGACAACGTATTGGTGCATTGTAATCAAGGAGCATCGCGAGCGCCTTCACTCGCGATGCTCTTCCTTGCGAAAGACCTCCACGTGATCAGTGATGAATCTTACGATAAGGCTCGCAATGAATTCGCAGCGATGTATGAACGCTTTATGCCTGCGGCAGGCATCGAGAAGTATATGCGAGAGCATTGGGATGAACTATGAAGCTACGTCAACAGCAAGTCCTATTCGTAAAGCTACTCGGTAAGCTAATCAACTTTGCCTACGAGAGCGGATATGAGCTGACGTTGGGTGAAGGCTATCGATCAGACAACAAAGGTCATATGCCAAACTCATTGCATTACATCAAGCTGGCTCAAGACTTGAATCTATTCGTGGACGGAGTGTACATCGAAGCGGATCATCCTGCTTGGCATAAGCTCGGAGACTACTGGAAGTCACTGGACCCTTTGTGCGCATGGGGCGGAGACTTCTCCAGTAAGGACTACAATCACTTCAGCCTTCGATACGAAGGCAGAGCGTGAGGTGCTTATGAAGAACTGGAAGACGACAGTCGGCGGCTTGATCATCGGCATACCACAGCTTCTAGTCGGCACTGGTATTGTCGAAGGCAATAACAAGTGGCTCGCGTTATCGACATCAGTCGGTGCGATCCTGCTCGGGCTCTTTGCAAAGGATCACAATGTCACTGGCGGCACGGTGCAGCAAGATGGAAAGTGAACTTGCTGGAATCAAGAACGCGCACCTTGTCACTAAGGACCTGTATAGAGGCGGCGACTTCAGCGATTACTCCCGAGGCATAGCAACACTGAAGGACTTAGGCATTACCTCAGTGCTGTGCTTCAAGAATGCGAAGGACGATAGCTTCTTTGAGATCGCAAAGGAAGAGAAACTGGTCACTGAAGCCGGGATGCACTGGTTCAACTATCCGCTCGATAACAACGGCAGACTCAGCTATGACGACATTGATAAAGTACCCGCGATAGTGAAGGAGATCGATGCAGAGATCGCAGACGGAGCTAAGGTCTTCGGACATTGCCACGAAGGCAAGGACCGCACAGGCGTAGTAATGGCTATTTGGGAGATCACTCATGGATCGAGCGTTGATGACGCTATTAGGCATATGAAGAAGTACGGCGCTCACTTCTACAACTGGGGAATGAAGCAAGCAGTGAGGCACTACAAGGTATGAGCTACGCAACGCCACGAGCAATCAACCGAGCAAAGGTACAGCACAAGGTAACAAAGCGCGGCAAGAAGGCAGCAGCCGAAGGCAACAAGCATCAGATCATTGGGCCGAAGATTCGAGGACTGGAGAAGTTCAAGTCGAAAGGAAAACATGAGCGTCAAAAAACTTAAAGCAAAAGAACTGACAGTGGGTATGTATGTTATTCACGGTAACTGCGCGAAGAAGCGTAAGGTCCACAAGCGCAGTAATGCGCACAGTCCGCTCAGAGTTATTGCAGTATACTGGCCGTTCGCTATCTTCGAATGGTCACAGAAAAATCAAATGCCTGCTCTGGCAATTGGCCCGGAAGGACCTGCGATGATGCAAGCTGGCTCAGTGACAAAGCAACGTATTGTGCTTAATGTCAAGGGCCACAAGTTCATCGAGGTGTCTGAGGAATTTGCAGAGCAGCTCACTATTGCCAATACGAGCGAGCCTGACTGGCTGCACGAGAAGGACAAATAAGTGGACGATAACGAATTCAAAGACACCGGGCGACTGCCTCCAGCGGGTCTTGGCGCAACCGGGCGCTATCCGCAAGGCAAGCTCAACGAAGACGATGAAGGCGAGCTTCAGTTTGGCATAGCGCGTGACGGATCGAAGATCGTCTTCAACTTCGGCAAGTCAGTTCACTGGATCGCAATGGACACAGCGCTGGCGAAGCAGATCGCTGCGCTGTTGATGAAGCACGTTGATGACATCGAGCGAGACAGAGGTAATCGAACCCCCTAAGTGGAAGAAGGTGGAATGCCCGTTTTGTTTGTCGGGCATCTTTCTGATTCGTAGGATTGATCACAGAGGATTCTACTTTGTCGAACAGTGCTTCGATGATCACGGCATCCTTGAACACGAATGCGTGGAGTATGCTCAGTGGGGACCGCGACTCGGCTATCCTACTCCAGAAGAGATCGCAGCGAAGCGGGAAGCAGAGAAGGAGCGTCAAGCAGCATCAAGAAGACAAGTGAGTGGCTCAGCGCGTATACAAAGTTGAACTGACTATCAAAGAGGCGCAGTACGCAGCGGAAAGAGGATCGGCGAGGCGCATCGAGTCAATATGGTCTCGTCGTGCTAACCAGTGGGGCTTCCCTAATCCGATAGGTTGGGGCAGGGACATTGAGGCAGCAGCCGCAGAAGCAGCCTTCTGCAAGTTCAGAGGCGTCCCGTTCACTGGTGTCATTAACAACTTCAAGGGACCAGACGTAGGTACCAGAGGTCAGGTACGCCACACTGATCGAGACGGCAAAGATGATAGACCGCCGGGTAGGCTAATCATTAAACCTAATGATAACCCGGATCATTACTATGTTCTCGTGTGGGGTCACGTTCCAAATTTCGAGATAGTAGGGTGGATAAAAGGCAGAGACGGACAGCAACGCCAGTACTGGTCCAAAGGAGATGACCGAGGATATACATACATGGTCCCACAAGCTGCGTTGCACGACATGGCAGAGCTGACGGACTCGATGTTGGGATTAGGAGAATGTGTTGCTAAGGTTACTGAAACCGTCACTCCAGCAACTCCAGCAGAGATTCGAGAAATACGTAAGCGACGAGAGCGCCCGGACCTGCCGCCTTTACTGAAGTTCAATAAGGAAGACTACAACTGGGACGACGGGGACCCGGCATAGAGAAACGGCTTACTTGAAAGCTCCTACTTCACGTGTACAACACACCGTCAGGTAAGCCGCTTGCAATTATGAAATTCGTACTCGGACAGAAAGTCGATAAGGAAGCGCTGGAGAAAGAAGTTGGCGGCGAAGTCATCTTCGCAGGTACTCCAGTCGAACCGTCCGACGTCAACTACGAGGCGTGGAGAGACTGGTATAACGACGGCTATCCCAATGCAACACGAGAAGAGATAATGCGAACTGCGTGGTACGCGGGATACCGGGCTCGCTTGTTATTCGAATCAATGAGAGACGATGCCGTTGCCGCCAATAAGGAGCCTGATGCCAACAGCGGTTGATGGATGGATCGATGATCCGAAAGCATATGACTACCTTCGTAATATTGCTTATGATCAGGCATTTCAAGATTGGGCGCAGCGGCAAGAGCCGAAGATATGGACGAAGATCGATCTGCATTGGGCGCATAAGGTTTGGGATGCAGCACTGGATTTTCTTTTAAAAGAAAGGAGCGTAATGATCACTACACACCATGATGGACACGGACTGAACGAGTCAATAGAGATCAAAGCGAATAAGCCCGGACCCGGAGGCGCATCGCATTACTATGAATTCTGGATCAGGGAAGGCGAGAATACTGCACGTGTTGGTACGCTTCAGTTTCAAGAAGGACCTCGCAATGTCGAAGGCAGTACGCCGGGCCTCACTAGCGCAGCAGTAGTGGCGGCATTGGTTGATCACCTGTCCGGCTTCCAGAAGGGCGAATACGCCAATCGTGAGACAGCGCTGGCAATAACCAAACTGGAAGAAGCATTACATTGGATTCGGCACAGAGCCGACGAGCGAGCGTCACGCAACGTGCTCGGTACATACGCGAAGTAACTATGCCGCTCAATGCAAAATACTCTATCGATGCCGCTGGCGCACCGATAAATGCGATGTTAATGCACTTCGTTGCAAACATCGCTCGATGTAGTTTCGCAGGTCCGTACAGACTAGTATTGCATCCAGTACAGGACGCATTACTACGTACTGGCTTAATGACTTATTCGGTAGATCAGCTCGCCGACAAAGGTAACTTAATTGTCAATCCGTACAATCGCTTTGATGATGTAAAAGTAAGTCTCGATGTTCCACCAACGGAAGTGTGGGTCGAAACAGAGGAGCGCATACAGGAACGTCGCATACAAATACGAGTTTACAATCTGGAGCCGTCGTTCTACGACATAAAACCAAAGACAAAAGGAGAGAAAGAATGAGCACTGACAAACCAGAAGAGACTCAACCCGAGCAGCAAGAGAAGGAACAGGAAGCAGCACCGGAACAAGCACAGGAAGCAGCAGCTACCGAAGAGGGTGACAAGGCGTAGTGAACGATATTGTCGAGAAGGTAACCGATATAACAGGTGCGGAGTTCGAGATGGTTCAACGCTCCTGCCGGAACGCCATCTCGATCCGGGAGAAAGGTAGCGATATAGAGGTCCTGACGCCGTTCGCGTCTCGCCGCGAGGGTCGCTACCTTATCCCGACAATCGATCTGGCTCGTAATACAGGTTACATGCAGTTGATGCGCTTGCGGTCTGTGTTTGATTGGGAGCCTGCGAAACGAGCGGAGCAACTAAGGCGGTTGGAACAGGAGATTGAACTTGATAGGCATCGGCTACAGTCCTAGACGATTGCGTATCTATTGGACCTGTTCCGATACAGCTCATCACGAGCATAGGTGGCGTTGGACAGCATGGCTTTGTGGATATTTGCAGCGGATGTGGAGGTAGATATGTCGAAATACCAATGTTGGACACCCGTAGGTTCTTCGAGCGGAGAGATCGTAGCGCCGCGATTCAACGGAGAGAACCAACTCGAAGAAGGAGTCATTTTCTACGTTGATACTGTTGGTAAGCAACACTCTGAGATCACAAATGACTTCGTTAAAATCCCTACGAACTGGCGCGATGTCTGGAATGAAAAGAATATCTCGACTGTGCCGACAGGCGCGTTCGATTATGCCGATAGCAGCGAGTTCGAGTTGTCGGGTTTCCCGCTCCAACAAGAGATTCATGATGCGCATACGACTCGGGTTGACTTGGTTAACAAACGCATTGCAATGGGGAGCGGAGGCGGAGGCGTAGTCGAATCGGATCAGTTCTCAAACACGCTTCCAATGGAGCCCGAGGAGTCTAACCTGCCCGAGTGGCAGACGGCGCTCAAGCCAGACGGCTCGCATTACGAATCGAAGGCGGAGTGGAAGGCAACAAAGAAGTAGAGAATCGGCCCGGCTAAGTCCTACCACACTCAACGTTCGACGGTAGCACTACACTAACGAACCTAGCCGGGCCGAAAGTAGTATGAACGGGACAACGGCAGAGCTGAAGCGTTGGTTCGCAGCGAATAGCTGTTCGCACGTTAACATCGTTGCCGAACACGCGGATAGCATTACCCGAGATGAGGAAGCGGAGCAATACGTGTTCACCTTTGGGCGCTTCGAAGGCATTAAGCCTGCGTTCGAGCTGACACCGGACGTCACGAATGCGTTTAACAAATGCGCTCACGGCAAAGCGCGTATCGAGCTGATGATAGTGCGTAGCGAACACATGCTGCACATCAATGAGCAAACGTCGGATCGCAGAAGAGCCAACACCAATAGACAAGCTCGAACTCGGGCCAAACGGACGAAAGCTCTGCCGTTGGTGCAAGGTGAAGGAGATTCCGAAAGGTAGGAGAGCATACTGTGGCGAACTATGTCGGAATGAGCAGGCAATACGTCGTAGCCCCAACTACGCACGGTACCTTGTTTACCAGCGTGATCAAGGCATATGCGCGATGTGTGGCTGCGATACAGCGATGCTTGAGCGCATCCTTTCACACGCAGCGAGATCGATACAACGCAAGTATGATGAACCTTACAAATGGTTGCAGGCTTCGTGGGGTTGGCGTACCAGCTTAATGTGGAAGCTGGGATTCAACGAGCACGAGACATTGTGGCATGCGGATCATATCCTTGCAGTGCATAAAGGCGGAGGAGAGTGTGGTCTTGAAGGATACCAAACGCTATGCGTTCCCTGTCATAAGATCAAAACCAGAGCGGAACGTAAAGCGCGAGCGATCCTCCGACCGCTCCTCCAGATGCTTGAAGCCAGAACTACCGAGAGCACCATAGTGTGAGAGCGAGCCAATGGCACGGAGAGCACCATTCAATGAGAGCGAGCCATTGTGGTGGAGAGAACCAGTACAAAGGAGCGAGCCACTCAATCGGCGAGAACCAGAATACAAGAGCGAGCCACCTTATGTGAGGGAACCAAAACGAGCAAGCGAGCCAGACATTTTATGAGAACCATACTGCACGTGCGAGCCGTTGATATGGTGAGTACCAGACTCTTTGAGCGAGCCATAAAGACAGAGAGCGCCAGTACGATAGTGCGAGCCGGGATTAGCGAGAGAACCATCCCTGAAGAGCGAGCCGCATCATTCGTGAGCGCCATATCCTCTGAGCGAGCCATCTGATAAGAGAGTACCGTCAGCGTCGAGCGAGCCATCTGGAAGGAGAAAACCAAATACGGAGAGCGAGCCAATCTTTCGGTGAGAACCAGTATCTTTGTGCGAGCCACTAGATCAGTGAGGACCAAAATCTTTGAATGAGCCACAGCCGCCGAGGGAACCATTAATCGAGAGCGAGCCATCACACAGGTGTGAACCACAATTTTTATGCGAGCCCTGACGCCCGAGAGGACCAATGTTGCAGTGCGAGCCATTGACTTGAAGAGAACCAACGGCATTGTGCGAGCCGACCGACGAGAGAGAACCAGAAGTTACGTGCGAGCCATTACAGGGAAGAGGACCATTGGATAGGAGCGAGCCACAGCTCATCAGAGAACCATTGAACAAGAGCGTAGCCATAGGAAGTGAGGGAACCAGCTAACGCGAGCGAGCCAGCGTTTGCGAGAGAACCATTAACCGAGAGCGAGCCAAAGCCAGTAAGAGAACCATATGCGTTGAGTGAGCCAATGTAGCAGTGAGAACCAGACGGATCGAGCGAGCTAGATGATGCAAGCGCACCAAACTCTGAGAGCGAGTCATTAGGAGAGAGTGAGCCATTGAATGCGAGCGAGCCGTCATATGAGTGAGAACCAACAAATCAGGAGCGAGCCGAATAGCATGTGAGCACCGACACAACTGAGCGAGCCACCCTAAGTGAGAGCACCACAGAATACGAGCGTATGCAGCAGCCAATGGAAGTTCTGACAAGTATGCGGACGGTTGAATGGTTCACGCCTCCAGATATCATTGAGAAAGCGAGGCGCGTACTCACCGCGATTGATCTAGACCCGGCGTCGAGCGCAGTACCGCAACAATGGATTCGTGCGCAGGAGTATTACAAGCCGGGCGACGGATCGCTTGAACGAAACTGGTACGGCAGGGTATGGCTCAATCCACCGTTCGCAAATACGCAACCCTTTGTCGATCATTTGATCGAGCAATTCGCTGCGGAGAATGTAACAGAGGCACTGTTACTTGTGAACAGCAACTTAGGTTACAAATGGTTCGAGGAGCTGTGGGTTGCGTATCCGGTTTGTTGCATTCGGGAACGGATGAAGTTCATTCCCGAGCACGGCAGTAAGAACGGTCAGGCGAAACGAGCACAGTGCGTTGTCCTCTTTCACCGCAGCAATGTAACGCTTGATCGCTTCTGTTTCGAATTCAATCCACTCGGTCGCATTCTCCTCCCGGAGAAAGACTGAGGTCTTTGCATTTGCCATTGGGTCTTCGGAGACGTAGCAAGGGCACCTGTCTACGTCTCCTATTTGTCCTTTCTTTTAAAAGAAAATGCGGACCATCCAGCAGGGCATCTACAAACACTTCAAAGGTGGTGAGTACGACGTCATTGGCGTAGCGGTCCATTCAGAGACAGGCGAAGAGCTGGTGTTGTATCGTCCGCGCTACGGCAATCGCTCATACACAGTGCGTCCCTACGATATGTTTACCGATCACGTTCAGAAAGGTGACTATGATGGACCTCGATTCGAATTAATCGTATCGAATGAAACCGGACTAATATGATGGAGTAAGACAATGAAATGGCGAGTTGTTACGAGCGCTATTCTCATATTGTTGGCAGCATCCCTCACGATGCACAGTCCGAGTACTCTGAAAGCTCAGAACAAAGACGAAGTCGAAAAATCAATCAAGCAATTAAACGAGCAACTGAAGGCGGCTAAGAAAGAAACCGCAGACCTTCGAGCAGCGCAGCTCGAACTGGTACGCAAGCTCTCAAGCGGCGAGAAGACAGCGGCTGCTACATCCATCAATCTAGCACGTAAAGATGAAGACATAGCAGCGGCGAACAAAGCTCTCGCCGAATGCAGAGAGGAGAATCTTGATCTAAAAGCGCAAGTAGAGACCTTGACGAGCAGGAATACTCAGCTCATCAAGACCGTGGGCGAACACGAAACAGTGGTGACCTCGCTGGCCGTAGAGAACGCAGGCATCAAGAAAAACATAAAGCGTCGTGCTGTCGGCAGAGCGCTTAAAAGATTCGTCACGTTTCAGTGGAAGCCATCGAAACACTGAGAAGGGTCTATTTATTATGGCAACCTTTCCCTTGCAACATGAGGCTGTCACCATGACTGCGACCCCAATGGTAAAAGAAGAGCATCATTTCCAGTTGAAAGCCCCGTCCCCGTGGTTGTCTTTGGTTCTTCCGAGTCTAGTGGGAGTTCTCACTGCTCTCGGAACAGCGCAGTTTGTATCGGGAACACGGGAGGCGAAGATCGCCGCACTTGAGCAACGCATTCCACTGCTGGAAAACAAAATTCAGGCGCTGGAAAGCGGTTCGGTCAAGTACGAAGATATGAAGCTGTTTACTGATCGATGGAATCTGGACATCCAACAGATTCGCGATGATCTGCGAGAAGTAAGGCAGGTCGGGATATGGAGAAAGTAATCGGAGCTGTGTTGCTGATTACTCTCACGATTCCAGTCGCAGCTCAAGAGAAAGGCTTTTATGCCGAGAAGATTGTCTATGTGAATCCACGAGACCCGGATAAGCGTGTTTCGCTGGATATTGCGGACGCTCTCTTCTGGTCCGGTTTCACAGCGGACACTGCATCGAGCTGGAATAAGTACGAACGGGGTATCTTTCGAAACGAGCAGGGTAAGTTCGCAGCAGGCCCGGCGATTGCTGCGAACATAGGATGGTGGGGCTTTGCAAAGTGGCTCCAGTATAAGTTTCCAAAGCATCGCCGGATAGGCTTCTGGTTGGTCTTCGCAGCGGGGTCATTACATTGGGGAGCGACAGCATACAATCTAAGACAATAAAAGAATGTTGGCAATCCTACGCGCAAAAGGTATTGCCTCCGTCAGTGAGCACGATCCAGTATACCGAGACACGTCGAGCGTTCTATGCTGGGGCAGCTTCGTTAATGCAGATGATGCTCGCTGGTGTATCCGAAGGCGAAGAGATCACAGCGAGCGACGAAGACTTTATGGAAGCAATCAATAACGAACTAGCGCAGTGGTGCGAAGAAGTATTAAAAGGACGTGGCTAGTCTACAAGGTGCGTATTCTATTTTACAGTCTCACTTAGCAGCCTTCGCGGCGATAGGCAAGACGCCTGTCTACTCCAGACGACTTAACTTACATCCAGCACAAAAACAGATCAAAGCCGAAGCAAAGCGCTTCAATGTGCTTGACTGCGGTCGGCGATTCGGCAAGAGCATCTTTCTCGGTGATGCACTAGCGGAAGTAGCTGAAGCAGGATACCCGGCAGGCTACTTCGCTCCAACATACAAATTCCTCCTTGAGGGTTGGCGCGACATCAAAGAAATAGTCGAGCCGCTGATTAAAACGAGCAATGACTCAGAGCACCGCATCGAGCTATACACTGGAGGAATAATCGAAGCGTGGTCGCTTGACAACGAAGGCGGCGGCACAGGTAGGAAGCGTTACAAAGCAGGACGCTCCCGAAAGTACAAACGCGTTGCAATCGACGAAGCAGCCCTCATACAGAATCTCGAACAGGTCTTTGATTATGCTATTGCGCCAACCCTCATTGATCTCCGTGGGGATGCATGGTTCGCGTCAACGCCTTCCGGTAAAGGCGCTTTCTATCGGCTCTGGTTGAAGGGGCAGGACGCAGCGCAGAAGGAATGGATGAGCTGGCAGATGCCGACCAGCGCTAACCCGTATATCCCGTACGACGAGATACTCGGAGCGCAAGCCCGGTATCCCGATTCAGTTTTCAGACAAGAATATCTTGCCGAGTTTCTCGAAGACGGTGGCGCGGTGTTCCGTAACATCGCTGCCTGTACTCGCGAGAAGGAAGCAGTCTGGCGCGATAAACTCGATCCATATCATGTCTACGTTATTAGCTGGGACCTCGCAAAGAAAGAGGACTTCAGCGTAATGACAGTGATCGACTGCACTACAAAAACAATCGTCAAGATAGATCGCTTTAATCAAGTAAACTATTTGTTGCAAGTTCCCCGGCTAGTTGCGCTCGCTGAAGCCTTTCAACCGACAGAAGTAGTAGTGGAGACGAATGCGAATGAAGCTCTCATCGAGATGTTATTGCAGACGTCCTATAACAAGATTGGCCCGGCTCCGAAAAGCATCAAGATGCCGACTATCGAAGACGGAGTTCGTATTGGCCTATATACCAAAGAAGAAGCAGAGGAAGCAGCCGCAGCAGTAGCGAGGTTGCTCAGCTCCGTTGGCGTGACCCACAGAGCTAATCTACCCATCAGTGAATTCACTGCAACGAATGCATCGAAGGAAGAGGCGATTCAGGCGTTAGTGCTCGCCTTCGAACGCACAGACATAACCATTCCACGCGAGCCGCAGCTCCTACAGGAGCTTGAGGTCTTCGGAATGGAACGACTCCCGTCAGGGCGGTTCCGGTACGCTGCTCCCGAAGGCGAGCACGATGATTGCGTTATGAGTTTGGCGGAAGGTTGGTACAGAGCCCGGCGTTACATGAGCAAGGAGGCTCTGCCACTAAAAATACAAGCAATGAGAATGCTCGACGAATCATTGCAGTTCGATAATATCGACAAGAATCCACACCCTATGGCGGCGAACAGTCAACAGTACTGGCTCGCAACTAACATGAAGCGATTGCAGCGCAGCAACCAACAACACTTTATGCAGAAGCTACGGGGGTAGACATGCCTGAATTCGATATCGATCAGCGACTCATTGAACTTGCCAATGCAGAAGAAATAAAAACTGGCACAGGAGCACCGATAATCGGGATGAAGACCGTTGCGGGTCAGGCGGCTCCTCCCGCAGGCGTTGCTCAGCCTCTCGGTATTAAACATTACGGAGTTGAGATCGGTGCTGTCAGCATCATTAGCTTTGATGAAGGGTTCAATGTGAACCTCGGTCCTGATCCGGGGCAGGCAATAATCACGGCTGAGGGTGGCGGCGGCATGGGACCAACGGGTCCGACTGGACCAGCGGGACCAACGGGACCTTCGGGAGGCGGAGGCGACGGAGTAACGGGTCCCACTGGTCCAGCAGGCGATACAGGTCCTGCTGGTGCGCAAGGATTACAAGGACCAGCGGGTCCACAGGGTGATGCTGGCCCAGCGGGATCAGCTGGCGCTACTGGAGACACTGGCGCGGCTGGACCTGCTGGCGATACTGGTCCAGCAGGTCCGCAGGGAGCAGCTGGTCCCGCAGGTGCAATCGGCGAGACTGGCGCTGCGGGTCCTGCTGGAGCAGATGGAGCAACAGGACCTCAAGGCGTAGCGGGATCGGCAGGACCGACTGGTGATACTGGACCAGCGGGACCGGAAGGTCCAACTGGACCGATGGGTCCCGGTGGAGGCGATACTGGCCCAACAGGACCAACGGGTCCAATGGGTCCGGGAGGTGGCGATACTGGTCCGACAGGTCCGATGGGTGACACGGGTCCCGCAGGATCAACTGGTCCGCAGGGGATTGCTGGCGATACTGGTCCACAAGGTATTGCAGGTGATACTGGACCAACAGGTCCAAAGGGAGTTGAAGGCGCTCCGGGTAAGGACGGCGCGGACGGCGCAACAGGTGCAGCAGGCCCGGCAGGCCCAATAGGCGACACAGGACCTACGGGTTCGGCAGGTCCTCAAGGCGATACTGGTCCACAGGGTCAGCAAGGTCCACAAGGAGCGGAGGGTCCACAGGGTCAACCGGGCCAACAGGGACCACAGGGTCAACCCGGCCAGCAGGGCGATCCCGGTCCACAAGGTGCTGTCGGTCCGCAAGGTCCTCAAGGCGCACAGGGTCAACAAGGACCACAAGGCCAGCCGGGTCAGCAGGGCGACGTTGGCCCGATTGGTCCGACAGGTGTTGCTGGTCCGCAAGGAGCTATTGGTCCAACGGGTCCGACTGGTACAGGCGATACCGGACCAACAGGTGCAGCCGGGCCAGAGGGTCCGACTGGCCCACAGGGCACAGCGGGTTCACAAGGTCCTACTGGCCCGGCTGGATCAGCTGGTCCTCAAGGCGCAACAGGACCGGGTGGAGCAACGGGTCCCGCTGGCGCAGCAGGAGCAACGGGTCCGACTGGACCGACAGGCATCACGGGACCAACGGGACCTTCGAATTGGACAACGCTCAGTCAAGCATCCGATCAAGCGGTCATCAACAGCAACGTTTTACAAAACAGCAACACGCTTGTGTTTAACGTTGTCAATGGTGCGAAGTATCGCATACGCGGCACGGTCTTCTTCGATACGACAGCGAACGGAGATTTCAAGTATGGATTCTCTGCTCCAGCGCAAACACGATGGAGAAGTGAACGAACTCACATTGCCGCAACGGGTACACCTGCCGAGCTGGCAATAGACGTTACGATGCCAACGAACGTGGCGCTGACTGGCACAGGAACGGCAGGTGGCTACATTCGTTTCGACATAGTATATACCGCAGGTGCGAGTGGACAGCTTGCATTCCAGTTCAGCCAGAATACAGCAGTGAACGATACGGGAGCAGTCGTGTTGGCGGGTTCCTTTATGGAGTTCGCAATTGCGTAATTTTCTTTTAAAAGAAAAGGAGTAAAACAATGGCAGACGAGATAGTCGATAAGAACGAAGTAATCCCTGTTACACCCGAACCACGCACAGTTACACGCGGCGATCAAGAAGTAACTGTCGAGACTCGGACTGGGACCGGAGCGACCGTTGAAGGACTTAAGACAATCGCAGGAGAAGGAGCGCAGCGGCACGTGCGGCTGCATGAAGTAGTAATTCCGACTCCTCCAGAGGCACCAGCAGCGCCAGCAGACGCGCCAGCAGAAGGAGCATAGTGAGAGCTGATATTCGAGCAGCTCTTGCTGGGGGAGGTGGCAATCTCGGCTTGCCACCTCTCAAGCTCGGGCCAACAGCAACTCCATACGAAGAGCAGATGCAGAAGAATGCCCAGCCCTATATGCCGGGCACGGGTTCTGAGTATGTGCCTGTGACGCCGTTTAATACGTTAACGCCTCCGCAGTATGGAGCGAATGCGCCAATGCCTTTCGGGCAGAGAGTGATGGGACGATTAGCAACGCCTTACTAAAACGAATACTGGAGCGATATTTAGAAACGCTGAACTACAAGGGAAGTGGGCGGCTACACAATCTTTCTGTGGTCGATGAGCATTCAGTAGTACGTCGGTTACGAGGTCATCGTCTCCTGATTAAAGGACTCTGGTTAGTAGCTATTATCGATGTGGAACACGTAGACATTAAGGAGATGCTGATCAATGCGCCACTGGTGATCGATGAAGATTCAACGCAGAAAGATGTTGAATCCGTTATGGCGGACGCACTGCAAATACTCGAAGCGACAGCTCGATTGATGAGCGCAAGGAGGTAGCATGGCTTTACTACTCGCGACAGGTGGCTTGACTGCGATTATCCCGTTGATACTGATGATTGCAGCAGTGATCTTGTTCGGTATTGCTACGTTCTGGAATCCTCCCACTCCACCGTGGAATAAGTTCGTTGCTGCGGGATTGTTCTGTTGGGCATTAGCGGTGTTGATTCAAATGGCAGGAGGATTGTGAGCGGTTTTAATGATTACAGTTTAGGTGTTGATAACGTCGGAAATATTCTCCGGAAGGTTTTCGAGGAACGCGAGCGGTGTGTTTCTCACGTAAGGTTGAATTGGTCGAATTCCTATGATCCGATTCACCGTCTTGATTTCTGGATCACTGGGTCCGCACGAGATGGTCAAACCGTTTCGTTCCCGGTAGCAGAGATCAAGACGACGGCAGTGCTGATCGGTGAAATAGTTTATGGTCCTGAAGAACTCTTTGCGGATGCGCTCAGGACCGCATTGGTCGGGCTCGAAGCAACGGCTCGCTTAGTAAATACGGCGCACGTCGAAGGATGTCTGTGCGAACAATGCCACGAGGATGACGACGATCCATTCTATGATCCTTGAGGAGCCACTATGCCAGCAACATCAAAAGCGCAACGCAGACTAATGGCTATCGCTGAGCATCACCCCGAGCAGGTGTACTCGAAGAACAGAGGCGTACTCAAGATGAGCCACGGACAGCTCCACGACTTTGCTGCCGTGAAAGAGAAGCCGTTGCCGCGATACGCAGCGCAACGCCAGAAGAAGGGCAAGAAATGAAAATAGGTGGCGGAGACTACTCTGAAGAAGCTATCGAAGAAGCAATGGAGATGGCTCGCATTGTCGGCACGTTGATGTCCGGGCGAGTCCCGATCCCGGCTAAGGCAATCGAGTATAAAAAGCTAGACCCCGAGACTCTCGCTAAGCTGGATCAAGTACCGAACATAATCGTCGCTGAACCAGCAGCTGCCGTCACGATAACACCAGTGGAAGGACCTTGTACTCCGACGACGCATCTTTGGGGTAAACCGGAGATCGGCGACGGGATCACGGAAGCTACGTGCGGCAGATGCAATCTTAAGATTCGCAGCGAGATACAAGGACCCGCCAGCGAAGTAATGGCAGACTTACTTTGGCAGATACCACACTGAAAGAAGTAAGAGATGAAATGGAATGGCCGAGTCTACGTTAACAAGCGCACTAAAAAGATTCATAAGAAGGATAAGCCCGGCGAAGATTGCCGCGCAGTTCTAATCCGTCCGGGCAACCGTTATACATTCAATAGTGTTGAGGAGGCAAACGAAGCAGGCTTCGAAAAGCTCTGCGAACGTTGCTTCGCAAACGAGAAAGGAGACTGAAATGGCAAAGTACGCTGAACAACGCAAGAGCAAAAAGAAGTGGATCGCTGGCGCTATCAAACATCCGGGAGCGCTGACTGCATCGGCGAAGAAAGCAGGTCAGTCTCCGATGGAATTCGCCGCAGCGCATAAGCATGATAGCGGCAAGACTGGTCAGCGAGCGCGACTGGCACTGACACTGCGAGGTTTCCATAAAGGATGATGGTCGAGCCCTTTGACCTCTCGGATTTAGTTGTGATCGGACTTGCGATCTTAATTTTGCTGGTGGTGATGATTACACTCGTTATCATCGGCGTATTAGGGAGAAGAAATGAAATACGTCGAGCAGCGAAAGAGGAAAGCACAAATGCAGAAGGTTCCGAGTCGGGATCAAGGGAGACTCGGGATTCCGAAGAACGCGAGTCCTGATGTATGGAACGCGCCTCCGGATAAAATGACGAGCGGTAACGCAAATTACTATCGGGAAATCCCTGAAGTGAGACGTCGTTACAACATAACGAAATGACAGCCGAGCCGATCAAATACGAACCTCATAATCCGCACATCCCGTGCGAGCTGCAAGGCGGACACGACTGGAAGAAGGTGTCTGGCAAGAATATCAATGAGGCTCCGGTGTCTCTTGAATTCTGTGTTCGGTGTGGAAAAGTAAAAGCATAAGGAGATCATCATGAAAATGGGTGGTTGTGGAGATTACAGCAATAGAGTAATGCCTGAGCCTCCGCGTGTAGAAGACAGACGTGCGACTATGCCGGATATGGAGGGTGGCAATCTCGGAGACGGCGATACTGGCGGAGCAATGCCAGTACCGAAGGACTTCCCAACTTCGAAGCCTAAGATGGGTGGAACGAGTTGGGGCAGTAATTGTGAACCGAACATCGGCGGCAGAGGCTGCAAGTAAGGAGCAAACCAATGGCCGGAAGATATGCAATGCAACGTCTAGCGCAGGCGCAGCAGGAGCCCGAGAATCCTCCGACTCAGTGGGGACAGTCCTACAAGTACATGCAGAAGATGAATGAACGGCCTGCACGTCCCGCGCCTGCGCCAACACCGGAACCTCCGCCTGCGCGAGCGCCGATCATGTCACCTGCCGCAAGACAGGAACTTGAAGCAGCGCAAGCCCGTACGCAGGCGAGTCAACGAATGCAGCCGATAAGACCAGTGCCTCCGTATCAGGGCAGAGCATGGCAGGCGCAGCGTGAGGAGCTTGAGCCGATGGAAGGAACGCAGAACATCGGTGGTATGCCGTATCGCCGAACAAACGTAGGTGGTCTCGGTCCCGGTGGTACAAACGCTCCCGGCTGGCGCATTCCACGAATGACAAACTACTAAATACAAAATTCTTTTAAAAGAAAGGAGGCAGCGATGCCACCAATGGCGAGTTCGGATTCACTCGGTCCAGCGCTCGGCAACGAAGATGGTAAGATGGTTGCGCCGGGCGGCGGCAATGAGCCTCAAATGGTAACGTGTCCAGCCTGTCAAGGCGCTGGTCAAGTACCACAAGAGGAAGCGGATGAAATTACTCAAGCGCTAGCCCCGGCAGAGGCAGCGGAAGGTCCGCACGATGAAACAGCGGAGCTGGCAGGTGGACCTCAGCCGGGCGAAGAAGCTCCGCCAGAAGAAACGGCTCCGCCAACCTCCCCGGTAACGGGTCGCTCTGCCTCCGATATGGAAGCTATTCGTAATTACAAAGAGAATCGTCCAGCTCAATTGCGCCATCAGCCTTTCAATGAAGGAGAGGTCGCATCGCAAGGTAAACGCGCCCGTGAGCGAATGAAACAAGGCGGTCGCCTCGGCGGCTTCTAACCCCCTCCAGCAAATCCCCGGACATTCGTCCCCGGTTCCCCGATCTTAAAGGAGAATAGTCATGGCAATTCCAGAAACCACTTATGGTTTTAATCGTCATGCGCTCACCTACGTCAACAAGATGGTAGACATGGGCGTGTTGACGAATGCGATCATCAACCCACTGACGACAGTGGCCGGGCTCCGTGCGGTAACCGCGCCTCCCTACGAGACCGATCTGCGATTCTACGAGCAATATCAAAAGCAGATCGATTACGCACAGGCAATCGGGACGTTGACCAATGCGAACGTCGCTGCCGCAGACACCGTGGCGGGTCTGCGGACACTCTTTACAGGTAATGACGCATCGCTGGTCGCAACTGATCAGTACAGCATGGTGGCTTAATGTTTGCCAACCAATCACTGCCTCGAATACTGGGCTTGTTGTTCGGCAATACGCGTGACCTCGAAGCGCGTATTGCCGACCGTGATGCAGTGATCGAGCGCCTGAAGAGCGATATCGAATGGTATCGCCAGCAGAATATCGCTCTTCAGGATAGTTTTCTGTTATCACGAGGTAACAAACCGACAGTAGCAGAGGCTCCGCCTCCGCCACTAGAGCAGCCAACGCGAGTGATCGGTAGAGCGGAATCGCTGGCAGTCGAGATCGAAGCCGACAAGCTAGTCGAACTGATGTTCTACGATCCGCAAGAAATGGAAGCAAAGGTTGAGGACCTGACAAAGAGCAATCGTGCTCGTGATAAAGAAATCTTGAAACGGCTCGAAGTTCGATTAGCAGAGATGCCTCCTGACTCGCCGTTCGACGGAGTCGTAATAGGATAATCATGGGTTCATCTGTTCATCCGCTCTCTGACTTACATCAACCCGGTATGATACCCGGCAGTGGCGCTACGCCTGAAGCCTACGAGCAAACGAAGCGCCGTAGCCGTGTTATCAAGGGTGACTGGAGCCAGTATTTCACTGAGATGACAGGGAAGCTGGAGAACGAAGAACGTAACCACGATTGGATGAAATACCGTGAAGGAGTACGTAATCAGCGTTACTATGAAGGTGCATTCTTCTGGCACTTCTCGGATCAAACGGGTCTCGTCAGGGACCTACCGCATACGGATGAAGACCCGTTCTATCCGCACAACTGGTTTGCCTACTTCGTCGATCTCTCGGTTAGTGCTGCACTGGAAGCTAGTCCGGACATAGTGATCGATCCAAGCAGTGAAGATGATCATAACGTTGCTGCGGCTCGTGCGGCTCAGAAGACAGGCGACTATGGCGAAGCGGAGTTGTTGACAGAGGAATTCCGGCTTGAATCAGAGAAACTCCGCCAGCTCTACTGCGGAGTCTGGTGGTATTCGTACTGGAGTCTCGATGCAGGCAAACTCTTCGCGTCACGACCAATCTTTGAGGAGTCAACTGAGCAGCACGGTGGCGATGCATTCATCTGCGGGAGTCCGAACTGCGACAACATGGGTCCAGCCGAACGATTAATCCCGAGCATGGTCGGTCCGAAGTGTCCGAAATGTGGCAGAAGTGATCAGCTACAGATAATCGAAGCTCCGCAGGTAACAGTTCACAAGATCACTGGCTATAAGAAGGTACCTGTTGGATTCCCGGTCCTTGAATGCGTTACTCCGCTCCAGATGAAAGGCGATAGACGCGCCGGGCACTACATGAAAGGCAATTACCTTTGCAGAACGCGTCTGGTGGATCGCGATCTCATTGCTCAAATGATTCCGTGGTGGGATTCGGAGCGAAAAGGCGGACAGGGGATTGGTAGTGATGATTACGGACTGCGAGCAGAAGAGCTGGCACGACGCCCGGTAGGTGGAAGCAGCACTTCAGCAGCTCCGGTCGGTGCAGTTGACCGAGAAGCATCAGATGTAGTGGTGAAGCAATGGTGGCTCCAGCCTTGCAAATATGAACACGTCGAGTTCGAGAGCGAAGTTCGATTCATTGGCGAAGACGAAACAGTCATTCCACCGCATACAAGGCTCGGTGAGGTCTTTCCGAAGGGTCTATACCTCTTAAAAATCGGCAATGATTGGCTCGATCACGGCGAAGAAGACTTCAGAAAGAAGTGGGTGTACATTCCTTATGTCTATCAGCCTCATAAAGCCGATGGTGGCACGACAGTTACTGCAATGGTCGAGCCGCAAAGAGAAATGATCGAGATAAATTCGCTGCTTTATCTCTATTTGAAGGCTCGCAGCGGTGGCGCACCGACAATAATCAAGTCGCCACTCTCAGAAACCGACTTTGACGGGTCTCCAGCAACGATTACACGCCTTCCGCAGGGTTCTCCGAAGCCCGAAGAGCTGTTTTTCCAGCCTGCATTCCCTCCAGCCGATCCAAATCTAACAGGCTACGCCAATCGAATGAGCGGCGAGATGCAAATAATGGCGCAAGTGGTCTCTCCGACGACTACTGGCGATCCATCTGCTCAAGAAATGGGTGGAACAGACACTGCGCGTGGCATGATGATCATGAACTCAAAGGCTCAGGGACTTCAGGGACCGAAATTGATGCCTTTGGCGTTCGGACAAGCGATGGCAGTAACTCAATGGATCGAATTATTCCGAGAAAATGTCGTTGATGACGTTCCAATACCTCTAAAAGGGAAAACAGGCGAGCCAGAATGGTTCATGTTGAACGGAAGTGACCTCGAAGGCGATTTTGCGATCTATCCGAAACCGAAAAGCTGGCTTCCGCATCCCCGAGAAGAACAGCAAGCTGCATTACAGAACGCATTTACTGTTTTTGGACAAATATTACTGAATCCTCAAGCCCCAACTTCGTTAAAAGACAAAATACTCGAAGTCTACGGTATCGAAGGCATCGATCTCGACGACTACAATCAAGAAACACGAGATGCGATGCTCCGAATTGACCAACTCGAAGCATTGATACCACAAGCGATGAAATTAGCTCAGTGGTATTTAACACAAATGGCTAATCAGCCAATACAAGCCGCCCCGACCGCTCTGGCAGCTCCTCAACAAGCACCACCGGAACTCCAACAAAGTGCTGTACAGCAAGCCACCCCGGCAGGTCCTCAGCCACAGGGTCCTCAAGGCCCACCCCAACCGGAGCAGGGTTCCCCGCCAGAGGAGCAGGGTCCGCCTGATCCTGCTGAGCTGATGGGCCAACTTCTTGCGCGAATGGTTCCTCCAGATGAAGACCTAGATACGCCAGAACCCTATATGGATTACTTCCGGGTCTGGTTAAAAGGCGACGAAGGTAAAAACGCGAATCCGATCCTGCGTTCTGCGGTTAAAACTCAATTCAAGATGTATTCCGACATGCAGCAGAAACAACAACAGCAGCAAATGCAGATGCAAATGCAGATGATGCAAGCGCAGGAGCAAGCGCGAGCCCAATCTCAGATCGCAGTCGAACAAGCACGTGGTCAAGGACGATTGGCTGAGATCGGCGCGAAGGGACAGGTTGATCAGGCGCTTCAGGCATCGAAGCCAATGGAACCTCCCGCTCCAGTAGCAGCTCCTCCGCCACCGGAACCAGACAATGCTGTGCGCGATAAAGTAGTACAGGCAGCAATCGAAGCCGCGAAGGCAGATCAAACGCACCAGCATAAACTGCAAGAGCTGGGTCTCACGCATACACATCGAGTACGTGAGGCATTAGCGAAAGGTATGATGACACCCGGCCTAAGTCAGGCAGGTGAGCAGGGAAGTCTTGTTTCAGGTGCAAGGCAAATCCCCGGCTTACCCGGCTCCCAGTACGGCGTTGCGGATATACCTCCTCAGCCAGCGATCTAATTTCTTTTAAAAGAAAATGGCAGATATCGTCGTTCAGCCACAAACGGTTCAAGATTTCCACGTCCACGGAGTGACGGCAGGATCGCCGCCGCGTCTCCGTATCTTTTGCTCGAATGCTTTCTTCTCGAATGATACGAATCCAATCTATGTTCCCGAAGGCGGACCGAATGGTGGACAGTATTATCTCGATATCGCCTGCACATACGATGGTGTCAGCGTAGTAACTGTGCCGACATTCACAGTGAAATCAACGACAGACGCTGTCGCTCTCACGGTGACCTCTTATTACACTTTTTACTGGTATCGGAGTAATGGACAATACATTGGGCCAGTGGACGGAATGGAGCGGATTCTCGTTCCGCCTGAGATTGCATCTGCGAGCGCGTGTACTCCGATAGGAACATGTGCTACGTGGGCTGATCTAGAGAACTATTCAATGGTTCTCATTCCGAATATCGATCTAAGTACATACACAAAGGAACAAATTGACAATAAGATCGCCGCTGTCGATACAAGCGGGACGCTAAACTATATTACGAAGTTTGGAACGGACCCGAGTATAACTGAATCATCTCTGGTTGATAACGGATCGTATTTGAGGCACTACGATTCAGGTGCGACTCGTTATATCGATTTCGAGACGGGTCCAAATTCTGTTGCTTTAAACGGCTCAGGCTCGACACTGAATATCTATCAGCAGATTGCTCCTATTAATGCGCCGACTGTGGCTTTAGCTGGTGCTGGCGCGGGAAACATAGATAATGGCCTGCATTCGTGGAAAGTCACCTATGTTACCGCGAGCGGCGAGACAGACGGTGGAACTACTTCGTCACAGATCAACGTTACCGATAAAACAGTAAACGGACAAGTAACAGTTACAATACCCTCTGGTCCGAGTACGGTAACGACGCGTAAGGTCTATCGAACCGTTGCGGGTGATACCGGAAATTATAAACTCGTCGGAAGCTCATCAGGATTTGCTACTGCATCCTTTACGGACAACGTAGCTGACTCTGGTCTCGGCGCTGGCATCCCAACGACGAATACTGGCCGAATGCTCGGTTATGAAATGCAGAGCGGATCAATTCTTATTCCCTGTAACGCGTCTTACCGTCAGTACGATAATGCTGGCAACGCAACGAGTATCCTGTCAATTACAACTTCGAATAACCTGCAAGTCGCAGCACCTGCTGCCAGCGGAAATATTAATATTGTTATCCCGAATGCTACGGGTAGTTTCAATATTTCAAATACTGCGAGCTTTACCCTGCGATTCACTGTACTTCCTTCGGGGTTTGTAGGGATTGGTCGAGCAACGCCCACCTCAATGTTACATCTTGACGGTGAAGGTCAATCCACCGCATCTGTCGGAACTGCTACCGGAACAAATGCAGCAAACTATCTCCGTTCTGGCACTGCTGGATTGACTGGCGGCAATACGACAATAGCTACTACCGGGACAGGTGGCAATGGTGGAGGCATTTCACTTAATACTGCGGATGGTGGACAAGCAACAGCGGCGGCTACTTCATCAACTGGAGGCATAGGCGGAGGCTTCACCGTCCAAATGGGGACAGGTGGCGCAGGCGCGGTCGCGGGGTCTGGTACTAATACTGGTGGTGCAGGGGGAGCTTGCAATATTACTGGCGGGACAGGCGGAGCAGCAAGCGGAGCGACCTCAAATACAAACACTGGCGGCAACGGAGGCGCGATAAATCTTACTGCTGGTCCCGGAGGCGTTGCGTCGAATGGTGGCGGCTCTAGTGTGTCAGGCAACGGAGGTGCACTTAACTTTATTGCAGGTACGGCAGGCGCAGGTACTGCTCCGGGAACTGGTGGAGCAGCCTTGTTAAGAGGCGGCGTAGGTGCGGCAGTGGCTACTAGCGCTGGAGGGCAAAGTAATGTTACCGGAGGTGCTGGGTCTAGCACTGGTAGCGGAGGCGCGGGAGGCGCGGTTGCTCTAACAGGAGGCGCTAGTAACGGTGACGGTACCGTGGTACGCGCTGGTGGTAACGCAACGGTGCAAGGCGGCAACAGTGGTTGTACTGGCGCGGGAGGCACAGGCGGAAATATCTCGATCAATGGTGGAACCTCATCGGGGAATCATACTGCCGCGCAAATAGGAGGTTCCATTACCCTGACTGCGCGGCCATCTTTTGGTAATCAGAGCGGCGGGACTATAAGTTTTATAACAGGTGCAGGTGGTCAAAATCCTACTTCTTCGGGTTCCGTTACTGGTCCGAATGGAGGCGGAATAAGCTGGACGTTTGGTGCTGGAGGTATACCGACAGCGGCGACCGCAACCGGAATAGGAGGCGTTGGCGGGACGACTTCCATGACGGCAGGGACAGGTGGCGTCCCTGCTCTAGGTGGATCGGTTAATAACACGGGAGGCGCAGGCGGTGCTCTTAGTTTTACAGGAGGTACAGGCGGCGCTCCTTCGACATCTACTAGCGGAACAAATACAGGTGGCGCAGGCGGAGCGATCAATATTACCGGGGGCGCTGGAGCCGTAGGAACGAGCGGAGGTGTGAATGCTGGTGGCAATGGCGGCAACGTTATTATCAGAGGAGGCGTAGCAGGTGCTGGTGGAACAAACGGTATTGTTGATTTGCGATCTTCGGACGCCGCAACGCAGCTTCAGATTCCTGCTACAGCGGGGACTGTAGATATAATCAATAAGCTAAAGCTGAACAATAACGCTACTGCTGTAGATGCGACTAATACTGCACCGACGATATACGGTACTAGCTCAGGTGGCGCAGCTTATCCTTTTCTCGAAGCAGGTAATTTAATTATTCAAAGCCGACCCTCGGGCGCGACAAGGGACATCCTGTTTTACACTGGCAGTGCGGCTCTTGCGCTTGTAATAGACAGAGGGGCTCATCAGATTCTCACTGAGACTTCAACGGACCCAACAGCGGCAAACTTGACTTCCGGTTCCAACGTCGAAGACAGACTCGGCTTCTATATGAAGAACGACAAGCTGGTATTCGCAGTGAACAGGAGCGGCACTGTCAATTATCTTACTATTCCGCTGGACGGCGCAACAACAGCGTGGAGCTGGTCAACTACAGCACCATAGTTATGAAAACCACATACGAGAATGTATCACTCTTTTTAAATGTAGCACAGAGCTGGCTCAGCAGAGATCGCGAGCACCGCAATACGAAGATGGGCTACGCGATTATGCGAATCAGTATCCGGGCTAACAAACTGATGGACCGCTTCCGCGAGAAGCGTGACGATCTTGACATTGACTTCTGCGCTACTGACGACAACGGGATTGTACGGCGTAACGCACAAGGTGAGCTTGAATATACAAAAGAAGACCTGAAAGCACGTGATCAAGCACGACGAAAACTGTTCCGGAGCGAAGTAGAAATCGAGCCTTACTATGCTACGGAACTTCCGAGTGATCTAACACCTATCGAAGCCGAGGCATTTAGCGGATTCGTCATTCGCGAAGAGGAAGCGGAAGCGACCTCTGCATAAGGAGACAAAGATGGCATTCGAAAACTGGAGACCATGTACAGTACCGATAAATAGCGCAATCTCTGATGGTGTTCCTTATGGCGGTCATCTGACAGGTGGGTTCTTTGTCCCCTTTAATGTAACAGTCAGTTCAGTATCTTATTCCGTTAGCGCCGATGGCGGTCAAACATATGGAACGCTTTTTAATGCATCGGGTCCAGTAGGACAGTCGGTATCGCCGGGACGAGCATATCTTCTCCCGCCAGAGTTGCAGCCATTTACTCATTTCAGATTCGTCCTGAGTTCGTTGCAAGCAGCAGCACGAACTATTCAGATCGCACTGAAGTAAATTCTTTTAAAAGAAAATCTATTTCATCCACGTATACACGGCTCGTGGACCGTATCTCCTATACTTGAGCGCATATCCGGCTTCGCTCACCGGAGAAGAGGTGACGTATGAGTTCTATGCTAGGTGACACCGGAACATCAACTGGTGTTGAAGATGTAGCTGCCGCGAGCAGCGGGGAAGTCGCTCAACCTGATTCATCGGTCGAACCAGAGCAGTCACCAGCGGAAGGCGCTGGGGAAGCGGGGCAGCAACCCCAAACACAAGAAACCGCGCAAGCGCCAGCTCCGGAAACGGACGTAACACAGCTAGACCTAACTCAACCCGAGAACCTTCGACAGTTTCGTAGTTCGTACGACAAGGTCAAGTTCGAACGGGATGAGGCAGTGCGAGCACGAGACGCGATCCAGCAAGAGATGCAAACGTTTCGTGCAGCACAGGACAGGGGCGTTTACATCACGACTGATATCCCGTTGGATGATTTCAATCCGCGAGAGAGCTTCATCAAGATGGCCGAAGAGGAGCCTGAGTACTATGAGTCAGTTGCCGCTGACGTAATGGATACTCACTTCTGGTCTGATATCGGCGATCAGGTTCGTTCTCTCGAAGGTGTTCCGCTTGATCCGAATCTTCCAGCTGATAATGAAAAGCTGGAGAGCTTAGGCGTCGTGTGGGATTCATTGGCGCGTCGAATGACCAGAGGTCAGCTCGACGGCGATTCCCTCTACGATGTGCTAACCATTCTGGAGAACTCTCCAGACCTTCAGTCGGTCATCATTGCTCGCTTGAGCGGTGCGCAAGGACCAATGCCACCGCAAGGGCAGCAGCAGCCGGGTTTTCAGCAGGGCTATCAGCAGCCCGGCTACGGACAGCCGCAAGGTGTCCAGACCGCTGAAGCAATAGCGGATCAGTATGGACTCGATCTAACTGACGCTGGTCATCAGCAAATAATCTATCAGACGCAGATGGCTCAGCAGCAACGACAGGCTGAACAGACGCAGCGGCAGCGCGAACTAGCGCAGCGTGACATGCAGATTCAGCGCTTGCAAAACGAAGTTAGTCGAATCAATCAAGATCAGGAAGGATTACGGGATCAGTCGTCCGAAGATGCTCAACGTCGAGCTGCAACTCGCCTCAATGAGCAACTAGAGTCTTCGCTGGATTCCGATATCCAAACTCGCTATGGAAATGCCATTCCGAAGGACCGACCGGGATTGCTGGGCGACATAAAGACTATCGCTAAGGCTGCTTTGGAAGCTAACCCGGATTACAAAAACGCTACAGCGAGAGCTGAAAAGTGGTTCAAGCAAGCGGCAGCTGCGAAGGACCCGAGAGATCGAGATCGCTGGGACAAGTCGGGTCTCGATGCGCTCACGGTGGTCACCAACTATCGCGCTCAAGCGATATCGCAAGCAGCTGATCGATTACTCGGTCCGATTCGAAGGACAACGCAAAGGCAGGACCAGAAGACAAAGGACTTACAACACGGCAGGCGCGAGATAACAGGTGGTACGGCAATACCTCCGGTTACGAACCGTCCTCCGGCTCCATCGGGAGATATTCAGGCGACCCGCGATGCGGTCCGAGCGCGACTACGTGAAGCGCAGAATCGCGGTATGCCGGGTCTGCCCCGTTTCTAGGTATAAGGAGATACGGATCATGGCCGAAATGGTATTCAGTCAGTTTGAAGCCGTTGTCCGTACAGCAGTGAATCCTGAGATCGAGCAACAGTTCGAGCAGGCTCACACACTGTACAATCGCTTCTATAAGGGCAAACCAATAGAAGTGAATCAACGGGGTTACCGTATCCCGTTCTACGACCGTCCCCCGGCGTCAGACGGATACATGGGTGAAGGTGGCGCATTCCCAACTGCGGACAATCCACAGTTCAACGACATGCGGGTGTTCCCAGCTCGGTATGCGACATCCTTCTTAATCAGCGGTGATGTATTCAATAATATCAGCGGTGATGCGTTGATCGACAAAATCAGCGATCTCTTCTTGCTTCAGACCGAAGCTGCGAAGAAGACGCTCGATTTCCAGATCGCGGGTACGCGCACTGGTGCGATTGCGTACATCTCTGGAGCGCCGACCTCGGGCTCCAACGGCAACTTCACGTGCTCCACAACCGTAACAGGCGGATCAACCTTTGGGTCTTTCAAGATCAAAGAAGGTGCTCGTCTGAATGCGGTTAACCCGACCACTGGCGTTGCCCGAGCGGGTACTTCGGTAGTCGCCGATCCGGGCGGCAACAACCGCTCCACCAATGTTGTAACTTGCGATACAGTGAACGCCGCGTGGCAGAGCGGTGATTACATCGTTTACGAGAACTCCGCACTAAAAGCTCCGCACGGGTTGACTGATATCGTAAACAATGATAGCGGCGAGATTCAGGGTCAGCTTCGTTCGAACAGACCTTATCTCAAAGCTGTCGTGCTGAACGCCACAACTCAGCGTCTTCAGGTTGCGCTGCTCGTTGAGATTCACTACTCGCTCCGTTACAGGACCGAGCAGGCAGGCAACACAACGATCCTTTCTTCGCCGACCAACAAGGCAGGCTTCATGAGCAATGGCTACAACCTGCTTCGTTACGAAGGCGGAGGCGGGGTCCTTCGCATGGATTTCAAGGACGTTCAGTTTGGCGACCTCGCATGGGAGGATTACGTTTCAATCGATCCGGATCGAACCTACGGGATCAATCCAGCCGAAATCAATGTGTATGAGCTGAAGAAATTCGGCGCATACGCTGAGGACGGTTTGACGACCAGAATGTATACCTCTGGCGGCACGTACTACGATCAATGGACCGGGTTCATTGGCTGTAAGTACGACCTCGGGGCAACGAGATTCGGATGTCACTGGGTTATTACCAACACTGACATCACCAATCTTCCGAGCCCGGCAATCGCGTTTGCGTAGTTCGGTAATTGAGGCTGGCTTCGGCCAGCCTCAAGGAGTCAACTGCCCTTTGGGCTGGAGGAAAACATTATGGCTTTTGCTTCTTCGATTTCTCCTGACTCTGCGCTTCAGCCGGATTATGCAGGCTCGCGGAAAATCGAACGTTGGACTGCCACCGCTCTCGCTGCTGATATAGGCACTGGTACGATTCAAGCACGACACTTGACGACTATCACTGACTTTATCGTGCAGTCGTTCGGTGGGAGCCCTCCTTCGAGTTGTTGGGTTGTTGGCAGCAAGCTGATTATGAAGCTGCCCGGCACGACAACTGCGACAACGTATCAGATCAGGTTGGAAAGCAGATACAGCTAACCGGGAGGGGCTTCGGCCCCTCTCCTAAATAGAGGTTTATGCGAATACTTTTATCGAGCAATGGTGCTCACGTCAACACGGGCTACGGTAGTCAGTCGCGATACTTGATTAAGGCATTTCAGGAATTAGGTCACACAGTCCTATGCATGCCTCACTTTGGAATACAAGGTGGCCCGACAACAATCAACGGAATTCTACATCTCCCGATCTTCAGAGACCCGTGGGGCCACGACATCGTTGGAGATCACGTCCGAACATACAAGATCGATGTGGTCCTGTCATTCCATGATGTATGGACATTGTCTCCAGAGTTTCCTCAGAGCTTTGCTGGAGTTCCGTGGATCACCTATAGCCCGGTCGATTCCATTCCAGTACCGCGCAGATTGCAGATGATTCTCAGCGAAGCGCGGTACGTGTTAGCGATGTCTCGTTTCGGAGAACGCGAGATGTCGAGAGCGGGTATACGAAGCACGTATATTCCTCATGCGATCAATACGGACATCTATTGTCCCGGCGATAAAACAGCAGCGCGAGAAGAGATGGGCGTCAAGGACAAGTTCACGGTGCTCATTGCTGCGGCGAACTACTACTATCCGTCGAGAAAAGCATTCCCGGAACAGATGGCAGCATTCGCCGAATTTCACAAAGAGTTTCCTGACTCACAGCTTCTCTTGCATACAGCGCTGCAACCTACGACCGGGCAAGGTGGGCTGGATATGAACGATCTCGTGCTCAGTCTCGGCTTAGAAGACTGCACAGCGAATACTCCTGAGTACGATATCGCGATGGGACTCTCAGATGGACGGATGGCGCAGATGTATCGCTGTGCCGATGTATTGCTCGGTGCGAGCTTCGCTGAGGGGTTTGGTCTGATGCAGATGGAGGCGCAGGCTTGCGGCGTACCGATCATCGTTCACGACTTTGGCGCGAGCCCTGAATACCTTTTCAATGGTATTAAGGTTCCTTCAAGCCAACCGTTCTGGAATCTGCTTGGCTGCTGGCAAGCAATCCCGAGTATCAAGGGAATCTACGAAGCATTACGCGAGCTGTACTTGAACCGGAAGTGCCTGCAAGAGGGACAAAGGACGTACGAACGCGTGAAGGCGGAACTCTCTGAACCGTATGTACGCGATCACTACTGGAAGCCCTTCCTGAATAGTATCGATCAAGCAGGAGAGATGGCAATGGGGAGGATAGTATGACGGCAACTCCGCGTCTCTACTATGCTCAAGCCGCTGCTGAGTTCCGGACGCCCCGGTGGAATCCCGCGTGGATACACTACCGCAAGGATACAAACGACTGGAACACGATTTATTCTTCAATGTCAGTAGACGAATATCACGTTGGTAAGCTGACGCTGGAAGGGACTGCGCTTGATATCGGAGCGTATGTCGGATCGGTAGCGATTGCATTAGCGCTCGACAATCCAAAGCTGAAAGTGATCTGTCAGGAGCCAGTTCCCGAGAACGCAGAGATGATCCGGCTGAATATCTACGCCAATGGATTAACAGATCGAGTCTCGGTGCTTCACGAAGCATCAGCAGCGCCGGGCATTGACTCGGTAAAAGTCCGCTGGCGGTTTCGCGGAAACACTAATGCTGAGCATCATGCGTTCGTCGGTAATTCGACACTGATGTACGATGCGGCAGGAGAAGGTCTTACTTACGAAGAGGGCATTATTCCGTGTCGTTCGATTGCCTCGATTGTTGAAGAATATGGTCCGCTCTGTCTCGTGAAGATCGACTCCGAAGGTGGCGAGTGGTCTACGTTGCTTGATCCGGCAGTAAAAGACCTGTCGATCATTGTCGGCGAATGGCATCCGATTGGAGGCAGAACTCAAGATCAGTTCAGAGCACTGCTTGAGCCTTCGCATGATATTACATTCGATGGACCGGAAGCAGGACCCGGTGGATTCACGGCGATAAAACGATGAGAGCAGCGCTGCTTCCGTTAGGTCAGGACCCGTTCCTGAACGCTTACTGGCTACGCAACTACGCAGAGGTTTGGGCTAATGAAGTCGATCAGCTCGAAGTCATTATGTGTGGTCAATCCGATCCTGAAGTGATTGATTACATGTACAAGCTGGTTGCCGAAACGCCACATGCCACAATGATACGACACGATCCGATCCGCGTAGCTCACGGCAGGATTATCACTGAGCTGGTAGAAAACACCAAAGCGGATCACGTAATGTTCTGTGAAGACGATGCGTACGTGCGGCAACCAGAAGCGATTCGTGATGCGTTCGAGATAATCGAATCCGGTAGAGCCGACGTCGTCGGGAGTCCACGTACTTGCGCCAGTGCTCAGATACTTGATGCGGCGAACAGTAAATGGGGTGATCCGCCAACGACGGATGGATCAGGCGACACTGGTCATGCGCTCTGGCCTTGCTTCCTGTTTGCGAGCCGCGACATCCTGCTGAAGACGGATCACTTCTTCGATGCTCGTAACTGGAAACCGGGTGAGAAAATAGGAGGTCTCGGTTATGTACCCGTGGAACCTGTCAGTGGGGATACCTTCGTGTCCGCCAGTTTTCAACTCCGAGACATGGGCGTACGCATTGAACACAGACCACAGTATCGTGCTGACGGTTGGTGTATCACCCACTGGGGAAATATACCGTGGTTTCACGTTGGCTCGCTTTCATCCGGCTACGGTAATCAATTTCTTAGTGGTCAACCCGAAGCAGTTTACCAGCAACGACTGCGAGATGCCCTGACAGACACCACGGATTACCCTAAGCGCTGCGCGTTCTGGCGACGAGCGTGGCGAACGCATCGCGGCGGCATAGAACAACTTCATCGCGATTACGGTCAAGCGCTCAGCCGATTTATTCAGGACCTGTCGTTCGGTATGGATCATTACAACTACTGGGATAGCGCATTTCAAGCGCTCGTCAACTGGAAGGAATAATATGAGAGTTCTCTTGATGCTGGCTCACTCGATAGAAGAATACGATCAGGTAAAACTTCTATCCGAGCTGGGCTACGATGTGTTCTCACTGGGAGGCTATATTAATCCGCATATGCCGCATGATCCAAAGCGCCCGGCGATACCTGATGCGCCTTATCATCCCGACTTGAAGGAGGTAGTTGATACACTAAGAACTCCTGACAATCTCGAAGCAGCGAAGCAGCACGTCCCGGATGCGGTACTCGACTGGTGCGAGACAATCATCATTCACCATCGGGAACATACGTGGTTGGTCCCGCAGTGGGATCGCATAAAACACAAGCGAGTGATCTGGCGAACAGTCGGGCAGTCGGTAGAGAACAACGAGAAAATGATGAAGCCGTTCCGCGAGCAAGGCTTACAGATTGTGCGCTATTCGCCGAAGGAAGAAAACATCCCTTCCTATGCTGGTCGTGACGCATTGATTCGTTTCTATAAGGACCCGGATGAATGGACAGGTTGGGGCGGCGGCGAGTATGAATGCGTTATTAATATTACGCAGCAGCTCCGTCAGCGCGAGCCCTTTACGAACTGGAGCTTTTGGGACGAAGCAACACGTGGTCTTCCTCATAAAGCAATCGGACCGGGATCGGAGTTCATTGAAGGACCGGGTGAGATTTCCTTGCAAGAGATGAAGGCTGCGCTTCGGCTCTATCGAGCCTATTTGTACACTGGAACGCAGCCAGCAGCCTATACACTCGGTTTGGTAGAAGCGATGATGACTGGTATCCCGGTTGTCTCTATTGGTCCGTTACGTATGCAGGTCTTTCCTTACAGTCCGCAGTTATTCGAAGGACATGAAATAGCACGACACTGGGCGAATAGTCCGACCAATGCGCACGATATGCTGGTGGAGTTACTTTCTTCATCGGAGTACTCCGCAAAGGTGTCCGCAGCGCAACGTGCTCGTGCAATCGAGCTGTTCGGTAAGGAAACCATAGCAAAGCAGTGGAAGGAATTCTTAGGATGAATGTTCTAGCGGATAGACATCACGCAGACTTGCTGTACTCATTACAGCGGCTCTTCGAAGACAGACTGAATTATCGACTCTATGTGCCTGTCGGTCGCGATTGGTGGGATGCGGACTACTGGAAGTTTGGTCAGGCATACGGTGACGATAGATTAGCGAAGCAGTTTTTGAATACCGCTGCTTTCCGTGAGATTGAGCCCGGAATCTTCCTGACCTTTGATTCGTGCCACCCTGAACGTCCGATCTACGGCATTACTCTTAGTCGGGCGCGGAGTATGAGGTGGGACTGTGTTATCGCAACCGTACAGGAGAATCAGCTCGGGTTCCGTATCTTCGCAAATGAGATCGGCGCAAAGTATCTCTATCATATCGGTAATGCACGTCAGGCAGTGAACTGGCAGCTCGATCCACTCGCGCTTGATTCGACAATGATACCTCTCGGCGGACGTGGATTGCATATTAGTCAGGAGTTTGACTCCGATTCGATTTTCCGTTATCGCTCACCGCGATACACGCAGCGTGTGACATCGTTCCTGAATCTGCTTCCATTGATTCCGGAATGCTGGGAACCGTTCTGTAGGCTTCGAGCGCTGATGCCTAAATTTATGTTCCGGTCTTATGGTCACGATTGCCCGGACGGATTCCTGACCCCAGTGGCAGCAATAGCAGAAGAGATGACGCTTGCTGACTGGGCCTATCACGACAAGCCGACAGGTGACGGATTCGGACATGTTTTGCATTGCTGGGCAGCGATAGGTAGACCCCTGATAGGTCACGCCAGCTATTATCAAGGACAACGTGCTTCGATCTTCTGGAGCGACGGCATCTCCTGTATCGATCTCGACAAGCATTCCGTAGAGGAAGCAGCGAAGATGATCACTGAAATGCCAGAAGACCACTATGAACGAATGTGTTTGACGATACGCGATATCTTTGAAGCAACATACGATCCTGCTAACGACTCAGAGCTGCTTGCTCGTTTTCTTTTAAAAGAAAAGGTAGCTGTATGAATCCACTCGACATTTGGCCTCCACAGCAGAACTTCTCGCCACCACCAATCACAGATCGATGGCAGCGTGAGTTAGTCCGCATAGCCGGATTAACACCAAACGGTCTGCCTAAGCTGCGACTAGAATGGGGATCAACTGCAACGTGGACGCCTTATACTTCCGCGCTGAAATATCTTGCCTATTCTCGCGATAGACAAGTCGGGTGGGCAATCGACTACACGGATCGTGATACAGGACGTTGGATACGTACGCGTAAGTTCGATCTGAAAGTAGGATCGAATACAATGGATCGGGCTCGGACCGAAGTAAAGCTCGGCGAAGTGGCAGGTCTTCCGTATCCGCTGATGCTTTACAAAGAAGAGATCGGCATCCCGCGTTTCTGGATTTCGCAATGGTTCGCTCCGACTCTTATCGGTTCGTGGGAGGAAGCTCGCAGACGTGTACTTGATGAAGTAAGGAATCCCGCCGCTGACATGGGCGCTTTCCCTCGGGAAGGAATCTACTATCTCGGGTTTCATCCGATTTGGGTACACGAACGCGGTCGAAGGTGTTGTGACAAGGCAAAGGAGGAGCGCCGGAAATGCTTTGGTCTCTTTCGTCCACCTTCCGATCTGGATATGCTTTATGTCGAGAGCTTATGGAGAAAGAATCTTGACGAGCCTTACCGACATGATTGGACCGAGGCTCCCGATGAATTGACGATGTATCAGAACTTGAAGCGGCTAGCAGATGCTCACGAGAAGCGATCCGAGAAAGAACGCGAGGAAATGAGATTGCGAATCCGTGATGCCTACAAATCGCATAAGGCAAAGTTTACCAGTCGCAAGGGAGTAGACACCTTCATTATTCATAGACCCGGTGCTGCCGGGCAACTCGTCTGAACCAGCGGCAACGCGCACAGGCATCTCGCTTAGACTTCTGCTTGTACGTTAGTTCGTTCCAGTCGCGTTCGGGGTGACTACAGGTATGTTTCTCAGGAAGTGGACCTTCGGGATTTAAAAGGCGCTCTGTCGCACGTCTAATCTGTTCTTGTTGTGCTTTCGTGTAGCGCATCTACAAGAATAGTAACCACCATTTACTTTAAAAGCAAGGAGACTTATGGCGACTCATGAAGTAATACAACAAGGTCCGCCCGATATGCCGATGCGGACAATTATCGAGCGAGACGTGAACACGAGCGGACCGGGTCCGTACTATGTGTACTTGCCCGGTTTGTCGATTGATGACCTGCGACGTATGACGCTTTCGTTTGACTCGATCCGGGCTGGCGAGGTCTTTGCGATTGGTAACACGCAGCACTGGACCCGGCGAGGTCTGTTACCAGAGGGCGCTGCTCGAAAGACCCGAGAGATCAAGAATTTCTTCGGGATCACAACCGATCAGCACGAGTCAATCGAGATTCCGGCTCAGACGACTCTGGACACATTGCTGGCAGATCGGATTATGATCATGCATGGGCTCACTCGAATCGAGAGCTTTGATACAAACGAAGTCGAGCACGAGCAGCTGAACAGGCTGATCGAACCGTCAAAAGTTCTTGAGCGGACCTTTCCGACCGAGTTCAGGAGCATTCTGGAGCAACGTGGAATGCTGGTTCTGCGTCGTCAATGGCTGATGGAAGCAGCGGAAACGCTGTCAACGAATATCAGCGCAGAGCGAGCGATGCCGATTCTGAGCGCAAAGCCACATCTGAGGGAACTTTGGCTCGATGCAATCGTGTCAAAGCTAATTCCGGCAATCGATATCTTTGAAGCGCAAGCGAACTCGATTCTTGCTCAGAAAGAGGAAGCGATCCGCGCCGGGCAGAAACAAGTCTACGACACTTATGACCAGACGCTTATGTGGCTGCTCGGTCGTAAGCCGGAACGTACCGCATTGTCGCGTACACTGGAGGGAGTTGGAAAGAATCCTATCGGCGTCGAAGAGATTCGAACTCTTGTCCGGGAGATTGTCGGTGGCGTTGCAGGAGCAAATGTCGCTGCTGCTCCTGCTGGAGAAAAAGTCCAGTGCCCCGAGTGTGGTGAATACTTGAACACGATAGCTGGTGGACCTCCGCGCAGGTGTCGATTCTGCTCGTATGAATTCAGACCGAGCGCTCCAGTACCGGATTCAATCGTTGGTCCGCGTGTCGCAGCAGCAGCAGCAGCCTCAATGCTCGATGCAGCGAGTCCTGTCGATCCCTCAGCGGCCACGATAGTCGAAAGCAACAACGGAGAACCCGAAATCGATCTCGATGCGTTGGTGGAGAAGATACAAGCCAAACATCAATGAGCTGCCTGTAACTAGGTAGACGGACGCAAGTCCGGTGTTCTTTATGCGTACACACAACTTGATGAGTTCCTGCAATACGACTCATCAGCAAACGGGGTCCAGCTTTGTATGAACGGTCATATGAGGTAGGGACAAGTACCACTATCACTGGGATAGGTGCTTCGCGCCTATCCCGTTTTTACAAAGGAACGCTATGCAAATTGCGACGATGATCTCAGAGGTCAGACGTGCTCTCGGTAAGCCGAATGAAGCAGTGATCCACGACGCAGATATCCTAATGGAAATCTGGCAAGTGGTATCGTACTACCGCGCCTTACTGAACCTCACGAATGAAGCATGGGTCATCGGTCGTTGGGACATGAATATCCCGGCTGGACCAACGACAGAGATGAACATTACTGCCGATGGTTTCGAGCAGGCGTTCCTGATTCATAGCATCGACGATAACAATCCGTACCACATACGACGCACAGTAGACATTATCAAGTTGGAGCAGCTAAGTATGTATTGGCACGGACCAGACACGCTTCAAATCGGCGGCTCATGGTGGAGTCCTCACGTGGCAATGGGATTTGCGCCTTTCAATGAATCAGGAGTCTGGAAGATGGCGTGGCTCCCGGCACATCTGCAAGCCTGTACGTATCGAGTGTACTACACGCGAGGTGCATCAATCGTTCCGCCTGTCTTCGATGATACAACGGCATTTCCTATCGAAGAACAGAACTTCTTCCTTATAGCAGATATCGCACAGAACTTATTCGCGTCGATTGCCGATCCCGCGAAGGGATTAGACGAACGACAAAAGCTCCTTGCGTTGACAGCGAAGAAGAAGTGCGATCAGTGGCTCCCGGTATTCGAAGCGCAGCGCTGGGAAGGATTCAGGAGAGAGCAGCCAATGCGAAGGCGGGTATTCGGACAGAGCCGGGCGAGCAATATCAGAACTGACTATAAGTAATCGTGGTCCCGTGTTCGTCGTCGTTCAGAAGTCGATGGATACGTTCTACGGAATCGAAGTACCGCTTCCACTGATCCCATGCTCGCAGGCAGACTGAACACCAGCCCGATGTGTCGAGATACATGGTGCAATGCGAACCAGCACGATCCTCTGCTGAAAACCATATGCCGCCGATCTTCCTACGTGCGACAATATGGTTGGGAACACCTTTTTTGCAGGGTCCCTGAAGACGTTTGACCGCTCGCCAGAGCAGACGTGCCTTATTACGCTGACGTTGCAGCTCGCGGAGATTGGACAGAGAATCCGGCATTAGCTGATCAGGCTGAGTAAGGACAGGAGTTCACCGTAAGTCAAATAGACCTTGCCGTCGTTGGCTCGCATCTGATCAGGCGTGGTCTGGATGAAGACTTCGCCGTCCTGATAGATGCCGTACTCGTAGTTGTTGACGGTCCCGAGAGGTCCGCCCGGAAGAGGCGGGGTGGAAAGGTTGACAGGGAACCACGCATCAACGGCATTGACACACTCTGTCTTCCGCCAAAGGATGCCGTTTTCGTCGAGCGCATGCATAATGAGCGCAGGCTCACCGTGTACGCCGCGCCCAACAGTAGTTGCAATTTGAACGATTTTGCCGATTGTGGACATTGAGGTCTCCTTATAAGGCAACGGGCTCCACAGAACAAGGTATAGCTTCGCTCGTTTGTATTGTGAAAATCAGGAGCCCGTTACCGTAGGCAGCATAGTAACCCGAGACATCCCTGATGTCAAGCATTTTCTTTTAAAAGAAAACCATGTCAAAAGAAAATCCAAATCTCGAACCGCACGGCGACGGATTCCTGAACGTTGCAAATACAACAGTGTATCCGGAAGGCGCTATGAAGCCAGCTGCTCCGGGTACCTGCCCGAAGTGTGGAAAGGCAGCTTCCGAGTGGGAGCCGCCGATGTTCGACGAGCGCTATCGTCGCAGAGTCGCAGCAATACGCGAGATACAGGACTTTCAAAGTGATTATGAAGCGCACGTCCAGTACCTGAAAGAGACTGGATGTTTCATTGAGACCTGTAAGGAATGCGGGACAGCTTTCGTTGTGCCGTCCTCTGTTGCGAAGGTGAAACAATGAGTGTCTCTCTGTCGGTAGTCAGTACTGACTGCGTTCTACTGTTGAACGCTGGTACACCCGGAGCTTACTCGGCTACGGTGATCGATCCACGCTGGGCAACACAGCAGATCGTCGATGCTGTCCTGAGCGCCGACGATGCTGTTGTAGCAGCGTATATGAAGAACCGTAACAATGCTCGCGCTTCATCGTACTATGCGATCCAGACTGGTGTCGCGCATGGCGGATTGATCACTGGCACAGCTGGTCCGATTGGAGACGTCAGGTTTGTGGTTACTGGTGGTACCTCACCGGGAACACGAGCAGGTGTTGCATGGGAGTTGTCAGAGATTCAGCACGAGATTGATAACGTGCTCTCGCTGGACTTTGATCCGCACTATCGAATCGAAGGGCGCAGGATATTCCATAACGGAGCAGCGATTGCCGCACAGAGCGGTGGTGGCACAGTCAGTGTCGATGTAGAAGCTCCGAACTATACTCAGACAAGCGCATGTCAGGCTCCCGATGAATCTCGCTGGGCAGTGACGGTCGGCGCTATGGCAATGCTAGTTCCAGTCGAAGGTGAGAACGCAGGTCCACAGGGAACATGGGGACAGCAGTTTCAAGCGATGCTTCAGGCAATCGCAGCTGGCGATATCGGAGCGCTTGAAGCAGCAAGTGAAGCAGTAGCAGCAAAGGCGGCATAAGATGGCTACAAGCGCACAGTATGTTGACAATGTCTGGTTCAGGCTAACGAAGGGCGCACCGCAGCCTGCTGCCGGAATCTGGCGAGTCGCGATCCAGAGTACGTTAAATGCGGCATTGCAGCGTCTCGGTGATCGCGTAGCCGCTGATGACGGAATCTATCCGACTCTGTTTCACCAATGGTCTCTGACGCTCGTCGGCGGAGAGGTCGATCTCGTTTCGCAAAGTCCGGTTATTCTGTTGTCCGAATCAGCCCGGCAGCGTTGGCGAATAACAATGACCAGTGTAACTTACTCGCTTCAGTTCCTACCGAATATGCACGACTTAGAGAATCCGCCACCGACTTCGGACTTCTACTTCTATACGGTGTTTAACAGAAAGCTAATTGTCAGGGATAGCGGTGGCGCTATTCCCTCTGAAACAGCAGTGCAGCTCTACGCTAATCAGTCGCCTGAGATCACTGATGCTAACCTGACTGTAGCTGGTCAGCTCTATGACAACTTGATCGATATAGGCGTTGCTATGATGCTAGAAACATCCAGCCTAGCGGAAGTAATAAGACAAGCGGAAACGCCTTCTCAGACAACCGAAGCTCTTGCTCAGCCGACAGGTTAATATGCATACCTACACTCCAGTAGAAGAACCGCATTCCCCGGCTCAAATGAAGGGTCTTACACGCGACGAGACAATGCTCTTGCTTGCGCAACGACAGGAAGCACATGCGCGAGTAACGCTTGTCCAGTCGCTCTGTAGACTAGGTCGCTTTGAAGACGCGCTAAAGGTTGCAGGTGATCCTGAACAAGAGTGGATCAAGAAGTTGATGATCGCAGAGAGGGCAGACGACGCAGCGCGATGCAACTGTGAATACATGATCGACAGGGCTGATTACACCCGAAACGAGAACGCAAAACCAAAGTTCGAACGCGGTAAAAACTATCTCAAGCAGTTTCGTTACTGGAGTCCGCGCTATGGCAAAGTAGTTTGGCAGTACGTCTGTTTTATGTGCGGACACACTAACGCGACAGCCGACGAGGATATAAACGTTGCCTGAACGTTCACAGTCGAGATTCGCATGGCCGCGAGGATACTGGCCGACCACGGCGAAAGTCATGGGAGTCCCGGAGTGTCTGCTGGGAGGTCAAAATGTCTGGAATCGCGGCTCGGGTCTTCTGGTCAGTGCTAGAGGCTTTGGCAGCTCTGTTGCAAATAGCGGAGGTGTTAATCCTTTACTGAACGTTGCTGATACATGGGGTGGTCTCACGGGTGGCGGAAGTATTGTACAGGCGTTCGGTGACGGCATCTACTTCTACGCGGGAGCTGGCGAAGCGTTCGTTGATGGATCATCGGTCGGCTCAGTGATGGGCGGGACGATTACGATCTGGACTGGCGCGTCGGCAGTGCAAGCCGGGATGGCTGCACCGGGCGCACCTACAATAGAAGTTAATCTCGCCTCACCGAAAGAGGCATTCACCAAAGGTCTATACTCGATTGGGCTCACTGCTATCAGATCGATTACTGGTGGCGAGAGTTCAGTTGGTCCGCCGTCCAATGCGGTCTTCACTCGTTATCATACTATTCAGATCACGGCGCTACCGTCGTTCCCGACAGGCACGGACCGAGTTGGAATCTACGCTACAAAGCAAGGCTTCGGTGAGATTGGTCCACTATATCATTTGATGGATGTAGACCTTGTCGATCTCGTTGTTCCATTCAATCTTCAAGTAGACGGTTATCCTCACGCTGGATGGACAGACGGAATGCTCGGCGATCTTGCGCCGTTGGATAATGATCTCCCGCCTCCGTGTACATTCTGCTGCGCTATCAATGCAGTCATTGTTGCTGTTGGTTGCTATGGCGGGGCAGGACTATCACCTTCGTATCCGAATAAGCCCGAGTCGTTCCCGGCCCGGTTTGTTGTGTTTGTTCCGGGTGGCGGCACAGTAACAGCGGTGAAGGGAAGCGGTATTGAAGGAGCTGTACTGATCGCGACTGCTTCATCGCTGAACCTTGTGACCGCTAGCCAAAGCGACATCTCACCTTTAAACATTCGTCCGATCTGGCCGACGACTGGATTGGTATCGGCCAATCAACTCTGCGTTGTCGGTCCTGAAATCTTCGCATGGGTCGGCACGAGAGGTCCCGTACGAGATAGTCTTGCTGGTGGTGGCGATCCGGGTGACGAAGCGACAGCATTCGCCGAACCAGTAATGAAGTTCTTCGATACAAACGGATACAATGCTTCGAATTGCATTGTTGTTTATGATCCTGCTAGCGATTCTGTTTTCTATGTCAAGGGCACAATTGGTATTGGTTATTGTCGGTACCTGCGGCAGTGGCATACGCCGTTCACTTTCCCCGCGTCGATTGTAACTGCTGTTACAGACACGGTTGGCGGTCGAGCGCTGTTCTCTAATGCTGGTGGCGATCTCTACCAGCTGGAGACTGGGAGCGGAACAACGTGGTCAATCGTCAGTCAGCTCCAGAGTGATAACTTTGCCGCGTTCATAAAGACCGTCATTGGTGCTCGTGCAATGGTGAGCGCGAGTTGCCGACTCGATATCTTTACCGATCTTGATATTACGACACCGAGTGGTTACGGCTCCAATCTTGTAGCAGGTACCAGTCACGGGACGTTTCATCATCTCAATATCCCTGACGTCAAGAGCTATGCAGTAGGTCTGAGTGGCTCCGATTCAGGAGGTACCGAGCTGTACGGCGTCGAATGCGAAGAAATCGTGCATCCAGTACGAGTATAAAATGGGACGACAGGGTTCTAAGACTGGCGACAGAGGCGGCAGTATTGACTATCCGACAGTGCAGAACATGATCGAGTCTGCACTGAGTGATCTGAAGCTCACCCAACAGGACATAACGAACGTAACGAAGATCAAGCCCGGAACAGGAGGAGAACCGCCGGGCGACAGCGGCGATACCTGCGTACCTGTATCCGATGCTTTATCGGCAATCGCTACTATTGATACGGAAATGACGGAATGCTACACGACTCGCGCTATGAACGAGTTCGTGTATGTTGCGGGGCTAGACAGTGGACAGGCAGCGCTGAAGATATACAGGGTGAAGGGTGACGGAAATTTCAGTCTGCTTAGTGAACTGATCCTTCCGCAAGCTATACGTCGATTTATATTGCATGGTCCTTATATCTTCGGTTGCAATGACGGTGATGTCGGACAGAACCTAATCTCACTCTCTGTATTTGATCCGTGGAATCCGCAATCGCTTCAACAGCTCGACGTAGGATTCGTGGCAAGTGGGCTCGATGCGCAAGGAGTCTATGTTTACGTAGTCGGCGGTAGTAGCAGCGGCAAGATAGCGATTGTTAATGTAAGTGATCCTTCAGCGATGGTACAGGTATATCCGTAAGGAAGCGCGATGTCTGATCTCGGTAGAAATTTTTATGTAACCGTCCACATAGTCGGATCAGGGTCAGCTAGTCCCGGCGATCAAACGGTACTAGACACAGATGGGGTCTCCGAGTCCTATATCGCCGCAAGCGGGTGGGTGTTTACAACTTGTTTAATTAATGATCCGATTTTTAGCGGGACTGGTTATTACGAGGACAATAGTAATCCTGTATCCTTTTTTACGAGTCCTCCCAATCCTGACACTGAAAGAGTAATCACTATTTATGCTTATTTTAGAGAATGCGTAGAGGTTACAAAAACGGTAGCTCCCGTAGGTGGAGGGTCGATTGCCTTTTCTCCTCTAGGAACCTGTGGTGCTAATCACTTTTATGGAGCTATCTCCAGCGTATCGCCGCCTTTTTCGGATGATGGTACTAATGTCGTAATAACAGCTACGCCTGCGCCGGGATATACGTTTGATCACTGGGACGGAGATTTAACTGGCACAACTAATCCTCAGACGCTGCTGGTGGACGCACCTAAAGCCGTTACAGCGTACTTTACTTCAACGACGGCTTATAACTTAGCTACCGGAGTTGATCCGTTAGGCTCCGGTTCAGTGACACTTTCTCCTCCGGGTGGATCGTATGTTCCCGACACGGTAGTTGAAGTAACGGCAGTTCCCGGAGGTCCGTATGACTTTGATCATTGGGAAGGAGACTTAGGAGGTTCGACTAATCCCCAATCGCTGACGATGGACTCGGATAAGTCCGTCACAGCGTTTATGGTCACGCCTCCGCCTCCGGTCGTTGAGAGTCAGTATGCTGCCTGTCGCGTAGTGGGTTCGTATTTATTTATTGCCGATCAGGCAAACTCGAAATTAAAGATTTACAATGTCGGGACTCCTACTTCGCCGTCCTTAGTTGCTCAACTTGTGTTGGATAATCCACCGACCGATCTCGAACTGATTAACACAACTCTGGCAATTGCTGCGGGTGACAATGTGTACTTCGTAACGATTGACGACATTACTAACCCACAGTTAGCAGCGGCATACTAATGGCAGGCTATGATCACGTTACAGCAAGTGCGTATATGTTCGTGACGGGAACGTCGGCGAACGTGAATATTTTATCTCTCAGTGGCGACGAAACAGATGTAGATGCACTAGAGCCTCTTGAACTCGATGCGGTCGAACTCGGTATTCCCGGTTTCTCCCGGAATGTGATCTTCGTTTGCGATATTCCTAGCGACACCAGCACATGTACTTTGCAGAGTTACTCTCTCGGTGGATTCATGTGTCACCATATCTATGCGCCAGTCGTTAACGGGAATGATTTCGATGCTGAGATCATGCGAGCCCGTGCATTCCTTCAGAAGGTAGTCGCATATCGAAGCTCTTGATTTTCTTTTAAAAGAAAATGGCTGACATCCACGTACAGGCTCAAACTGTTTTGGACTTTCACGCAGTTGGTGTGACGGCTGCTGCGCCACCACGCCTTCGCGTGTTTGCTTCTACGTCTTTCCTGACGAGCGATGCTTCGCCAGTTTATGTTCCGGGTGGGTCTCCTGAGAACGGACAATACTATCTCGATATCCCTTGTACATTCGATGGCGTCAGTACTGTAACGGTTCCTGCGTTCACGCTTAAGTCAACTACGGATGCTACCGCCATCACTCAGTTAGCAACATACACTTTCTACTGGTACAGAGATAGCGGTGCTCTTATCGGTGTAGTTGCCGGGATGCAGGACATCGAGGTCCCGCCAGTAATCATCAGCACTACTTCCTGCGCTCCAGCGGGGACCTGCGCGACATGGGCGGACTTAAGTATTTATACAGTCGCTGTAGCTGTTAACTTAGACCTTGCTACCTATACAAAAACGCAAATTGATGCTAAAATAGCAGCTGTAAGTCTCGGCGCTACAGGACCTGCGGGTCCTACTGGTTACACTGGACCGACAGGTTCTGCATCTACCGTAACTGGACCGACAGGTCCCACTGGGCCGGGTGGAGCTGCTTCGACGGTAACTGGTCCGACTGGTTATACTGGAACGACTGGTTACACGGGTCCGTCCGGTTACACTGGTTACACAGGGTACACGGGCTACACTGGCAGGACGGGTTATACCGGATACACGGGCTATACGGGTTACACAGGCGCAGGTGGAGCTGCGTCTACTGTCACTGGACCGACTGGGTACACGGGATACACTGGTTACACCGGGCCTAGCGGATATACAGGCTATACTGGTTATACTGGCTTCACTGGTCGAACCGGACCGACAGGTTATACTGGTTACACCGGAGTTCCGGGCACAGCAGTATACACTGGAGCAACTGGCTACACCGGACCGACCGGGTACACTGGCTACACGGGTCCAACCGGGTACACGGGTCCAACCGGGTACAGCGGATATACAGGGTATACTGGCACTGCTGGTTCCGCGACGAATACAGGTGCAACTGGCTACACAGGCTACACTGGTTATACTGGATACACAGGCACTGCGGGTTCGGCAACAAACACCGGGGCGACTGGGTACACGGGGTACACAGGCTATACGGGTTACACTGGACCAACGGGCTACACTGGCTACACTGGTCCTTCCGGGGTAGCAACAAACACCGGAGCAACAGGCTATACCGGGTACACTGGACCGAATAGTGGCTTTACAGGCTATACGGGTTACACGGGCTATACCGGACCAACCGGATACACAGGATATACGGGATATACCGGATATACCGGATATACTGGGCCTGCTGGCTCCGGAGGTGCTGGAGGTGCGACCGGATACACGGGTTACACGGGTTATACTGGGGCGACTGGCACGAATGCATCTAACTCGTCAGAGTCGTGGTTTATACCAGCACTAGAAATAGGTGATACTGCGGCAGTAACTCAGACGCAGTTTGAATCGGCGAATAATATAACAGCTGTCAGATTTTGGTTACCTTTAAAGCTGGTTGTGCATCAATTATGTTTCTGGTTGCAGCAGGCGTCTGCCGGAAAGAAGGCGTACATTGGCATATACAACCATGACGGAACAAGCCTGCTTATTAATAGTGGACAAATCGACGTAGGTACCGGAGCTGTCGCAGTGAAGACCACTACGCTCGGCGCGGACGTGACCCTTGAGCCCGGATGGTACATTCAAGCCGTTGCCTGCGACGACACCGCTGTGGTAGCGGTGAATTTCTTTACCGAGAATACGTCGTACATGAATGTTGCTCAAGGGTCGGTCCCCGTAAAATTTACAACCTCAAACAATATCAGCGGCGGTGCCTTGCCTTCCACTTTAGGTACGTTTACTTCTTCGACTAGAAGAGCACTTATCGTTAAGTTGCAAGCGTAATATGAATTTCTCGATAGTTCTTATTGCCCGGAATGAATCACAGACGCTCCCGCGATTACTAGCATCGCTGGAGGAATTCCGCGTCTTAGGCGGAGAGGTAGTTCTGGTGGATACCGGGTCCACCGACGATACTGTTGCAGTAGCGACCGGGCTGGGTTGCGTTGTTGACGAAGTTGGCGAGAAGTTTATTACAACGATAGATGCCGATCTCGCTGCATCTATTAATCAGACGTGCATAGTTGAGCCAGAAGAAGAAATAGTACACGAAGGAACTCAGCTCTTCGATTATTCAGCTGCGCGTAACTATGCGGCAGGATTGGCATCGAATGATATCGTCTGGATGCCAGACTGCGATGAAGCATTCACTAACTTTCATCTATTACCAATAGTAAAAGCCTTCAAGGAAGGCGCTGAGCGTCTGGAGTACGACTTCATATTCTCGCATGATCAGTATGGTAATCCAGCGATAAGATTTACTCACTCAAAGTGCTATGATCGCCGAAAGTTTCACTGGGCCGGGATCGTGCATGAAGTTCTAGCTGGCGAAGGAAAGACTGCATTCTTGCCGACGAACGAGGTTCTCTTAGAGCACTTTCAGGAACCCTCTGAGCGTAGGGGACGATATCTCGCCGGGCTCGCGCTTGATTGTCATTTGAATCCAGAGAAGGACCGTAATAGTCATTACTTTGCTCGCGAGCTACTTTGGAGCAAGCGACCACTCTCAGCGATCAAGGAATTCTCACGACACATTGCAATGAATCGCTGGGTCCCGGAACAAGCGCAGAGCATGATCTACATCGGTGACGCGCTGATAATGTTGGAACGAGAGAAGGAAGCGCTTGTTTGGTATCACCGTGCTTTCGATACTGACGGGACCCGGCGTGAGCCTCTTATCAGGCTGGCGGAGTACTGGTGGAGAAAAGACGACTTTCAAAAGACAGCGGCATACGCCTCAGCCGCATTAACAGTAAAGTGGCACGGGTTCTATGCGAACAATCTCGCGCACTACCAACACATCCCGCACGAGATGTTGTACTGGGCGCTCTGGCGTCTCGGAGATAAGGAAGGCGCAAAGCTCCATTACGATCAAGCGCTTGCTTATCAGCCGAACAATCCGAAGTATCTCTCTGAAAAGAAGTGGTTCTATCCGACCGAGCTGGAATGGACTGGTGAGCGCTATATTCCGGGCAAGACACCTCTTGAAGATGTCGAGACTGAGCATCTTGCACGATATAACTTTGCCGCGTCGTTCACCTCGGGGTTAAAGGTGCTTGATGCGGCTTCTGGTGATGGCTACGGAAAGACGATTCTGGCTGCGAGCGAATATCAAGGATGCGATATAGAGCCTGTAGCGATTAAGGTTGCCGAGGAAAAGTATGGTCCCGGCTACTGGATTGCCGATCTCGAACAGGGTCTCCCGGACAGTTGTCAGGTTGATGCGGTCGTCAGTTTTGAAACAATCGAACACCTACATGATCCGAGACCTTTTCTTATTTGGGCATCAAGGAACTCGAAGCTGTTTATTGCATCAATCCCGTTGAATATGCCGTCCGAGTTTCATCACGTTGTTTACACAGAACAAGAAGCAAAGAATCTAATAAAGCAATACTGGGAGGACCCGGTATTCTTCTGTCAGCAATCAGATAGAATCAGACGGGTGATGAACGAATTCCAGTATCTCGTCTGTGTATGCGGTCCGAAGATATCAATCGTAATCCCTACGCTCGGACGTCCAGAGAAACTCAAGCGTCTCGCGAAACTGATCGATACTCACGCAGGCTACCCAAATTACGAAGTCTTAGTGGAGAATGATTCCTTCGAAGATCGTCAAGGCGCACCGAAGATGCTCAAGCGCGGCGTTGATCGTTCCACGGGAAGCCTTGTGATGTTTCTCGGTAATGACTGCGTTCCGCGACCGAACTTCTTACTGAATGCACTGAAGGCGATGATTAAGAACTTCCCTGATATGGATGGACTAGTTGGATTGAACGACAAGTACTGGCACGGAGAATTTGCAACGCACTGGCTTGCATCAAAGAAGCTCCTGCCGATGCTAGGTGGTGAGTTCTTTCATACTGGCTACAAGCATCTCGGATGTGACAACGAACTGACAGAACGCTGCAAGATGATCAGCAGATACATTTGGGCTGAGGACGCAGTGGTCTATCACGATCATCCTGTGCAGTCCGGTTTTCAAGACAAAGACATGGATGACGTCTACCGCTTAGCTTACGATACCGAAAACATGAAGCAGGACCTAACGCTCTTACAGGAACGGGCGAAGGAATTCGGATTCACCATTCCGGATTACTATACACGACCGCAAGGAGTGTAAGATGACACCTCCTACCTTAAATCCATACACACTGGCTGCGCTAGCGCAAGCCTACGAGCCGGGCGCTGACCTTGCGGCAACCTATACGCCAGAACCAGAGCCCGATCAACGAGCAATAGCTCCAGCGCCAGCAGCGCCAGAAGTGGGGATGGGGGTTAAAGCTGCGCTGGCTAGCGGAGCCCTATCGCCTGAAGAAGTAGGAATGCGAGCTAAAGCAGCATCGGGCGAAGCAGGTCCTCCAGCTCTGCCAGCATTCCCTGCTGCTATGAATATCGGTGGCGCTCCTACTGGTATGCCTACTACTGTTCCCATGCCTGATATCGGAACTCCTCCAGCACCGCTTGATTACGGTGCTTATGGAATTCATGACGAGAACGATTTAGCGCGAGCACGTCTTCAGTATGGTCTAATGGGCAGGCAGACTACGCCGTGGGGTTCACCGTTACCGCCAGAGACTCTTGCTCAGCTTGCAGCTGTCCGACAGGCTACCGGAGTGGGTCCGTTAACGCAGCGCTATCTAGATGCGATCTCGCATACGCCAGAACCAGTACATGGTTTTAAGGGTCACTTGATGGGAGCGTTGAAGGGTCTTGCGCTCGGTAATATTGGTGGCGCTATTCTCGGAGCTGTCGATCCGAATATGACCACGAGAGCTTGGTATAATCAGCAAGCTCAGTACCACGCAGGACCAGCAGCAGCGGAGCAGCAGATAAGAAATGCTCGTCTTGCTAACGCTGCGCACATAGCACAACTGACCGGAGTCGATCCGATAACAGGTCTGATGACTCCGAAGACCGAACAGCAGCAATACTACGAATTGTTGAAGCAACAGCAACAGCGACTCGCAGAGAGAAAGGTCGATATAACGGAAGAACAGACTAAAGCAAGGATCGCTCGCTGGGATCAGATGAATGAAAGAGATCGAAAGCATTCGATCAGAGCGGACTACAATGCCGGGATGCTAACTACTCCGGAACAGCTGGAGTATGCCGCAGCTCAATTAGGTATTCCGGGTAGGCTTCGCCGGAAGTTCATAAACGGCGCTATTAAGGTTGATGAAAACTTCAACTTTAGAGATGTGACATCGGGCGAACTAGCAACCGACGATGAAGGTAAACCGCTTGTCTCGGCTCAGAAAACGGTTGAAGCAGGAAAAACACAACGCGCTGCGGCAGCTGAGGCAGGAAAGGCTCAACGTGCCGGGGCGAGTCTTGCGGAGCAGCAACGATACCATGACGCGCAGATAGCGCATCAGAATAGAGTGGCGGCTTTTAATGAAGCGAACTCCGATGCGAAGATTGAGAAACAGGTCCGAGATCGAAAAGACTTGAAGCCTCCGCTGCTAGGATTCCGCGATAAATCGAAGACTGGCGGTCCGACAAAGGAGCAGCAGGAGCAAGAGTTAGAAGGGAGGATTCAAGCCGAGATTGCGAGACAGAAAGCGGATCGAGCCGCTAAATTAAACGAATTACAAAAAGCCGCACCAACTCCACCGAAAGGCGGAGCGCAAGGCGCACCTCAAGGCGCAGCTCAACCAACGCCAGCAACGCGCCAGAATGCGGGTGATGGACAGCCTCACCTCTACCGTGATCCTAACACGGGGAAGACGCTTGTAGTGGTCTTCAGGCCCGGAGCAAATGGACAGCTCGTGCCTGTGCCAGTTCAACAATAATTTTCTTTTAAAAGAAAATGGAAGACCCATCACAATTCCAACAAAACCCGCAGGCATTAGCGCCGATTAATCCAGAGGACTTGCCGCAGTGGGCAGACCTCGGGGCTAATCCTCAAGAGACGCTGACGCGAGAAGCTCAGGGTTATGGTCTGACTCTCTCGTCGGCAAAGCGTACGCCTGCGCATAATCGCGCCGTAGGTGGTAGACCGGGTTCGATGCACGTCGCTGGTGAGGGCTGGGACTTTACAGGTGCGCCCGAGTCGATGAGAGCATTCACCGAGCATCTCCGGGATACTTACGGTCCGAATCTGGCAGAACTGTATCACGATCCTGTTGGTGGATGGCGAGGCGGTCAATCGGTAGGTGCTATAGGTAAACATTCTAATCATGTACATGTCGCGGCAATGGGGTCTATCAGCCCTGATGCCTTACCGGATGAAGGCGCTGCTCCGCCAGCGGCTCCGCCTGTTGCACCTCCGCCAGCAGCTCCTGCTCCAGCATGGAAACCACGTCCCGACGAACTCGTAGCGCAGAACTTCGAGAGCTTAAAAGCCCGAGGCGATCTCGAAGGTGCAGCGAATGTTGCCGATCAACTCAAGCAGGAGTGGGGTTACTCTGTACGATATGATACTGATCCTAACACCGGAATACAATGGCCGTCGATAACTGCCCCGAAGAAACCTTTTAAGATTCCTACCTCCCTCCAAAAGCTCCCTCCTGATGTTCGAAAGCTCTTAACATCTCCTGAATATCAGACTGCGCTTCAAGCAGTTCAAGCACTGAGTGGTGTAACCCAACCGATAAGCAGAACGCTTCGTCGAATGGCTGCTGCTGGTGCGCCCGAGATGACGCCGGAAGCAATCGCCGCTCGCCGTGAGCAATGGCTAGCCGCAGAACAGCAAGCAACGCAAGCGCGACAGGCGCAGGAAGCTGCTGCCGCAGCAGAGCAACGACGTCGAGCAGCATTACCATACATAGAGCAATTGGCGGCAAGAGGCGGAGATGTACTAGATTGGCCGTTGGAGCTTATAGGTGGTGCGATGGGTCGCGGTGGCGGAGCTATGCTGTCTGGCGCAGGGAGATTATTAGAGGATGCTCGGCTGGGGTATTCTCAGATGAGACCGCTTGCTCCGTTAGGTCGAGCATTGGGCACGGCAGGTCGAGCGTGGCAGGAAGTCGGAGCAACAGGACCCGGCGCTCCTCAGCCCGGTCCGCTTACACCAGAACAAGTAGCTGGTGCAGCTGCGGAGCTGATTCCGTTGTTCGCTGCTGGAGGTGGTAACGTCGGACTTGGCATTATGAGCTTTACGCAAGCTCTCGGTCAGGGACTGCCGTACAGAGAAGCGGTCATGCATGGTATAACGACCGCTGCCGGGGCGAAACTCGCAGGCGCTCTTACCAGCGAAGTACCGTGGGGAGGAATAAGAGGATTAGCGGCACGAGGTGCATTAGCAACCGGAGGATTTGAACTTCCACAAGCAATCGTATCAGGTCGATTACCTGATCTATCAACGCCGGAAGGTCAACGTCAGGCTCTGATGAACGCCATCCTAATGTACGGTACTGAAGCATTAGCTGGCCCACATGGTCCCGCTTATGAAGCCCGTGAGCGAGGCAGGGCAATAGCTGAGCAAGCTCCAATACAAGGTCCGGGCTTTGCGGCGTACGGTGTTCCAGAACCGGGAGTCGGACCTCCGTCTGCCGCACAGCTAAGGCTGAGGAATCGGCTCAATGAGTTTCTCGCCGGGCAAGGAATTACGCCAGCAGAAGCGGCAGCGCTTCCAATCGAGAGAAAGCAGCAACTCGCTGATGCGTTCCGAGCGGAAGAGGCAAGGATACGTGGACCCCGTGCAGCTGAAGAAGCTGGTCGCGGCTTCGAAGTAGTTCCCGGTACGGCACGTCTACAAGTAGCGACTCCAGCATGGCATCGAGCACGAGCAGAAGAACGCGCACATGCGGAAGCGGAGAATCTCGAACGAGAACAGTTCGGACGACCATTGCATGATGTCGAGCGACAGGTCTTTCATTCATTGCCTGATGATACTCCGCCGCTGAATCTCGAAGAGCTGCATCACATCATGCGCGGTCGTGGAATAATGCCACCGACAGGTCCACCTCCGCCAGCTCCAGCTCCTCCTGAAGTAGCAGAGAGAGGTTTCGAAGCGAGACCTCTACCGGGCGAAGAGCTTCCGGGAGCCCGTGAACCATTCGTCTCGCCAGTTCCAACGCCGACCACCTTCATAGAAGTGGGAGGCAAATGGTATCCGTATCAGAGAGAAGATAATGTCTGGAGGTCTCCGGGTCGTCCGGATATTCCAGTAGCGCTCGTAGGACCAGAGAGAATCAAGACTCCTACTCCAGCATTACAAGGGCAGGTCGTCTACTACACTGGAAGAACTACAAGAGGCACTGGTGAGCCGCTACAAGTAGTCAGACGAAGAGGAAGTAAGGTACAGGTAATCGGTGAAGACGGAACCCTACGAAGCTATGATATCTCAGATGTGACCGACGTGCGCCCGGATTACAGAATGAGTCCTGTCTATGGACGCAACAGCAGAGAATCAGCTGAAAGGTTCCTAGCGAATCTGCCAGAAGGCGCTAGAGGCGAGATCGTCACGCGAACCACCAGAAGAGGCGCAGTACCAAACTACATAACTGGCTATCAAGTCCGATGGCGTAGCAGAGAAGAACTCGAAGCGGGTCGTCGTGCGCCAGCTCCGGAAGAAGTTCCCGCAGTGCCTCCACCGGAAGAACCAGTAGCAACACCGGAGCAGCTCGAACATCTTCGTCAGCAGTACGGAGCATGGGAAGAGCCTACGCCAGCAGCTCCTCAAGTAATACAAGGACCCGAAACGGTTCCTGCACCTTACGCGGGTCCTGAACGACGTGTGTCAACTGCCGGGTACCGTCTCGCGGGTGAATCACCGGAAGACTACAGGGCTCGTATGGCTTCGTTGGGCTTTACTCCGCGATCATATGAAGTACCGGAACGACCGCTGCCCGAAGGCTGGGAGGAGCCAGAAGAATTCAGAGGTCGAGGTGAGCCGACAGCCGAAGAGGCAGAGGCGGCAGCAAGAGCACCAGCGGTAACATTGCCTCCGCCAGCTCCGCCAGTAATACCCGGCGAAGAGCTGATCGAGAAAGGTATCCCTGCCTTCGTCGGAGCACCGAAGCCAGCGGAAGCACCAGCGAAGGCGATGACGCCCAAAGAGCAACAGGATGCTTTCGCTGAGCAACGTCATGGTGAACTGGGCGAGAACGCTCCTATGATTCCGGGCTGGCGGAAAGACTGGGGCAATGTCACTGCTATCGGACGATTGCCTAATGGCGAGACTCTTGTTCGTGATGAACAAGGACGATCCCACTGGACGGCGAGAGGTAAGAACTTAGACCTGCCACGTGTCGAGTGGGCAGATATCGGCATTGAAGGTCCTGCGTTCTTTAGTCCCGAGAAATTCAAGTCAATCATGGATTCGATTAACGTAGGACGTCGGGATGCAGGGCAACCGGAATACCCGACCGACTGGGAGCAGTTACTTGCCAATTATCCAGACGTCGCAAAGGAGCATTTCCCCGAAGCCTACAAGCGAGCACAACAGGAACTGAGGGATGACGAAGGCAATATCCTATTCATGAAACACTTCAGACCTGTTATGCCAGAGAGAGACTCTCAATGGGCTGAGGTCGAAGAACCCGAACCCGATATCGAACCACCGCTTCTACAGATCGAGCGCTTCCTACGAGGTGAGCCTCCATTCCCGGTCGTTGGGACAGGTCGAGCGAAGCAGGCGCTGAAGAAATCAAAGGAGTGGCTCGGTGCATACGGGGCGAGACGTCCGGTTGTTACCCGTGGAATGAATCTAAATACGCCTTCTGGTCAGCGCCGTGCAATAGAAGCAATCGTCAAGCATACACTCGCTGAAATAAGAGCGTGGAGAAGGATCGCACGAGACTATGTGCCGTTCTATTCGACAGATATCACCGAAAGAACTAATCCGTTGCTTCAGAAGTGGGCGGAAGGTCGCTATGATCGTCAGTTAACCGATCCGGAGATTTCTTTCCTTCATATGCTTTCTGCGTATGCATCCGGCGCTCAGCCTCCCGGTATGGACACCGCATACGGGATGCGAGCGTTCGATGAATATGTACGTACAGGCACAGCTACCGGACTCGGCGGACTTAAGCCAGTATACGATTACTATACTCGAACGCGACAGAAAGCAGACTGGATTCCGACAGAGTGGGTACCTAGAAGAGAAGCAGGATTGAAGTTCGATCCCGTGACCGGGAAAGAAATAAGGCAACCAGTCTACATCGATGCAGCGACCGGGAAGAAGACTTTCATCCGGAAGGGCAATGAGGAATTACGTCATCCAACGAAACGGGCAAAGCTGACGAAGGCATTCAATATCCGAAGCCTTAATCGGTTCAATGAGCTACTGACTACAAGGTTCGATGGCGATCTCGGTGCAGCAATCGACTGGATGGCTACAAAGCATCCGTGGAGCGAGATCGTTGATATGATCGGGAAGGACGCTGCTAAGAAGATCAAGAAGCACGAGTATCTTGATAAAGTCAATCCGTCCTTCGGCGTGTTTGCGTTAGGGGATAGTTCTCCAAAGCAGGGAAGCTATATCTTGAATCGCTGGGGAGAGTTCGGACCGATCACGAAGGACCTCTGGTATGCTCGCACGATGGCGCGATACTTCGGCAGACCGATCAGCGATCAACCGTGGGGAGGTAAACTAAATCAAGAGAATATCAAGATGCGACGTCTCGCTGATGAAGCGTGGCGACAGGTTGCACGGCAGCTCCGTATCAAGCCTGCTGAAGTTCAAGAGCGCATGTGGGATGCGGAGCGAGTAGCGTATGCGGCACTGGGCCATAGCGAAGCGAGAGGATTAGGTTATACGTCGCAAGGCGTCCCGGTTGGTGAGCGGCTCATTAATCAGGATGACCTTGAGCGAGACCTGCCGGGCTATCTCGCAGGCGAACCGTCAGAGCCTCCGCTGCTATCGCTTAATAGTACTTCCGACAGAGCGCTGGATGATCGCGATGTCACTTCTCGCAGAATATCGGTGAAGTTCGCACAGAGGCGACAGGCGGAAGAGTCGCCACGACCGGGGCGAATACGTCGAGCTTTTCTGAACGATGCTGCTGGTCGAGTTCTTGGTACGATAATGGACGTTCAAGAGGCGGACGGCGCAAGTATGAAGCGCGATGGCTACGGTAAGCTGGCATACGAACTAGGGAAGACAATACAGTTCTTCGATCTTCCTCCCAGTAGTCCTCTTTATACGCTTTACCGCGATCTAGTGGACGCTTATCAAAAGAACGAACCAGCGTATGAAATAGTAAGCCCGTATACAGGTACAGAACCGGGGATGGAAGGCGCGAAGGGATTACGAGCGTTTATTACAACTATTCGTCATGAGGGTACTCATTCCGCAATGACAGTGCTTCGTAATTCGTTTCCGAGACTTGAGGATCGGGAACGAGTTGCGAGCTTTACTAATGCACTGTTCGGGTTTGAAAAAGAAGATATTAACGACCTGACACATGACGAATTGGCGGCTTTAAAAATGGATATGATACTTGCCGCCAAAGGTTACGACAATGATCCAATAGTCCGAGCAATGGAAGTAATAGGCCATGTAGGTGGCGGCAGTAGAAATTTAGCCGAACCTACCGCGCCGCCAAATTTCCGTCTTTCCCTTGACGAACAGGCGCGATTAGTGAAACATGTTATCAGGACTCTTAACGAACATTATGGCGATGCGGCAGAAAGCGTATTACAGCGAGCCGCGTTAGAAGTCAGACAAGAGAACCGGAGGTTTTATGAAGAGAAGAGGGCGCGTCTACAGACCGAATCCGCTACGGAAAGAGGATATGCAAATCTTGAGCCGGGAGGAAGTACAGCAGCGACTGAAGGAGGACCTCCCCGATCTGTTCAACCAACCGGAGTCGAGCCTTACCCCGGAGTCTCTGGATCGCCTCCACCGATTGCTGGAGGCGTACCGACAAGGCGGGGACAGCGCGGTCGAGGAGGAGTACCGCAGGCAGAACAGCTAGAGTTACCATTCGAGTCTCGCGAATTTCCTCAAGATCACGGAGCGACTGAGCCAGCGTATCCCTACGGGAAGTCTCCGCTCGAAGCAGACCTTGAAGAAATGGAACGCAACGAGCAGGAAGAACTAAACCAGTTCTACGAGGACAATCCTCAGCTCGCAAAGCGCTTCGGTGGCAAAGTCCTACCCGGTAGAGCGAAGTTCTTAAAGAAGCGCTTAGAGGATAAGCTCGCCTCACTCTCACCTGAAGACTTAAAAGAACTAGACAATCAATACCTCTTGACATTCGACAGGTACGCCGATCAACGATACAAGGAAGGCTATCGCGGCGGAGTTGATAGACTCAAGGAAGAGTACGTTCGGAAATACGGCGAGCTAGTACCGATCAACACTGGACGCTCGCATCGATCAGTCGGACGTAACCTAGTCGAAGAAACTCTTGATCAACTGACTCCGAAGACGCGGAAGCTCTCACTCGTGCCTAAGCCCGGCGAAGAACCAGAACTGTCAAGACGATTCCCGGACGAACAAATACTCGAAGCGCATCACGGCAGCGACGACGACACTCTTACTCCAGAGAATCTCGAAGAGCGCGAGCCCGGCTATCCCGGTAGTCTCGGGAAGGGAATTTACTTTGGTCAGGATGAAGACACTGCGCGATACTACGGACGTCACGTCGTTAGTACGCAGGTCCGCGTCAGGAACCCGCTGATTATCGATCCCGAAGAGGTCCTGCAAACAGTTAATGGCAAGCTGAGTCCGCGATTAAACATAATCGATGAAACACCGGAGGGAATGTTTGTCGATCCTATTGCCAACACGCAGACCTTACCGTTCGACGTCTACTCGCATAATGGAAACAAGTATGAAGTTCGGGATAGCAATGATCTTCAAGGTCTACGAGACTGGGCAGAGTCGGAAGGTCACGACGCGATCATCATGCGGAATATGAGACCGGGTCCGCGAGAAGAGATGCTGATCTTCAACCGGAACCAAATAGTGCATCCGACCGAAGACGAACCTCTGCTTTCAAAGAAGGTCAAAGCATTCAAGACCACAGCTCCATTTAGAAGGATTGGTCAGGTACCTGCCGATGTCGAAGAACGACGGACTCAGTTCTGGAGAGACTATCACACGACTACGCCTGATCGTCGTAAGATGCTGGATGACGCAATCGAAGAGATATCGAAAGTAATCCTACCTACACGTAAGCCGGGACATGACCTTGAAGATACAATAGACACAGTCAAGTCCATTCTTGCGTCTCACGAGAACCCTATTGGATCGCTGGCAAAAGGTCTGGAGGGGGCTCAGGCTGGACGGATGACGCCAGAAGCGACCGCTGCTGTCGATTATCTGAAAGATGCATATGACTCTGTTCGTGGAGAACACCCTTTTCTTTTAAAAGAATTTCCGCAGGAGGCACAAAGACAACTAAAACTTGCGCTGATTGCGCATCCAGACGAAAAGGAGGGTACTCTACTCGCGAAGAGATTCCCGAAGAAGAAGGAAGAACGGCTTAAGCTCGGACCTTTCATGAGAGAGGTTCCAATGGGCGCAGAGGCGTTAGGAACACCGCTGGAGAAATTCACTGAAGGTAACTATGAAGGGTTGAAGGAGCCCGATGGTTCGCCGAAAGTTCTGCAACACGTCACGAATGAAGACTTCCATACCTTCGACACGAAAGGTCGAAGAGCCGATACAGATGAAATAGGTACGCATTTCGGAACTCAAAATCAAGTCAACGACCTTGCCGAAACAATGATGTTGAAGCAGGGCAGAAAAGGAATAGAGGGCGAAGGAACAAATGTAATGCCCGTCTATCTCTCGATGAAGAACCCGTTGCGCATGGTCGATAACGGTAACTTCAGACCAGAGGAAATAATCCCACAGCTCTACGATGCAGGACTGATTTCGGATCGCGAGCACGATAAGCTGCTCGACAGGGTATATGCCAAAACCGGAATAGGCGGAGCGGTTCATCAAAGACTCAATGAGAAGCTGAGAAAGATTATTACTGACTCAGGCTATGATGGAATCGTTTACCTGAATCGTCGCGAAGGCGTTAACCGGGACCTAATGGCTGCTTTCATGTTTGGCAACCGGATGACTGATGCCGATTTCAAGAAGCGGTGGCCGACAGCCGAAGATTCCTATATTGCCTTCGATCCTAAACAGATCAAGAGCGCCACTGGCAATATAGGCACCTACGATCCATCAGAAGAAAATGTCCTTCTCAGTAGAGCATTCCCGGAGCGTCCTTCGAAGATCGAGGTCCGTGAGGGCGAGATCGGGATGGGGATTGAGCCACGCCTGCAAGCGATTATGATAGGCGGACTCTACAAGGGTAATCTTCCCCGGACGATGGTAAAGGAGGGATTACAGAATGCAGTAGACGCGCTTCGCAGAATGGACTTCAAGGAAGGTGAACGAGGACACATTGAACTCACTGTCAATACAGCTAACCGAATGATACGGATTCAAGATAACGGCACTGGAATGCCTCCAGATGTCGTAAAGAATCAATTCGTCAACATAGGTGGCACGTGGGGAAAGGAGCAAGGCGCTTCAGGCGGACTCGGCATCGCGATAGCCGCGTTGATGGGGAATGCTGAAAAGGCAGACGTACGTACGGTCTATCGCGATCCTGAAACTGGGAAGTACCACGAGTCTATTGTTACTAGCCTGCACCGCGATGACCGACCAGCGTATATGCAATGGTCTCGTCCGATGGAAGGAGGCTTGAAGTTTGAGACTCGCGTTTTAGACAAACCGGAACCAACAGGTACGCTCCTGCGGCTGCAAGTACGCGAGCCTTTTCAGGAAGCTGAGAATACAAAGTTCCAGATGGAGGAAACCGGAACTAACGGTCTGGCAACTCAAGCAGCTGAGTTTTTGGCGCGTCATCGACTTCCGTATGACTTCGATATGAATATCAACGGGAAGCAGATCACAGCGGAAGATGCAAGGCATCCCGACAATATCCCTGTCAAGCTAATACGCAGTATGACAGTACCCGGTGCTGATATAGAAATTTACGGCTCTGATGAAATGAGCCCACAGTACTTAGGTCGCGTACAAGTATTGAATAACGGCTTGCCGCAGTTCGTCAAAGAGATCAGCCTGCCAACCAATGAAGCGGTAATGCTTCCGAACAGGATAATGGTAGATGTGCATGCTCACAAGAATCCCGAAGAGGACCCGACAAATTATCCATTCCTGCCGTCACGGGAAGATTTATCAGGAGCGACAGATGAAGCTGTCAAAAACTATGTTAGAAGAGACCTAACCGGAGAAGCGATCCGAAGAGAGAATCAGCTCTATACTGATACACTGAAGAAGGCTCCGAAGATCAAAGGCGGACGGTCTTTCGAGGTTGGTCCGAGAGAAAAGACAGTAGACCTGTCGCCGTGGGGCTTAACATTCAGACGAGCGAGGTCTTGGGAGGAAGGTGGAGTTATCCGCGAAGGAGATTGGATTGTCAAAACTGACGATGGTCTCGTCTTAACACATGCAGATGGAAGTTTTTCTCAAGAAGAAGCGCTCAAACGACTGTACCCGGATATCAAAGAGGCTCACACCCCCGAGCCTGACGAGCCTCAGTTCCCAAAGACAGCTAATGACCTGATGAACGCGTATTGGGCACAGGCAGGTCCGCTTCAGCATCGCCTAGTGGATACAACCGGGCAGATGCCGAAAGAGCTAATAGACAGGCTAAGTAAAGCCCCGTATGCAGCGCCTTTGACGAATGCGCTTCAGAAAGGATGGGAGATTTTAAGGAATCGCTTGATGTCCTTGAATGAGGATTATCAAAATGTTCACTATGCCGGGTTCGGAACGCACAAGTCGCCCGATGCAAGTAACTATTACGGGATCAACCTGCCGCATCCGATGGTGTTTCAAACACCCGGTCCGGATATTGTTCTTCTGAATCCATACGCTACCGCAGACTACATTCAAAAGAAGATCGATCTCGGCGTCTATATGAAAGGCGAAGAGACGCAAGAGTATGCTCGTCATATGGCGGCAACGATGACGCATGAGCTGATCCATCGTCTTCAGCGTAATCATTACGAGGGATTCTCGTCGGATTTGACAGCGGCTATGTCTCATGTGTATCATGACTTCGGTCAGGTCTCACGCCTGATAGAAAAAGCGCTCGGAAGGGGTGAAGCAGGACGTGAGACCTTTGGGAGGATATTAGATGATTCCAAAGAAATTTCGGCCAGCGTCGGAACGGGAAAGGGAGTATTTGGCAAAATTGGGAGTGAGTATGCAGCCGAGCGAGGCCCCGAACTATTGGTCGGCGAAGGTGCTGCTGGAGAACGCGCAGAAGGAAGGGCTGGACGTGCCGTACCTGAAGTCGGTGCTGGCCGCGAGCCAGCCGCAGCAGTGGCCCCTCCCGACGTGGCTCGAAACATTGAGCTAGGCGGACGCGCAACTGATCATCCTACCATTATGCGCTTCCGCCGCGACATCAGCGGTAAGGAAGGGCAACTCAACATCGCTGCCAATCCAATCGACGGACTTAAGTCCGCGATGGTTCTCGGGTACGATGCCTACCACACTATAAAAGACTTTAAGGATTGGTCGAAGGAGATGCTGAAGAAGGCTGGCGAAGCTGTTCGGCCAATCCTTAAGGACCTCTGGACTCAAGTACAAGCCTTCCACGGGCAAGGTGCAGCGTTCTACTCGCCACTCCGTAAGACACTTGAAGCAAAGATGACCGGGCCAATGGATGCTTCCGATCTAAGCAAGCTCCTTAAGGGTCAGGGCATCTCTGATGCGGAGATGGAAGAAACCCGATTCAATTCCTTCCTTAAAAAGAAAGCGGCAGCTGCAATAGACCTGAAGTCAAAGATTGCCCGAGGTGAAACGCCAACAAAGGAAGAGCGTGAGAATGCAAAGGTAACACCGCAGGAAGCAAAGAACTGGATCGACAGGCACGAGATCAAGATCAATGAAGTAATTGCTGGAGAGGCGGCAAAACTGGATTGGAAACATCTCGACAAGGAAGGCAACGAGCATGATCTCGATGAGCAGAACCTGTCACGTGTAAGGAAGGCTACTAATCTCGAAGGTCGCTCGATGTACATTGTCCCGCCACAAGGACCGGACGCTGAGAAGGCTCAGGAGAAGATAGCGCAGCTCGATAAGGAACATGCGGAACTCTGGAAGAAGCTGGACGATCTATATGCCCGGCGCGAGCCGCTAATCAGGGAACTCGGCGAAGAGAAATACGGCAGACGAGCAATGGACATCGAGACCGTTATGCTTGTCAACGAGCAAGAAAAAGAAAAACTAGAAACCCAGCAACGACAGTTCCGGGTAATGGACAACCCTCCGCTAATGAAGCTGCCCGAAGGCGTCACAATAGAACCCGCAGGCAGGTACTATCCGGCGCTCAGCGATGAAGGTCACGAAGCTAAGCTCGAAGACATAAAGAAACGGAAAATGGATGCCGAGCAAGAGTACTCCGAGACGGAGCGACGTATTGGAACTCCGGACGAAACTCTCGAAGATCGGCAGCGAGCAGCGTATCTTGTAGGACGTATAAATCAGCTTGCAGGAAGATACCGGGAGCTGCAAGCGAGGCACTGGACAATAACAGTACCACCGGAGATCGCCGACACGAAGGTCACGCTAGGACCCGGCACGAAGGCGCTATCAAAAGAAGCCCCTCCCGGATCGGTGCAATATACCTTGTCTGCTCCAACTGAAGAGGAAATGCGGCAGTATATCATAGATAAAGTCAATCAAGCGAATACCCGTTCTTCGCATAGAAACCTTGAGCAAGCAGAAGGAGTTGTCGCGGCCAATCTTGATACCGGGAAAACAGTAAGGTTTGGCGGACCGAGGTATCAGACGCCGGGTGGTACAAATTACAAAGAGTTCCGTATCTCAATCCCTGAGCCCGAGCTTGGCGATCAGGCGTTCATGGACTACAGAAATTCCTTACTGGAGAAATATGACATCCCTCAAGACGTGTTCGCGAAGAGCGCTCTCGCAAGCCGTATGACTCCTGAAGAAAAGTCAAAGTTGGTTAGAATGGAAGCGGCAGCAAAGGCGCATATAGCCGGGCGCTTCAGACAGCCGCACTGGACAGACGAACCGTACAATATACTACATGCCAGAACAACTGACCGGAATATTCTTTTAGAAGATTTAGGAAATGACTTCCCTGAACTCATTGAACGATTGAAAGCTCAAGGACGTGATAGTGCGAGAGCGTTTCATGTCGAAGAGCTTCAGTCCGACTACGGTCAGGGAATACGTCGTAAAGGAGTAACGGCTAAACCGGAACAAGCAGAAGCCGCTGTTCAGGCTCGTAAGGAATACGCGGAGTACCGTTCTTCTCTCGAAAAGAAGTATGGTACTCCGTACATCGGCAGGGAAGGTAATGCAACGCCAGAGGAAATAGAGAAGCTCCGGGAGCTGACTGGGAAGTTAGACTATGACGCTGAATTGGCTAATCAGCTCGCTCAGCGTCGAAGGTTAGTAACCGAACTGGAACAGTCGAGGTATTACGACTCAGCCGATATGTTAGAGTCGTTACGGTCGGCAAAGGAGCGAGGAGCTACTGATCAACAGCTGAAAGATTACCGTCGAGAGCTGGAAGAGAAAGAAGGCAGGAGAAGGGATACAGAACTGGCTGATCTGCATCGCGAGATAAAAAATTTAGAAGACAGACTCGGCACTAAGATTCCGCCAGCTCCATTTGTCGGTAGTACCGAAGACTGGTCTACGCTTGCCCTAAGACGCTTGATGCGTTATGCAGCTGAGAACGGTTACGACCTTCTTACGTGGAGTCCCGGCAGCGAACAGTACTATCGTTGGGGTAGTGAACGGATTGATTGGAAGAAATCAACAGAAGGACGAGGGCAATTCAAGGTCAACGTAAAGGAACAGCATCAAGGACAGGTTGGTGACATCAATCTCGAAGAGCAGGCCCGGCAACGCGGCGTCTTGATGGAGGGCGCTACTGGCGTATCGACCGAGAAGGGTCTTAGATCGATCCTTGCTAAGACATTGAAGCGTGAAGAGTCGCAGTATGCTCCTGAACTCTGGACGAAGCATCTCGACGAATTAGCAGCAAAAATATGGAAGCAGATGCAGACGAATCCCGAAGGGACCTACATGCCGCGTAAGGAGGGATTCGAAGGCTTCTATGACCGCATGATACCGAACTACGTCTCGAAGATAACGAAGAAGTTTGGCGCGAGAATGGGCAAAGGAGTCCTCGATCTATATCCGGCAGAAAAACCTGTCACAGAGGGAATGTTTGGCGAAGAAACAGGGATGCGGGAACCGATTCAGGTTGGTGCAGTAGAGATCAATCCCGAGATGCAGCGATCCCTAACGACGGAAGGTCAGCCGATCATCGGTGGAGAACCGCGCTTCCTTGCTGAAGCTCGGGCGCGAGTCCGACAAGCAATGGTAGGCAACGTTACTTCGATGAATCCCCTTCAGCTCTTCGGTGACGTCGGACTCATCACTGGAGCCGATGTCTACAAGCTGACAAAATCCTTTGCTGGTTGGTCGAACCAAATGGTCAAGCGACTCGGCGCAGCGATCAAACCGCACCTTGATTCGATCTGGAGCCAGATAAAACAGTTCGGCGCAGAAGAAGAAGGCGCTCTCAAGATACCTCCTAGACTTCAGGCAGTAATGAAAGGAATGAAGCAGGAGAAGAAAGAGATCGCAAGGAATCTCTACTTCTCCGGATTCCTCACTCCTTCTGGAGCGGTCAAAGTCGCAGCAGGTCTCGCTGGAAAGCAAGGAATGGATTGGACTGCGAATCTCTTAGCGTCGGCGATAGAGAATACTCGTGCCGCAGCTAAGGGGCAGGTTCCGAAATATGACTTCACTGTCGGCAATGTAATGAATGCTGCAATCGAAGGAGCGAAGAAAGGCGCGAAGGCAACAGCAGAAATAGCACAGGGTAAGCCGTCATTAATGCAACCGTGGTACAAAGAGACGGATGTTGGGGACCCCGTCGCTAACGGCTTACTAAATCATATGCATCGCCTCTATGGCGGAAAGGAGAATCTCTTCCGAGGATTTCATTATGAGTCGGCGCTGGAAGAAGCCGCGAATATGATCGCACGAGTTGATCCTAACCAGCTTGGAGGATCACTGGAGAGTCGTGCAGCTCACTACAAACAGAACCCGCCTCTCGTGGCGCAGATTCAGGCAGCGGTCGGCGGTCAATATGCTAACCTTCTTGATACGCTCGCAGAGACCGTTGTCAACTTTCAGGCTGATCAAGCAAAGACTCCGATGTCAGTATCGAAGCGCTTAGGTAAGCAGGTCCTGCTGGTAGCGCATCCGAAAGACCTCTTGCACGAGTACGCATTGATGCAAGCAACGAAAGGTGTTGGTGCGCAGCAGAATGCACTGGCGCGAGCGCTGCTGAACGTGAAGGACTGGGAAGTCGCTGGTCGTCCGTTGTTCTCACCAAACTCGCAAGGTGCGCAGAAGCTAGCCTCAATGCTACAGCTAGCGGTTACTACCGAAGTACCGTTTATCAAGCGACCTGTGAATGCGATGACGACTATCTTTAAAGACTATCTCGGACTTTCAGCAATGGCAAAGCTGAAAGACTTCAACGATTTTCAAAAGGGAGTAATGAGCCTGCCAGAACATCAAGACTTCCTGAAGGCAGTCTCGAAAGGAACAATCGGTCTCGGTCTTGTCGCTCTCGGTCTCGGAATGCAACGCGCCGGGTTGATGACAGGTGCAATGCAAGACGACTACAAGAAACGAGGAGCGCTCTACATTGGCGGCAATGCGATTCAGATTGGAGCGGTTCCGTTTTGGGGCTGGCTACTCACGTTCGGTGCAACGATAGGCGAAGCAATCGAACGAGGAACCGTTCAAGGACTCGGTCAGGGAATGTTCCAAATGGTCAGCGAGCATCCGTTACTCCGAGGCGTTCAAGCGCTAACCGAACAAGTACACGCGTTGAAGGGTGGTGAAGTAGCGCCGGGTAAAGCCGGGGCTCAACACCTTGCTGGGATGGCAGCGCGATTCGTGCCGTCAGCAGTGGCATCGGCAGCTCAGTTCATTGATCGAGATGCACAGGGACGGGTAATCCAACGGAAGCCTGAAGGATTACTCGGACCGACGATGGCTCGTATTCCCGGTCTCAGGCAGAAGCTACCAGAGCGGACTGTCTTAGATCGTAAACAAACAGAATCATACTGGTCGCCGATCCCGGTACGTCCTGTCTCGGAGCTGCCGACGAAAGCAGAACAGCATGCATTGGGTATTATGCGACAGACACCGATGGCTCCGCCAACGGAATACTCAGAGGAGCGACGTAACACTGAGCGAGAGATCGTCCGGTTGATGAAGGCAGACAAAGACGACGAAGCAAACGAAGCATTCGAGAAGGCAGTGGATGATGGCATACTCACTCCGGACGATGCAAAGGTTATCTCGAAAATGACTGACGCAACGTTTCTCCAGCGAGCCGTCCATAAGATGAGCCTTGAGGATGCAGTTGGTATCTACATGAAGGATGCCAGCCCGGCTGAGCGTGACCAGTTGGATGATATCATCGAAGCTAAGATCGAGAGCTTCAGTAAGCTCGCCGACAAAGGTAAGATACCGGGTAAGAGAGTCGATGCGGTAAAAGAGCTGTTAGATAAGTTCGACGAAATGAGAGCGCAGCCATGAGTGAAATACAGTTCCGCTGGCTAACGCCTTTCGAGTGGGACCGTATAACAGAGATATTCGAACGCGAGAAGTGGGCAATTCCTCACCCGAATGTCAGTGCGATTCGAATCGGTGAAGTCAATGGAGAAATCGTTGCGCTCGGTGTCGTGCAAGCGATCCCGTTCATAGGTCCAGCATGGATCGCACCGGAGTATCGAGGACAGGGACTGACGAAGGAAGAGGTCTGGACTCTCTATGAGCAAGCAAAGCAGGCGGGTCCTTACAACGGTGTAATGATTACTACTACATTGCCGCAGGTCGAACGCATCGCTGAGATGCTGGAGATGACAAAGGTCGATGGCGTGTTATATCAGAAGGAATTTTAAAGGAGAACGTCATGGGCGGAGCATTTAGTAAAACAAGCTGGATGCAGAATCCGAACGCAGCTGGTGCGCCGGGCGGAGGCGGGTATCTCGGGCTGGAGAGCTGGGGCGCTGATCAGGGATTGGGCTGGGCTGGAAAGGCGAACAAGCAGCTCGGTCGAGAAATGCAAAGCGGTGACTACACTGGCATCGCTCAGAGCCAACTGAATCCAATCATTGCGATGGGCGAAGCTGCTCGGCGAGGAATGGAACGCGAAGCACAACTCGGCGGGAATGCGCTGTGGGCAGGAGATCAGCCAGCTCTGCGAATGGCGATTGGTAATGAAGCTCGCAGACGATTGGCCGAAGGTACGCAGATGCAGCTCGGTAATGCGATCCCGCAATTGTGGGGACAGGCGACTCAGGGATATCAAGGCGCTCTGAATGCTTCACGACAGGCTCAGCTCGGCGCGTTGCAATCCGGACTGCAAGGAAGATTACAGAGCGGCCAGTACCAGACGAAGCCCGGCTGGCTCACGAATATGATGGGGGTCATGGGCGGACTCGGTGGCATGATGGCAGGCATACCGGGAATGGCCGGGCTCGGTCGTTCTAGTCCCGCTGGGAATATGGTAACTCCCGATATGTTCGGTGGGTTTATCGGGAGTTGACCAGTTATTTAAAGAACAGGATTGCCTCAGTCAGAGTCTTGATACCCGCAGCGCCACGGCTGATGATCTCATCGAGCGTCCTGCGGGTGTCAGGAGTATCAGGAATCAGAAAGTGCTTATCTCCGTGCTGATACTCGCGTGGCAGACCTTTGTGAACTCCGCGACTGCCCGGTCTCTCGTTGTCGCCAGTCCATTCAGTATAGACCTTATTCCCGACGTCGTCAGTACCGATCCAGTAACGCTCGAATTGGACATCGAATTCAATTCGAGCGTTCTGACGTTCCTTCTTTTTCTTATCCCAGTCGTCAGTCCTGAGAATAGGGCGTACCGTGGTGGAGATGTAAACACTGATGAACGGCTCCCACTGAATGCTCAGCTTCTCCTTAAAGACTTTGTACGCCTCTTCCTTAAGCAAAGAGAGGTCGGTATTCCAGATCGCCTGCTTATAAATATACACACCGAACTTCGAGTCAGCGCGATTCAGGAATACCGGGACCTCAATAGTGATGCCGTTATGCGACAGCTGCCACATATCAATTCTCTTCGGTCGCATTGTCGTCCTCATTTTCTTTTAAAAGAAAATCGCTTCCCGGTGCAGGTATGACATGTGCGTGACCGAGATAAGCAATTGGATACGGGTTAGGCGACTCCTTCTTCCACTGGCGTCGATATGCTTCCTCAAACCAGTGAGCAAGGAACAGCTTCACAACCCAACGTCGGGCTCGTGCATCGATATGCCCGTCAGGCAGCATACCTGATTCGTAGATCGCTCGTGCCTTCTTGTCCTTACCGATCTTGAAGTTTTCGAGCTTTGCCTTTGCCTGATCCGCGAACTCCAGTCGTTCGTTCTTTGCGATCTCGATCAGCTTACGCTGCTTGTAGAGCTTCCCGTAGTAATCGTTCTTGTTGCTCTGGACTTTCATGAAACTCTGTCCAATCTTCCAGCAGAGTACTTTGAACTTCGCGTTGAATGGTCGCTTCTCTCCTTTGCCCCACTTGCGCGTAGGATCGTATCCAGCGAACGCCCAAATGTCTCCAACGGTCTGAATTCCGGGACAGGTATGAGGTGGCTTCTCGTCGCGCTTGAGATGCTTATATTGCGGACATACACACTTCGTTAGATCGATGTGCGCGAGGAGCCCGGCGCTAATGACTTTGTCAATGCCGCAGATGCCCTTCGCCCACACGCCCATGCCAGTCGGCTCGTTGTCAGTGTAGATAGCTAGCGTCTTCTGAATCTCCAGCTCGATACGTTCAAACTGGCTGAAGGTCCACGCGATCAATGCGTGTGGCTCCCCGGACTTCGCGAGTGACAGCACTTCATTGCCTGCGGTCATTCGGTAGTCCTGAATCTGGTAGTAGGTGTCTACTAACCAGCGGACCTCTTCGGTTGACAGTGCCATTGCAGTCGCGAGAAGGACGTCCTTCTTCAGACGTTCGATCTCGGGCATCTGAGGGTTCTTCTCCAGAACCTTCTTTGCAATCGACTTAGCTGTCGGTTTCTTCGGTTTAGGTGTTCCGGGTGTTCCCGGAGGATTTGGCGGATTTGTACTCATAAGTCTCCTTTCGTAGTTTACGCTCTTAATCTATGGTTCTCACGGTCATGATGGCTCGCTCCTAACGGATGGTTCTCACGGGACTAATGGCTCGCACGGATATAATGGTTCTCTCTATGCTCGTGGCTCGCTCGTTGATAATGGTACTCTCATAACTCACGGCTCGCACGAATCAGCTGGTCCTCACATACATATTGGCTCGCACTAGATGTATGGTGCTCACGGGGCATTTGGCTCGCCCTGTGCCTCTGGTGCTCTCCGAGTTTCTGGCTCGCTCCGCAATTATGGTTCTCTCAATACCAATGACTCGCTCATACCATATGGTTCTCACAAAGCGCTCTGGCTCGCACGAACTGTTTGGTACCCCCGGTCTTGTTGGCTCGCTCTAAATCTATGGTTCTCACGCACGTAATGGCTCGCTCATACATATCGGTTCTCTCTTAGATGATGGCTCGCTTACGCACTACGGTTCTCTCTTATGTAATGGCTTGAACTGTAGGGCGAGGACTTCGTGAGCGGCGGCTCGCAGCTCTGTCAGGAATTGACAGGTGGCTCCCCGGAATACCTCACCTCTCGCCCTACCGTCGCCGACAGCGTTGTCCGGTCCGCTGCCGACTTCATTTACTCTCCTCAATGTCCAGAGCGATGATCGCCGCCAGTGCCGTGAACAGCAGATCGAGACGACCACCTACGAGTGTCGTTGTCGGCTCCGAGCTGCCGAGTGGACGTATCATACTAACTCGATAGTTCGGTGTCCCGGTGAGCATCAGCGTCTCGACACTGATCCTGTGTTCGATCATTACAGGACTTAGACTGAACGCTCCGTTCTTGATGTCCTGTACGAAAGAATCGGTGATCGACTGTGATTCGGCTTCCGTGCGGTTGGGTCTGACTGGTTGAAACTGCGCATTGATGGATCGTAACCACTCATCGCGCTTCTGCTCGAAGTCCTTATGCTCTTCACAGTACTTTAAATCAGGAAGCGCTTCGTTGGGGCACTGGCTGAGACCGCTTTTGGTCCAGCCATTACAACGTACGGTCTTCATACTGAGGTCTCCTTTCGCTCCTCTTATACCATAGGATGCAATGCGAGTCAATTTTCTTTTAAAAGAAAATGCGGAAATTATTTTCTTGACTCGCTAAATGTTCCATGATATACTCTTCGCCACTTTCCGGACTGAATACAATACCGTAGAAAGCAAGGCTACTACATTAATCGCGATTGAAATTGATGTGGGAAATTCGGTCCGGGAATTCCTCATTCAGACCTGTTGAAACCGACCTTGAAGGCGTGGCAAAGCCGAAAAAGGTCTTGCGTTAGCTGTGTCCGATCACGAGTCAAGGCGTGATCGAACGTCATTGATTCCCGGTATAACATCGATTTCCCGGCTCCTTTGTCTCGTAGGTTTGTACTCAAACCGGAGAGACAAACTCTTCCTTTAGGGAAACCAATAACCTCTAAAAGTAACCCTGATTACGGAACTTCAGCTCCGAATCAAAGGAACTAAATAGAAATTGGTGCGCCCAAATTTTCTTTTAAAAGAAAGCAGAAACCTCTTGACATCTCTTCGTGCTTGTAGTAGAACCGTACCTGTGGATAGCCTCCAACGAGGCGCTCTATGCAAACATGCGAAGCAATCGAGACGAAGGTGCAGTGCAGCTGCGGGGTCTCCGTCGTGGACTACGAAGCATGGATTCGTCACGTACGGGAACGTATTCCGCTGCCTGCCCGACAAGGTAAGCCTAATTACAAGCGTCAGCAACAAGAGCGCGAGAGATTGCTCGCATATATAGATCGCCACAGGATCGTTAATGGAGGTCCAAAATTTAAGGACGAGGAGAATTGAAAAACATGGGTAGTTCAGTTGTGGCGCTGGAGATCAGAGATAAGGATGTACAGGCTCTGGTCGGAAGCAAGTTCTACAAGCCGCTGAAGAATGGTATTCAGTTCGCTGTGGATAAGAGTGGTAAACTGGTCGATATTCCAAAGGCAGACATCGATGGATTGATCGGCTCAATTGTTAACTTCGATCAAGCAGGTAACTGGTGGGTTGGCGATACTGGTTGCGTTGTGTTGACTCAGTGGGGCGAGGACGCCTTGACGGAATTCTGCGACAAGATCGGCAAGGACCCGGTGCTGGTCAAGAAGTATATGAGCGTCTCACGTGCTTACGGATGGCCGAATCAAATCACTGAGCTGCGGCATCCCGATACAGAGAACGTCACTCATCGTCATCATCAGCTCGCGCAGGGTATCAAGAACAAAGCGCAGCGGATGCGTTTGCTTGACACGGTTTCGAAGAAGAAGCTCACGACCGCTGACTTCCACGAGTTGATTCAGAATCTCGATGGCAAAGGCAAGCCTGACGAAGGTCCGGGAACTCCGGAGCGTGGAGTATTTAAGATCGCTGTTGGGATTTGGGACGAGAAGGTGGAGTCGGCAGAACAGTTCCTTCAGAAGGCAATCGACAAGCTGAAGGAAGAGTTCTCCTACTATCGCGATCCTAAGCTGGAGGCTCAGCGCGAGTTGAACACAGCGAAGGAGAAGCTCCTGAAGAACATCGATCCGGTTGTAGCGGAAGAGCTGAAGACCGCAGGTGAGGGAATGGAGCTGGAAGAGTTCAAAACGCTCGTCAACGACCGGAAGTCCGATATCGCGAGCAAGGAGAAAATAACCGGGTACGTTGAGAGAATGATCGCGATTGATGCTTCGTTGTCGGATGAGACGAAGGCAACCTTGCAGGCGAAGCGAGACGAGATCATTGCAGCGTCCACCGACTTCGAAGACGCAAAGACGAGAGTCAAGGCGTACAAGGATTCCGTCAAGGATGCTGAGAAAGCGGTCAATGCCAACGAGAGACTGGCAGGCAAGATCAAGAACGAAGACAAGCGCAAGGAGCTGCTTGACCTTGCTGCGGCTCAGAATCTTTCGGTTGAGCAATTCACGCCAATCGTTGAGGCGGCTCTTGCAGAAGAGTTGATCGCAGCCGAGACCGAGCGAATCTCGAAGCGAGCATCGGAGAAAGCGGCTGCAATGGTTGCTCCGAAGACCAAAGCAGCAGCGGCAGGCGTCAACACCTCTGGTCTCGCGCATCCAAAGAAAGGTCGCGCTTCTAAGAAGGGTAACAAGAAGCGCTAATCAGATCGGCGGCAAGATTCAGTGAGGTCTCCTGTCGCCGTACACGTGGCCCGGTAAGAGCGTCCGCTTTACCGGGCCGCGATTATTTTTCTGCACAACATTTCTAAAAGTGGTACATAGTACCAGTAGGGAGCACGGAGCGGTCTCGTCTAACCGGATTAGCTACCCGGACTGGCGAGGACGTGGGGTCAAAGAACGCGAAAAGCTAGCCCTCACCGTGCTCCCGGAATTTTCTTTTAAAAGAAAATGGAAACCCTATGAAATTCACAGTTGCAAAGACAGCAATACTCGCTGAACTCAACTTGCTCTCGGATATCATTTCCGAAGGGCGTAAGAATACAATCGCAGCTCTTTCCTGTGTTCGAATCACCACGATACCTAATGCAATAGAGATTGTCGCTACAGACATCAGTACAACGTTGCAGACGATCTGTGAAGCGGAAGTCGATGTGCCCGGCGTTGCCGTTGTCGATGCGAAGCGATTGACTAATGTCGTTGCTGCACTAGAGACCGCTGAGATCAAGTTTACAATTGGATCGAATGGCTGGGTCCGGTTGAACGATCACTTCTCGATTGGAACGCAACCCGAGGAAGCATTCCCTAAGCCACCGGAGATACCTGACGGTCACCCGCATAAGATACGTGCGTCAGTCATCGCGCAGTTGATAGCCCGGACGGCGTTCGCTGTGGCTGCTAAGCCTGAACAGTATTCTCTCGACAATGCGATGCTGACCTGTGAAGGCGACAAGGTATCACTGGGAGGATTCGATGGCTTCATTATGTCCGAGGTAACGTGGCAGAATGAAGGCGTCGGCTCGGCAGTCATCGCGATCCCGCGTAAGGGACTCAAGCCGCTGAGTCGTCTCGCTGCGAAGGGCGAAGGAGATATCGAGGTAACACTGGGACCGAATCAAACGTTCTTCAAACTCGATAACAGGATACTGGCAGTCGGCTTGATGACAGGTCAGTTCCCGCCTTACCGGAACGTGATCCCGAAGTCGAACTTAAATGTAGCTGCTATCAGCGTAGACAAGTTCACGACTCTCCTGAAGCGAGCTGCATTAGCATCTCCAGAAAAGCCTGCCCGGCGCGTGACTCTCGAAATCAAACCGGGTCTCCGCGACAAAGGCGAAGGGATGTTGTACTTCTCAGCGCAGAGTAATGACAGTTCCGACGAAGAGGAAATGGAGATATCATATCGAGGTGAAGCGGTGCGCGTCATCGTTGATCCCGATAAGCTCATGCATTTCCTCTCGGTGGTGCCCGGAGAAATGATCACGCTTGCCTTGAAAGATTCAAACACAATGCTGTCGATGCCAATGCTGTTTAAATTCCACAACGATGCGCTTGAACATACGTTCGTTCTTGCATCGTGTAACGAGTCGCAGCCCGAGGAGACAGAAGCAGCAGGGGCTTGACAAGTCCTGTAGTTCTGTGATATAGTTCACGTTCGAGAATTGGCAAGTTCTCGACGTCAGGTCTTTCGAATCAGATAGGGAAAATCAACCCGAATCGTTTCCGGGTCGATGGATCGCATTGCCATGCGAACCCTATCGCCATCGTCCACCCGGAAGCTATTCGGGTTTTCTTTTTGGAAACTATGGCTAGCAAATACAAACGGGCGCTCAAGCTGAAAATTGAATATCTCGGGATCGTTGATTCCCTTCGAACGCGCAATGATCTCGATCTCACCTACTATCGGATTGAACCACAGGACGAAGTCTTTCGAATCTCTGGCGGCTTCAGTCCGCACATACTAATCGTAAAACCGGATGGCACTTTGCACTGCGATTGCAGAAATGCATTGTCGCCTTGTTCGCACGTTATCAGGTACCAGCGTTATCTGAGCGAGAACGGAGCGAAAGCACATCCGTAAGGAGACCCAATGGATCGATCAAACCTCAGTTGTAAGTTCATGACAGTGACTCCGAAGATGGCGGAGGATTGGCTAAAGGCAGCAGGGAAGAATCGTAATATGAAACCTTCCCGAGTTGCTCTCTATAGTCAGATGGTGAAGCGCGACGAATGGTATGCGACTTGTCAGGGCATTGGCTTTGATACGCGAGGCAGACTGATAGACGGACAGCACAGGTTGACCGCTATTATTGTTGCCGACAAGCCTGCGCTCCTGCTCGTTGTACGCGGTCTTGATCCTGCTTCGCAGATGGTTCTGGATCAACCTGCGGTACGGCAGGCGTACGAGCAGATTAAGATCGCCAGAGGTATCGACGTTACTCCACGGCACATCGCTATCGCGAAGGTAATGATGACCTCAGTCCGGGACAGCGATGCGCAACGGGTTGCTCGTAGCGACACCTTGATTTTAGAGCGCTACTATATGGAGTGGCACGAAGGTATTAACTATGTCTGTCATGCCTTTGATAATGTGGGACACACCATACCGCGAGTCACGATTGCTCCAGTACAGGGACCGCTGGCGCGAGCTTACTACACGCATCAGAAAGAACATGAAATGATTGACGAGTTCGCTGAAATACTTGTCTCTGGTTTCACGAGTCGCGAGCAGGCATCAGCGGCGATTGCACTACGGAACTGGCTCATTGGCAGCAGCAAGTCTGCCCGGCGCTTCGTTTCGCGTATGGAGACCTACAAGAAGACCGAGTTGGCTCTGAAGGCATTCTACGAGAAGCAGACGATGCGTAAGGTACCGACTACGCCACTGGAGACCGAGCTGTTTCCATTGCCGAACGAGAAGCCGATTCACCGTGACCTGTCGTCGCCTCTCACTGCTGCGAAAGCGACGGTGTCTACTTTCACGAAGCCAGCCAGCAGACGCAAAGCAGCTGCGACTGTTTGAGGTCAGCTATGTTCGATCCGACGAAACCACACGAGCACCGTTGCGACGACTGCGGTCGCACGGTGCCGTGTTCCGCGAAAGACTGCGAGTACCCACAGTTCACCCAGTGCGGCGAATGCCAAGCTGGCTTCAAGTTGGTGGATCACGAAGGTACTCCAACCTATATTCAACGACGCCCCTATCGCCCCGGCAATCTGGACAGTATCTTTGCCGATGACGTGTGGGATTAACTTTCTTTTAAAAGAAAAGGAAACTATGAGCCATTTAAGCGTAAAGCTGCCAGAGTTCACCGATGAAGAACTAGACCGCGCTTTTAGAGCTGCGACCTGTATGCCTACGTCGGATCATTGGATAGATGAGAGCGATGCAATCAGAGGGGCGGATCGCTGCGCTTACCTAGCGCGAGAGCTGATTCCAGTCCTATTGCGTAGTGGACCATTCCTTGATTTCGCAACAGGCTTCGCGTTAGGTGCCGAAGAAGATATTGGCGTCGTAGTTTCATTATTTTTAACTGGCGTTAGCGCTGGCTATGCTCTAGCACGACCGGAGAACATTATCGTTGAGGGATCGGACGATTCGCCCAAATACGTAGCATGAAAGTTCTATATCCACCGGGTGAGGTTCTCGTGAGCTATGGTCCGCTTGCGAGAGAGATTGGCCTAGCAGAGTCGATTATCTTGCTGACAATGATTACGCAGATCAACAAACACGGGGTTCGTAAGCAGGGACGGCATATGGTTGCACTGGAGACAAAGCAGCTCGAAGCTCTCTTCCCGTGGGCTACCGTTACGCAGGTTAAGAAGACTCTTGATTCGTTATGCAGCAGAGGTTTCATGTTTATCTCTGACAATACGCTTCTGCTAACGGATTCGACGCGATGGTACGGTCTGAATTACTCGAAGATCAGAACGCTCAAGTCACTGGTCGTACTTGCCGACGAGCAGGTAACCAGAGATGTCCCGGCTCCAGAACCGAAGCCGGAACCCGAGAGCGACGACTCCCGGCTCTACAAAGCGGTCTACGGCGCATTGATGCGAACTTGCAACTTCGATTCTGGTTTAATGACGCCACGGGACAGAGGCGAGACTGGGATAGCAGCGAAGAAGCTGATCGCTGCCGATAGAGCAATGTTCCCGGATCATGATACACAGGACCTGATCGACGCAATAGAAGCATTCCCGGTCTGGTGGATTAAGATCGAGGGAGCAAAGTATCATACCGTGCGTACCGCACCGCGCCCGGCTACAGTGCAAAGCAACTGGACTCGGTACATTGATTACTGCCAGCAGAATCTCGATGGAGGCTTGCCTGAATGAGCGAATTTCATTACATCTTCTGGCCCGGCTATGCATTGGGTCTTCTTACTGGCATGTGGCTGATGTACAAGTTTTATCAGTGGAAGGGTAGTAATGACGGACGAGATGAGAGATGAGTACGACTTCACTGACGGTGAGCGTGGTAAGTACGCCGAGTCAGATGAAGACCTGATGATCAGGATACGTCGCCGACTGGGCGCGGGTCCTGCTGATGTCGCGTACGTTGCTCACAGTATTGTAGACAGGCTTATGAAGCAAGCAGGCAATCTAGCTCAGGAGGTGAAGTTCAAGTGCGAACGGTGTAAAGACATCGGCGCAGTACGAGAAGAAGACGGATGGAAGCCCTGTATCTGTCAGACAGAAAAAGCGCCTAAGAAGCGAAAGGTGTTCAGAAAGTAATGCCAATATCAAAGAGTCAGTTTCGGCGAATCACGGTACAATCAGGCAAGAAGCCATTTGAAGTCGGTGACAAAGTCAGATGGATCGAGAGTCCTAACTTGCTCGGTATAGTGACAGATGTGTGGTTCAGTGGAAAAGTGTCTGTCCTTTGGATCGGACGGGAATTCCCGCAGGTTGTAAACCCGGAAGGATTAGAACGCTATGATTGAAGACCCCGAGTTTGATCCGATAGAAGACAAGATTTATAGGAGAGGCTTACCGTTCGAGCTGGAAGCGGAGAAGTGCTGCTTAGGACAGGTCCTGCTGAATCAGGATGCGCTCGATGAAGCGGTTGTCTTGTTTCAGCCGGAAGACCTATCGTCTCGCAATGCGAAAGTCTTTCGAGCAATGATGACAGTGATGGCGGCAGGGTTGCCTATCGATCTGATTACGCTCTGTGCGGAATTGCGTCGATTAGATCAGTTCGAAGGAATCGGTGGCGCAACATACATCGCATCGCTGATCGATGGCGTACCCCGATTGGACATGAAGCCGTATGCCGCATTGATCGTTGAGGCAGCGGCTAAGCGACGATTGCTCGCGGTAATGGAAGAGGCGCAGTCCCGGCTGCTCGATGGTCTGCCGTTCGAAGACGTAATCCAGACTACAGAGCAACAGGTCTTCGCACTTGCAGAGTCGCGTCACGTTCATGAAGGAGCTGAGCACGTTGCTATCGTCGGCGGACGACTGGTGGATTTTTATGAGCAGAAGAGCGCTGATCCGAATGCGTTAATAGGTCTTAGTACCGGGTACAAGGACATCGACAGAATGACGCTCGGGCTTACGCCGGGCCTCACACTGGTCGTTGCTCGTCCGCGCTGCGGTAAGACATCGCTAGTGACGAATATAAGTTGCAATGTAGCAGAGCCCGAGAGAGGCGGCTCTGTTTATCTCGCTTCTATTGAGTCTCCGTCAGAGAAGATAGTTCAGCGAATACTCAGCTCGATGTCACGCGTTGATTCATACCGGATGCGGTCCGGGTATATGAACAGAGAAGAGTGGGCTCGGATAGCGGACACACTGCGTAAACTGGCAATCATGAAGTTCGTAGTCGATGATACACCGGACCTATCACCGGAACAGCTAACGAGCCGTTGTCGTCAGCATAAGAGCAAGTATGGTCTCGATCTCGTGGTAGTTGATTATATTCAGCTGATGGCTCGACGCCTGATGTATAAGAGACGTTACAGGGACTTGCGCATTGCAGTACAGGAAGTCGGCGCTGGGCTTACCGATCTCAGTCGCAGCTTGAATGTGCCAGTGTTAGGAGTAGCGCAAGCAAGCCGCGAAGTAGACAATAGGCCGGATCATATGCCGCAGCTCTCGGACCTTGCCGAGTCGGCGAGTTTGGAGCAGGACGCGGACATCGTGATGTTCCTGTACCGGGAGGAACTCTATAAGCCTACCGACGAGAATCAAGGAGTCGTGAAGGTGATCTTCGCAAAGCAACGCGACGGAGCTGAAGGCGAAGTCGAGCTGATGTTCATCAAGTCGTATACACGCTTTGAGGATTTAGCACTAAGGGAGAAAGAACCCGAGCCGACTTACAAACGTACTCGCGGTTCCAGTTGGGGCAAAGGCGGAGCGGCATGAGAAAAAGAACTGTGAGTCTAACGGACCTTGAAGCTGGTACCAACACGCTGACAGGCTTTGCGGGTAAGGTGCTTGTCAGCGACGATAATAACTACGTTGAGCTACTGGCGGACCCGATCTATAACCAGACGGATGAACGCTGGGAGGCTTTGGCGCGAGTGAACAATGTACTGGCAATCGTTGAGGTGAGCGCGAAGTGGCGACAGCCTATATCATCGAGTTGATGTTCGATCAGATATGCGACTACTGTGACGAGTGGTGTCTCGCAGGTGAGGACGCTTACTACAATCCGACGAACAAACTCGTCTACCACATCGATTGTATGGAACTAGCGGAGGTAGGATGAACGACAGAGAGAAGCTCACAATACTGGAAGTGATCCCTTATACGGACGACATGTCCTTCAGGGAGTTTTGTAGCGAATATCCCGATACTCCCGCGAAGGGTGAGAAGTCGGAATGGTCAGCGCTCTTCAGTCAGTTGAGGGAGTTAAAGAAAGAAGGCTTGTTGCGGATCGAAGAAGAAGAAGTGTCCGGTAAGCAGTATAAGCAGATCGCTGGTCTTCGCTTGACGCAAGCCGGAAGAGATTGGGTCAAGGAGAAGATGCTTTGATCAAGCGTGAGTTTCCTTACATCTACGCAACGTGGCTCGCCCCTCTTTTGTCGGGTGACAATAGCTGCGAGTGGGCAGTATGGTTCAAGGCTCACTTCGAAGATTATCAGAAGCTGAAGAGTAAATATAACTTCGCGAAATGGAAACGGGAGCATACAGCGTTGCTGAAAGCGTCTCGTGCCGATCTCCAAAAGCAGGGTTGTGAGGTTTGGACCGAAGGTCAGAACAAATTCGCACTTGAAGGTACGTTCGCAACGCTCGGTGGTAAACCTGACTTAGTATGGACATACGGCGACGATTATGTTGTCGATGACATGAAGTCCGGTCAACAACGGGATTCGCATATGCCACAGGTGCAGATTTATATGTATGCTCTGCCCCGCTTCTTTGAGCGCTTCCGTGGTAAGAGGTTTCGTGGACGTTTGATCTATGCGGACGGTGACATTGTAGATATCCCGGCAGAAACGATTGATATAGGCTTCATTACGGAACTAGGAGCCGTGATTAAGCGTCTTGCTGCCGATAAGCCAGCAATCAAAGTGCCGTCAGCAAACGAGTGTGGGTTCTGTGAGATTACTCCCAATGATTGTCCGGAGCGAATAGATGAAGAAGTCCTCCCGGTTAAAACGTCAGACTTTTGAAGACCGTATCGCACGAGCGGAGTGGCTCATAGGAAACGGTTATGTTCAATCAGGAAATGACGGCAATGATTCTATGCGATGCTGGTCTCAGCGATACGGCGATGATCTTATTTACACGGTCACGGCTTATAGCTGCACGTGTTGGGAAGGTCAGAATCGCCGCAAGAGAATATGCAAGCACCGCTGGGCTTGCTTCGCCCCAGCGGCAGTACTGCTCGTTATGGAGCTGCGAACAGCGACAGATGAACAGGCTCTTGAGAGAATTGGGCTGGACTATAAAGAAGCAGTTGGTCTTTTAGAACCAATCTATGTCAATGCAGCTAGAGATGAGTACGTGAAATGCAGGGACAAATTGAGAGAAGCAGCGGCGTAGAGGAAGTCTACTATCAAGCGATGGTCTTTGGCCCGGCTCAAAGTCAAGGCTCGAAGCGTATCGTTAGGAATAAGAAGACGGGCAAGACATTGATACTCGATGATTCAGAAAAGTCCCGACCGTGGAGAGAGCAACTAGTAGAGGTGATGTTGCGAGATCGTCCACGATATCCGATTGATGAAGCAGTAGAAATGAAACTGATGATATGGACCCGTAGACCTCAGAAGCATTATAAGAAAGGTGTTCTTAGAGCTGATGCGCCAGTCTTTGCAAAGAGCGGGAAGGATCAAGACAAAGTCCAAAGGGCAGTAGGAGACGCAGCGCAAATCGCAGGCTGGGTCGTGAATGACAGCAGGATTGCTCACTGGGACGCGTGGCGAGTCTATGTTGAGCAAGGCGAGCCCGAGAGAACGGTAATAACCATGAGAGAATTAACTATGGAAGATTGTAAACGCGTAGGAATTCCGGTACCAGAAAGAATCGTTGACAAGCCACTATTACTAGGTATATAGTGGCGCGATGCGCAAATCGTAAGGAGACTTAAACTGAATGGCAAAGCTAAATCAAATTGTAGCAATCGAGAAAGGCGTGAAGGGCCGAGTATACGGCGAGGTGACGGAGCTTCATCAGGCTTCAAAGAAACCGGACCTGTTCAACGGGTTCGCGAAGACGTATCGACGTCAGGACGAGAGCGCCGAAGACTATCCGCCAGAGCGGAAGGTAGTACAGCTCAAGGCAGATGCTGTACTGAAGAAGGTTGCGAGACTTTCTACGGAACTGATGGACGTTACGGCTCAGAAGGACTGGGCGAACTGCAACGCAAGAGCGGATGTCGTTGTGAACGGTTCGACGCTCTTGAAGTCGGTTCCGGCAACGTATCTGCTCTTCCTTGAAAAGCAGCTGACCGACATCAGAACGTTCATCGAAAAGATGCCCGTACTGGACGAGGCGGACGAGTGGACCGAAGACGGTGCGAGCGGTCTGTATAAGACTGCGGCTATCGCAACGCATCGTACAAAGAAAACGCAGCGACCTATCGTGATGTACGAGGCAACGAAGGAACACCCAGCGCAGACTCAGATGATTACTGAGGACATACTCGTCGGATACTGGGATACAGTAAAACACTCGGGAGCATTGCCAGCACCGCGCAAAGCGGTACTAGCAGAGCGCGTAGAGACGCTTCTGAAAGCAGTGAGGTTTGCTCGTGAGGAAGCGAATAGTGCGGACGCTCCTGATGTTAGCGTAGGAGAGCATATCTTCGGGTTTCTGCTTTCCTAAACAGTTTGAGGGAATCTGAGCTTGAGACTTAATCTAACGAAACGGGCTTGCAGGTTCGACTCCTGTCCCCCGGCACTACTTATGCCGGGGTGGTGGAATGGTAGACACGGCGAGCAATCGCTGCCCGGTTTAATCTTAGACTATTCCTCAAAAGTTCAGTATCGTCGTGGTTGTCAGATCGACCTCTGGTGATCGGCCTTTGGCAGACGCGGGTCCGAATCCCGTCCCCCGGCTCCATCTTATGCCGGGGTAGCTTAGTGGTAGAGCGGCCTTGCTGAGAAATGAATCACTAGATTAAACGCCATTGACAACGTGAAGTCACGACAATCTATTTACCAGAATAGACAACAGGCGGGGGCGTCGGATATACGCCTCCGCCTCTCCTTCCTCAAATTTTCTTTTAAAAGAAAGGAGACTTGATGCGCCAGTTCAATACGGAATCTATTCCATTGTCTACCGTGCCAGTCGGCAAGATATTCAAGACAGAGCTGGCAATAGATGATCCACTACCAACCGATCCTACATACATCGTTGAAGATCGAGAAGAAGCCCCGCGAAACATCACTGTGATAAAGATCGCACGTGGCAAGAAAGAAACGACGACATTACCCGGCGCAACACGAGTCTGTGTTGCTGTCGAGTAGGAGAACAACTCAATGGCAAGAACGACAAAGAACGGAATAAGAAACGGGAGCCTGCTAGATCAAGCAGAGCCAGTCCCGGTAGCAGTAGAAGCACCGCCGCAAATGGCAATGCAGCAGATCGATGTTCCTAACAATCCCGCAGAGCTGCTCACTCTCGCAGTAAAGCAGAATCTCGACGTCGAGAAACTAGGGCGCTTAATGGAGCTGCAAGAGCGCTGGAATCAACAGCAGGCGAAAGCAGCATTCTTCGCAGCTCTCGCTCACTTCCAATCTATCGTACCACGTATCCCGCGACGTAAGCAGGTCAAGTTCGAAGGTCGCAGCGGCGGCACTACCGATTACTTCTATGCGCCTCTCGGTGACATCGATGAAGTGATCCGCCCGGCTATGCTTGAATGCGGTCTGTCAAAGCGCTGGGAGATCGAAGACCTTGAAGACAGAATCTCGGTTACGTGCATTATCTCTCATTCACTCGGTCACAGTGAAAAGACGCCAATGTCAGCGATGGCGGATAACTCGGGCTCGAAGAATGTTGTACAGGCACGAGGTTCAACAGTGGCTTACCTACAACGCTACACCCTAATAGGAGCACTGGGAATTGCAACCGCAGATCAGGACATCGATGCCCGGCTCGGCAGTCTCGGAGCTGGAGAGAGGATCACTAAAGATCAGTTTCTCACTATTCAATCGCTGATAGACGAGACGAACGCGAACAGAGACGTCTTCTGTCAGTTCTTCAACATTGATAACATCGACGATCTCCCTGCATCACAGTATTCACGAGCAGTGAAGAAGCTGGAAGAGAAACGAGACCGCCGATGATTATCGAACCGTATGAACAACACTCAGAAGATTGGGTCCGGGCGCACGGTGGTATTCCGACAGCAAGCCAGTTCGGTCGTATTCTCACACCGACTGGTAAGCCATCCGATCAAGCTGTCAAATACATGTACGAACTACTCGCGTTCGATCTGACAGAAAAATACGAATCGAGTGGAAGCACGATGTGGATGGAGCACGGTACCAATACAGAACCCGAGGCTCGATTGTATTATCAATTACTCACTGACAGGGAGGTGACACAAGTAGGTTTCATCTATAAGGACGAACGTAAGCTAGTCGGCTGCTCGCCTGATGGTCTCGTTGATGCGATCAACGGTGGGCTGGAGATCAAATGTCCGAAAGCATCTACGCACGTTAGCTACATGCTCGCGCAGGACATGCCAACAGTCTACATCCCACAGGTGCAAGGCTCGATGTGGATTACCGGGCGAGAGAACTGGGACTGGCTAAGCTATCATCCAGACATGCCACCAGTTCTATTACGGGTACTCCGGGATAATCAGTACATTGCGAAGCTGGATACCGCAGTGAATTGCTTTATCGAACAATTGCTGGAGCGCCGGGAGCAATTGAGGTCCTACAAATGAAAACACTGCTAACGAAATTCATTGCGTGGGTAAGTGGACACGAGCATCACTACGGGATTCTATACGAGACGGAAGATGGACAGTTTGCACAGTGTTGCTACGAATGCGGTAAGGTGAAACGGACAGCAGTGATGCTGAAGAGGGCTATATGAAGATCATCTCTGGTGGTCAAACAGGCGCAGACCGAGGTGGGTGGCTTGCTGCCAAACATCTCGGTCTAGAGACAGGCGGAACGATGCCGAAAGGCTATAAAGCCGAAGACGGCAATCACCCCGAGTTTGCTGCATTGTATGGAGCAGAGGAGAGTCCGTCGAGTTCATACCCGAATCGTACTTCGATCAATGTCGCCAACTCGAATGGTACAGTGATCTTTGGCAACGACAGGTCATTAGGATCACGAGCGACGAAGCGATGCTGCAAGCTGTATAACAAGCCGTGGTTCCCGATTGCATTGCCTGTGTTTGAGCATGAGGAAGAGCAGGTGACAACAGACTTCCTGAACTGGATTAGGCTAGAACGGATTACAGTCTTGAACGTGGCAGGCAATCGTGAATCGCACAATCCCGGAATACAGGAAGAGGTCACGAAGTTCTTAATCGCTACTCTCAATGGCAAGACAAAGGACGATAATGAAAATAACACAGATACTAATTCGGAACATTCTCGGGATTCAGGAGATCGAGATCAAGCCGGGCAGCGAAACGGTTCTCGAAGGGCCTAACGCTTCCGGTAAGACGTCGATCCTGAATGCTATTCGCGCAGCGTTCGGATTCGGCCACGACGCCACGCTGCTACGCAAAGGACAAAAGAAAGGCGAGGTCGTACTGGTACTCGATGACGGGACGCAGATCGAGAAGACGATTACCGCGACACGCTCTGACAGTAAGGTCTCACTCCCTAACACCGGACGTATCTCAGCTTCGAAGCGTTTCATAGACTCACTGCTGGATCGCTTTGCGCTGAACCCGGTAGACTTCCTGATTGCTCCGCCGAAGTATCGCGCAGAGTTGCTGCTGGAGTCGATGCCGCTGGAGCTGACGCTGGAACAGGTCAATGCTTGTCTGCCTGTTAACTTCCACCTTGATACACTCGATGGCAAGCATCCTCTCGAAGTGATCGCTTCGACAACGAAGATGATCTATGACGAGCGGACCGGGATCAATCGAGTAGCAAGGACCGCTACTGCCGCTGCAATGGAAGCCCGGAAAGCGCTCCCCGAGGAAGCGGAGGGTGGTGACTGGGATTTTCTTTTAAAAGAAAAGCGGAAGGAGCTGGATACACAAGAGAGTCAGCGCCAGCTTCGAGTTGATTCCATACGAACTACAATGGAAGAGAAGATGGCGGAAACAGAGAAGGCATACAGGCTCGGTTACAACGAAGCGCAGCAGGCTACAGATACACAAGTCAAGCAGCTCGAAGTACAGATCGCAGCCTTGCAGCAAGAGGTCGGTGAGATACAGATGCGCAGCATAAGAGAACTGAACGACATCAAGACCGAGCAGACCGCAACGCTCAACACGTTAAAGACCGACGCTGCTGATCAGCTTAAGGCGTTCGATGCGGAGCAGGCTCCGGTACGTGACGAGATCAAGAAAGCAATTGCCGACATCGAAGCAAAGCGCGATGTGCATATGAAGGCGCAGTCTCTACGCGATCTGATTAAACAACGCGAAACCGAGGCGGAGAAGGCGGAGGCAGCATCGGAGATTCTAACTCGGTCTCTCGATGAACTGGGCGACCTCAAGGAGTCGTTGATAAAGTCACTGCCAATACAGGGTGTCGAAATACGAGAAGGCGAGGTCTATGTTTTCGAAGATTCAGTACAGGACTACATCCCGTTTGATCGAGCCAATGATGCCCGGCGCGTACGCATTGCGGTAGAAATAGCGAAGATCAGGACGCAAGCGAGTAAAGTACCGTTGATCCTTGTAGACCGAATGCAGGAGCTGGACCCGAACCAGTTCGCGCTCTTCGAGAAGGAAGTTGAAGCAGCCCGAGCTGAAGGCTTCCAGTTTATTATGGCTCGTGCGACAGGCGACGAAGCGTTGAAAGTGAGAACGAAATGAGAACTGCCCCACTCAACTGTGACTTCTGTTGTGACCCGGCTCCGATAGTAGCGGACTATCATTGCAAGCCGTTCACGATCAAACTGGTGATTAACCGTCTGACATTCAATTGTTCTTACGATGATCGCTGGGCGGCTTGCGCAGAATGCGCTGCGTTGATTGATGCTGAAGATCGGAAGGGTCTGCTAGAGCTGTCAGCGAGTCGCTATCCGCCCACTGAGTTAGGTCGGCAAGCGATTAAGGAGCTGGTCAGTGCGGTACAAGACAAATTCTGGCAACTAAGAGACGGGGAGAAACGAGCAGTAGGTCCGGAAGAGAATCAGGCGCACAGCGTAGTGAACTAATGAAGTACAAAGACAAGACATGGCACAAGAATGCGGTGGCGGACCTTGTAGAGTTTCTACGTACGCACGGTCCAGCTCTCGTTGAGGTCTGGCGAGCTGATTACGTCAAACGTGATCTGCCACTGCCGCATTCAGAGAACTCGTGGGGCGCAGTAGCGCAGTCGGCATCGAGGCAAGGATTGATAGGATTCACTGGGCGTTTTCTTCCGAGCAAGGCTCCAGCGAGCCACGGGCGACGACAGCCCGAGTGGAAGTATACAGCACGTGGTGGAAACGATTACGATCCGGCTGCGTATCACGTACAGGTTGGAGTTGATTTATCGAAAGAAGCGCTCGAAGGGCAGGTGATAGACATTGAAGCGGAGGCAGTAGAGGAATGAATGCAGCAGCGCAGAAGGTATTCGATCTCTTGATGGCGGAAGCCCGGCAGACTGGCATAGCTCCAGTGCGAGACGCCTGTAAGCTATTCCTGAAGACCGGGATCAAGATGCGTCCGGAGAAGGTTGACCCACGTCGAGAGATTCCGCGTTCAATGGTGCGGATCGCATGGGAGAAGCAGGGAGGTCGCTGTAACATCTGTCACAATGCTCTTGCGTGGGATGAAGCAGAAGGTGAGCACGTTGTACCGCATATCTCTGGCGGTCCGTTGAAGCAGTCTAACATTGCAGCAGCTCACGGTAAGAAGTCTGAGGTCAACTGTAACGCGAAGAAATCTGACAATGATCTCTACACTGAGAGCAAGCGAACTGGATATCTATTCAATGAGATATTACCTACAGAGGAAACCAATGGCATACGAGAGACGGGAGTATACGATAACGCTCCGACCGAAGAGGGGCGAGAAGAAAGTCAGCGTAGTGAAGTTTGAAGGTAAGGGCGCAACGATCAATCACCGTGGTGATATCCTGATCACAGAAGGCACGGTGGATTATCAGCCGCGTATCGTCGCAGCGATATCAACTGGGAGCTGGGTACAGGTTGAATCGAGAGTGATCAAAGCTCTGAAAGAGGAACGCGATGTGGCTTCTGGAAACCGCTAAGACAATGCTAGAGGCTGGAGCCTCAGCCGAGGAAGTCCGAGCTGAGCTGCGGGGAAGCTCGAATGCAGACGGCGCTAATCCGACTTGCAGCTACGTTGAGGAAGTGTTGCGAGAGGCTTACAGGTTGGTATGGCTAAAGGCGACGGGCTAAAGGCGGCTATCGCGCAAATCAAAAAGGTGTATGGTCCGGAATCGATTATGAAGTTCTCGGATGCACCTGCTGAAGTTGACGCGATTCCGCTCGGGTGTTTGAGCTTTGATATTGCCAGCGGGATTGGAGGGGTACCCCGAGGTCGAATCTGTGAAGTCTTCGGTCCGGAAGGCGGAGGCAAGACAACGCTGGCTCTGCACCTTGTAGCGAACGTTCAGAAGGCGGGTGGCAACGTAGCCTACATTGATGTGGAAAACGCGTTAAACATCGAGTATGCCGCAAAGCTGGGCATTAATCTTGACGATGTCCACCTGTCGCAGCCGGATAACGGTGAAGAGGGTTTGACAATTGCAGAGACGCTGATCCGCAGCGGAGAGATAGACCTTGTCGTGATCGATAGCGTTGATGCGCTCCTGCCAGAGGAAGTACTTCAAGGCGAGATGGAAGACAGGCATGTCTCGCCTCTTGCACGGCTGATGTCGCAAGCGCTGAGGAAACTGACAGCGGTCGTGAAGCGTTCGAAGGCATGTCTGCTCTTTATCAACCAGCTCAGATCAAAGATTCCAACTGGGAAGTTCTCAGGACCTCCGGGTGAAGTGACAAGCGGTGGCCGGGCTCTGCGCTACTACGCTTCTATGCGCATCGAGATCAAGTCAATAGAGCAGATCAAGGACAACGCAGATTACCAGATCGGCAAGCGAACACAATGTCACTTCGTAAAGAACAAAGTAGCGGTACCGTTCAAGAAGGCTGAGTTTGATTTGATCTTCGGAGAGGGTATCTCATTCGATGGAGACCTGCTGGATGAGGCGCTGGAACGGCATAAGATCGAGCGTAGCGGGGCGTGGTTTAGCTGGGATGGAACGAAGCTGGGTCAGGGCAGGGATGCCGCTATAAAGTGGCTTAAAGAGCATCCTGACGACGCGGCGAGCCTACGGGCAGAGATTATGGAAGATGAGAGGAAGAAATGGAAGAAAGAGCGGGAGACGGAAGAGTAACGCGGCAAAGGGACCTAACAGAAGTCATAGATCAAATGCTTGCTGTGATCCCGGAGAGCGAGCTGGACCTCCGCGCACAGCTTGAGTGGAATAAGTCAGACGCCTCATTCAAAGCGCCTGAGCTAATGCGAGACTGCTGGGAACGTGTGGCGTCTACGCTGCTGAATGCAATAGGAACTCCTACGGAAGACTGGGAGTGGGAAGTGGCGAAGATATTCACCGGGAAGGATCAGCGATGAAATGTGACAGGTGTGACTTCGAATGTGACTCTGTACGATTGCTTGAGATTCATTGTTCGTATACGCATGGTCAGGAAGAGATAGAAAAGATCAAACGGTATGTGGACGAACAGAAGGATCGTAGGCTGGAGGAGAAGAGGCGAGATGAAAAGCGTACTTGATTCGCTAGAAACATTGATGAAAGTGCTGGACAATCAGATACAGGAGCCGGGCGCTGGTATGCGATCCTGCTTTGAAGCGCTAGCCGGGCTTGAGGCTGCGACTATTGCGCTCGATCAGAACGACGTCAAAGCTGCATTGAATATATTAGTCGGCAAGAGTGATCAGGCGAACCTAAACGATTCGCCTGATACCAAAGACAGGAGTGTCGATGCCACCGGGCCACGTAGCGTAGTCGGACCTGAACATTCGCCCGGAGGGACCGATGTGGTTTGAAGGCGGGTCAAGACGATTGAGGATGACTAGGAAGTCTCGGCAGTAAGTCAGTGCGTTGTCTGTCGGCTCTGCGTTGCGCAGAATCGAAAGCATATCCCCACGCCAGTGTGTACGCAAGAACTTGTAGAGGACGAAGGCGTGACTGCCAATGATAAGAATGCTGCCGCAGTAATCACCGGGCGTGTCGATGATTACGATCTCGTTCAGCGGTCTTGTCGGAACGAGACGGTGACGTAATGCAGCCGTCTCGTCCGGCAAGTAATGATCCCGCTCGTCAATTATACTCAGCTCCTTTAAGACTTTGTCAGCTTCTTCTATAGTCATAAGTCCTCCTAGCGCATCGAGCGTTCGCTGAGGACTGTCCAGTGATACGCGTTCCAACGCGCCTCTTCATTAGCAGGCAACGTCGGATTAACGCTTCGTCGTCGCAGCTCAACTGTCCGAGTCTTATCGCCGATCATTGGATTGCACGACTCTTCGATAGCCCGGCTGCTGGCTTCGCTATCAGGGAAACAGCTTGAGTAGCGCAGCATATCAACCGGGAACTCATTGTCTCCCTGCACAGTGAGAATTGTTTCATAGAATTTCTTTTGCTTCATTGGGTCTCCTTAGCTGCTCCAGCTATCTCACTGGATAGCTGGAGAGCTTGCGTAGTCGAGATGCGGTTAGGCATCTCGAAGTTGTAGGTTTGCCCTGCGATGACAAGCTGCATTACCATCTCGCAAGGAATGAATCGATAGCCTTGCGCATCCGCCGACCAGACGCCGACGAGACCACGCTCCCGAGGATTGAACTTCAGTCCGACACCCTTGACGTACTTGCGTACGCCAGTGCGACAGATCATATGTCGAACCTCTCCGGTCTTGCGTTCAACGAACGTGACCGCAAAGAACTTCCCCTTTGCGCTATCGATCAGGTTCATCACTTCTGCGACCTTTGCCATTGGTCACCTCCGAGGATTGCCGAGTGTCATGTTCGAGATCACGTACGTCTCGGTATCGATTTCGTTGATCATATCATCGAGCGTCTTCAGTCGATCCGCGTAAACTCGCTGTGCCTTCTCGTAGGTACTCGACTGGAATAGATAATCGCGAGGATGCGGTGCGGCCATTTCGAGATGGTAACGTGCGCTACGTAAGCCAGTCAGAATTGCAGTCCGCTGTTCGACGAGAACCTCTTGCGGTGTTCCGCCGTGAGTTAAGCAGTTCGGTAGAGTGTCTTCTGTATCTGTCGCGAGGACGAATGCGTCTGTTGCTTGCGAGAGCGCCTTCGGGTCCCACTGGGTAAGAAACTCGTGAATACGAGGCGTCTTGATTAAGACGCCGACAGCGTTGTACAGAGCTTTGGTTGTGTTGTTCATTGAGGTCTCCTTTTCAAAGTTCGTTCATAGTATCGCTGACGCTTGCGCAGTTTGGCAAGGCGTCTCTTGCATTGCTCAGTCTCCCGGTTCCAGCGCTCGTTAGCTTCCTTCTGGCGCTGGTTCCAGCGCTCGATGCCTTCGAGCACGAGTTGATAGCGGCGTTCCTGCATTGGGATGACAGGCTTCTGCTTTACAGGTTTGTCGGCGAGTGAATATTCCTTCGCCCACTCGTAAGGCTTCCACGATTGATATCGATCCCAATCGGAACGTTGATGTACGATGTCTTCGCCTTGCGCTTGTAGCATCTCCCATGCAAGCGAGTGAGCTAACGCGACTGGACTGCGAGACGTGATGACAATGATCCGCGTGTAGCGCTGTCGAATCTCAGCAGCAGCCTGTCGTAGTTCGTTGGAGTAGACGACCTGCTCCGGGAGTGGATACGCAGTGAGATCACCGTGCATCCTGAATATCAAGTGAAGGATTTTGATCTGGTCTTCCTCCAGCTCGACGTCAGCGACTCTCTTTGCAATAGTCCGGAGAGTCGCTGTGTTGATCTTCGTGTAGTTGGTAATCTTCATTGCTTCTCCTTTCTATAGAAGAACCATGCAGCTCCGTTAGCGTCTCGCAGTGTTAGCTTCGGTCGCATCTTAAACGGCCAGCGCTGTTCGTCGCTGCGATTGAAGATGACGCGACCGATGAACCGACCGTTAAGGTAGATCGAAACTTTCATCTTCATAGCGTCCTCCATTTTCTTTTAAAAGAAAGGATGACCGACTAGCGGTCATCCTTGATTGGTACGACTTCACCGAAAGGAGCCTTCGCATTGAATGTCGTACTCGCCCACATAACAGGATAGTCAGGTTCCGTCTTAGGGAAAGTCCCGTACATATCTGTCAGGTAGACGAGACATGCTGCTTCAATGCCTTCCTTCTCGACATACTTAAAGGCTGGCCGGAAGTCGGTGCCACCTCCGCCGACAGGATGAACCTTGATTGGCTCACCGGGCAAGAAGCGCTCAACGTTATGTACTGCTGCATCGCAGTGAATAACAATGATCTCTTCAGGGTTACACGACTCTGCTGCTGCGACTACTTCTGCTGCGAACTGATTTGCTTCCTCTTCATCAATCGAAGCTGAAGTATCGAACACGAAGATAATTGGTGGCATCTGCTCTGATCTCAGCGACGGAAGGTAGAGCCCCTGTCCGATGAAGCGACGATTGGGCAGTGTCCATCGATAATCAGCCTTCGCGCTATCTTGAAAGAAACGCCACAGGAGAGCTTTCCAATCGACGAACGGTTTGCGAATCCGTTCAAGCATTCGTTCGAGACCGCCCGGAAGGTTCCCCATCATTTTCGCAGTCTTCTCGGCTTGCAGTACTGCTTCTTCCCAGCGAGCCTTCATTGCGTCTTGCCCGAGCGCTTCTGCTTCGGAGCCGGGCTGAGGACCTATGCAGCCGCCACAAGGACGCGGCTTGCCTTTACCCGGCTTACCTCCGGGTTTACCACGACCGGGTTTGTCTTTGCCTTGACCTTGTCCCTGTCCGTCACCGTCTTCGTCCTTATCGAAGTCAGGCGGCAGTAGATCATAGATGCGCTCAGCCGACATTCCTCTGTATTGTCGATCACAGAGCCAGTTCGACGGAATAACGAATCCGCAATCCGTTAGCATGTTGTTAATGCGATGATCGGTAGCATATTGCCAGCGCTTTCGATCTCGCCCTTCGCCACGCCAGAAGTCGCCGTCCGCGTTATGCAGTACTTCGTGAGCGACCATACTGAGCATATGACTTCGCGGTGCGTCTTTCACCCACTCGGGATTGAAGATTAATCGAACTCCGTCTGTCGCAGCAATGCCACCGCTCTCGGCTTCGTTCTCATCGAGCTGGAGATGACAAGCGAGGCTTCCGAAGAAGCAATGATCGAGAATCAATCCTGCTCTTGCGGAAACCACCTTGTCTATTGGTTGGTTCTTCATATCATTCTCCCGGCTGCATATACGCAGCCATATCGCGAGCGATCTGTTCCGCTCTTGCTGCAAGCGCTTCACGCT